>Ga0116147_1004950_pt1 | contig 11531 bp, 12 predicted proteins | sample AD_JPNHG3_MetaG_FD_89749 | JGI IMG/M metagenome (GOLD analysis project Ga0116147, IMG submission 89749) | Active sludge microbial communities of municipal wastewater-treating anaerobic digesters from Japan - AD_JPNHG3_MetaG | ecosystem: Engineered > Bioreactor > Anaerobic > Digestate | place...
ACCCGTCGCAATCCCTTCTTAAATCAGGTCATTTTCGAGAGCGGTTCCTTTTAGGTAAATCATTTTGAGACGATAGGCAAGGAGTTTCGCAGACCCCGACGGGGGAGACTGAAAAAGGGGCGGCCAGCGGCCGTTGCTGACCGTCATCTGTCTTGTAAGTATCTAATATCATTGACTTTATAGACATGCGCATACCGGAAATACGGGCCAAAAATGATCCCGTGTAATATCGAGCAGTTACCATTTCGGCGCCCGAAGGGGGAGCGGTTCGCGCCGCCTTGCCGCAGACACCATAACATTCATACCACATAAAATTCCGCGTCCGGGTCGACGAAGACGCCTTGGCCGATGATCTCAACGCCGCGGTGGGCGCACTTCTCGCACAACAGAAAGTATTTCACCGAGTCTTCCTGCGGCTCGATGACCTCCGCGATACGCCCGATCATCTCCTCGAGGCGCCGGACCGTCACATCCAGCTCGAAGATGGACTTCTGGACGCGGGTGCCGTAGTCCTCGCTGATCTTCGCCACCCGCCTCAGTCGCCGCGGGTCGCTGATGTCGTAAGCCACGATCACCTTCATAATCACACCACCAGGTACGTGAGCTGTGTGACCTTGATCCCCCGGCCCGAGATGATGACGCGGTTGAGGCAGGCGGAGCAGATACCGTAGACGCGGACGGAGTCCGTCTCCAGGTCGAGGTTTTCCCGACAGTAGGCGCGGATCCTCTTCAGGGCGGCGGCGTCGATGTCGCACTCGAAGACGGATTTCTGGGTGTTGAGACCGAACTCCTTGAGAAACTTGTGGAGGTCCCGCAAACGCTTCGGCTCGGTGATGTCGTAGGTCACAAGATGAATCACGTCGAAGTCCTCATCTGAAAAGGAGGGGGCGGTATTCGCCGACTTCGCCCTCGACGACCTTGCGATAGTGCTGGGCCTGGTAGATAATCGCTTCACCGTAGGAGATGTGACGCTCCGCCGGCGGGTAGAAGAAAAGGGTGGTCAGCTTCTTCTCAAAGGCCTCGATGACCCGGCGCATGGCCTCGTCCCTGAGTTTCACGGGGTACTTGCCGCTGCGGACCATGCCCGGTTCGGCGTTGACGGAGGTCTGCTCGGGAAGATCCATGATATCGGGAGAGGCATCCACGTCGGCTATCCAGCCGATGGGATCAGCCGTCACGTCCGCCCCGGAGGTCTCTTCGCCGACCGCCCCCGGGGGGGTGAAGGGCTTCTCCACGTAGAAATCATCTTTCCTGAGGATCCGGAGATTGAAGAGAGACAGCGTCAGCGTGTCGGCCACGATGGGCCGGAACTCCTCCATCAGGTCGAGGACGAGGGAATAACGGCCGAAGTCCATGGCATGGAGGCATCCCAGGTAAGGATCGAGGGCGGCGATGCGGACGGCGGCGTAAACCCGGTTCATCAGGAAGGTGTAGAGAAGGGAAAGGACGGAATTAACCGGATCCGTCGGGGGCCTCCTCACGCGGCGCGTGAAACCCCAATCCCCCACGAAGCCCGCGGGGAAGCCAGCGAAGTAGAGGGCCGAGCCCCGACCCTCATAACCGCGGACGGTGTCGAGGTTGTCCGCCTTCTCCACAAGGGGGAGGAGCTCCTGGATGGCCACGGCGTTCTTACCCGCCAGGGGGGCGTCGCGGGTGCGCTTGATGCGGTACAGAAGGGTGGCGAGGTTGGCGAGCTTGCCCGCCACGATCGCGCGGGCTACCCGAAGGCCGAAGGCGGGGTCCTCGAGGAGCTGGAACTGGCGTCTGCGAAGATAGACGTTGCGGGCCTCGGCGGAGGAAAGTCGTCCCAGGTAACGGCCGTTGGCCGACAGGAAGACGACGTCCACGTTGTTGCGCATGAGGGAGACAAGGGCGGCGTGGGTGATCTCGACGCTCCCGAAAAGGACGAGCTGGTCGAGCTTGTAGGTGAAGAGGGTCTGGAGGGTGTCCTTTTCCTTCTTCACCTGGAGAAGGCGACCCTCGCGGACCACGCGGGCCCCCTGGGTGCGGATGTAGACGATCATAAGGGCTCCTCCTTTCCCGGAGAAAAGGCGCCCCCCGGTCCCCGCCCCCTCGACCCCCTGCGAGGAAGTAAAGGGACGCGGGGGGACGCCACCCCGGAAGATGACCCGATCCTAAAAGGAACCTCGGCACCGCGGCAAGAAAGGCAACGTTGCCGCGGCCGCGTTCTTTATTCGATTGTCAAAGAGCCCCCTTCAGGCCTCCGCCGACGGAGTGACGTCGAAATCGAGGGCGGGGAGCTCCGACATCTCCCGCCCGATGACGCCCTGAAGGGTCCCGTACATGCGGGCCGTGTTCTTCAGCACCATCTCGATCTGCTTTTCCCGCCGCGCCCAGTGTTTCTCCATGGCGCGTCTTTCCGCGTCGAGGTCCTTCCGGAGAGATAAGAAGGCCTCCACGATACCCTCCACCTGCTGGCGGAACTCGGGGCCGGAGAGGTAGTCGTAGAGTATGTCGAGCTTTTCCCCCCGCCCCGTCATGGCCGCCCGGACGGCGGCCGACCTGATCAGGCCCGAGCGCAGCAGGGCGGCCAGGGGCACGGCGAGGTCGTAATCGGCAACCCAGACGCCGTTGAGCTGGATGATCCCCCGGGCGTCACGGGGCAGGACCGTCGAGACCAGGGCGGCGACGTCGGCCTTGGCCTCCCGCTGGTCCTCCCGGAGCTTGGCGATCCATTCGTCGTTCCAGTTCTTCACCCGCTTGGATTCCCAGATGATGGTCCCACAAGGCATCCCACCCTGGCCGACGACTCTCTGGATGATGTCGGCGCCCCTCATGCCCTTGGGCACGGGATCCACGGCGTCTTGGGGGAATTGACGGCGCAGGAGATCCTCGAGGGCGAGCTCCAGGACTTCCCCCCGCAGCTGCTGAGAACCATGCTCGGCCTTGTGGCGGAGCTCCTCGATCTCCGCCGTGAGGTCCCGGATAATCTTCTCCCGCTCCTGGTCCTTGAGCTGATGTTCCTGGGCGAGTTTCCGGGAAAGGTCCTCGCGGATCCTGGCCCGCTCCTCATCGAGACGCCGGGCGATCTCGAGATCGAGGTTCTCCCGGGCCTCCTCGAGGGCCAGCTTATCCTTGCGGAGCAGAAGCTCCCGGGCCTTGAGATCCTTGACCTCCCGCTCCCTTTCGGCGAGACGCTCCGAAAGATCCTTCATCTCCAGGGAAAGGCTCTCCCGGGCCTTCTCCAGGGCCCCCTGCTCCGCCTTGGCGACCTCCAGGACAAGGCGTTTTTCGAACTCGGCCTTGAGGACGACCTTCTCCTTCTCGACCTGGGCCTCGCGGGCGGCAAGGGCCTTCTCCATGTCCGACAGGCGCTGCTCCCTGGCGGCCACGTCGCGCCGGGCCTCGGCCCGCAACTCCTCCCGGAGGCGGTGGGTGAGGACCTCGTCGAGGGGGATCTCGCACTTACAGTAGGGACAGACGACGATGAACTCTTTTGTCAATCAGCGTGCTCCTTCCCGACCAAACGTTCTTCCAGGACCTCGCCGAGGCGGGGCAGGTCCTTCGGGTTGACGATGAAGATGTTGAACTGCTTCGCCCGCTCTTCAACGGCTTGCCTGATCCCCCCCGTCGCCTCGTCCACGACGTGCCGGGAGGTGGTAACGAAGAAGCTCGCCCCCCTGAGGCCGAAATCCTTCCGGAGGGCCCCGATCTTGTAGAGGGCGTCGAACTTCCTGTCGTGTTGCTGCTCCAGGGATTTACACTCGATGAAATAGAGGGTGTTGTCGCAGGTGAACATGACGTCGAATTCGTTGTCCCGGTTATTCCTGTTTTGGATTTGGATGTTGAGGACCGCGTCATCGACGACGCGCCCGCGAAGGCCATCCGCGACGTTGTAGCAGTACTCCTCCAACCAGCCGCCGGTGAGATACTCGATATCCGGGGGCGAGAGGCTTACCTGCAGGGACCCCTCCTCCGCGCGCGCACCGAGTTTCTCAAGGAAGGCCCGCTCGATTTCATTTGCCGGTCCGCGGGCCTCTTTCAACTCCACGGCCTTTCTGGCGTCCCGTTTGTCCCGCAGGCGGGATCCGAACCAGGTCAGGAGGGGCTCCAGGCCTTGATAGTTTTCGACGATGAAACGGGTCATTTCCCGTCGCCCGGCCGCCTGCCGGGCGTAACGATCGAGCTTTTCGCCGTTGATGACCCTCAGGCCGTAAGCCGTCAGGTAGTCCACCACGCCCAGGCGTTCCGCGACGGCCGTGGGAGCCCGGGGGGCCTTCTTGGGGAAGGGAACATGGTAAAAGTTGCCCGTGATGGGGAAGTAGATCATGCGGCTGTCGTAGTCCTTGAAAAAGTCGTAGGCGGCGATGGACATGAGCTTCGTGCCGCCCGTGAGGTTGACGACGAACTCGCCCTCACCCTGGTCGGCGATCCATTTTTCCAGCTTCTGGTGGCAGTCGAGGATGGAATCCTCCCGGCAGACGACGACGTGGGCGTTCTCCCCCAGGCGGTAAATACCGGGCCGGCGCCTTTCCAGGACTCTCAGGGTGGCCTGGACCATCTCCTTCTTCTCCATCTCCGGCGTGGACACGAACAGGAGGCAGTCCGGCCGGAAGTGGAGGATCCCCAGGACGTTGGGGATCGTCTGGTCGGAAACGAGAGAGACCATCGTCTTCATTTCATATCTCCTTACGTGCTCTTCAGGCGAGGCGCTCCAGCCTCCCGAATTCGTGGGGGAGGGCGAGGGTCTCCTCGGCGCTGAGGACGGCGCCCTCGGGGAGGCGGGCAAGGACGCGGAAAACGAGGGCGACGTCCCCGGGTTTCATGGAGATCTCGGTCCTGTTGACCTGGATCTTACGGCCGAGGAGGAGCGAGACGGCCTCGGCGGCGCCCGCGTGCCCCACGGCCGAAACGGCCCCCTTGGCCATTTCTTGGGCCGCTGACAGATCCACCCTCTCGAAACGGTAGGTCCCGTAATCCGTCAGGACCGGCGTGTTGAGTACGTACGTCGTCACGAGAAGCCCCCGTAGCGGTCCCGGCGCAGGCCGCGGCTGATGAGGCGCTCGTAGCTCCGGTCGCTGTGCCGCGTCACCTCGCAGACGTAGATTTCACCGCCCCTCTCGTAGTAGAAGATCCGGCAGTCCTTGTGTCCCTTGGGATAGACGGGGCAGTCGCAGTTGTTGACGTAGTCGGACCCGGAGCGGCGCAGGCCGGCGGAACGGAGCTTTTCGATCTCCCGCTCGCATTCCCGCCGCGAGGCGTTGTCCATGCGGTCGAGGGCGGCCCGGGCCGCGGCGGAGAGATAAACCCTCACGGGGGCCGCCTTCTCCAGCTCGTGGCGGTAGGCGCTGTAGAAGACCTCCCCCGCCGGGGAGAGTATGGTAAAGCCTTCCTCTTCCACGAGAAGCATCCGCGCCTCGGCGGGGAGGTCGCGGAGGCGGGCGTCCACCTCCCTCGTCTCTCTCAGGTCGGCGTCGATCCAGGCGAAAAAGTCCTCGTAATCGCTCAGGAGGGAGTAGTCCCACGAGACGGGCGTGGGGGGCATCTCGACGATGTCCCGGAAGGCCTCGTGGATGTAATAGACGGGGATGTCGAAGAGGAGACCGATCATGGTCGCGTAGGCGATCTCGGCCTTGAACCCCCCCGTGGCGTTCAGGATCACCCCGCGGTTCCGGCGCCGTTCCTGGAGGATGATGTCGATCATGGTGTTGACGAGGGCGCGCAGGCCCCGCATCTTGAATCGGCTCTCCTCGTAGGTGAGGTCGGCGATGGCCTCGAGGTCGCAATCGATACCCTGGCGGCGGTAATGACGCAAGAGAACGGTGGCGCAGGCCCGTCCCCGCTCCGTGTGGGAATGGAGAAACACGAGGCGGTCCCCTTCGCGGTAGAGACGGGTAATGGCGTTCGTCTCCGCCGAGGCCCTTTCCGGGTCCGTCTCTTTCAGGTACCTCTCCATCTCCTTCTCCGAGGGGGCCTCCCTGCCCATGTCCCGCGCCGCGTTGGTGAAGAGGGACGTGCCGACGGTGTTGATGATGGTGCGCTTTTGGTTCTCCATGTTTATCTGTCCGTCCCCTCCGCGATCCCTTATTTATTGATCGCCACAATCCAGTAGGCGTTTCCCCGTTTCTCCACCGTGACGTCCGCCACGGCGCCCCGTCTCTTTTCGAACAAGGCCTTGTGCAGGTCGGGCGGCACGAGTTCCCGGCCCTTGGCCTCCGCCTTTTTGCCGCCGAACTCGGCGGTGAGGGTGTTGTTGCCCGGGTTCCAGCGCAAGGCGGCTCCCTGCCACTCCTCCCGGGCCGCCGGCGCCGCCGCGGCCCGGGGCGGCGTCTCGACGGGACGTGAGACGGGGGGCGAAACCGGCACGGCGGGCTTTTCCGCCTGTCTTTCCCTCTCCGTCTCCGCTACCGGGGCGGGTCCGGGGGTGACGAGGACCCAGCCGAACTGGAGAAGGTCCTTGCCGACCCTTTTACGATCCGCCGCGGCCAGCCAAAGGGTCGTGGCGTGATCCAGCTCTTTCGGCGGCTTGCCCTTGGCCTGCATGATCCTGATACGGCGGTGTCCGGCTACGGTCACGCTCTCGGCCCCGGAGTGACGGCCCACACGGAGGGGAAAGGCGCCGTCGGCCCATGACGGCTTGAGACCGCGGATGCCGATGTCCGCCAGTTCGTCGCTCTCCCGCAGCAGTTCCCCCTCGTAGAAACGCCGCACCCCCGCGATGAGTTCTTCGGCGTCTATGGGAGAACGGATGAGACCCTCGGCAAGGGGCCTCTCCACGCGGATCGTCCCCTCGAAATAGGCCCCCGGCTCGATGACCTCAAGGACCTGGTAGGCCCCACGGGCGGAGAATTTGGAGGGTTGCTTCTTTTCGTTGAGGGCATAGACGACCCGGGTCCTGACGGGTCCCACGGGCATGAAATCCGAGACCTTGACGAGGCGGAAGGGGTCCGTGTCGAATTTTCCCCCGTCGAGGAGCTCGATCTCAAGGTCTTTACCTTTGTGACCCCTGTTGGGCGGGATCTTTTTGCGCCTCTGGAGTTCGTTGAGCCAGGCGGTGCGGAGGGCGCCTTTCACGGCGGAACCGGGGAGGTAGGGCAGATCCGTGTGGGGGTGGTAAGACGTGCGGGCGACGGCGAAGCGGTTGAGCTCCTGCTGCACCTTTTTCCGGTCCTTTCCATCCATTTTGAGGGTGTCCCGGTAGTGGGCCACGAAGCCGCTGCACAGGGCCACCTCGCGACCCGGGAATTGCCTTCCCCTCATGAATTTATAAATACTCAACAGAGAAGACACGGAGCCCTCGGCGCATATGGCGCTGAATCTCGCCTTGTCCTCGGGACCGAGGGAACGTATGAAATCGAAGGGGTCGAAGACCCTCATCAATTGACGTTCCTCATCGACGATGAAACCCATCGGCTCGTAGGCGTCGTCGCAGCCCACGTGAACCGGGCGGAGGACTTGTATATGGAAGCGAGTAATCTCAGACATGGTCCAGCTCCAGTCGGAAGGGGATATGAACGGCATATCCCTGATGAATGGTCTCGGGCAGGGCCTTGGAGAGACCGCTGACAGCCCGGCCCAGATAAGGCCTCCCCAGGGCGGCGGGATCGGCGGGGACCAGCACCGCCCCCTCATCCGCCATGACCACGGGGTTTTTGAAAGGGTCGGGGGAAACGGCCAGCCAGTCCCCGTGACGCCCGAAGCGGGTGAATGGCTGGAAAAACGCCATTCGGCAGGACCCGCCCTCTGGCACCACGGGGCCGAGGCAATAGGCCGCGTTGCCGCCCTTGCAGGAAGGAAGAGGTATCTCTTCCCAAGACCAAAGTTTGAAACGGCCGCACCCCGTCGAGGCGTCGGCCCCGAAACCACCCACGCCCACCCGTTCCAGGGCCCGGCATACCCGCCCGATGTCCGTCGCCCCTTCGTCGACGAGGACAAAGATGACCAGGCGGCAGCCGGGGAGGTAATGGGTCACGGGGGTGCTGAAGGGGGCGAAACCTTCCCCCGTCGTCATGGTCATGCGGTTGATGCTGTTGTGCATGCGTTCGTCTTCATGGCTTACCGCTGAGACACCCGCGTAAGCCTTCCCTTCCCCCCGGCTCCCCAGGAGACGCCCGGCCAGTTCGCCGTCGTTGATGAGCTCCGCACTAGCCGGGTCCAATCGCAGGTCCCCGCCCACGAGCATCCAGCGCCGGCGCTGGTTGTCCTTGCGCTTCTTCAGACGCTCCCGGCGGGATTCGCCCTTTTCGGCAAAAAAGTAGCTCAGGGGCAGATCGGGCCTCTTCAGGGCGTAAATGTCCCCTTCCCCGTCCTGGAGGCAGGGCCAGGCGGAGGAAAAGACGACGAAGGGACGCTGGTGATAGACCTCGACCCATTTCTCCAACCCCCCGGTGAGGATGTCTCGGTCCTGGGCGGCCTGCCAGCAGAAGACGCCGAAGAGCGTGTCCGCCTTGAGGGGGGTGGCGAAGGCGCTCTGGGGCTCCATCAGGATCTTGTAGAGTCTCATGGCTCCAGCCCCTTACATTTGTTTGATGTTGTCGAAACGCTCCTGAATGGCCGGGTCGTCAAACTTCATGCTGATCCGCCCGTAGCCGCGGCTTCCCGAACCGCCCAGGGCGTCGAGGGTCAGGAGTTTGAGGCCCAAGAGGAGGTAGTCAACCAGTTCGCCGTCGCTTTCGCCGAGCTCCTTCAGGGTTACGGTGAAGTCAAACTCCACGCCCGCGGGGACCCGTTCGGTGAAGCGGGGGTTTTCCGCAGTCCCGCGGATCCGGTTGATGGAATTCTCGCTCTTCACCTCCGTGAGGGGCAGGCGCTTCTCCCTGGCCGCCCGCAGCCACTCGGGGCGGATGGGGCAGTCGGCGAAGGCCACGCGCGTGGGACCGAGCTTGGCCGCCTCCTCGCCGGCGTCGCCCCCCGTGCCGAAGAGCTTGATGATCCTCTCGGCCTCGCGTCTCTGTTTCTCGTCCAGGCTCTTCTTCAGGTCACCGGCCTGAACGGGCTTCCCCTTCGTCATGACCATGAGGCCGCTTTTCATCTCCAGGAGGGCGCGGACCTTTCCCTTTATGGAAGAGCCGGGGATGTACGGTTCCATGGTGTGGGGATGCCGAACGACGGGGTTGTCCGTGCCCCCGATGCGCATCTCCGTGTCCCCCGCGCCGATGTGAAGACCGCTCTCCAAGGTGATGACGCCTTTAATCTCGTGTATCTTCGTCAACTGCATGGCTTCCCTCCTCATCAATCACCGTACATCTTGTAGTAACCCATGAAGGCCTCGAACAGGTTCGCGAAGACGTTGAGGTCCTGGGGTGAATTGACCTGGCCGACGGACTCCTTGATGAAACTGAGGAATCCGGCACTCACGTAATCCCTCCCGAAGGCGTAGGCGGCCTTGGCGTTGAGCATCTTGACGAGGGGCTCGACGTTCTCCCAGGGCTCCGTCTCCGCCTCCGACTTGAGGCGCAGGACCTCGTCGTAGAACTTCCTGATCTGGCTCCGCTTGTTCTTGTTCAGCCGGTCTTTTTCTTGAACCTTACCGCCTTCTTTCGCTATGTCCCTGGCCAGATTCTCCGCCACGTCGGAGAACAGTGTCGGCCTCACGAGGCGCTTGGCCGGGTCCTTGTAAAAAGTTATTTTTTCCATACCGCCCTCCTTCTCATCTCTTGTTGTAGATCACATCCCAAAGGGCCATCTTGAATCGACCGCCGTACACCTCAAGCCAGACGACCGCCCGGGAAAAATCTTTTTGCGCCTTTCGTTTCTCCTCCTCGGACAGACCGCGGCCCACGTTCCTGTCCACGCTGTAGCGGAACAGGGCCCTCCACTTGAGGCTTTCCAGGTCCTCGAGGGTCGCGGCGTCCCGGGCCTTGACCCGCCTCTCCTCCTCCGCCTTGGCGATGAAGTTGTTGAGGCGGTAGATCATGGCACTGTTGATCATCTTGTTGTCCCACCAGGTGGAGAGGGTCTCCTTGATCTCGTTCATCTTGGCGAACTCTTCCCATGTAGCCGTTTCCCCGAACATGGTGACCCGGTTGCGCCCCCGGGTCTTGGAGAGCCCCAGGGCCTCTTCCGAGGCCTCGGCGAGGCGCTTCACGGGGACTCTCGACTTGTGGATGGTGATGCCGGCGGAAAAATGCATCTCGGAGTTTCCACAGACATATTCCGCGAAGGCCATGTTCAGGTGCAGGGCCAGATCGACCATGCGGTTCCAGGGACCGATGAGGAAAAGGTCGTCACCGCCCGCGAAGACGGTGTAGACGTTCTCGAACCTTAAGTCCGTCTTCAGGAGATGAGGCAGATAGACGGTGAAAAAGAAATCGAGCTGGCGGCTCAAGGCGGCCATACGGGAGACGGTGAACAGCTCCGGGGGAATTCCCGCGCCCATGAGCATGCCGAGGTTGTCGACGTCGGCCTTAAGAACGCCGAGGGCGGCGACTCCCTCAAAGGAGTCCTCGGATACGGGGTTCATGGACTTGGCGGCGATATGGGCGAAGGTCTTCAAGTTTCCCACCTCGAGGCCGCCGATGTCTTCCAGGGCCCTCCGCTCTGTTTTCTCACCCGCAAGAATCCGTTCGTCATATATGTCCGTATCCGTGACGACGGGCACGTAAGCGTTGAGGAAACGGGCCGTGACGTCCTTCTGGACCGTGCCGTCGGGACGGATGGAGATATCCCAATACTTGAGGAGGGAGCCCTCCCGCGCCAGTTCCTTGAGTCCCCCGGAGAGAAAGGCGACCTGATAGCTTCCAAAGACGGGTTCCAACAGGCGGTTCTCTTCCCCGTGGATCTTCGCGTCCGCCGTCAAGACGGCGATGCGGTCCTCCTTGACGAGGCGCTCGCCGAGGAAGATGTGATCGCGGCACAGACAGCAGGCGGAGACGGCGTCGCCCAAAACGGTCGACCCTTCCGCCCTCGGGCTGGAAGGCCTCTTGCCGCAGAAGGGACACAAAGGCCGTTTGAGATCGTTGCGGAAGGAATCCAGGTACTCTTTCACGGCCCCGCCCAAGCGATCCAGGTCGATCTTGTTAAACTTTCTTCTCTCCATGCGCCGGGACAGTTTTTCCCAAAGATCGGCGAAGCGGCCGGCGCTGAAATCCCCCGGCGTCGCCGTGACGTGGGCGATGCCGAGGGCGTTCTCGCCGTAAGTCTGGGCGAAAAGCCAGTCATTGACCTTTTTTCCCACCCGGGCGGCTGCGTCGGCGGCATCCTTGGTATTGGGGGCGATGATCATGAACTTCCCCGCCGCGTTCATCCCCACGGAGAGGCACGTCAAACCGATCTCCCGACAGATCATGTCGGCGGCCAGCTCGGTGAAAAGGGACACGGCGAACGAGCGGCCGCGCAGTATCTTGCTGCGGGCCTTGCCCGTCTCGCCGCCCTCGCTGAAGATGAAATCCTGGATGCCGTAGAAGTCCCCGCCGATGAGGAGAAACTTCTCCATGTCCACGTCCCGGATCGCCTCGACGGTCATGGTCGCGGTAGCGTCATGGTAGAGGTAAAGGGCTGCCGCTATGGCCGCCGTGATGCGTGAGTGGTCGTAAAGGGACACGTCCGGTATCACCCGGCCCGCCCTCGCG
>Ga0116147_1004957_pt1 | contig 11518 bp, 24 predicted proteins | sample AD_JPNHG3_MetaG_FD_89749 | JGI IMG/M metagenome (GOLD analysis project Ga0116147, IMG submission 89749) | Active sludge microbial communities of municipal wastewater-treating anaerobic digesters from Japan - AD_JPNHG3_MetaG | ecosystem: Engineered > Bioreactor > Anaerobic > Digestate | place...
CCATCACTCCCCTCCCGCGGCGGTGGGGGCGGGGGACTCGGCAAGGATCGCGCGCTCCAGGTCGTTCCGATTCACACAGAAGATTCGCTTTTCCCCCTCCCAATCCGTTCCCCACTCCACTCCGGTCGCGGTCTTGAGCGCCAGCAGTGCCTCGACCATTTCTTGGCCTGCGCAGCGCCGGGGGTCCTCAATCCGAATCACGTTTCCGCTTCGGAGCGCATCAGGCAGCTTGCTCAGGATGTGCTGAGCGACGCGGTCCCCGGTTTCCTGCGCCGCCTTTTGTTCGGCGGCTTCGCTGGCGCGTAGTTCCTGAATCGCCTCGACGCACGCCTTGATATCTAGTGTCGCCATCTCTCACCCTCCCGCGTCGGTGGTGGTGGGGAAGGACAGCACCTTCGCCGGCTGCATTGCTTCTAGCCATGCCAGCGCGGGGTTGCTGTCAGTCCATTTGACTCCGCACGGATAGTCCTTTGTTCCATCGTCGGGCGTAATGACCCGAAACTGTACCCCCTGCGCCGCAAGTGGTCCTAAGATTGTCCGCAGCGGTCCCGTCGCCTCACACAGCGTACCCTCGGGCAGCGTCCGTAAATCGATCAAGTCGTTTCCCATCTCACCCTCCCGCCGCCTACGCGGCATTGAACGCGGTCTCTCCCGCTAACCCACTTCCGGGCAGTGGGCGCCCTGGGGGCTACTCTTCGTCTGAATCCGTGTGCGGCGACCCCGGACCTCCCGGCGCACAGATCCACAGGCACAGTGCTACCCACTGCTTGTGATTTAGCGCGGGGATCGTAGGCATCCACTCGATCTCCTCTGGTTCCAGGTACGGCGAATCAGCATCGCCTTCGCAGTGTTCAAGAGCGCGCAGGACAAACCCCGCATGGTCTCCGCCCTCATCAACTGCCCGCACTGTGCAAACAACATCAGAGCCATCCATAACCTTGTGCATCGTCTCTCCTCGCAGCCTACGCGGCTTTCCATCGTTCGTACGCCCGCTCTCCCGGCAGCACGTCGAGCGGCTCATCTTCCGGCAGCGACGCCTCAAACAGCGCGCCGATCCTGTCCTGCTCCGCGATCGGCAGTAGGTCCCACAAGGCACCCTGCGCGCCAGCCGGTGCGCTGCCGCTGCGGTCGCCGACCATGTCCCAGCCTTCGATAGTGCGGCGGTGCATGGCTACGCATGCCCCAAGCGGTACTTGCCGGTGGGTGCGTCGTCAATCGACTCAGGAACCGCAGACAGGTGCACCGACAGACGTGGACGGGCGCCGACCAGTGACAGCGCGTGCTGTGCAGCCAGGGCGACACCTTCGCTATTGGTCTGCAATGACCCGACCGGCATCGTGATCCGATACAGTGCAGGCATCGCCGGAACCTCGTGCACCGCGACCGCATCGTCAGACGCTTGCAGGTCTGAAATCACAGCGATACACGCTTCGATAAACGCGCTGGGCTCGACGAAGCGCAACACCGCCGACTTTACGGCATGCTGCTGGTTTAGTTCGTACCTCTGATGCGATAGGAACAGGTTGCGCGGAAGCACCGAATCGCCGAAAGCCTCAAGCACGATCTGACCTTGTCGCCGGTCGTGCGAACCGAAGAAGCGCTCGTCAGTGCCAAGCACGGCCGAAGCAGCAAAGCGCAGGTGCTCAAACGTCGGGCTCAGAATCTCGCAGGGGATTAGGTCGCGGTCCATGTGTCCTCCGTAGAGAGAACACTAGAGCCACTTTGCTGCCTTGCGCAAGAACTATTTTCGCTTCGCGCTCTTTTTTTTCAGCGCCACACTTTGCAGCTTCGCCAATTCTGCCGGATCTAGCGCGTATACGATCTGCCGCGCCCACTGTGGTGTGATTCCGATCTTGCGCGCGATCTCGGCTCTGTTCGTCATGCCAGCTGCAAACAGCCGCAGGACTTCGTCTCGGTGCGGGCTGTACAGCGTGTTGGTGCGAGGCTTGCGCGGCTTGGTGTCCTTGCTCCCGCGTGGCCTACCTCGGCCCGCGCTAGGCAGTTTGATCCCCAGGCACTGCGCGCGCACCCAGACCGAGGTTTTTGCGACGGTGAAACCGTCCCGAGCAAGGTCAGCAGCGATCCTTGTGCAGTTCGGACGCTCCGCGGCGATTAGCCTACGGTCGATTTCGTCCTTTACGTCTTGCGGCAGCCTTCGCCGCCCATTCCGTTCCTCGGCCATACGTGCATGCGTCATCATACTGGCCTCACTGCCACAGATCGAGCGCACTGGCAAGCACAAACTATCGAGCCGCACACACTTTCAGCTTCTGCGGTGCGCCTTAGTCGTGTGTCTGCTGCTCCTCGCCTCGTCGGTCATCACTTCTTGGGTCGTGTGCCAGCACCTGCATTTGGCTGCCCAATAGGCCCGCATTCGGTTGTGGTGATAGACCCAGGCGCGTCGGGCTGCGCGCTCGCTGGTGTACCGGGCTTTGCCACAGGGCGGCGGACATCGATCGGCCATCGGTTGACCTCCAGATAGCTCTGATAGTGGCGCTCAGTGCTGGTCATGCCGCAAGCCGACTCTCACGCGCGGCGCACTGCACGTAGGCCAGCAGCTCGCGCTTGGCCTTGTCCCGCGTGCGGGCGTGGCCTGTCGGGCGGCGGCCCGGACGGGGCGTGGCTGCGTGCCAGTGCCAGCGCTGAGCCTTGTAGATCAGCCGGCCGACTTGGGCGTCTTCCTGCATCAAGCTGTTGCCTTCAAAGCGCATCATCGCGTGACTCCTTTGGGTAGTAGCTCAGGCACCGCGGACCGCTGGGACCGCGCACCCAGAGCGTGGGGCACAGCGCATCGCCTGGCTTGTGTCGCAGCGTGCGCGCAGGCAGATCGCACGCGGGCCGAGCCTCGCAGCTCGCGCACCAGGTGGCGGCGAATGCCTCGCCCTCTGTGGCGTTGCTCGGGCGGTACAGGGGGAGCGTCACGGTCACGGCTGCGCCTCAATCTTTTCGAGCGCTTGCCGCCCAGCGTCGGTGATCTCGACATACACATCGCCGAACTTCAGAAGCCCGCGGTCGATGAGCCCGTTCCGGCAGTGAATCGCGGCACGTACATCATCACGCACATGATGGAACGCGTCGCCGTACTTCCGCGCACTGACCAGCATCTGATACTGCGAGTCAGTGAAGATCTTCAGGCTCATCGCTGGCCACCTTCCGCGGGCAGGGGGAGGTAGTGGGAGGGCTCTGTCAGCATCGCGCCTTGTGGATCTACCCAGGCAGCCGCGAACCACCGCGCCGTCACATATTGCGGACTTGGACCCCGGCATGCGTCCCACTTCGAGGTCGAGAACGGAAGCAGCACCCACGTCCCATCCCGCGGCGCCTCGGCGATCGGGCGCGGCGTCGTGAGGCGGGCCAGCTCGGCGCGGGCGGCGTCGCGTTCTTTCTCGGCCTTCTCCGCCCGCTCGCGCTCGACTCGGAGCGCGGTCACAAGGTCGGTCAGTGTCTGCGCCAGGTGCAGGTTCTGCTTTTTCTCGGGATCGCGGAAGCTCGCGGCCAGCCGCTCCGCCTCTTCGATCAGTCGCTCGGTGTCGCTCATTGCGTTCGCTCCTCCATCGCTGCCGCTATTTCTCGCTCTGCTTCGGCGATCAGTTCGTCCGGCGTCGCGCCTCGAATCGCCTTCACCCGCAGCGCGCGCAACTGCGCTGTGACGTACTCCTTGCCGCCGCATGGATACGCGGTGCAATTCCAGAGCACGTCGTGTCGCTGCTCATCGGTCCACGCTGGAAACCACGCCCGCATGAGCTTCAATGCGTCCATCGCGCCCCATCCTTTCCACCAGCGCCTTGGCTCGCGCGCTGGCCTCTTGTGTCTCTGCGCACAGCCGGTTGATCCAGGCGCACAGTTCCTCGGTCGTGTAGTGCTGCACAAACTCCGCGCGCTCGACGGCTTCAAGTTCCGGCGGGAACGGGCGCGGGGTGGGCTCGTCGTCTTTCTCGGCGAGGCGCGCTTCCAGCCCGCTGCGCCACGCTTTGGGCTTCGCGTGCTCGGCCCGCAGCCGCAGCAGCATGGCGTCGAGCGGGTCCATCAGCGCCCGCCGTTGTGCAGATAGCGCAGGGTGGCGACTTCCGCCTGCAGGCGCGCGTTCTCAGCGGTCAATAGGTCGCGGGTCGCGGTGAGTTCGGCAATGCGCGCATCCCGGCGATCGAGGACGTAACGCACTGACTGGCGCTCGCTCAGATGTTTCTGCGACAACGCCTGCTGCGCCTCATCCCTCTCCGCCGTCACCTTCAGCACAAGCGCGTGCTGGGCGTCGCGCTCGGCTTCGGCTCTGACCAAGCGGTCGCGCAGGTCTCGCAGGACCCGCGCTTCGCTCGCCCATCCGGCGGATTGCTTCAGGGCCTCGTCGCGCTCCGTCTCGGCGCGGCGGAGGGCGGCGGCTAACTCGGGGACCATGGTGCGGGCGCGGGCGATGAAGCCCGTATCATGCTCGCTGGTGAAGTTAGGATTCAGCCGCAGCAGTAGGCGCTCTCCCGCTAAGCCCGCAATGCTCTCAGGGTACGCCGCCCAGACTTCCTCGGCGGCGTGCACACTTCCTCGTCGCCATGGTCCGGGGCTAGCGCACTCGCTCAGCCGATCCGCCTCTTCAATCAGTTTCTCGCTCTCGTCGCTCATCGTCTTCTGCCCTTTCGTCTCCGCTTCTGTCGCCATCCAGCGGACCGGCACACCCACGGCGCTGTCAGTTGCCATGGGCGCTGAATCCGCGGAATGTCTCGCCACTGCCCAGCCAGCAACGCCGGAATCACTAGGCTCATCATCGCTGCTCTCATCGCGTCACCTCGGGGCGATTCATGAACGCTGCCGGGAAGATCAATCGCCCCAGTACGCGGACCGTGAACATCTGGCCTCGTTTACATCCGCGATAGCCTGCGTCCCCCGTTCTCGGCGACGACGAACGCGAGAACTGAGCCAAATAATCGGCATCAGCAGCAAACCAAACATCTGACGGATTCGGCGCGTATTTCGTTGTCCTCATGGCGTTGTCACCTCGTCCAGAAGCGCCAGCACAGCGCCACGATCTACGGCCCCTCCGATGACTCTGCCGGACCCGAGAACTAGATCCGGAAGCGCCTCGACTCGCTCGCGCAGACTCGGCACCGGCTCCGCGAACGGATCCGGGGGCTCGACGTAGGGGAGCCAGAGGGCGCCGTCAAAATAAGCCGACGCAATCTCCTCCTCCCAGGATGTCTCAGGGACATCCCAGACAAATCCGCCGGGCGTGAGTTCGACGACGCGCACTGCGTTACCGCGTCTAGCTAACCAGTACTTGCCCGGCTTCGTCGGGCGGTCGGGGGTCCAGTTGTTCACAGCGGCAACCTCGCTTGCTCTTGCGTCGGCACGTTGATATCGCTCTCGACCTCGTTCCCCCACGCGGCCCAGCCTTCACGGCGCGCACGGGCGAACAACTCCAGGCGCGGGCCTGGGCTCATGCGCTCGATGTCGCTATAGACGCAGGCGGGCTTCGCGCTGTGCCTGCCTCGGGGCGCGTAGATGGTCTGCCGGGGCTTCCACTGCGGCACCATCGCCTGACCGCGCGCGAACAACAGCAGGAACTCGGCATCACAGCGCATGTACTGACCAAGGCCGGGATTTTGCGGAATTGCCGCCAGGCACTCCCCGCCATTGCTTTGTGGGCCGGGCGGAATTAGCACATCCCGCAGATCCGCCTTAACCCATGGCCGGCAGCCGATGTAGCGGAAGCCCCACGCACGCCCGCAGTCGATCGCGTCGTCGAGGTAGTTGCTGGTCGCCCATGCCCACAGGTGTGCGTCCGCTTCGGCCAGGTCGCCCACAGGCAGCGCCTTGATACGCCGCACAGACATCAGCGGGTAGTGCCGATCCGCCCCGCGCTTGCTCTTGCCGCCGCCGTGTTCTGGCCAGGGCGGGTCCACCAACAAACATTGATAGTGACACGGCGCGTAACGCCCAATTTCCTGCCACACCAAGCCTCGTGGTCGTGCTGTGCTCATCACTCCCCCCACACGCGCCAGTCCGCCGCGCGGGCGTCCGGCGCGTTGATCGTAAAAATGTCGGCGCTCCCTGCGAGCATCCGCGATAGAGCGACAGGTCCCACGCTCGGGTGTTCCTTGAGCGCTTCCAGGGTGCGATTACTGGTGGCAATCAACGCGCCCTGCCACGCGTCGAAAATCTCGACAAGCACCGCAGCAGCGGCTGCGCTTCCAGGCTCTGCCTGCTGCGCGACGTACTGGCCAAGCCCGCGCGCTACGTCGTCGAGTAGAATCACGCGCATGGATCGCAGCCGCTCGATCTCGCTGACTCGCTGCGATGTCGATAGCTCGGCCAGTGCTTCGATGCGGCTCCATGGCACGAAGGCACACGCGCGGCCAGACTGCGCAAGCCAGGACAGCAACAGGCCGGTTGCCAACATCGTCTTGGCCGTGCCTGGCGGTCCACACAGCAGCAGCCGGCCCGCGGGGCGCGCTATGCCAGCTCGCATCGCCAGCGCGCGCGCCTGAGCCAGCGGACTGCCGCGCTCGACTTGCACCGCCTGCAGTAGGTACGCGCCCCACTGCTCGATAGGCTTTGTGCGGTCCCAGCCCACTGCGGACAGCGCCGGCACGTACTGCGCAAGGTGTTTGCTGTGCTCCTCGGCAAAGTCCCGCAGCCACACCAGCGGGCAGCGTGTCGATCCGTGGCGCTCGCCGTCTCGCCAGTGCGTGCGGCCATCGCATCGCTGTCCCGCCTGCGCTCGCGGACACGTGGGGCGGTCGGGCTGCACCTGCACGGCCGGAAGTTTGACTAGTGTGGCTGCGGGGGTCATTGGCTAGCTCTCTGGGCTTCCAGCAAAGGCTGGCAGCCTGGTCGCTTCCTTGACGCGCTCGACCATCTGCGCCATTGCCTCACGCTGCATCCTCTCGACACCGCGAACGATCCAGCCGAACATCGGCTTGGCTCCGTCCTTGCGGAAGCGGAAGCTGCACGTGATTCGATACAGCGGCCCGTTCTCATGAATCGGGATCTCAATGTCGAACTCTTTCGGCAGCCGCGTCTGACCCGTCGTCTTCTGCTCAACCTTTGCGACCAAGTGATATTCGCCCGTGGTTCGGTTGATCTCAGACTCGATCACGTCCTCGCTGGTAACCTTCAGTTGCAAGGCCACGGTCATCAACTGCGCTGCTGTTGGCACGTCGCGCCCTTCGCGCGGTCCGGCGATGTCCTTGACTCGCTCCTCCAGCAGATCGGCAAATTCTGCTTGGTGTAGCATCTTGCCACTGCCGCCGATCCACGCCTTCCACTCTTCTGAGTTGCTCGGCTTGTATTCGGCAGTGTGCTTTCCCCAGCGCGCGCAGCCGTCACGATCGTCGGTGGTAACCGCGCAGTTGTAGTCATAGACCACCAACACGCGGCTGGCGTCGTAGAAGATTGCACTGCTCGCGTCTTTGTTGCGCAGTGCGTGTGCAATGAGCGATGCCTCATCTAGCACCCGCGCCGCGCCGCGCAGATAAACAGGGCGCGCGTTCCGCTTGTCGATATCATTCGCCAACTCGCTTTCGATGTGGATCGAGCCGTCATCACGAAGCGTGTACAGGCTTCCCTGCTGTGTCAGCAGGCCGCGCTTGCTTGCAATGACGATCTCTTTTCCTGCCTGCACCGCAGCCGCAACGCTGCTCTCATTTGAAACGCTGGTATCGATTTCCATGGTCTAGTTGCCCTTTCTGATTGGGGTGATGTTCTCGTTCTTCGCGAACAGGCTTTCCTGCTTGTGCGGGGCGTCGCGAAGTTCGCCCGTGACATTGAGGCCATCGTCCAGCGCGACGAACTTGATCCCCGCCCCTGGCGCTGGCTTCGGGACCTTGGTCGTCGCCTGCACGGCAAACTGGACACTGTTCTCACTGTTGCGCTTAACCGTGATCTTCACGGTGACCGCTCCGGCCTGGCCAGTGCGCATGACCCCGCGAATCACCTCGCGGACCTGATTGTCCAGTTGGTTCAGTTCGTCGGCCTGCAAACTGCCGATCAGCTCAGAAACATCCGATGTACGCATTCTCTCTCCTCCTATACCGACTCTATACGCCACCCCGCGCGGTCGGCACGCACGAGGTAGAACGGGTATGGGTGCAGCTCTGCGGCCACTCGCAGCCGCACTCGCGCGGCCTCCCGCATGAATCCCTTAGTCTCGTGGAACTCGGTCTGGCCGTTGCGGATCACACGAAAGTCCGGCGTGTACCAACAGCCTTCAGCCAGTCGCAGCCGCACGGGCTCGTAATCGACTCGATCGATGCGCCCCTGCTTCACTTCCGCGAGTAGGTGCGCGTGATAGCGCTCCTCTAGTTTGCTGCGGTATCTGCTGCCAGCGTGCTTCTTTGCGGTCGCTGGCGCCTTGGCCCCGCACTCCATCGCGTGCACAAGATGCCCGCTGGCGAGCCGCGCCTGTTCGCCGGTTCGGAAGCCCTCGCCGCACCTAGCGCAGTGGCTTGCGAATAGAGGCACGCGCCGATCCTTTCCGCTCGCGCTGGAACTCTCGCCACGTCGCGCGCTTGGCTGCCTGCTGTTGTTGCCGGCTCACGACAGGGTCGGCACTCCTCGGCGGCGGCACGTCGGGTCCGGTCAGATGCAGCAGCACTGCGCAGATTCCGACGATGGCGCCGGCGATTTCAGCCTGGAGTAGTGGCCTCATGACTGCCCTCGAATCGCGCTAGCTCCTCGCGCCCGGCGTCGGTGATCTCGATGTAGACCTCGCCGAACTTCAGCGGGAGGAAGTGGGTGGGTTGCTGTTCCCAGATTTCTGATTCCGCGCCGCGCATCCACTTCGCGCGCTCGTCGTCCCAATACATGACCTCTGGCGTACATGGTTGGTTCCGACGATCCACTCCCCAACAAACCAACACGTCTCTCCCATCCTTCGGCGCCTCCGCGATCGGGCGCGGCGTCGTGAGGCGGGCAAGTTCGGCGCGGAGTGCCTTGATTCGATCTGGTATGCCGCGGCGCAACGAGTTCAGTCGGTTCGCCTCGTAAGGCTCATTAGCCAACCTGGCGACATCTTCACCCAAGGCATCCAGACAGAGAACCACAAGGCGTGAAGCATCGTCCGTAAGTTGGCATTCTTCGGCAAGTTCAGCGCGGGCGGCGTCGCGCTCCTTCGCGATGTCTAGCGCGTGCTCGGCGTTCTCCTTGGCAAAGCGCCGCGCTTCATCCAATAGCCCCTGCAGCCGCACGATCTCCGCATTCGCTGCCACGTTTGCGGCGGCTATGTCGTCGCGCTCCTTCTCAACTTCGTTGGCGCGCTGGCGCAACGCCTTAGTTTCTAGTTCCATCCGCCCAATACAGGCAATCCGCGGCGCCAGTTCGGCCTTCGCGTCTTCCAGCCGCGACGTGGTCTCGCGCAGGGCGGCAGCGAGTTCGGGGACTAGCGTGCGGGCGCGGGCAAAGAAGACCGCCGAGTCCCGGTCGCGGAACTCCTCGACAATCTGTCCGTGCCGGTTTTCGATCCAGTACTCCATGTCCTCACCGCACTTGGTAAAGGGTCCTGGCTGGATCAGGTCGTCTAGTTGCTGCGCCTCTTCGATCAGTTTCTCTACGTCCATCACCCTCTCCTCTTGTCGTCAGCCGCGAGCCTCACCTTGTTGCCGTGCGCGTCGCAGGGCCAGAAGGACCAAGTGGCCACCTCGTGCGCGCTAGCCGTTTGCCACCCGTGCAGCGCCTCGATCGTGAAGCCCATCATCGGCGTGAACTTCCCCATGCGAAGAATTCCGCCCGGAGTCCGAGCACACCACCACCCCTCTCCGTTTTCGTGCGTGCGGACCTCTGAGGAACTCGGGAGTCCCGGACGCATCCGCGGGTTGATCTCGGAGAGTAGGGATTGCATTGACACTTTCGATATGAGAATTAGCCACTCAAGTCCAGCCTCTGTCTGAGTGCGACTGTCAGATATTCTCTTGCCATTGCCAGACACCCACACGGGTCCAGTACCGTACTCGTCCACTGTCAGCATCCACCCATTCGCCCGCAGCCACGCCCGCACCATGTCCGCGGTCAACCCCTCGAACTCGTGTAGGTCTTTGATTCTCATCGCCGCCCCCCGTCGTAAACCATGATCCCGTGCTTCACTTCGCGGCCGTTGACGATTCGCGGTCGACCTCGGCTTTCCCAGTCGAGGGCGCTGTCTATCGCGCTCAAAAACTTTCCGTCTGACAGCGCAGCGACGACAGACTTCCCACCGTACCGCAGCGTATGGTCGCCGCCCGCGTTGAGCCACGCGGCCAACGTCAGCAGGTCCGCCGGCTGATACTGTGGGTTTTCGTTCCACCAATGCGTTAGGCGGTTCTCTGTGTCGGCGGGTAGCCCCGTCGTAGTAAGAGCCGGGCGCGCAGCACGGAGCGCCGGACAGACTTTGGCAGCGGCTGCCCATGCGTCTGCAAATCTGCGGGCAGGAAGTCCTGACGAAACCGCGGCAGTTTCAGTCGATGCGTTGCGTCCCCGCTCGGCCCGTCGTCCGTCCACGACCGGCGGTAGTGCACCCACATTTCCTTCCCGACCTTGACCAGCGACACCACCCGCACCCGCACCCGTTCCAGTGCCGACACTGCCATCGGGCGCTCGCTGAGGCGATGGGGATTGCACTCGGTTTCCGGCTTGCGCACCCACTCTTGGCCCGCTTCCGGGGTCAACAACAACGCCGTTGATGATCCGCTTCGGTCGCAACTCCGTCTCATCGTCTGCTCCTTCAAGCCCCGACGAGGGCGCCGCGGACTTATCTCCCGCCGCGACGCCCCCGAGGGGAAGCGTGTGCTGTTTCGACATGGGGACCTCGTAATGTGAGGCGCCGTGATTCAGGCGTTGCACGGCATCGCCTTCGCGGGCTTGGGACTTCTCGGCGTGCGGATGAGCAAAGTGGGCATCCATGTCCAGCCGATGATCGGGTCCCGCAAACTGACTCACCACCCGCAGCCGCGGACGCGCGGCCGGCGTTGGAATCTCTAGTTCTTGCTGCGCGGGATCGGTCACTACAGCCAGAGCCAATCCAAGCGCCTGTTTCAGGCGGTCCAGGATTGGCTGTTCCGGGCCGTGCTGACCTCGCCGGCGCTGCTCCCGGCCATGCTCCGCGCACTCAGCGGCAGCCACCAGATCCCGCGCAGCTCGCTGGGCAATAGGCGAGCCCTTGACCCGCTGCCACTGGCGAGCGATCGCGGCCACCGTATGTACGTTTCGCGGGACACTGCAGGGCACGAGCGCAGGCAGGTAGACCAGGCCCGCCGCCCGATCCAGCGCGATCAGGCCCTCTTCCACCAGCACGTCAAGCCATGCGTCGAGCCGCTCAGGCTCCACCGGCACGTAGGCTGCCAGCGCGCGGCCCAGGCCCAGCCCTGGCAGTTCTAGCAGCCCAGGCAGCCAGCGCCCACCAGCCGGCAAGGCCACCAGCGCGTGATAGAGACCAACAGCCCCCGAATCCCACAGGCGCCGACTCGACGGAGGGGGAGCCAAGCCAAGCGCCACCCAGCGACCCGACGCAGCACGCGGCAGTGTTTGCACACTGAGGGGATCCGCGGCAGCGCGGAAA
>Ga0116147_1004960_pt1 | contig 11512 bp, 10 predicted proteins | sample AD_JPNHG3_MetaG_FD_89749 | JGI IMG/M metagenome (GOLD analysis project Ga0116147, IMG submission 89749) | Active sludge microbial communities of municipal wastewater-treating anaerobic digesters from Japan - AD_JPNHG3_MetaG | ecosystem: Engineered > Bioreactor > Anaerobic > Digestate | place...
AAAAAATTTTTTTTTCACACTGCAACTAAAAGTAATTATTCAAAAGTCCAACAAAACTCAGGCAAAAACAAGAAACTAATAATTTTACTTTATTGAATACGAAGTATTTAATTGTTTTTGAGAGGGCACAAAATATTTAGAAAAATAAAAATGAAAAAAATTGAAAAAAATATCGCAAATACTTGCATTTATAAAGAAAAAAAGATGTACCTTTGCATCGATTTTGAATTGTAAACAAACATGTAAAACTTCAAAAAATTAAGAAAATGAAAAAATTATTTTTATTGTGTGCTGTTGTATTTGCATTCGTTGCATGTGGACCAAAAGAAAACAAAGAAGCTGCTGCTACTGAAGATTCTGTAGTTGTTGTTGATACTGTTGTTGCTCCGGTTGATACTGCAGCAGTTGACACAACTGTGGCTCCTATGTAATTTTAAAACAACCAAAATTTACAGAGCTGAAGTCCGTTAGTGTTAGCGGACTTTTTTCGTTTATACATGTAGCGAATTATAAAAAACTCAAATCCCACTTTTACTTCTTTACCTGAATAAGAAATTATATGTAAATTTGTAAACCGATTGTCATAATAAAGAAAAAAATTGTTTATGCTAAGAATTGCAGTTCAAACCAAAGGAAGACTTTTTGATGACAGCATGTCGTTACTTAACGAAGCCGGTATTAAAATAGAATTGGGAAAACGTCTTTTGCTTATTCCGGCACAAAATTTTCCTTTAGAAGTTTTGTTTTTACGTGATGACGATATTCCCGAATCTGTTGCCGATGGCGTAGCCGATATTGGTATTGTTGGAGAAAACGAATTTGCTGAAAAGCAAAAAAATGTCAAACTTATTCGTCGATTGGGATTCAGTAAATGCCGCCTCTCGCTGGCAGTTCCCAAAGAAGCAGAATATTCTGATATCTGCTGGTTTGAAGGCAAAACCATAGCAACTTCTTATCCCGTAATTTTGAGTAATTTTCTGAAAGAAAAAGGGATACGTGCTGAGATTCATGTTATAACAGGTTCAGTAGAAATTGCTCCCAGCATAGGTCTTGCAGATGCCATTTTCGACATTGTCAGCTCAGGAAGTACACTGGTAACCAATCATCTGAAAGAAGTAGAGGTTGTTATGAAGTCAGAAGCCTTGCTGATTGCGAATCCAAAACTCTCTGAAGCGCAAAAAAAGATACTGGACGAGTTACTTTTCCGCATAGAAGCCGTAAAAATGGCTGAAGACAAAAAATACGTTTTGATGAATGTTCCAACCTCTCAGCTGGAAAAAATTATCGAAATAATTCCCGGTATGAAAAGTCCTACCGTCATGCCATTGGCTAAAGAAGGATGGAACTCTGTTCACGCAGTAATTGCCGAAAAAGAATTTTGGGATATTATTGGAAAACTGAAAGCTTGCGGTGCTGAAGGAATTCTGGTATTACCCATTGAAAAAATGATCCTGTAAATTTCTATCGAAATATGAATCTTTGCATCGATCAGGGAAACTCAAGTATCAAAATGGGAATTTTCGACCAAAGCAAACTGGTAAAAACTTTTGTATATAAAAATTTTGATCGAAAATCTGTTTTATCAATGCTCCGTAATTATCCTGTCGATCGGTGTATTTACTCCAGCGTAATCAATAAAAATGCTTCAGCCGTTGCATTTTTAAAGAAAAATATTGCGCAAGTATTACTGCTGACACATGAAACTCCCTTGCCTATCGAAAACAAATACCAAACGCCCAAAACTCTGGGGAAAGACCGGTTGGCAGCTGTTGTCGGTGCAGGTTTTCTCGAGCCCAATCGTGATGTTTTGGTAATCGATGCAGGTACTGCCATAACTTTCGATTTCATGGATGCCAAGAGAAACTATTGGGGTGGGAACATTGATGTCGGCTTGGAATTGAGATTAAAGGCGCTGCATACATTTGCAAAAAAATTGCCTTTGGTGAAACCGGTTCAGGAAGTTCCCTTAATGGCCTCCAATACTGAAATGGCATTGGCTGCAGGCGCTCTGAACGGAATAATATTTGAAATCGACGGTTATATTAATGCTTTGAAAATCGAATATCCTGACCTTTCAACATTTTTAACAGGCGGAAGCTTGATTTTTTTTGATAAAAAATTAAAAAATAGCATCTTTGTAGAAAAAAATTTGGTGTTAATCGGACTCAATTATATACTTCAATATAATGTACAATAAAAAGATTTTAATTGCATTTTTAATATTGTTTTTATCTATGCAGGATACTTCCAGTCAAAATAATACAAACTCACCCTATACGCGTTTTGGTTTTGGTGAAATCAACGACAACCACAACAGCGAACAAAGAGCAATGGGAGGTGTGGCTTTGGGGGTTCGTTCTGTTTCGAGTATCAATTCTATCAATCCTGCATCCTACAGTGTGGTTGACAGTATGACTTTCATGTTCGATTTCGGAGTTTCAGCGTTACGCTCGCAATTTAAAGATCCAAGTGGAAAAAGTTCAAACTTTACTGCCAATCTCGATTATATCACCATTCAATTTCCTCTTTCAAAAAACATAGCTTTAAGTGCCGGCATTCAGCCTTATTCGTTTTCGGGCTACAATTTCTATACTACAGAAATACTTACCATACCAAATAATAGTAATACTCCGGACAGCCTTAATGTAACGAAAAGTTTTACCGGATCAGGTGGATTCAGTGAAGTTTATATGGGATTGTCTATCGATTTTTTGCAACATTGGGCATTGGGGGTCAATGCTTATTACATGTTTGGGACAATTAACAATTATAGAAACATAAGCTTTTCTTCCACTAATTACACCTCTACTACAGAATTGAATTACATAGAAGCCAATAATTTCCGTTTTCGTTATGGGATGCAGTATTTTACTGGTTTCAACAAAAAAAACGATCTAAATATCGGTTTAATATTCGAACCTAAAAAGAATTTTAACGTCAAGTCTTCCAAAATTAATTCGGGAGTATTGACCGACACAACCAATTATGACACAGATTTTGATCTTCCCATGCTACTGGGAGGGGGAATTTATTATACCTACAACAAAAAGCTTTCACTCGGCATCGACTATACTTTCCAAAATTGGGCCAATACAAGATTCTACGGCAAAACAGACAGTTTGGTCAATCGAAACAAAATTTCCATTGGAGCGGAATATTTGCCCAACTCTTCCGGGAGAAAGTACAGCGACCATATACGTTATCGTTTAGGATTAAATGTAAACAACCCTTATTATAAAATTGACGGAAAATCGCTTGATAATAATTTTGGTATAACTTTTGGTATTGGATTACCGTTACCCTACAGCCGAACAATGCTAAACACTTCCTTTGAGTATGGAAAAATTGGTAATTACAGTTCTTTGAGGGAAGACTATTTTAAATTTACATTTAATGTTTGCGTCAATGAGAATTGGTTCTTTAAAAGAAAATTATAAAACAAACAAAATTTTAAAAGTCATAAAAAAATGAAAACAAAAATATTAATGTTGTTGTTGGCTGCAATATTCTCAACCAACACGTTTGCCCAAAAAGGCAAAAATGTTCAAACATCGGCTACTACAGAAAACAGTTCAGAACAGGTAACCGATTCCATGTGTTTGATTTACATTAGTCTTTTTAACGAAGCTGCAAAAAACAAACAGTATGCAGATGCCATAGGCCCTTGGACTTTGGCTTATAATGAATGCCCCGGAGCAAACAGGGTAATTTATACGCGAGGAAGAGAAATTTTGCAATGGAAACTTTCGCAAGCCAAAGACTTAACTTCTTACAAGGAAGCTTTTGATGAATTGATGGCCATGTATGACAAAAGAATAAAGTATTTTGGTGATGACAGCCGATATCCAACTCCTTGGATACTTGGGGTAAAGGCTTTGGATTATATTACTTACGTAAAAGGTGATGACTTGAAAAAACCGGCTTACGAATGGTTGGAACAATCCATCAACGGACTCAAGGAAAATTCTGAATTGGAAGTACTTCGGCAATTTATAATGCTTTCCTATAATCTTTATAAAGCAAATCCTGAACATGCCGAAAAATTTATTGCCGATTATTTAAAAGTTAACGATATACTTGAAACTCAAATTGCTAATCCAGAATATAAATCCAACGAGCTGGCCAATCAAATCAAGCAGGGGCTGGATGTGTTGTTTGCACAAAGCGGTGCAGCAGATTGTCAAATGCTGGACAAGATGTATGCCTCAAAAGTAACACAAAATTCTACCAATCTAGAATTTTTAAATAACGTTTTAAGTTTCTACAATCGCATAGGATGCATACAATCAGATGTTTATTTCAGTGCTGCATTGTCTGCTCATAAAATTCAACCTTCAACTGAATCGGCAAATGCATTGGCAGAAATGAGTTATAAAAAGAAAGATTATTCCGGTGCCATTAAATTTTATGAACAAGCCACTCAACTAGCAAACAACAACAAAGAGAAAGCTACCTATCAGTATAAAATTGCTCAAATATACTATGGCGACCTCAAAAACTATTCTCGAGCCAGAGAATATGCACTGAAATCGTTAGAATTCAATCCCAATAACGGAAGTGCCTATTTGATGATAGGCATCATGTACGCCAATTCCAATATCTATGATGATCCAGTATTACAAAAATCGGTGTATTGGGCGGCTGTCGATAAATTCATAAAAGCAAAACAAGTTGATAATGACCCTAAAATTATTGAAGAAGCCAATAAATTGATTCAAACTTACATTAATTATTTCCCATCAAAAGAAGATATTTTCTTCCATCCTCAACTGGAAGAGGGTAAATCTTTTTTTGTAGGCGGGTGGATTGGCGAATCAACCATTTGCAGGGCAAGCAATTAAAATCATTCGAATAAATAAAATAAAGGCATCCCTTAGGGATCTTATGAAACAGATATTAAAAAATTATTTTTCAAAAAGCATAACAACTATGTTTATAGTTGTTATGCTTTTTTTATCTTTTGCATGCAATCGACCAACTAAACCTGAAATTGTTCAAATTGAATCTGATCCTTCTTTGATTCCGACTCTTCATGCTACGGATATTACTACCGTTATTTCCGATTCAGGAATTACCCGCTACCGTATTTCTGCTCCGCAATGGGATATTTACGATAAAGTTCCGGATCCCTATTGGGAATTTCCTTATGGCATTCACTTGGAACGTTTCGATATGAATCTGCAAGTAGATGCCAATATTCACAGCAAGTATGCCCGTTTTTTTGTTAATAAAAAATTGTGGGAACTGAAAAATGATGTAAAAGCCACCAATCTGAAAGGTGAACTTTTTGAAACCGAACAACTTTTTTGGGATCAGAACAGTCAAAAAATTTATTCCGACAGTTTGATTAAAGTTACTCAGGCAACCCAAATCATTAATGCCATTGGATTTGAATCGGATCAATCCATGAATTACTATGTTTTCCGCAATGTTAAGGGAATTTTCCCTGTGGATGAAAGCAAAGATACTGTTCCGACTTCCCAGAGCAGTAATGCCGGCACACCGATTAGAGCAATGAACGCCAAGTAAAAATTTTCCAAAAATTTGTTATTCGGAAAATTCAAGCAGCAGCTATCCGCCGAATTTCTTCCATAATGGCGTTTGCAAAAGCTTCAGCCTGTTCTTTGGTTTTGGCTTCGGCGTAAATTCTGATAATCGGCTCAGTATTCGATTTGCGTAAATGTACCCAACCGGTAGGAAAATCGATTTTTACACCATCAATATCATTAACTTCGTACTGAAGTTGATAATTGTTTTTAATGGTTGCAAGAATTTTATCGACATCAATAGACGGCGTCAATTCAATTTTATTTTTAGAAATAAAATACTGTGGATACTCATTTTTCAATGCAGACACAGTTTTTTTCGACTTTGCCAGATAAGAAAGAAAAAGTGCGATACCTACCAACGCATCGCGGCCATAATGACTTGCAGGATAAATAACTCCGCCATTACCTTCACCACCAATTACAGCATTCGTTTGTTTCATTAAGGTAACCACATTCACTTCACCAACAGCAGCAGCTGAATATTTTCCACCCCGTTTTTGTGTAATATCGCGTAAAGCTCTCGACGAACTAAGATTGGAAACGGTATTTCCCGGTGTATGCTGCAATACATAATCTGCCACAGCCACCAACGTATATTCTTCACCAAACATGCTGCCGTCTTCACAAATAATGGCTAAACGATCCACATCAGGATCAACCACAAAACCTACATCGGCTTTAGATTCTTTTACCAACGACGAGATTTCAGACAAATGTTCGGGAAGCGGTTCGGGATTGTGAGCAAAAATTCCTGTCGGTTCGCAATTGAGTTTAATAACTTTTTTAACGCCCAACGCTTCGAGCAAAGCCGGTACTGCAATTCCTCCCACCGAATTTACTGCATCTATGGCAACCGTAAAATCAGCTTTTTTTATAGCATCAACTTCTACTAAATTCAGCGACAGAATATTATCAATGTGTTTCTGCAAAAAAGTAAAATTTTCGGAAATTTTTCCCAACTGCTCAACAGAAGCAAAATCGAAATTTTCCTCGGCCGCTATTTTCAATACTTCTTCACCTTCCTTCGCATTCAGGAACTCACCTTTTTCGTTAAGCAGTTTCAAAGCATTCCACTGCATTGGGTTGTGGCTGGCAGTAAGAATAATGCCACCCAAAGCTTTCTCGTAAATGACAGCCAACTCTGTAGTAGGCGTAGTGGCCAATCCAATATTAACCACCTCCAGTCCTTGACCCGATAAGGTACCGGCTACCAAATGATATACCATATCTCCCGAAATTCGGGCATCACGTCCCACTACAATTTTATTTGAATCATTACCTGCATTTTGTTTCATAAATTTGGCATAAGCAGCCGAAAACCGAACGATATCCAGAGGTGTTAATCCCTCTCCTGCTCGGCCACCAATAGTTCCACGAATTCCGGAAATAGATTTTATCAGTGCCATATAAAACTTAATTAGAAGTTTGTTAAAAAATTAATAGCTCTTTTGAATGCCAACAATCTTAAAATCGTATCCCAGTGGAGTTACGCTGTTTATATATTCGCTCAAGCCTATTTTTGAAGGAACAATAAGTTTTGCTTCAGAATTGTTGCGTTTCATATAGGAAACGGCTTCGTGCCAAGCCGTACAGGCTTGCGTATAATCAAGATAAGTGAAAGAAATCGGATAAGGATAGTCAATGGTATTCCAGTAATAAATGGTATCGGGATATTCGGTCAGTGTATATTGTCGATAACGAATAACAACCCGATCATTTTTTGCTACCGTGTCGGCGTTGGCAGCAGTATCGCCCGGACTGACCAAATGAAAATATAGACCACTTGAAGTTTTCACATATTTATTATCCCATTCTCCATCAGCAGGAAAAGTTGTAACTACCTGTATATTACTACGTTTAATATAACTTGCTATAATGGCTTTTTCATCCTTTAAAAGCTCGGCGTAAGTTTTAGTGTTGTTGCACGAAGAAAAAATTAGGATAACAGGCAAAAAACCCAGAAACAAAAAAATGAATTTTTTCATAAAACCGTATAAATTAATTTTATACAAATGTACCATAAAAAAGTAGAAAGAAAAAGTTAAGAAACTCAAATCTATGGATTGAAAATCCATAGGTTAGATTGCAAATAAAATTCGCTTTAATTTTGGCTATAAGTCAATTAAAATGTTAAATTAATGTTCATAAACTTATTTAAAAATGTAATTTTCATTAGAATTGGATTGTTTTTTGTGATCCAAATAGGAATTTATCATCTCATCCGTTACCTTGTCTGTACTCGAACATCCACAACCTTGCGTATAAAAATGATTAATCCAACCCCGACTATGCCGTTCCTGAAATTTCCTGCAACAACATCCCTGAACTTTTCCCTTTTAATCGCTTTTTATATCGCTTAAACTTATTTGAAATGGCTGGCTTAAAAAAACATCTTCCTTACTCACCACTTCTTTGAAAATCTCTACTTGTTCCCGTTGCATATTTAGCGTAAAATATCTCAACAACGCAGTGGTTTTCCGTTGAAATACTGCATAAACATCTTTGTAATCACACTTTATGAATATGAACTTGTAAACTGTATATGCTATTACCGCTTTCCTGTTTATTCATCTCATTTTTATGGCAAATTTAATAGCAGTTTTCATCAGAATATAATTTATTTTTTAAAGGTCTGATGGAACCCACATGTCTGAATATTATATTCATTTGTGTTTGTGTGTGCAATACATGTGGGTTTCTTAAAACTAACGTTTTTGAAAAAATTTGAAATAAGGAAGCATAAGTTATTGCCTATGGTTGACTGTATATTAAATCAAAACAAGGTCAACTGACTGCCCTCTTCGTCAGTTGAGTGAATCTCCGGCCTGTCTTCGTTTATAGCATTTGAAACGGCATCTTCTTTTGTTTGGGAATTTACGTTGGTTTTCCTTTCAACATCAGTTGCCTTTTCCGGCGACTCTTGTGCATCAGAAGAATTTGATATTCGATCGTTTTCCGAAGCGTTTTCGTTATCTTCTTCCTCATCGCTGTTGATTACCGTACTTTCTTCATTATTCTTTTCTTTAAACCGAACAGGCTCCAATTCGTTAACAGTTTCTACTTCAAAAGTTGTCAAACGTTTTCCTTTGGCTTTGTAACTTTTTACACTGATAAATTCTTTAGCATCAACTATTAAGGGATTTCTTCGGGCATCGTGTCCACCAAAAACAACCTCAAATCTTGGAAAGTCGACACTCGAAAGCAGAATCAATCGAGATTCTGGATGTTCACCAACAAAGCTGTTTTTTTTCTGCGATGGAGTAAGTTGAAATCTTTTCAGATAATAATTTTTTAATTCTCCGTCATATACCACTGCCGACCAAACCTTATTTTCGTCAAATTTTTCAATAATCAGAATATTGTTTTCGTAATGATTGGCAGCATCAAAATTCGTGGTGTAGTATTCGCCGTTTTTTGAAACAATAAGAATCAGGTCATCGCTTTGAAACTCTCCCAAATATTCTCCATGTTTGTCGTAATTCAATCGTAAAACATCATGGTCGAACCAAACCTGACGTCCTCCGAGCGTAGAACCTCCCTTCTGTTTGAGCGTAATTTTATGAATTTCGTTTTTGGTCAGAATGTTTCCCATTGCCTGGCGGCCTTTTATGGCAATTTCTCCAAAATCTTTTTCAAATACCAGCTTGGTCATGCGCGGTTTGGGTTTCAACGTTACACGAATTACTTCGGCTTCGGCATTGGGATTGGCTGAAAAATACAAAATTTTTGAACCGGCAGAACCCTGCGTCAAATCGTATTCCTTGTCGCGAGTAATGCCGTTGACGGCAAAACGTTTGATGTAATATGGTCCGGCTTTCCCATCTCTGTACACCACGTTATAAATCGTTCGTTTGTCATTTTTTTTGAAAACATTAACATAGAGAATATTTTTCCCTACAAACATTTTTTCGGCAACTTTGGTAACCTTGTATCTTCCATCCTTGAAAAACACAATAATATCGTCAATATCTGAACAATTGCAAACAAATTCATCCTTTTTCAGCGAAGTTCCAATAAAACCTTCTTCACGGTTTACATAAAGTTTTTCGTTGGCTTCGGCCACTTTGGTTGCGATAATGGTTTCAAAATTACGAATCTCCGTGCGCCGGGGATAATTTTTCCCGTAACGATCCTTTAAACCCTGATACCAAGAGATGGTATAATCGATTAAATGATTTAAGTGAAAATCCACTTCATCAATTTTTTTCTGAATAGCTATCAGCGTATCGTTAGCTTTGTCGGAATCAAATTTGGTAATGCGAACCATTTTAATGTCGAGTAGTCTCAATATATCTTCCCTTGTTACGGCTCTGATAAAATTTTCCTTGAAGGGTTCCAAACGTTGGTCGATATAATTGACTACGGCATCCTGACTTGAGCTGTCTTCAAAACCTTTATCCTTGTAAATTCTGTTTTCAATAAAAATTTTTTCCAGTGATGTAAAAAAAAGCTGCTCCAAAAGTTCCTGCTTCTGAATATTAAGTTCGGCTTCCAATAAATCTTTGGTATGATCGCAGCTGACGCGAAGCATTTCGCTGACATTCATAAACCGCGGTTTCCGGTCATGAATCACGCAGCAGTTGGGCGATATGCTGATTTCACAATCGGTAAAGGCATACAGCGCATCAATGGTTTTGTCGGGTGAAGTTCCGGGTTGCAAATGAACCAATATTTCGACGCTGGACGCAGTATTGTCGTCAACTTTCCTGATTTTTATTTTTCCCTTGTCGTTGGCCTTTAAAATGGAATCAATCAGTTTCGACGTATTTGTCCCGTAAGGTATTTCGGTGATAGACAATGTTTTATTGTCAACCTTATTGATTTTAGCTCTGATTTTAACCACTCCTCCGCGTTCGCCGTCATTGTAATGGCTGACGTCGATAAGTCCGCCTGTTTGAAAATCGGGATACAGTTCAAAATCTTCACCTTTCAGATAAGCAATGCAAGCATCAATCAATTCGTTAAAATTGTGAGGCAAAATTTTAGAATTCAATCCAACTGCAATTCCTTCCACTCCCTGAGCCAGTAGTAATGGAAATTTCACCGGCAAATTCACCGGTTCCTTGTTCCGACCGTCGTAAGATAGTTTCCACTCCGTTGTTTTAGGGTTGAAAACGGTTTCGAGTGCAAATTTGGAAAGACGTGCCTCGATATAACGAGGTGCAGCTGCAGAGTCTCCCGTGAGGATGTTTCCCCAGTTTCCCTGACAGTCGATAAGCAAATCTTTCTGTCCCAGTTGAATAAGCGCATCCCCAATGGAAGCATCTCCATGCGGATGAAATTGCATGGTATGCCCCACAATGTTGGCCACCTTGTTGTAACGACCATCTTCGAGTCTTCTCATAGAATGAAGAATACGTCGCTGCACAGGTTTCAGTCCATCGTAAATATCGGGTACGGCACGTTCAAGAATTACGTAGGAGGCGTAATCCAGAAACCAGTTCTGATACATGCCGGAAAGATGATGTTTTACTTCACTGTTTTCTATTTTCGGTATTTTATAAGAAGAATGCCCGGAAGGTTTCGTCTCTGAATTGTCTTCAATATCGGCCTGATGAACGAAATCTTCCTCATTTTCCGCTCCGGTTATTTCTTCCCTGTCATCTCTTTCGTCCATATATTAATTTACTCCATTTTTTCCTAAATTCTATCTAAAGTTTTCTGGAAGTGATTTTTTCTTAAAATTTCACGAATTACATGAGAAGCCATCATACAGCCAAAAATGGCAGGCATATACGAAATGGTTCCCACAGTAGATTTTTTAAACTTTTCATCTTCAACAGGTAATACGGCATTTTTGTTGGGCAATTCATCCGAAAAGACTACGGCAAGGCCTTTTGTTATGCCCATTTTCGACAGCCGCTGCCGTACAGCTTTTGCCAATGGACAAGTATGCGTATTGGAAATATCCGTAATTCTGACTTTTGAAGGATCCATTCTGCCTCCCGAACCCATTGAGGAAA
>Ga0116147_1004975_pt1 | contig 11492 bp, 9 predicted proteins | sample AD_JPNHG3_MetaG_FD_89749 | JGI IMG/M metagenome (GOLD analysis project Ga0116147, IMG submission 89749) | Active sludge microbial communities of municipal wastewater-treating anaerobic digesters from Japan - AD_JPNHG3_MetaG | ecosystem: Engineered > Bioreactor > Anaerobic > Digestate | place...
AGTCATTTTTCGAAATGTATTCATCTTCATCAATTTAAATTAGAAATAACATCATTTGACTATGTCCACAAATATACATGATTAATGTCAATTTATATATAAATCGGTGAAAATTTTTCTCCGGAATATGAAATTTTATGTTGCAGACATAGTTTCCGTATACGTCATTCGTTTTCGAAGTATACACATAATCAGCTTTTTCAGAAACAATCGCCATTATTGCAATAATTGCACGAAAAAAATATAACATCCACAGACCGGTGAGTTTTCGTTATGTCAAAAGAAAATATTCGGTGTTTTTTGGCCATTTGTCATGCATTCTTCATTTCATGTTTCCGTCGTATTTGGGTCGTACTTGCGTCGTAGTTGGTTCGAATGAAATTCGGGCGATTTTTGTTCTTCAATTTCGGGAATCCATTCTGACATCCTTGACATTGATTCCGATCTTTATCGCTATGCATCAGCAGGCCATTACAACGACATGGATATGTTGCAGGTCGGACGCGGGATGACTTACGACGAGGACAAAATCGCACTTTTCGATGTGGTGCATGCTTAATTCTCTTTATTCGAGAAAGGCCAATTGAAAAAACGGCAGTTTTTCTGCTTTTACTATTCTTAATAGATGAAATAGCCGTTGTTATAAATCCGGAATCGTTAATTATACAGAGCAACAGATGGTGTCTATCGACGATAGGTCTCATCAATAATAGTGATTTTTACTCCTATTTTTAGTTACTTCTTGCTATTTTGCACCTCCTAATTGAATGATAATTTTGCGACGGTTAAAAAGTTAAGTCGCTTATGAGGGAAAATTTGATTTTTCTGTGGTTGGTAATAGCAGTTTCATTGCAAGCAGATAACGATTCTACAAAACAGGCTTCGCCTTTCCTATTTACTGCAAGCTATATCGGTGAAAATGTGTTCAATTTGTCGGGCGGAATAAAAACGGGTTACAACTATTTGGGTTTTGCCAACCTCAACCTCACTTTTGATACCGAAAAAGCCGGTTTGTGGAAACATGGTGTGTTTTTTATCAATGCAGCCAATACACATGGAAAAACGCCTTCGGAAAATCTGTTTGGCGATTTGCAAATAGCCTCGAACATCGAAGCAGGGAACCACACTTATTTGCAGGAATTATGGTATAGACATCGTTTAGAAAAAGTGGAATTGACCGTCGGATTACAAGATATGAATGCTGAATTTGCCAATACCGAAAACGGCGGACTTTTTTTGAATAGTTCTTTTGGCATCCCACCCACTTTTTCGCTGAATCTACACGCACCAATTTTTCCGCTCACGTCTCTCGGTATTACTGCAAAATGGCAAATATCGGATCGTTTCATCTGGCTCAATGGAGTATATGATGGCACTCCAACCGATTTCGGAAAGAACCCGTATAATATCAATTGGCAGTTCAAAAAAGGAGACGGCATTTTAGGTGTAAGTGAAATGCAATATCTTTCGCAAAACAAACAACGGCCAGGGACGTATAAACTGGGCATTTTTGCTCACAACCATGTCATTGAACGCACTTTCATTAACCTTCCCGATTCGCTCGATACCAACACATAGGGGCTGTATGGTATCATCGATCAACAAATATGGCAGTTGAACAATAAAAAAATAAATGGTTTTTTGCAGATCGGCTATAGTCCATCAGAAGTAAGTGCTAACGATTTCTATCTGGGAGCGGGAATGAACTTCACGGGATTTTTGTGCAAGGCTCACGACGATGAACTTGGCATTGCCATTGCACATGCTCATCTTGCACATGCCAACGATAGCGAAACTGCTATCGAAATCACCTGGCACAAACCTTTATTGAGATATTTTTATTTGCAACCGGATATCCAATATATCATACATCCATCGGGGAAAAACAGCGGACTTAAAAATGTTTTGGCCGCATTCTTGCGGTTCGGGTTCGAATTTTAATCGCTATTTTCCATCAATCGCGATGGGACTCATCATGATCGTGCTCAAGCAGTATCCGATGGGGCAGCGATCCATGTCCGAGAATTTCAATCGGACAGGAGTCATACGCTTTTTGTAACCAATCCGGTGAAATATCGGCTCCCGAATGATAATGCAAATCGCCGTTGACGCAGGCAATGTTTTTTACAAGAGAAATGATGGTGCCAATATCGTGCGAAACAAGCACGATGGATATGTCCCTGTTGATTTCTCCCAACAGTTTGTAGAAATTGGTTTCGAAGAGTTTATCTACATACGAGTTCGGTTCATCCAGGACAATCAGTTTGGGATTGTCCACAATAGCCCTTCCAAGCAATACGCGCTGCAATTGTCCTCCGGACAATTCACCGATAGGGCGTTTCAGCAAATCGTCTATGCCTAACTGTTCGGCTGTGTGATGCGCTTTTTGTTTATCGGCTGCTGTATAGCGCTTAACGATTCGACCCGAAGGGGTCAGCCCCGACAAGATGACATCCTGCACGGTTATAGGGAACTTCCGATCGATTTGATTGATTTGTGGCAAATAACCGATATTAATCGAACTTACCTGTTTTCCGTTTTCATAAAACTTGATAGATCCGGAGGATGGCGTTACCAAACCAAGTATAGCTTTAAGCAAAGTTGTCTTTCCACCTCCGTTTGGACCGATGATTCCTAAAAAATCGCGATCATACACCGTAAGGTTAACGTCGTGTATCACGTTGGGTTTATTCTCGTAACCAACGGTCAAATTCTCTATTTCAATCAGTTTATTCATCTCTTTTCCCTGCCAATATTTCGGCGATGCGAATCGTTTCCTTATCCCACTCATAGCCAAGCGGATTTATTTCGAATACTTTGGCTCCTACTTCCCGAGCCACAACTTCGGCATTCTTCCGGTCGAATCCTTTTTGAATGAAAACTACTTTCACCTGTTCGCTTTTAGCAACATCCACAAGCGATTTCATTTGCGATGGCGACGGATTTTTGCCTTCGAACTCGATGCTGTGCTGAATGAGATCGTAATCGCGCGCCAAATAGCTCAATGCGGGATGATAAATGATAAAACTGCGTGAAGGTGCAGTGCGAAGCAATCCGGAAACAATACTGTCCGTTTCGTCAATAATTTTTTCGAGCTTTTCGAAGTTGGTTTTATAAAACCGGGTGCTGTCTGGATTTGCAAACACGAGAGCTCGATACATATTTCCGGCAAATATTTTTGCTGCTTTTGGTGAAGACCATACGTGGGGATCGGGTGCCGGCGAGCGATGAATGTCTTTCTCGTCCGAACCATGATCGTGCTCACCCATAATCAAATCAATTCCTCGCGAACAATCGACGATTGTCATTTTAGGATTGTTTTTTGCCAGATCGGCTGCCCACGCATTTTCAAATCCGAGATAACCCACCTTGAAATACATTTCGCTTTCAGCCAAATCAAGCATCATGGCCGGAGTTGGTTCATACGTTTCGGGACTTGCACCGGGAGGTACGACCGTATTGATTCGATAGCTGTTGCCAACAATTTTTTCGAGGAAAAATCGCTGTGGCTCAATTGTTACAGAAAGCACCTTCTGATCGCTTTTTTTGTCCGATTTACACCCCACAAATAAAGCTAAAGAAAGTATAGTCCATACGGCAATTTGATTTGTCTTCATTATTTTTTTTAACAAAAGTAAGAAATTCTACTTATATGCGAAATACTAACAAAGATTTCATATTTTTGTTGCAAATGGAAGAACTCAAAATCGAAATTACGGAAGATGGATCGCATACACTTTATGTACCGACTCTCGACGAACATTATCATTCAACTCACGGAGCCCTGCAAGAATCGTTGCATGTATATATCGAAGCAGGATTGCGAGCTTGCGAGAAAGGCCAAATTCATTTGCTTGAAGTAGGGTTCGGGACAGGTTTGAATGCCTTTCTTTCGTTGCTCGAAACCGAATCGAGAGGAATAAAAATCATTTATCATACGGTCGAAAGATATCCACTCTCCCGCGAGAAAGTGTCGGCTTTGAACTATCCGTCGCTGATTGCGCCTCAACATTCCGATACATTTACGCTGCTTCATTCCTCACCTTGGGAAACTCCAATTGAAATAACATCCCAATTTACACTCGTCAAGCATTGTTTCGACTTTTCGCAACCTGCACAATTTGATCCACAAACAGAATTTGATGTGATTTTTTACGATGCTTTTGCTCCCGATAAACAGCCGAAAATGTGGACATTGGAGATTTTCGAAAAGATCTTCTCTCTCTGTTCTTGTGATGCCATCTTCACCACATATTGCGCCAAAGGTGAGGTGAGACGAACATTGCAAACTGCGGGATTTGTCGTTGAGAGGCTTCCGGGTCCTCCGGGGAAACGCGAGATGCTGAGAGGTAGGAAAAATAAAGCAAATCCTTATTTATCGAGTATATTCTGCTAAAGAATAATGAGGAAAATGCAGACCTGTCAAGTTAAAACAGGGTTTCTTTTTTCCTTTTTCCCTCTTTTTCTCCACCAGATGACGAATCCGGTTATCGGAAGACCCGCGATAAAAATGCTCGCGAAAAAGGCAATTATTTTTCCCGGAAGGCCTAATATTGCACCGGTATGAATTTCATAATTCATGCGCATTAACTTGTCTGCCGTGTCGGCATCTGCAAAACGACCATACAGGTTGCCGACGCTCACCTCGGTAAGGGTGTTGCAATCGAAGTATCTATAATCAGTTTTCCAATATTTCCCGTCTGCTTGTGTGGCATTTGCAGCAATCAATGTGGAATCGTTTCGAGGAGGATGAATTTCTATGGAGGCGGCATTGGGATATTCTGTCCGCATCAAAAGCCATATTTTGTCGATGGATTCACCAATAGTCGATGATGACGATAAATTGTTTTTGGGCGTAGCATCGCTGTACGTGAGACTTTTGTCCCCTCCTGCAAATTTATAAACTGCCTCGGCAAACCAAGGATATCCCCAAACCAAACCACTGATTGCAAACACACATCCAAAAATGGAAGCATAAATTCCTCCAACAACGTGCAAATCGTAATTCACGCGTTGCCATTTCACTTTTTTACCCCACTTTAGCGTAAGCCTTTTTTTCAGTTGAGAAAATCGTTTCGGTAGCCAGACAATAATTCCTGAAATTAAGACAATGAGAAAAATCAAAGTTGATCCTGCTACTAATGGTTGTCCGATTTGTGGCGGTAACCAGAGATAAAAATGCCCCATTAGTATAAATCGAAAGAAATCTTTGTTCATATCCTTCACCTTTAGCACCTTTCCGCTATAAGGATCGAGATAAACAATATAATAATAATTGGGATTATACCCATAGAAAATAGCTTCTGCCGATTTTCCTTTCCCATTGTATTTGACGGAATGAAGTGTTTTTCCCGGAAGAACTCTTTCGGCTACCGACTGCAGTTGCGACGGAGGTAATTTTGGCACATCAAGCACCTCAACTTTGTGATATTTCCCTAATCCGGATATCTCTTCCTGAAAAGCATAAAGTGCCCCCGTAATGGATATAAGGAACACCAATAGCCCGGATACAAGCCCGAGCCATAAGTGTATTTGATAAAAAAATCTTTTCATGCCCATTTCCCGTTAAAACTTATAAGTAATATTTAGGCGAGAATTCATTTTAGGTTCAGATTGCCAATAATAAAAATCGCTATATGAGTAATATGCCCCGGAATAAAGATATCGATTGGTTATATTATTGATGTTGAGAGCGATCAAAAATCTGTGAGCCTGATAGGAAATTGCTGCATCCAGCCTGAAATAATCGGGAAGTAATTGACTGGTTCCATCGAAAACATACCATGCCGTCCTTCCCGCCTGGTATTGTGTTCCCAACGAAATCCCAAGTCCTTTGAAGCTGCTGTCCCTAAAACGATATGTTAGCCATGCATTTGCAATGTGTTTAGTAGATCCGGGTATAGCGATGCCCACTTTGTTCGGATCCGTATCTTTTGTTACTTTGCCATCAGTGTAAGCATAATTTGCCATCATGCTCAGTTGTTGCGTTATCTGTCCACGTAGGTCGAATTCGATTCCTTTTGTAGTAGTTTGTCCTAATTGTACCGAAAAATAAGTATGTTCGGGATCGGCAGTGAGAACATTGTTTTTCACAATCTGATAAAGAGATAGTGACGATACCCAACTGCTGTCAAACCAATCATATTTTACGCCTATTTCTTTATTCGATCCCGTAACAGGTTTAAAGCTATTTCCATAGTAATCCGATCCGGCTTGAGGTACAAATGATTGATCATATACGGCATAAATGGATAAATTTTTATCTATTGAAAGACTCAATCCGGCCCGAGGAGTAAATCTGCTTGCATCAACTTTCCCCGAATAAGGGTCTGTATTGGTTGCTGTGGTATATCGACCGGCCAATGTTACTCGAAGCCGATCGTTGAGCACCGCTATTTCGTCCTGTAAATAGTAGCCGACATACGACTCTTCATAATTTACCCCTCGCTGACGGATATTCAACTTACGATCATATTCCGGATAGCTCGAGGCCGGCACCTGACCATATACGGGTGAATAGATGTTTAATTTCCCAAATGATCCGCTCTGAGCCCAGTCGTGAAAATATGCTTTATCACTCATGTCGATTCCCGTGAGTACTCTGTGTCTCAATGCTCCTGTTTTCAGATCACCATTTATGAAGAACTGACCAACTTTACTTTCTCCCAAATAATCCCAAATGGAAGCTGCTCGATAAAGAGTATCCTTATCTGCAGAGAATCCTGTGGGCCACAAACTTTGTCCTTCCTGCCGTGAAAGAATATAAGCAAATTGTCCGGTAAAATTCCAATTATCGTCCAAATTGTGCATCAAGGTGACAAATGCTGAATGTTCATTCAATTTTGTAGGTGACATGTTTGGTTCGGCGGTAGTAAAATCGACCGGTAGATCAGCATATCCTTTTGCCGAAAAAGAATAATTGCTTCCAATGGGCGAAGTTTGATTGTAATTGTATGTGTATTCCGCCGTTATGGATGTTTTGTTGTCGAACTGATATTTGATTACCGGAGCAATCGAAAATCTGTTGTTAAACTCATAGGGGCGTTGAGAGCCTTTTGCCTGTCCAAGAATATTTAATCGATATAATAGTTTGCCCGAACGATCGAGTTTACCATCCAAATCGAGTGTTGTGCGATAAGTATTAAAACTTCCGACAGTCATTGATACTTCACCTTTTGTGATTCCTGTCGGTTTTTTCGTCACCACATTATAGAATCCGCTCGGTTCTCCATTCGAAAGCATGAATCCCGCCGGACCTTTGACAAATTCAATTCGTTCTACCATGCTCATATCTTCAGGTTGAGGACTCCATGACATTGTTACATTCATGCCATTACGATAAGCAGCTATCTGCGAACCACGCATAAAAATGAGGGCATAATTGTCCCAATGTTCCATCCTGCGAGCACCGCTCACATTTCGAGTAACACCTTCCAGTATATCAAATATCTGCTGATCTTGGAGCACTTGTTTCGTAACGATCTGAATATTTTGAGGAATATTTAATACAGGCGTTTTTAAGCGAAGTGAAATTGACGGATAATCGGCTACATATTTCGAGGGATTGGCTGTAACTATAACTTCTTTTAATTCCTGACCGGTCTCAGTCAAAACGAACGACGTTTTTATGATTTCCCCTGCTTTTACTTTCACTTCTTTTGTCTGTGTTTCCAGTCCTACGAAAGACGCTCGCAAAACGTAATTGCCTGGTTTTATATCATCGAGACGGAAATAACCCTTCGAATTTACGGTCGTACCCTTTGTAGTTCCAACTAACCATATATTTACAAATTCGGCAGGATTGCCGTCTTTGGTCGTAACCCTTCCTTCAATAATTCCTGTTTGTGGCATCGCCACATGAATGGACATTGACAGGCATATCATCATTAGTAATATTCTTCTCATATATTTGCAATTTGTTTAAGTGATAATCGGCTACAAAAGTAGTTTCCGACTATTCCACCTGCAATACCAAAATATATGGGTTTTGGGAATCGGTACTAATAACAAATAAGTATAAAATGATTCTTTACCCACACAAAGGGGAGATGTTTAAATCTATCAATATCTCTCTGTAATGCGGATTAATAGATAACAGGAGAGACTGCATGGTTACAAAAAAAATCGCCGTTAAAAACAGTAAACGGCGATTTTATCGGAAAGGAAGATATATCAATATTCCTAAAGTTACTGTGATACAATAATTGTGGAACCGCTTTTCAGACCATTGGAGGTAGCTGTCAGGCGAATCTTGTCGGCGGTTTTATCGCTTTGAATCACAACCAGACATTTGCCATAGAATGCTTTTCGTTGAGGTGCCTTGAAACTTTCCATGCTGATGGGACTTCCGTTATCGACGCCTGCAATTTTTCCATTGCCCGATATTTCGAAATAGATTTGGTTTTCGGCATTCGGACATAAATTCCCATCACGATCCAAAATTTCCACCGTAACGAATGACAAGTCTGTACCGTCCGCTGCTATCTCTTTGCGGTCGGGTGTAAGTCTGATCTGATAGGGTTCTCCTGCCGTCTTAATTTCCTGCGAAAGTACTTCTCTCCCGTTTTTGCGGGTAACTACCCGAATCGTTCCGGGTTGATAAGTCAATCGCCATACGACATGGAACTCGTTTGGTGCTTTTTTTCGAACTCCTTGCGAGATACCGTTCAAGAAAAGTTCGGCTTCATCGGCATTGTTGTAATAAGCCCAAATATCGATGAGCTGCCCTTTTTCCCAATTCCAGTGGGGAAAAACGTGCAACATGGTTTTGTCGGTCCAAACCGATTGATAGAAATAGTAGGCATCTTTCGGAAACCCGGCCAAATCCACCACGCCAAAATAGGAACTGCGAGCCGGGAACCAATATGGTGTCGGTTCGCCCATATAGTCGAATCCTGTCCAAATATACATTCCGCTGACGAACGGATTGTCGTTCACTTTTCGCCAAGTCTCTTCGTGTGTCGAACCCCAGGGAACATGGCAGTTGTCGTAGGACGAACATGCATAGGAGGGATCGGAGAAAGGCAAATCCCATCGCGATGGCCAGATATAGACAGAATCGCTTGGCATTCTGTAATATCCGCGTGTTGCCAAGGCCGAAGTAGTTTCGGTTGCGATGAACGGCTTTCCGGGAAAATGAATTTTAACGTTATCGAAATCGGAGAGGTGATAGTTGAATCCGATCAGATCGATGGCTCCCGATTTGAAAAGATGATTTTGAGGGCTGGGCTCATTATTGCCGGAGGTAATGGGACGTGTCGGGTCAAGATTCCTGACGATGTCGGCGAGTTTTTTTGTCAATAGTGCGTTTACGCTCATCGAATCCGATCGGAGCGAAGCAGGATCTCTTTTCAGATTGAGTATTAAATTGGCCTGTTGAATATCCAACGTGTCGGCATTGGCATCCGTCCATTGTTCCATCACCTCATTGCCGATGCTCCACATGAATACCGAAGGATGATTTCGGTCACGCAAAATGTGATCGGTAAGGTCGCGTTCGTGCCATTCGTTGAAATATTGGGCATAGTCGTAGGTGGTTTTTTTCTTTCTCCACATGTCGAAAGTTTCGTCCATTACGATAAACCCCATGCTGTCGCACAATTGCAACAATTCGGGTGCAGGCGGATTGTGTGAGGTCCGAATGCCGTTTACTCCCATACCCTTCAAAATTTGCAATTGCCGTTCGATAGCGCGTTTATTGACCGCTGCACCCAGACAGCCCAAATCGTGATGCATGCACACACCTTTTATCTTCACGGGTTGTCCGTTGAGCGAAAACCCTTTGTCAGGATCGAAAACAAACGTTCTGACCCCGAGTGGGGTAGTGTAGGTGTCGATTGTTTTTTCCTTTTCTACAATCTCGGTGCATATTTTGTACAAATACGGATCTTCAATGCTCCAGCGCCGAGGATTGTCAAGCACTAATTGTTGTTCCTCTTTGGCAATATCGCTTTCTTTAATTGTTTTTGGCGATTGAGCCGTAGCCAAAATCTTGCCCGATTGATCGATAATTGATGTTTTCAACAAAATATTTGCCGGAGAAGATTTTTCGTTTCGTATGGTGGTAACGATGTTCACCGTAGCTTTATCGGCTGACACATTTGGAGTAGTAACATACGTTCCCCAATTATCTACATGCACGGGAGCGGTTTCCGTAAGCCATACATTTCGATAAATGCCACAACCGGAATACCATCGCGAGTTGGGCTGTTTGCTGTTATCGACCCTGACTGCAATCACATTCTCGCCATCGAAACGGAGATGAGGCGTGAGGTCATATTGAAACGAAATGTATCCGTAGGGACGAAACCCCAGATGATGTCCATTGATCCAGACGTCTGAATTCATGTACACACCATCAAATCCGACAAGCAACTTTTTGCCTTTTGTCGATGGATCTACTCGAAAAGTTTTTCGATACCAGCCTACACCACCCGGTAGTGCTCCTCCTCCGGCTCCCGAAGGATTATCTATGCTGAAGGAGCCCTCAATAGCCCAGTCGTGAGGTAGAGTGAGGTTTCTCCAATCGGAGTCGTCGAACGATGGCTGTGAGGCCGCTGCAACGTCTCCCAAATGGAATTTCCATCCTTCGTTGAAACTGCTGACCTTTCTCCCATTTTCTTGTCCGGAAACATTCCATGCCAGTGTTAGGAGTGATGCAAAGAGATAGATTCCGATTTTTTTCATTGCTATAATTTTATGGTTACTTTTTCCCCTGTGTATTTCACTTCAATTCCTTTGGTTTCTAAATCCAGAGGTTTTGGAGAATTTTGTTGTACAAAAATAACGTTAAATTTTCTATTTTGCAGCATCCCGTCGTAAGATCCCTTTCGTTCTCCAATCGTAAGTGTTTTTGTGGAATTATCGAAAGAGAAAGGAATCATGCTGAATTTCCCCTTCTCGTAATTGTAGTTTACCGCTTCGTCTTCATACAGGGTAAACGAACCATTCTGTCCGTCGTAAACATAAAGCGTGATTTCGTCAGGCAATTTTTGATTGTAATATTCTATCTCGGGGCCAAAAGGAACGATACTGCCTGCGCGAACGAAGATGGGCATTCTTTCGTAAGGAGCATCTACCGTTTTCCACTGCTTTGCGTCGATGAAAGTGCCGGAATACAGGTCGTACCACCCTGCACAATTCGGAAAATATACTTTTCGGGTTCGTGCTCCGTATTCATAAACAGGACAAGCCATGAAAGCCGTTCCAAACATATACTGGTCACCAATATTGGTTACATTCGCATCATCGGTAAAATCCATTACCAAAGCACGCATGATGGTATAATCATTGAAAAAGGTCATTCCCGCAAGCGAATAAATGTAAGGCATAAGTCGATACCTCAACCGATCATAATAGAGGATCGATTTGTAGGCGGGATGATCTTCAGGCGCAATGTTGAATGGCTCTCGAAATGGAAACTGACCGTGAGCGCGAAACAATGGGACGAAAGCTCCAAATTGATACCATCGGGTGTTGAGTTCGCGCCATTC
>Ga0116147_1004993_pt1 | contig 11462 bp, 7 predicted proteins | sample AD_JPNHG3_MetaG_FD_89749 | JGI IMG/M metagenome (GOLD analysis project Ga0116147, IMG submission 89749) | Active sludge microbial communities of municipal wastewater-treating anaerobic digesters from Japan - AD_JPNHG3_MetaG | ecosystem: Engineered > Bioreactor > Anaerobic > Digestate | place...
CCCTTCCTTGCCGTGAGGCCCTTCGTCAGGCCATGCCGGAGGGCCTTCATCTCCGTCACCGTATCGGCAGCAGCCATGAGGCCCGGCGTTGCACCCCGGCCCGTCAGGACCATGCAGACCTCCGGGCCGCTTCTTTCGATTACCTCGAGCACGTCCTTCTCCTCTAATAACCCCTTCGCCACGGCAGGGCAGACCTCGTCGAGGACGAGGATTTCGCAGCGCCGCTCCGCGAGCGCCCTCAGGGCAAGCGCCAGTCCCTCCCGGGCCGCCCGGCGGTGTTCCTCGAAAGCGGGACTTTCCCGGTCAGGCAGAAAGCCGCGCCCCGTCTGGACGACCTCGATCTCGGGGATAAACCGGCAGGCCGCGATCTCTCCCGTCCCCTGGTCGGCCTTTATGAACTGGACGACCAGTGTCTTCATCCCGTGTCCCGCCGCTCTCAGGGCCATACCGAGGGCCGCGGTCGTCTTCCCCTTGCCGTCGCCGGTGAAAAGCAGCACACGCCCCGCCCCCGTCACCATGCCTCCGTCACGAATCTCCGTCATGCGACCAGCCAAACGAACGCCGCCCTCGTTCCCGTGAACAAAAGCGTCGCGAGGGTCGCCGCCGCGAACATGAGAGCGTTCGCCTTCCCGATCTGGGACGACTCAAGCTCCCGCCGCGGATCCCCGAGCGACGGCATCGTCTCCGGTTTACCGCCTCTAACGACCGGTCCGCCGAGCCTCACCCCCAGGGCACCGGCAAAGGCTGCCTCCGCCCAGCCCGAGTTTGGGCTCCGATGGTTCCGCCCGTCCCTGAGCGCCACTTCCCAGGCCCTGCGGCTATCCATCCCGACGATGAAAGCGGCCAGCGCGATGAGCGGTACGGCAAGCCGCGCCGGAACATAATTGGCGACATCGTCGATCCGGGCCGAGGCCCAACCGAACTCGGCATAACGCTCGTTGCGGTAACCGAAGGTTGAGTCGAGCGTGTTCACGGCCTTGTATACCAGGGCGCCGACCGGCCCCGCGACCGCGGCGTAGAATAACGGGGCGATGACGCCGTCGACGGTGTTCTCCGCCACGCTCTCGACGGCGGCCCGCGTTACCCCCCGCTCGTCGAGACCCTCCGTATCACGGCCGACCATCCAGGAGACACGCCTCCTCGCTTCGCCGAGGTCCCCCGCCTCCAGGGCCCGGAGGACGCTCCTGCTGTGGCCGGCAAGGTCCCCCGCGGCGAAGCTCGTGTAAAGAAGAGCGGTCGATACCGCGTCGGCGGCGAGCGGGTGGATGAGGCCCGCTGCATATATCACCGCTCCCGCCGCGAGCGCCGTCACGCCGATGACCGCTGCGGCGGCGATGACGCCGGCCGTCCGGGGCCTCGCGAGTCTACGGCAGGGCCCTTCTATGCGGAGGGCGAAACCCCCGATCATCTTCACCGGGTGGGGCATTCCCCGCGGGTCGCCGAGCAGCAGGTCCAGGACGAAGGCCGCGAGGATCTGGTACTCCAGTCTCATCGGAGGCCCATCAGCCGGTAGATTTCTCCTATCCTCAGGCTCCGGCGCACCACCGCTGCCAGCCGGTCGAAAGCGGGCTCCAGGTCGTAACGGGAAAGGGTTCTCCCCGCGGGCGCCAGCCCCCGCCGCACCCGCAGCCTGTCGACGAACCACCGGCGGAAATCGTCGGCGTCGAATATCCCGTGAAGATATGTCCCCCAGGCCAGGCCCTCCGCCGTCCGCACGCCCAGGATCTCCCCGTCTTCCCGCTCGACGGCGGGAACAAGGCCCGGTCCCACGGTCCGGCCGTGGTGGATCTCGTAACCCTGCACGGTGAGGCCGGACTCGACGTGCCTCCCCTTGACGCAGGCCAGGGTCTTTTCCTCCTCAAGCGTCGTCGTGACGGGCAAAATCCCCAGTCCCCTCACCCGGCGCCGGTCGGACTCGACCCCGTAGGGGTCTGCGATCCCTTCGCCCAGGATCTGAAAACCCCCGCATATCCCCACCACCTCCGTTTTCCCGGAGGCGGCGAGCTCCATGACCTTCCGCGCCAGCCCGTTCTGGAAGAGATAATCCAGGTCGCCGATCACGTTCTTGCTGCCGGGGATGATGAGTGCGTCGGGGTTCCCGATGTCGCGGGACGACCGGATGACCCGCAGACGGACGTCGGGCTCCAGGCGCAGGGAGTCGAAATCGGTAAAGTTCGATATATGGGGAAGGTCCACGAGCCCCACCTCCACGGCCTCGCCTCCGGGAGGCGCCTCGGCGGCGGCCGCCTTGAAGGCGACCGAATCCTCCTCCGGCAGCCCGAGGTCTTGGAGATAGGGGACGATGCCGAAGGTCGGCCTGCCGGTGTGACGCATTGTATAATCGAGGGCGTCCTGCAAGAGTCTTTCATCCCCGCGAAAACGGTTGACGACGAAGCCCGCGACCAACGCCCTTTCCCATTCCGCGAGTAACTCCATCGTGCCCACAAAGGAAGCGAAGACGCCTCCCCGGTCGATGTCGCCCACGATGAGGACGGGGGCACCCGCATGGCGGGCCATCTGCATGTTCACGATATCGTGGTGCTTGAGGTTCACCTCCGCGGGGCTGCCGGCCCCCTCGAGGACCATCACGTCGTGATTTTGGGCGAGGGAATCGTAGGCATCCTTAACCGTGTCGAAGGCCCTTGATTTGAAACGGATATAGGTCTCTACATCCATGTTCCCCACCGGCCTCCCCAGGACGATGACCTGCGCGCCCGTGTCGCTGTTCGGTTTCAGGAGGATCGGGTTCATCCGCACGTCCGGAGTGATGCGGCAGGCCTGGGCCTGGACGACCTGCGCCCGTCCCATTTCTCCCCCCTCCCCGGTGACGAAGGAATTGAGCGACATGTTCTGGGCCTTAAAAGGCGCGGGGCTGTAACCGTCCTGGAGGAGGATCCGGCAGAAGGCCGCCGCGAGTACGCTCTTGCCCGCATTCGATGCCGTCCCCTGAAACATCACGGCGGGTGTTCTCTTTTTCACCGCCTTCCGCGGTCTGCCGAGCACCGTCGCAACTGCATCAACCAAACGGGCGTTTTCCTCTTCCGTCCGCACGGCGACCCGGAGAAACCGCTCGTCGAGCCCGTCGAAATTGTCGCAAACGCGCACGGCGATCCCCCGCTTGAGAAGCTGCTCGGCAAGGCGGGGTGCGGTCGTCCCCTTCCGGTCCAGCCGCAAGAGGAGAAAATTCGCCTGTCCGGGGTAAACGGTCAGGCCGGGAATCCCCGCCAGCCAACCGGCAAGCCTCTCCCGCTCCCGCCGCACGAGTTCCCTCGTCCGTTGCGCGTAGTCCTCATCTCTCAAGGCCTCCTCACCCACGGCCTGCGCGAGGGCGTTCACCGACCAGGGCGGCAGGGCGTCGCGCAGCCGGCCGACCACCGCCTCGTCCCCGACGGCGAGGCCCAGCCTCAGGCCCGGCAAGGCATAGAACTTCGTGAGCGAGCAGAGGACGAGGACGTTCGGCGGCCTTTTTTGCGTCAGTCTTTCCATACCCTCGACGAAGTCGGCGAAGGCCTCATCGACGACAAAGAGGGTGGAAGGATGCTCGCCGGCGAGCCGGCGGATACGGTCGGCGTCGCACAGGGCGCCCGTCGGGTTGTTGGGCTGGCCGAGGAAGACGATGTCCCTCTCCCCGACCGCCTTCCCGAATGCGTCAATGTCCGGGATGAACCCGTCTTCCTCCCGCGCAAAGAACTTTTCCACCCGGAGGCCGGCCAGTTGCGCGGCCAGGGCGTAATCCGCATAGGCGGGGACGGGGATGAGGGCGCACTCCGCCGGGAAAACACGGGGGATGAAGCGGATGATCTCCGAAGAGCCGTTCCCGGCGATGACCTCCCCGGGCCTTACGCCGTAACGGCGAGCGGCGGTCTCGGTCAAGGCCCGGCAATCGGGGTCCGGGTAGCGGGAGAGCTCATGGAGGCGAGAGCTGACGACGGTGCGGAGCCATTCGGGGGGGCCGAGGGGGTTTATGTTCGCCGAAAAGTCGAGCAGCTCGCCTTCCGGGACCCCCGCCAGTAGAGCTAGTTGTCTCACATTACCGCCGTGCCCTGCCGTCATCGCCCTCACCAAAAAAAATCCCCAGACCCATCAAGGCCCAGGGATGACGTTTTCCATCCGGCGCAGACTCGAAACCGACCCTATGGCGCGAAGGTCGGTATCAGGTTTCGTCGATGGGTAGGTCTTCTGGCTCCCGGTTCCCCCTACTCGCCGACCTTCCCACCCGCCTGAAGCGGGCAGTGGTTTCAAAGGCTTTCGTCCCGGTAACAGCGGCGCGACCGCGACGGATTCCCACCGTCTTCCCTTGTCCCATCTGGCGTGACCCTTAGCACAGCCCTCGAACCGTTGTCAAGGATGAGATCTCTTCGCTAAAAATCTTTGGCCTTTAGTTTGACGGCCGGAAGTGTTATATGGAGATAAGTCCCCAAAACAAGAGGGAAAGGAGCTAAGACGGGGCCGGATAACCTCATGGCACGTTCATTTTTTTTTGACACCATAACCCTCGCGGCACCGAAAGAAAAGATCTACAGACGGCTGGGATACCGGAAAGGGACGACCCGCCTCAAGCCCCACGAGGCGGAGGAAACAGACCGTGCGATCGACGACGCCCTCTCCCTCATCCGCCTTGCCGGTGTTGCCGTCCGGTTGGCCATCGACAGGGAAAAGGACACGGAAATCAAACTCGCGAACGGCGAGACGCTGGCGAGCAGAAGCCTCGCCGGGCTGCTCAGGCATTCGGACGAAGTCATGCTGATGGGCGCAACCGCCGGGGCCGCCATCATGGAGGAAATCAAAAAAGATACAGAGCGGGGCAGAATGACCCGCGCCGTGGTCCTGGACGCGGCGGCGAGCGAAGTGGTGGACCTTGCCCTGGACTGGATGATGGCGTACCTCGAAGGGAAACTCCGCCGGGAAAACCGCAGACTCACGAAAAGGCGTTTTTCCGCGGGCTACGGCGACTTTCCGCTGCAAAACCAGGAGTGGATATACAGGACCCTCGGCCTCGACCAGCTCGGCGTCCGACTGACGGAGGCCTGCCTGCTCGTGCCCGAAAAATCCGTTACGGCCCTTGCCGGCATCGAGCCCATAAAGGCATAGCATTGATCGACTCGCAAAAAAATCGAGGATCACCATTTTTGCCATTCCGGCGCGTCAGCCCGATGAAAATCGGGGCGGAATCCAGTATATTCAATCTCGAGTTTTCCCGGCGGTGGGGAAGCGCAAGGTAGAAGAACAATGGATGCGATGAGGTACTGACCGATGGCCCTGAAAAAATCGCAGCTCTATTCCTCCCTCTGGCAATCCTGTGACGAACTGCGGGGCGGCATGGACGCCTCTCAGTACAAGGACTACATCCTCACCCTGCTCTTCAAGTACGTCTCCGACAAGTACGAGGCCGTCCGCGCCGGATTTAAGAAGGCCTGGCAGGAGCGCGACTACGCCACCATCATCACCGTGGCCCGCAAGATTCCCGAGAACGTCCTCCAGGAAGACCCGAAGCTACTTATGTGGTATGACCGGGCACTGACCTGACCGAGGGAGAATTAGAATTAACGATGTGATTTACTCTTGATAAAATTACAAATATGCGGCCTGGTATAGTTAAAATGCTCCATCGGTTCAAAGTGCGAACAGGCCCCGATGGCATCCTCCTTTTTAGTCGCGAGACAGGACTGAACCTTCTTATCGACGACGCTAAAGTGGCTCAGGAGTTGTGGTCCACTGCGCCACGCCATGTCTCGATTGCGTTAGCGAATGCATGTGATCTTGATTGTCCTCATTGTTTTGCGCCCAAAAATCCGGCCATGCTTAGTATGGGCCGGTTAATTGATTGGTTAGACGAGCTTGATGCAAATGGGTGTATTGGTGTCGGTTTCGGAGGCGGTGAACCAACTTTGTACAAAAACCTGCTTCATATATGCAACCATGTTACCCAAAACACCGGCATGGCTGCGACATTCACAACACATGGACACCACATCGATGGCCGATTGGCCGCTACCTTAAAGGGAAATGTACATTTCATCCGCGTCAGCATGGACGGCATCGGCGCCACATATGAGAAGATACGTAACCGGTCTTTTTCAGCACTACTCCAAAAGCTTGAAGTGATTCGTGAGTGTGCTCCCTTTGGCATCAATTATCTGGTAAACTGCCTCACTCTTCCCGAAATAGACGCAGCTATCGCGCTGGCAGCAGAAGTCGGTGCATCTGAGTTTCTCCTACTTCCGCAGCTCCCTACAAACAAGGGAAGCGGTATTGACAATAGCACAATGCAAGCACTGCGCAGGTGGGTGCACTCTTATGCTGGCCCCATTCGTATAGCTGTAAGCGAAGTAGGTCGGGACAGTATGCCCATTGCGGACCCCTTGCCCAGAGAAACTGAGCTTCGTGCATATGCTCATATCGATGCATCAGGAACAATCAAAAGATCATCGTATGATAAACATGGTATCCCCATTGCGTCGGGAGGGGTAATGGAAGCTCTAAGAATGCTTGAATCAATGTGGGAGGTTGCAAAATGAAGATTTGGAAGGGCTATGGCTCTGAACACTCCATGAATCTTGTTATGATCGGGCACTTCAAAGAAGTCAGCGATGCAGAAAAAGCCAAAGACTTGCTTAGCCAGCTTGCTGGTCAGGTAAAGGATGATGCGGACAAGAACCAGAGTAATACAGTTCCCCAAGATCGGTTCACAGACGGAATGTTGGAACTCTTGAGAGCAGCAAATCTGTACATTCTTGGTCCGGCAGAATTGGAGCAACTACTTTATGACGTTCAGGTTGATGTCGATGGCAACAAAGTAGTTATTACTACAGAGGAGGCGGATGTTTCTGCATTCCTCAAGGTTCTCTTAGATAAAGGTGCTAAGGTAGAAGTGTATTCGGCCCATAACTATCCTAATACAGGGTACGGGCGTGGCAGGTCTTCTTGAGATGGGAGGGAGGACGTTGTGCCTGCATTGAACTGGAAAATATTTGCGACATTGCCTGGGGATGAAACCCGCAACTTCGAGCAACTGTGCCGTGCAATCATTCGCCTGCACTATGGGCAATATGGTGATTTTCGCGCCCTTGCTAATCAACCAGGGGTTGAGTTCCACTTAAAACTACACGCAAGGTGCCCTCTGGGAGAACCTGGGCGCTGGTATGGCTGGCAATGCAGGTGGTATGACCTTCAGAGTGGACGGGCCATCGGAAATACACGGAGAAGACAAATTGAGGAGGCTATCAGGAAGACAAAAGAAATTCTTCCCGAATTGACCGACTGGATTCTCTGGACAAGACACACTCTGACGGAAGGTGATCAGGAATGGTTCTATGGTTTGCAAACACACATGAGGCTCCATCTTTGGACGGCCGCTGATGTTGAAACACATCTCAGTGGGCCCGCAGAAATCCTTCGCGGTACCTATTTCGGCGAACTCGTTCTTACGCCGGACTTGCTGAGCGACAAGCATAATGAATCGGTTGCGCGTATTTCAGGAAGATGGCTGCCTGAAGCACACCAAATTGTGGATGCCGAGCGTTCACTTCGTCGCACATTGGGTGAGGAGGAAGCTTGGTCTGATCTGACAGCGGTGACAAACCGGCTTCGGGATGGTGTTGCTGCTGTCAGCACTGAGCTGGCAAGTTTGCCTAAGGACATCGTGGAAGAGGTCAGTAGGTTAGTCGTGACCGCAACTCTCGTTGCAGACACCTTAGGTCAGACGCATACCGCTTTGGCAGGTGGAGATTATGAAATCGTGCATCAAGCACTTACTGCCCGAGGCGGTCCTGATCTTGGGTGGAATGTCTTGCTTCGCCGATTGAGGAGAGAGCGACGTCCTGTCGTTTTGCGGGCCACTAACGTGGTGGCAGATATTTTCGCTGCTAATCGGCTCCTCGATGATTTTCGCAAGGCGCTGGAGGATCGCTTGATCGCGGTTGTTGCTGATGCAGGATATGGTAAGACTCACCTATCAGCCCAACTCACTGCCCCGGTAGAGAACCGTCCTGCCGGTATCCTGATCCACGGACGTGACCTGGCAGCCCGAGGAACCCTTGATGATCTTGCTCGCAGATTTGTTATCAACGGCCGCCCTGTAGAGAGTTTCGCAGCGTTAGTCGCTGCCGTAGACGCTGCAGGTCAGCGTGCGGGCAGACGTTTACCCATCGTCCTTGACGGCTTGAACGAAGCAGAGGATCCTCGCGACTGGAAGCAGCAACTTGCATCACTGAATGAGATGCTAGCCCGGTATCCATATGTCGTGGTGGTGTGCACTCTTCGTTCAGACTTTGTTAAAGAGGCGCTGCCCGATGGGGTTGAACGATTGGAGATACCAGGCTTTGGACACGACATCTATGATGCAGTGCGCCGTTATTTCAAATATTACCAGATCGACCCATCGGATGCAGCGCTACCATTGGAACTTCTCCAACATCCACTCACGTTGCGCATGTTTTGCGAGGTGACAAATCCTAAACGTGAGCGGCTCGTAGGTGTTGAAGCGATGCCTGGCTCACTGACCTCATTGTTTGAGCGATACTTGGAACAGGTAGCAGAACGCATTGCACAGCTCTCGCCTCGTTCCTGGCGTTACTTTGAGTCTGACATTCGCACCGTGCTTAGCAAGATCGGCTTGTGTTTATGGGAAGCGAAAACGCGCAGCCTTGATCTTGATGAATTACGCGAACGGTTAGGCGATCATGTTCGTCCGTGGGATCAGAGCATTATCCGAGCCCTGGAACAGGAACGTGTGCTCATCCGAGTATCCGACCCCCGTTTGGGTGGTAATCAGATAGCTGTCGTTTATGATGCCTTAGCCGGTCATCTCGTAGCCGATGCACTGATTGAGAAGTATGCAGGGTCTGATGAGTTTATGAGATGGTTACAAGCGGAAGCAACAAAAATGATTGCGGGTGATGTAGGAGAGCAGCATCCACTCGCAGCTGATATCTTTACGGCTCTTGTGGGGCTGACGCCTCGCCGCAGATACAGAGAGCAACTCTGGACCCTGTTGGACGAACCACTCCGGACAAAGGCTCTTTATAACTCGGCATGGTTGGACAAGGAGTTCTTGGATAGTGAGACAGTATCACAATTAGCCACCCTTACTGCTCAACAGCCGCAAGGACACCGTGACCTATTCTATAGGCTCTGGACCACCCGTGCGGCTCAAGCCCATCCCCTGAATGTGGATTTCTTGAACGAAGTTCTTCGCTCAATGTCGATGGCGGAACGCGATCGCCGATGGACGGAATGGGTTCGCAGCAGGCAAGAAGATATACTTGAAGATATAAAGTGGTTAGAGCAACGCTGGCGGTCGGTGCAGGCTCTAAGCCCCCGGGATCAGTTGAAAGCACGGTGGATGATGTGGACCCTCACAAGCACAGTCCGTCTGCTACGTGATCATGCCACACGTGCGTTGTATTGGTTTGGATGCAGCAATCCAAAGGCTCTATTTGATCTGACACTGAACTCACTGGAAATAAATGACCCTTATGTACCTGAGCGTATGCTTGCGGCGTGTTACGGCGTTGTGATGTCGCTTTGGGCCGATCCTCGGGGTGAAGAGCTACGTAAGGGACTCCCTGACTTTGCACGCAAATTGGTAGAGGAGATGTTCGTTCCTAAAGCTCCGCACGCTACCTGCCATGTCTTGATGAGGGACTATGCCCGGGGTGTAATCAATCTGGCAACCCGGTTGGCTCCCGGATGCATACCAGATGAGCAGAGAACGCACTTACAACCTACGTTCAGTCAAATTCCCTCACCATTTTTGGAACCGGATAAAATCAGCGACTCTGATATAGCCGAAGCCAAGGGGTCAATCCTTATGGACTTCGGAAACTATACCATTGGCAGGCTGATTCCGCATAGAAGAAACTACGACTTTGATAACTCAATATATCGAAAAGTTAGGCATCAAATCGAATACAGGATCGCGCAATTGGGATACAGGTCAAGTCAGTTTGCCGAGATAGACAAGAGAATCCGCGGCTCATCATGGCGAGCTGAAAGCCGTGGAGTCCCAAAGACAGACAGATACGGGAAGAAATATTCTTGGATAGCTTTCTTTGAAATGTATGGAATTAGGTTCGACGAGGGCACTTTACCGGATTGGCGAGCTGGCGAACGCTCATCTGACGCCGACATTGATCCCAGCTTCCCTGAACCTGCGAAGACTTGGCAACCCCCGTTACCCGATTTATTCACCAAGACTCCTGCAGAACCTCGGGCATGGATCACAGATGGCCCCATTCCAAATTACAATCATCTGCTACATCTTAAAGAAGTGGATGGTCAGGATGGCCCGTGGGTGCTTCTAGACGGTTACATTGAGCAGTCTTCAAAGGATGACCCAAGGTGTGTATTTACTTTTCTCCGGGGCTTGCTGGTGGAACGCGGTCATGTCAAAAAGCTATTGGCAGCTTTTAAGACGGTCGAGTACCCAGGCAATATGGCTATCCCGGAGCCAACGGAAGACTACTACACATACGCAGGCGAAATTCCTTGGTCTCCCCGTTTCGGATCACACCTCCGCGAACAAGATGGTAGAGTAAAGCGCGATATACGGAAAGCTTTTTCGAGGCATAGCAGTACGGGGATTCCTGTTGAAGTGCCTGTTTACAGCTTTGCTTGGGAAGGCTACCACAGTCCACTCAATCAGGTGAGCGGCATTACGGTTCCTGCCCCAGCAATTTGTGAGCAACTAAGTTTAGTTAATAGACAAGGCGAATGGGACTTATACGATCAAGGCGGACGTGTCGCCACAATATATCGAAAGTTCAAGGCCGATGAAGACACGTTCCGCTCCCACTTACTGTACTTACGCGCCGATTTGATGAAGTGTTATTTAAATCATACCCACCAAACCTTAGTGTGGCTTCTTTGGGGAGAACGCGACCTAAAACATCAGGACACCCTTGCGTTGAGGGAGAGTCTTCATAACTTGTGGTCTAGCCATAAACACGTGCATCGTCGCGGCTCGTATTGGAAATCGTAACTCTTTCTATGATACCAAGAGTGGTAAGTGGTTGAGGACACTGTGCATTGTACGCTTGACAACTTGCATGCAGCCATAAGCGAACAAATGCAAGGTCGAGAGAGATGAATCGCTCGCCTTAGTCCTCATCGCCTCGCGCAGAAACAGGCTGCGCTATGATTCTGCGCGAGTTCACCTCAAAGGTCGCCTGTTCACGCTGGTGGCGGACCCGGATGGGCTTCTAATCGAAGAAGCGATTCTATAACTCTCCCTAAAAACTGGACACCCATATCGGGTTGATGGTAGTATCGGCGCCTTCAAAGTTTACTGTAAATCGCCGTTTTTCGATTTTGCAACGATTGCGCACCGGAAGATGAAGATACCGAGCCTCCTCAAGAAAAAGGTCCTGCTCCTCGACGGCGCCACCGGGACGGAGCTCCACAGAATGGGTATGCCGTCGGGGGTCTGCCCCGAGGCCTGGTGTATCGACCATCCCGAAGCG
>Ga0116147_1004998_pt1 | contig 11450 bp, 10 predicted proteins | sample AD_JPNHG3_MetaG_FD_89749 | JGI IMG/M metagenome (GOLD analysis project Ga0116147, IMG submission 89749) | Active sludge microbial communities of municipal wastewater-treating anaerobic digesters from Japan - AD_JPNHG3_MetaG | ecosystem: Engineered > Bioreactor > Anaerobic > Digestate | place...
CCTTCATCATCTCACCACCCAAAAGGTCGATTGAAAGTGTACCGAATGTCAGTGACGAAAGACTCTTATGGGAGAACTGTAGAATGTGATACCATTTTCTTTTGCAAACGTAAGTACCTCTTCATCTCTGATGGATCCGAGTGGTGCAACCACACATTTGACACCGGCTTTGATGAGTATATCTAATCCATCTGTGAATGGGAAGAATGCATCTGATGCTGCAATAGCCCCTTCCGCGTTTTGAGCAGCCAATGTAGTTGCGATCCATGCAGACCTCTTTCTTGATGGCTGCCCCCCACCTATACCGACCGTTACACCATCCTTTACGATCACAATTGCATTAGACCTAGTTGCCTCTGCCACGATTAATGCAAACGTTACTTCATTCAAATCGAATGGCCTGCCAAATAGTAATGTTGGCTGACCATCGCATCTTCTTTCAGAAATGATCAGACTATCGAATGCAATTTTACCAACGTACGCGGTGTAATTCAGAGGTCTTATCAATCTCACTTTCTTCTTTGATAGATACTCCACGGCTTCGTCTTCAAAAGACGGTGCAACGATCACTTCTAAGAATGTCTTCAATGACCTTGCAATATCGATGGTCATCTCAAAACTGGTTGCAAGAATGCCACCATAGCTCGACTCACTATCGGCAGATAATGCGCTTGCAACGCAACGAGTCTTATCTGCAATAGTTTCTTTTAAATATGAAACGCCACAGGGCGTCTGATGTTTTACGACGGCACAGCCGCCTCCAACAATTTCAAGGTTTCGTGCCAGCGACCAAGCGGCCTCTGCATCCAAGATGTTGTTGAATGAAAGTTGTTTACCTTCGTGCAACAATTCGAATTGCGGCCTTCCGAATACATACGCTTTCTCGTGTGGATTCTCACCGTATCGAAGTTGCATATCGTACTTCTGTAGCATCAACTCTTCCTCAAAAAGGTTCATTCTTCATCCCCCCACTTGAATTTTCTATTTTCTATGGAAAAAGGTCTTGTTAAGAGCGTATCTATCACTTGCCAATAATATCTATGTTCCAATTCATGGATATGGTTTTCAAGCGTTTCCAAATCCCAATTATCTTTGACTTCTATTGCTTTTTGCAATATGATTGGCCCTGTATCTACACCACTGTCAACAAAATGAATCGTGATACCAGCGATTTTGACACCGTATTCGAATGATTGTTCTATAGCATTCTTACCAGGAAACGCTGGTAAAAGGGCTGGATGTATGTTTATGATTTTTGGAAAGAAACTTTCTACTATATGAGATGGGATTATTCGCATGAATCCAGCAAGAACGATCAGTGTCGGCCCAATATGATCTATTATCTCTTCGAAATGTTTATACCATGGGCGTTCCAGTAATATGGATTCTATACCAAGCATGTGAGCTCTTTCGATAGCATAACATGGCCTATCGACGATCAGACATGCGATTCTTGCGTGCAACTTTTCACCTTCGATAGCATCTGCAATTGCTTGAAAATTGCTTCCATTACCAGAGGCAGCAACAACTATGTAGGGAGTAGAGTTTGAAGTAGAGCTGGAACTCAAATTCATATCGGATAGTTCAGGTCGAAACAACCTGTACATATACCATTCACCCCACACTCTTCAAAGACCTGCTTGTATCCTGCGGTAGACAGATAGAATAAGTCATCTGCGCCTATTAACTCCCTCAGTTCTTCCTCTTCATTTTGTGATGCGATGAGTTCATTGCGCCTTGAGGTATCCAATCCGTAATTGCATGGTCCTATGACCGCAGGTGAGTGGATGCCTACGTACACTTTTTTAGCCCCGGCTTCTCTAACCATATCCACTATGACCTTCATCGTTGTACCTCTCACAATTGAATCATCGATGAGTATGACTTCCTTTCCTTGAATAACGGAATGCATAGGCGCCAATTTTCGTCTAACAATCTCCTGACGATCCTTAGGCATTATGAAACTTCTCCCAACATAATGATTCCTAATCAGGCCATAGTCCAAAACAATTCCGGATGCATGGCTATATCCCATCGCGCCAGAAAAACCACTATCGGGCACACCTATGACGATATCACCCATGACTTTATGTTCTTGGTACAATTTCATTCCAAGTCTCTTCCTTAATTCGTGTACACTTATGCCAGAAAAATTGCTATCAGGACGTGCGAAATAAACGAATTCAAACGAACAAAAGTGTGAATCTTTTTGTGAGAATGTCACGATCTCTGGGCAAGGGATATTATCGGAAAAGAACACGATTGTACCTGCTTCTACCTCACGTATATCGTCGCAACCTATGCTACTCAGAGCGGAATCCTCAGATGCGATAACATAACCATCTCCGAATTTTCCATAGAAAAGAGGTCTTATTCCGTATCGATCTCGAGCTGCTGCGATGAACGAACTATGGAGCATGACAAGGGAATAAGCTGCGGGAATTCTTGAGAGAGTCCATTGAAGAGAGCTCTTCGGATCGTGGTATGGTGCGAGGGAAAAATAGTGGACAAACAACTCCGTATCGAGCGTTGTGGAGAAAATGCCACCATTTTCCATAACATATTTTCTTCTCTCGTCTGCATCGACGATATTTCCATTGTGAGCCACCGAAAACGTTCCCTTAAAAGTATATGCTGTTATGGGCTGGATTTCATTTATCGAACCGTAAGTTGAATATCTTACGTGACCTATTCCTCTTTTACCTTCTACAAAATTCGAATCTGTTAAAACATCATGAACGAGTCCTTCGCCTTTTACGCTCTTGAAACCATTGATCACAACACCAGTCGACTGTTGACCTCTGTGCTGTAGTGCCAACAAAATATCATGCAAAACGTTGTACGAATCGTCAACGTTCCATGTTCCAGCTATACCACACATATTCGTTCCCCCCACGCTTTTCGAGTTTTTATCGAATATCTATTCTATATATCTATATACTTCTATGTATTCGTTTACTCTCACGTTAGAACAACAATTTGAAAAAACAAACTCTATTTACTTGCTATTAAACAGACAGAGGAACCTCACGGTTCCTCTGCACTCTCACTTTGTCTCTGGTATAAGTATTTTCAGAATATCTTCATTCTTGATGCGGATGTATCCTTCTTGCAACTCTTTGAATGCGATGCTCACTGCATAATCGTCCGGCGAGCTCACGAATGGCTTTGCCATATCATTCAAGGCTTCCGCTCTTTTAGCCACAACAATAGGTATCGCATATTTATAAGGTATCTTCTCAAGCAATTCATCGTATTTTATAACAGTCTTACTCACTTACTGCACCTCCTTTAACAAGTTTCTTACCTTATCTGTTTCTTTAAGCTTATCAAACTTGAGCCTTTCAGCGTATATGATGGATACAAGATTCGTTATCGAGCTTTCGAGATCTTCGTTTATGATAAGATACTCGAATTCTGGAATATACTTTATCTCCTTACGCGCAGTTTCCAATCTTCTTTGAATCTTTTCTTCGGTTTCTGTTCCTCTTCTTTTTAGCCTCTCGCCCAGTGTTTGGTAACTCGGTGGAGCTATGAATACAAATTTGGCTCCATCAAAGTTCTTTTTTACATTCAATGCTCCTTGCACATCTATATCCAAAATCACATCGTTACCATCATCCATGTGTTTGAACACAAAATCCGAAGGTGTTCCGTAATAATTATCGTGCACTTTTGCCCACTCTAAGAACTTGTTGCCACGTATCATTTCATCAAATTCTTCTTGCGATATGAAGAAATAATCAACTCCGTTGATCTCACCAGGTCTCTGCTTTCGAGTCGTACAAGAAACCGAGAAAACAACGTTCTTAACTCTTTCCAATACGGAACGTATGATACTTGTTTTACCAACACCACTTGGACCACTTATGACAAACAAAATACCCTTATTGGCACTTGCAAGGCCCATTTTTTTACTAGCCCTTTCTTATTCTTTCGAGTTCCTTCTCGATCTCTGCCATGGACTCTATGAACCTTTGAGCAATAGTTTCCGGTTGGATTGCACTGAGTATAATGTGGTCTGAGTCTGTAATGAGTATGGATCTTGTCTTTCTTCCATAAGTAGCATCTATAAGTTTGCCCTCACCTTTAGCATCTTCCTTTAACCTCTTCAACGGTGCGCTCTCTGGATTAACGATTGCTATGACCCTATCACCAGCAATAACATTACCAAAGCCTATGTTTATAAGTCCAAACATCTCTTACACCTCCCGAATTAGTGAAAAAATCTATTCTATATTCATTATCTGCTCTTTGAACTGAGACACTAAGTATTTGCCTTCCAGTGCGAGGTTGTTTATATCTATCAACCTACTTTTTGAGAGTATAGTATTGAATTCTCTGAGAAGCTCTTGTGAGATGAAATTCAACATGTCCCCGACGGGTTCTCTTGAATTCAGAAGTTGCTTTGTCCTAGATATGTGACTTTCCAAGCGCACCAATTCTTCTCTTATATCTGCCCTATCTGCGATCAACGCAACTGCACTCTCGAATAGTTCCTTATTAAGTTCTACATCTTCTGGCAGTATCTCTTTTGCATTCGTTCTTATACGTTCCGCAATCGATTTTGGAAGTTCATCGGCCTTGCCCTTGATCTGCTCCACGGTCGATTCCATCTTACTGACCATTTCGAGTAAATCTTTCGTTAGCTTTTCACCTTCTATAGTCCTCTCATCGACGACCTTTTTCAAAGCTTCTTCGAGGACAAGAACAGTATTGCTCCACGCACGCTCTATTTCTTCTGCCGAGAATTCGAATTGAAATGCATCTTTGAAATTGAGAAGATGGCTCAACTCTACCGGGACAGGTATTCCGAGATTCTCTCTTATTTCGGATAACATCTCGTAGTATGTTCTCACAAGTGAATAATCGATGGACATCTGGATGGGTTTTATGAACTTAACTGATAACTTTATGGCTATTTTTCCCCTAGATATGTATTCCCTTACTTTAGCCATTATATCCAATTCTTTAGCATTGAGGAAATAAGGGAGTGATACATCCATCGTTAATCCCTTCGAATTGAGTGCCTTTACCTCGCACGTTATCTTGTAATCGTCGATAACGCTCTGCACCTTTGCATATCCAGTCATACTTTTAGGCACAAATATCCCTCCTGACGGGTTCTAATTCATATTATACACGAATATAGCACAAATTCCAAGTAATTCACCAAAAATTAAAAAATATATGCGGAAGGTGACCTTCCGCACGTTCTTACTCTTGATTACAACGTCATTTTTTCTTCAATCGCTTGTGCGATCCTCTCGCCGCTAAGGTTGTATATTTCGAAGAGTAGTTTCGAATCACCCGAGACTGGGAAATCTTCCAGTCCCAGTTTCATGAATTGTGCTGGCAATAGACCGATTTCGATGAATTTCTGTGCTATCAAGCTGCCAAGTCCGTTGTAGACATTGTGATCCTCCACCGTTACAACGAAATTAGAATACTTCTTGAGTATATTCACGTCTAGGTTATGTGGACAACTGACATTAACGACCGCTACGTTGATGCCTTTGGCCTTCAATATTTCATGAGCCTTCAAGACATTTGGAATGACTGAACCCATAGCATATATGACGCCGTCACCACCATCTCTTAGTACATCCATCTTACCATACTCGAATACATAGTTTTCATCAAAAAATGGTGTCCCATCTTCCTTCTTTATTGGTTCCAACTTACTTCTTCCAACTGCTACAACGTAATTTCCATACTCCTTTGCAACGTATCTTATTGCTTTGTCCGTCTGATTCGGATCAGCTGGTACGATAGTTTTGAAGCCGTACCATGCTAAAGGTGCGCCAACGTAATTGATGCCATGGTGAGTTTTACCATCTTCTCCAACATCTATGCCGCAATGCGTGACTACGATCTTCAAATTCGTGTTGTTTATCGCATTGAGCCTGTGTTGATTGAATGTTTCATCGATGCCGAATACACCAAAGTCTGCAAAGAAAGTCACCAATCCGTCAGCAGACATCGCACCAGAAATAGTTGCTGCGTTGTGTTCTTGTACACCCAATTCAACTATCCTATCGCCACGCTCTTTGTCCAAAAAATCGAGTTTTACGGACCCCTTTAAGTCACAATCTACTGCAACAACGTTATCGTTGAGCGTTGCAAGATCAGCAATTGCACGTCCGAGTGCACTTCTGTTATCAGTGGATTTATCGTAAATCCTCGGAGTACCTGTGTTTATTTCAATTTCGTAACTTCGTTTCAATTTATCATGCGGCCTTGTCGGTAATTCGTTTCTCACCTTCATGTATTTATCCACATCATTTTCTATATTCAATTGTTCAAGTGCCTTTGCAAGTTCTTCCTTGTTCAAAGGCTTTCCATGGTAATCCGGTTTATCCTCCATGAAATCTACACCTTTACCAATGATTGTGTGTGCAATTATCGCTGTCGGTTTAGCATCGTTTCTTGCTATCTTCAATGCAGCTAATATCTGTTCAAGGTCATGTCCATTTATCTCTACGATATTCCAACCAGCAGCTTGAAATTCAGCCTTTATATCTACGTACATTACATCATGTGCATGTCCACTTATCTGAATATCGTTGTAGTCGACGAGGACCGTCAAGTTGTCGAGATTATATTTTCTGGCCGTTCTCCTTGCCTCTTGAACTTGACCCTTTGCACTCTCACCATCGCTCATGACAACATAAACGTGATAGTCCCTTTTCTTAATCTTTGCCGCAAGTGCAAAACCTACTCCTGCCGACAAACCTTGACCAAGATTACCCGTTGTCCACTCCACTCCAGGTATACCACGCGTTATGTGACCTTCAAAGATCGATGCAGGATGCCTAAACCCAGCCAAGACCTCTTCTCTATTCACAAAACCATAATTTGCCAAAGTAGAATAGACTGCAGGTGATATGTGTCCGTGGCTGACAACGATCCTATCTCGATTCTCATCCCACGGGGTCTTTGGATCAACATTTGCAAATGCGTAAAGACTGACTAACAAATCAATGGAAGACATAGAACCACCTGGATGCCCAGAGTTGGCTACGGTGGTCATCTTCAATATATCGCCACGGCACTGCCTTGAAACTTCTCTCAATTTTTCAACATCGTACTGCTTTATCACCGAAATCCCTCCACTTCTATTAAAAATATCAAAGGAACTGCCCGAGATTATATTTACATTGTGATATTCAAAATTCGTATGCGATGCGATAAATACTTTCTATATCGTGGGTGTCCAAACGCTTCACTTTTCCAAGTGGTGCATGCTTTGAAGCAATTTGCGTAACCTTTTGCACATCTTCTTGAGTAAATCCAAGTTCCTTGAGCGTTATAGGAGCACCAACCGACTTGTACCACCTTCTCAATTCATCTATTGTACGTTCAGCCGTTGCATCATCTCCCAAATTGAGAATGTTCTTTCCAAATTTGATTAGTTTTTCAGAAATCAAATCCCTGACATAAGTCATCCAAGCTGGGAATACGACGGCCAAACCTGCGCCATGCGCTACCTCTGGTTTCAATGCACTCAGTGGATGTTGTAGGTCATGAGAAGACCAATCTCCGCCAGTGGTCCCCATCTTGGTCAAACCATTTAGTGCCAATGTTGTTGCAAGGCACAAATTCGCACGCGCCTCGTAATTTTCAGGTTCTTCAATCACTTTTTCTGTTGCAGACATTATGGTTCTTATTATGCCTTCGTCTATACTATCGATCAATGCGCTACCAGCTACATCGAAATAGTGTTCCATCACATGGCTTATAGCATCTATTGCACCGTAAACTACTTGGTCCCTCGGTAAAGAATACTGAACAGTCGGATCAACTATAGAAACAACGGGATAAACATACTTTGAACCGAATCCCAATTTCTCCAACGTCTCTTCGTTTGTGATAACGCCATTACCATTCATCTCCGTACCAGTTGCAGACATGGTCAGTACAACGTACAGTGGAAGCGCCTTTTTCACCGCATATTTCCCGATAAACGCATCCCAGATATCACCTTCGTAATAGTATCCTGCTGCGATTGCTTTACCACTATCGACAACACTTCCACCACCAACTGCCAATATCGCCTCTACCTGCTCTTTCTTTGCAACTGCTATAGCCTCGTGGACCTTCGATAGTACAGGATTTGGTCGAATGCCGGAAAGTTCGACTTTCGTTATTCCATTATCGTGTAGTGACCTGACAACTTTCTCGTAAACACCATTCTTCTTAATGGAACCTCCGCCGTAAATCATCAATACCTTCTTAATGCCGTTCTTTCTTAATTCTTCCCCAATTTTCTCCACGGTATCTTTTCCAAAAACGAGTTTAGTTGGATTATGAAAAACGAAATTCTCCATATATTCCACCTCCTACAGTCGTTCAAGTGATATTCTTGATGTTCGATTAAATTATACCACATATACGTAATTTTGAGTGATTGTTGACTCATTGTTGCATACAAAAGGCCACCAAAAGAGGTGGCCTTTTGAAAAACGAAATTAGACGAATAAACCAAGTTTTGAATGTAAGTTACAAGTAACGCACATGCATTTGAGACTTAAGAACTCTTATCAGAATTCCAGCCAACAATCATCCATTATGAGTGGATCATTTGAATTCCCACCGCCCATGATGTAGGCTTTGGGTTCTTGTTGCAATGGTCTAAACTTGTTTTCAACACCATCGTAATCCCAAGAAGTAATGTAAACGGTCCAACCATTGAAATTACTTGGATTACCAAGCCAATCACCTTTTACTATAATATTTATCCAGCCATCTTCGACAAAGATTTCAGGCGAACCAATTTGAGTCCCGAATTTATCTTTCGTTGCCCCTTGTGTTGTGTAAATGCCACTGATCCATCCAGTTGCAAATATCTCGTAATCCCAATTCCAATCTTTGAATTCATGATTTTGCAATGGCAAGAAGTTAGCACCTTTTTTCGTTGGATCATCTATGAATATTTGGTATGTAACATGGTCAAAACCGTAAGATGGTCCCCAGGTCTTCGTAAGGTCTCGAGGTTTTATAGACAGAATGAGCGTACTACCTATACTCTCTGCCTTTGCCTCGATGATATCCATTTGTCTTTTGAATGTTGGGTCTGTTGGATAGATGTACGTACCACTCAAGCCAACGTCATCGTCGCTTGGATCTGCAATTTCTGCAAGAGTCTTCTTCTCAAGGTCAACCAAAATCGTTATTTCGTCGGTATACAACGTATCCCTTACCGTTTTACCCATAGCTCTGATCAGTATCGTATGCTCACCCGGGTCCAATTTGAACGGGTCGATTGTGAATGTGAACTTTCCATCCTTTGGTTCTATCTTCAGTTCAGATTCAACCTTCCTATCGATGTAGACGTACAAGGCCTTTGCATTCGTCTGACCACTAACTTCTGTCAATTTGGTTACCTTATCACCATTCTTTAGGTTTATGCTGACATCGACATTCGGTTTTGAAAGCTCTGACCGTTCTTTGGAAAACGCAAATATCGTGAGGCTCTTGGCAGGCATCTTTACATTGATGTATCCGCCATCTCTGACTATAATAGGTGAACCTATACCAGCTGCTGCACTGTATATCGGCTCAAATGTCGTTCCAGGTTCGTAAGCGGTCTTGAAATTGCTTATCCTTTGATCATTTGCAGTGTTCAAGACTACCAAAAGTTCTTCTTCGTTACACTTTAGAGTGTACACCAGTAGTCCTGCACCACGTTTTTCAGAAAGGAGCGTTTTTACCTCACCATATCTCGTTGCAGGATGAGCCTTCCTGAATTCTATAGTATCTTTTATGAATTTATACATATCGCTATTTGTGTCGAAGTGGTCTTGGCCAAACGAACCCCACCCGTTGGCAAACATCGATGCCCTTGTCTCTTCAAAGTATTGTTCGGTACCATAGTAGATCACAGGAAGTCCTGGTATGGTAAGTATTAGTCCAAGTGCCTGCTGAATGATATTTGGTGTGACGCCCTTGCCGAATCTTTCCATATCGTGGTTATCTATGAACGTTACGAGTAATCCCTTTTTCAATGTTTCATTTCTTGCTTCAAGCCTGTATGCAAGATAATCCGTTGGTTGCCCACCTTTGATCACCCTTCTGATTTCTTCCATCAACGTAAAGTCGAGCATAGAATTGAAGCCATGATCAAGGTATGAAGCAATTTCTTTATCTGCATCGTTCTCGTAAGGTTTTGATGAAATCCACGTCTCACCAAACGCGATGAAATCACTTTTTAAAGAAAAGATACCATCTTGTGACTTGAAAAACTGGTCGAAGAATTCTTTTGGTGCATACATAGCTGTATCTACCCTAAAACCGTCTACTCCAACTTCCTTTACCCAATATGAATATGAATCTTTCAAGGCAGCAATTACTCTTGGATTTTCCGTGTTGAGATCGTCTAATCCGCTCATTTGGTAATTCAACCTTTGGTTTGAATCGTTGTAATTCGATATATCTGCGGTCCAATGATATATGTTTGCATCACGTTGTGCTATATCAGCGTAGTTATTAAGGTCAAATGGGGACTGAGTTGGAGCCTTTGTGGGAATGCTACCGTTGTTGATTTCAAATTTATCACCTACAAATCTGAAGTAATTTCCAACGTGGTTCACAACTATGTCTTGTATGAGCTTCATATTGTTGTTGTGCAAAGAATCTGCGAGTGCCTTGTAATCTTGAAGCTTTCCAAAATGTTCATCGATTTGCTTAAAATTTCTTGCCCAGTATCCATGGTATCCACCATAGTTTACCCATGGGTCCCACCATTGGTTTGCAACAGGTGGTGTTACCCAGATGCCATCGATTCCCATTCCTTTAATGTAATCAATCTTGTCGATGATTCCTTTCAGATCCCCACCACTGTACTTTGCACCGTCTCTCGGATCGTACTCTACGCCTGCTTGATTATTGTTCGATGGATCGCCATCGTTGAAACGATCGATCATGATCATATAAAGTACCTGATCCGCCCAACCACCTTTGAACATCGTGGCGACGTCCGAAAAAGCAAGAGAAGAGACAAAAACCAATACAATCAAAAGGAACTTTGTGAATTTCGAAAAGCCCATAAAGCCACCTCCAAATGTTTTGATAAAATATCTGATAACATGTTTACAAATTGCTTCGTTATCTATATTCTAACACGAAACGTGCAATGTTAACAAAGATGTGGTATAATTCCAAGATAAGGAGGCGTGTTAATATGATCGACGTATTGGTAGTTGATGACGAAAGGCACGTCAGAAATCTGCTTGTGAAGATGATTTCAAATGTATTCGAATGTACACCTCGAGAAGCACAGAATGCTGAAGACGCATTGAAAATATGTGAGAAAGAAAAGTTCGACATCATTACGACGGACATAAAACTAGAGGGTATAGACGGTATAGAGTTCATAAGACGATTACGCTTACGAGGTATTTTCACTCCAGTATTGATAATATCGGCTTACGCAACTCCCGATGATATCG
>Ga0116147_1005002_pt1 | contig 11446 bp, 10 predicted proteins | sample AD_JPNHG3_MetaG_FD_89749 | JGI IMG/M metagenome (GOLD analysis project Ga0116147, IMG submission 89749) | Active sludge microbial communities of municipal wastewater-treating anaerobic digesters from Japan - AD_JPNHG3_MetaG | ecosystem: Engineered > Bioreactor > Anaerobic > Digestate | place...
CTTTCCTCTTCTTTCAATTGCTCCATAAACTCAGCTTTTAGCTGGGTAAATCGCTCTACAAAATCAAAATCATCTTCATCATCAGGTAGTCCCACAAAGCGGCCGGGTGTTAAGACATAATCTAAATTCCTGACTTCTTCCAAACTTGCCGACTTACAAAAACCCGCAATATCTTGATAATTTCCATTGTTGCCTTTCTGCCATTCGTGGTAAGTGTCTGCAATTTTTCGTATGTCTTCAGGTTTTAAAATCCTTGTTCTTCGGTTTATAAGTTCTCCCATATCGCGGGCATCTATAAAAAGAATTTGCCCTTTTCTTTTCTTATTTTTATTGATAAACCACAAACAAGCAGGAATTCCAGTATTCAAAAATAATTTTGCAGGCATATTTACAATGCAATCTATAAAATCATCTTCAATAATGTTTTTTCGTATTTCATATTCAGCAGTTTGTTTTGTTGTTAAAGCACCTTTTGCCAGCACAAAGCCGGCTTTCCCAGTTGGTGAAAGGTGATAGATAAAGTGTTGAATCCAAGCATAGTTGGCATTTCCCTCCGGCGGTATACCATATTTCCAGCGGACATCGTTTCGAAGTAAAGCTCCGCTCCAATCGCTATCGTTAAAAGGTGGATTGGCAATAACAAAATCGGCTTTTAAGTCCTTGTGTGCATCATTCAAAAATGAACCTTCTGGGTTCCACTTCACCTGCGATGCATCAATCCCTCTAATGGCAAGGTTCATTTTGCAAAGCCGCCAAGTTGTTTGGTTACTTTCTTGCCCGTAAATGGAAATATCATTAATTCTTCCTTGGTGTTCCTGCACAAATTTTTCAGATTGAACAAACATTCCACCGGAACCGCAGCAAGGGTCAAAAACTCTGCCGCTATAAGGTTCTAACATCTCAACCAAAAGTTCAACAACGCTGCGTGGTGTGTAGAATTGCCCGCCCTTTTTACCTTCTGCTAAAGCAAACTCGCCTAAAAAGTACTCAAAAACATGCCCTAAAATATCGGCACTTCTTTCCTTTGCTTGGTCAAATCCAATATTGCTAAAAAGATCAACCAACCCGCCAAGGCTTATAGGATCAATATTCCCTCTGGAGTAAACCTTTGGTAGCACCCCTTTAAGCGAGGGATTATCTTTTTCAATAGCTTCCATTGCTTCATCGAGTATTTTTCCTATTTCAGGCTTTTTGGCATTTTCCTTTAAATGTTGCCATCGTGCTTTGGTTGGAACAAAAAATACATTTTCGGCTCTGTACTCATCTATATCTTCAGGATCGGCACCGGCATATTCTCCTTCACCTTGTTTCAGTTTTTCATACAAATCTTCAAACGAATCGGATATATAGCGTAGAAATATTAGCCCTAATACAACATGTTTATATTCGGCTGCATCGATATTTTTTCTTAGTTTATCAGCCGCTTTCCAAAGTTGTTGTTCAAAATTCTCTGCATTATTATTTTTTCCCATAAGTATTGCCCCATAAATAATTCTTTTTTATACTCATTTTGATAACATTAAAAAATAAAAATATAAATTTAATAGTTTTTTCCCAAATTATTTATCCTTAGCTCAGACGGTGTAAGCATTAAGCCCGTGCGCCACAAGGCGCACGGGCAGGCTAACGCCAAAAATTTTTTTTAAATCCGCATAGTACCGATAACCACTACAACCTATTCTATTCAATCACGCATTTACATATTACTTTTAATATGAAATATTTTTCATTTCAATTCAAAATTAAATATGCTTCTTTTCATTTTATATGAAATATATTCCATTTCAACAATATATAAAAATATTCTGATATAATCGCAAAATATTTACCATATACAAAAAATTAAAACAAACAACTCTTTCAACTATCTTTTTCCTTGAATGTAAGCAACTTATTGCGGTAATACTCGTATTGTTTTTTTCGCGCTTGTATTTCTGCGGGTAAGCCAATCGATAAATCGTTTATCAGTTTATTAAATTTATCCAATATGCCAACTATGCGCTCCTGCTCTTCCATCGGTGGAATAGGGATATTTATACTTCTGATAGTTTCTAGATTTATCATTCCATAACTTGACATTTTTTTTCTAAATTCGTCGTATTTATTTGTCAAATAATAAAATATGAATTTATTTGATAATTTATTTTTAATCTTTGAATTTATACTTGCAATGTTCTGATTTGTATAAGCTTCAAATTCCCAAAAAGCAGTTTTAAATCTTGTTGCTCCTACCATTGCCATCAATGTTATGTTTTTCTCAAGTAATTTAGTACTAGAATTCTTTAAACCTAATTCTGTAATAAAATCCGATGCTGAATAAATACTTGTATTGTTACAAACTTCCGATTTTAGCCAAGGTATAATACCATTTTCCCAATATTCTTTTTTTGATTTGGATGGTGTTCCACCGGATGTAACATAGCACACCTCCCCCAACGTTTTCCATTCCACACCGTTGGGGCAGAGCTCATCAATAAGTTGTTTTATGTTGGTAGACATTGGTAATTTCCTATAAGTGGAAGATAAAATTAAATTTTATATAAATTTTTAAATTAACAACTTTGCAGGAGAAAAAGAAATTATTTTTTGTTGAATTTCAAAAGAAATTTTTATATACAATTATTTTGACTTATAAATTATATTGTTTAATGATTTGTAATGTTTCTTCTATTATATTGTTTTTATTATTTTTTTTGTAATTATAATTATATTGTTTTCTATGTTATATTGTGTTTATAATATTATTGTATTTACTAATATATTTTAATAGATTTTCTAATATATCGCATTATTAAAATTATTGCATATACGAATATTATTAAGGATAACTCGTTCTGCTGCTGTATTTTAGGAGTTGTTGAATTGTGAAACGGTTAAGTTAGAATTGGTAAGGTGATAATAAAAAGATAGTTTTGCGGGCCTTCGGCCCGCTGCCCACGTGCGGCGCAGCCGCACGTGGGCTTAAGCTTACACTGTCTGAGCCCATAATATAAAAAAGTTAATTTAAAAGCTTCTTTTATTCGTTTCCTTTATTATATATTTTATTTGCTTTTTCAGCTGAGGTTGTAATACCTTTTATTAGAGCAGAGCTAAAACCATTATGTTCCATTTCATTAAGGCCAGCTATGGTTATACCTTTCGGAGTCGTAACTTTATCAATATGATTTTCTGGATGACCGCCTTTTTTAAGTAATAATTCTGCTGCTCCTTTTGCTGTTTGTGCTGCCATTTTGATGGCATCCTCGGAGTGAAAACCAATTTCAATTCCTCCTTGTGAGGCAGCTCGTATAGCACGCAAGAAAAATGCTGTTCCACAAGCACACAATGCAGTTGCTGGAGCCATTAAATCTTCGGTGATAAACATTACTTCGCCCAATTGTTGAAAAATTAGTTTAACAAGATCAATTCCATTTTTATTTTCGGAACAGATACAAGTCATTGATTCTTGTATAGCAATAGCTGTATTTGGCATAGCTCTTATTATATTATTAACTTTAACATTGCCTAAAATTTGTTTAATATTTTCAATAGTAACTCCAGAAGCAACTGAAATAATGATATGGTTTTCGATTAATTCACCTTTGATTTCATTTAATACTTTTGGTATATGATTAGGTTGCAAAGCAAGTAAAACAATATTTGAAAATTTTACAGCCTCAATATTATCAGAAGAATAGTTTATTTTGTATTTTTTATATTTTTCCAATAATTCAGTTTTTCTTCGAGTAATAAAAATATTTTCAGGTTTGATTAGTTTAGATTTTAAAATTCCTTCTAATATTGATGTTCCTAAGTTTCCAGCACCAATAATTGAAATATTTTTAATTTCCATAAATAACTCCTAGTAAATTATTTCTTTAACTTTATTAGCATCTGCTACTACTTTGATACTTTGTTTTTCTTTTTCTAAAACATCTTTTAACTTAACCGGTATATCAACTTTATAATTGGTATATTTTTCAATAATATCAATAAATTTAGCAGGATGTGCTGTCCCTAAAAAGATATTGTGATATGGGTTATTATCATTTTCAATACCAAGAAAACCGCAACTACTGTGTGGCTCAATTAAATATTTATATTTATTATAAAAAATATTTATTCCTTCAATTATATTTTCGTTTGAGAACGAATAGGAATGTATTTCTTGTTTTAAAGTATCGTAATTTTTGTTATAAATATCCCAAATTCGCCAGAAATTACTTGGGTTACCAACATCCATAGCATTTGCAAAGGTTATTTTGGTTGGTTGTGGTTCAAATTTACCAGTTTTGAGAAATTTATAAAATACATCATTACTGTTAAGAGAAGCTATAAAGTGTTTTACAGGCAATCCCATTTTATTTGCTAAGATTCCTGCTGTTAAATTTCCAAAATTACCACTTGGCACAGAAAACACAATTTCTTTATCTGTGTTTATTTGTGCATAAGCTCTAAAATAGTAAACAATCTGGGGTAATAACCTTCCTATGTTAATAGAATTTGCAGAAGTAAGATGATATTTATTTTTTAAGTCGTTATCTACAAGAAGTGTTTTAACTATTTTTTGACAGTCATCAAAATCACCTAATATTTCTAATGCAGTTATATTATTTCCAAATGTGGTTAATTGCTGTTCTTGTATTTTGCTTACTTTATTCGAAGGATATAGTAAGTAAACTTTAGAATTTGGTAACCCATAAAATGCGCTTGCTACTGCACTTCCTGTGTCACCAGATGTAGCTACAATAACTGTAATTTGTTTATCACTATCTTTTAAAAGATAACTTGATGTATTTGCAAGAAATCTTGCGCCAAAATCTTTAAAGGCAAAAGTAGGACCGTGAAATAATTCTAAAATTGATATATTTTCATCGAATTGTTTAATGGGAGAATCGAATAAAAATGTTTTTTCTATTATTTCAATTAGATCTTTTTCTGGTATTTCATCTTTTGTATAAAGTGATAATATTTCGTAAGCAATATCTTTAATAGACATATTTTTGATATTTGTTATTTGCTCTGCAGATAAAGTAGGAATACTTTCTGGCATAAACAAACCATTATCTTTTGCTAATCCTTCAAGGATTGCATCTTTAAAGTTTACTATAAAATTTTTGTTGTTTGTTGAATAGAATTGCATAATACCTCTTACTTTGTTAACATCTATAATTTAAAAAAAATATTGAAAATTCAAAATAAATTTAATCTTGTGCAATAATATAAATCACATGAATTAGCAAAAATTCATTTTTCTGGAATAAATTTATTATTCCCATATAGAAAAAAATTTTTGTTATTATAAATAAAATTTTTTTTATTCCAATAATTTATATATATTTGTAAGTATTTAAAAACTGCCCCTTTAGGCACATCAAAAATACTTCAGTTTTAACAAATTAAGGTCAACATGAATAGTAAACAATTCAAAGATTTCAATCTTTCTAAAGAAGTCTTAAAAGCAATTTCCGATTTAGGTTTTGAAGAACCTACACCAATTCAAGCAGAAGCAATTCCATATATAATAGAAGGTTATGATGTAGTGGGATTGGCAAAAACGGGCACGGGTAAAACAGCAGCGTTTGGGTTACCGCTTATCGATAAAATTGATCCTAAAATTAAACAGCCCCAAGCTTTAATTTTAGCACCAACAAGAGAGTTAGCAATTCAAATTTCAGAACAATTAAAAATTTTTTTCTACTCACAAAAAAGGAATATATCTTTTACCAGTTTATGGCGGTCAATCTATTGAACGTCAATTTTATTTTTTGGAAAAAGGAGTAAATATTATAGTTGGTACTCCTGGTAGAATATTAGATCATATTGAAAGAGGTACTTTGAAACTTGATAAAGTAAAATATGTTGTATTAGATGAGGCCGATGAAATGCTTAATATGGGATTTATTGATGATATTGAAAATATTTTGCAATATACATCAAAAGAAAAACAAACTGTAATGTTTTCTGCTACAATGTCCCAGGATATAATGAAGTTAGCAAAAAATTATTTATCCGAACCTAAGATTATAAAAGTTATCCATGATGAATTAACAGTTGAAAATATAGAGCAATATTATTTTGAAGTAAGAGCAAATGATAGAATAGAAGCACTCTACCGAGTAATAGATGTCGAGAATTTCAAGTTAGTTTTAATCTTTTGTAATACTAAAAAAACAGTAGATGAAGTGGTAATTCAATTGCAAGCACGTGGTTATGGAGCAGATGCTTTACATGGCGATATGAGCCAGGCACAACGAGATAAAGTAATGAATAAGTTTAGAAAAGGAATTATTGACATTCTGGTTGCTACAGATGTTGCAGCAAGGGGATTAGATATTAATAATGTTGATGCTGTTTTTAATTATGATATTCCTCAAGATGAAGAATATTATGTGCATAGAATTGGGCGAACTGGTAGAGCTGGTAAACCTGGTAAAGCATATTCATTTGTTACCGGTAGAGATTTTTATAAATTAAAGGATATTGAAAGATACACAAAAAGTAAAATCTCATTTAAATTAATTCCTTCTTATGAAGATGTAGAAAATGCTAAAATTCAAGCTTTATTTGATAAAGTTATTGAAAAATTGAATGATAGTGATTTACAAAGATATATTAAAATTCTTGAAAAGTATTTGGTAAATGATATCACATCCATAGAATTAGCAGCGGCTTTGCTTAAAAATTTAGTTTCTTTAAATGATGAAAATATAAATCAAGATGATTTAAATTATTCATTAAAAAAAGCACGCGAAGATAGAGCAAAAGAAAAAGCAAAATTTAATAATGATAACAATAGAAAATCTTTTTCTAAAGATGGTAATAAACCCCAGAGAAGAAAAGCAAGTAAATTGAAAAATCCTGTTAAAGTAATTATTAATTTAGGTTATGATGCCAATATTCAAGCTAAAGATATAAAGGGAATGCTAGCAAATGAAGCAAAAATTCCAATCGAGGCTATTGGTGATATTATAATTGATAATACTAATTCAACAATTACCATTGAAAAAGATTATGTTGATAATTTAAAATTTAAAAATCCTCCCAGATTTAAAGGGAAACGATATAAATTTGATATTTTGGAAAAATAATTATTTACAATAATAAAGCTACTCTTTCCAAGGGTAGCTTTTTTATTTTTTGCAAAATTATAGTATATTTATAAAACTTAAAATAAAAAGTATTATTAAAAATGAGTAATAACCAAAAAGAAATTTGGAAAGAACACACAAAAAACATTACAGAAGAAACTATTCTTAAAACTTTAGAAAAACCTTCAATTTTTCAGGTTGAATTAAATGAAGTTTTAAAATCTTATCTTAAGCCAAATGATTATGTTATAGAAATTGGTTGCGAAAGTGGAATTTCTAGTTTTTTATTGCCTTCTGATGTAAAAAAATTTTTTTTAGATTTTAATTTCGATATTCTAAAAAGGCAAAAAATGTATCAAAAATAATTAATCAAGAGAATTATTTTATTAATGCGGATATGTTTCATCTTCCGTTTGCAAATAATACTTTTGATATAATTTTTAACGCAGGTGTTGTTGAACATTTTACAGTTAAAGAAAGAAAAAAGTTTCTAAAAGAATATACAAGAGTTTTAAAAAATGACGGTACAATCATTATAGCTTTTCCTAACCATTTTTCTATACCATATAAATTAGCCTATATAATTTATAATTTAACTCGTAAATGGATGTTTCCCAAAGAATTTACTATTTATAATATGAAAAGAGAATTAAAGGAAAATGGACTTTATATTGAAAAAATGTTTATTCTATCAAAAGGTAGTATTTATAATTGGTTGAATTTTAGTCCGTTATTAAAAAAAATTATGATGTCAATTGGTAAAGTTATTCCATTTCAGGGATATCTTAGAGTTCTTGTAGTAAAAAAATCAATCAGAACTTAAAAGTTACAATGAAATTAGAAGATATAGCTCTCTTTAAAGATGAACAAATAAAAAAATTATATCTTGAGAATTTAAATACAAATCCAGAAGATTTTATTCTTAAAAATTCTAAAAAATATTCTCATATCAATTTAAAACCTATTGCCGAGCAAATAAAAAATTATCGAAAAGCTAAAGAAAAATTTCCTGTATTAGCAAAAAATCCTTTAATATTGTATGATAAAATAGCAATCCAGCAAGCAAGTAGTCAGTTAGCAGGAGAATTTAAAGCTACTCTTTTTAGTGGCGATAAATTTATAGATTTAACGGGTGGAATGGGCTTAGATACAATTTTTATCAGCAAAAATTTTAAAGAAAATTATTATTGTGAAATTGATTTTGATAAGGTTACACTCTTTAAATATAACCTGGACGAGCTTAAAATAAATAATATTAATATTTATTGTGGCGACTCCATTGAATATCTTAAACAATTTCCCGATAATTATTTTGATTTAATATATATCGACCCTGCAAGAAGGGATGATGTTAAAAGATTTATAAAATTGGAATTGAGTCAGCCAAATTTGTTGGAAATACAAGATTTATTGCTTCAAAAATCTAAATATGTGTTAGTAAAATTAGCTCCTGCTTTTGATGTCGATGAAATTGTTAAAAATGTTAAAAATATAACTCATATTTATGCAATAGAATATAATTATGAGATGAAGGAAATACTGGTAGTTTTAAAAAATCAAATTAATAATAGTATAAAATTAGTCGCAAAAGATTTAAAGTCCGATTTTATCTTTGAAGGTAATTATGATGAAATTAAAAAAAATATTATATTTGAAAAGGATATTATTAATGCAAATTATACTGTTCAATTGCATCCATCGGTTATCAAACTCCATCTTACAAAAACCTTTTCAGATTTAAATAATTTGTTGTGTTTTAACTTGAATTCTAATATTTCTTTGGGTAATGATAAACTCGCAAATCACAGAAATTATAAGGTTATTGATATTTTTGATTTTGATGAGGATATTTTAAAGAGTAAAATTAAAAAATTAAAAATTGAAAAGTCCGCTATAATCACATCCAATATTGATATTGATGTTGAAAAACTCAGAAAAAAACTAAAAATTAAAGATTCCAATAAAACCGCTATAATACTTACCACAAGCAATTCCAATAAAGCAATCTGCATAATTGGAACAAAAATTGATTAATTTTAATTATTAATAAAGTGAATTTTAAAAATGAAAAATTTAATAATGATATTTTTGGTAACATCCTGTTTAGTTTTTGCCCAAAATAAGTATGACCCTAAAGTTATTTTAAAAAAACAGATAATTGATGCTAAAGAAAATCCTGTTTTGGATAGCGATACCATTAATAAAGATTCAACCAATAACTGGCAAGCAATTGATACTCTTGTTAAACTTCCAAAAGCAAAGCCAAATAATATTACTATCAGCAAAGAAGTTATTCTTGCATCAAGCTTGATAATTTTAGGTATTATTATAATTGTTAGTTTAATTATTTATTTCAAAGGGAGAAAAACTAGAAAAACTATAAATACAATTGAATATATACGTGATGGAAGAATAGTCCCAGAATATAATAAACAACTCATTAAATTTAGAAAAAAACTTTCCGATAGTAAATTAGTTGAAAGTGATAAAAGGGAAGAATTACAACAAACTGCAAAAGATATTGGTATAACGCTGGGAGAATTAGAGCTTGCAAGTAAAATAAAAAAACTCAAAGAAAAGAAAAATAAAATAAATGATAGAAAACATAAAAAATAGATTAAGTCAAATAAAATTAACTGAAATATTTGATACTTTTACAAAGTCAAAAGGTATTCCTACCAAGCCTTTAATAGATAATTCCAAAGTTTTAATAGAAATTTTAGATAAAATAAGCGATAAAGAATATAAAATTTTGGTTAATGGCAAATTGTTTATTTCCGATTTGCCAGATAATATTAAAAAAGGTGACATTCTGCTTTCAAAGATTCTTAAATCAAATCCTTTAACTCTTTCGCTTGTTAACCTTCTGGAATTTAGTGAAATTAATGATAAACAAAAAATTTCCATACTCCTGCAATATTTAAAAATACCAATAACAGAAACATCATTAAGTTTATTGAAATCGTTTATAAAAAATAAAACTCCTATTTTGAAAGAAAAATTTGAAAGATTATTGAAAATGATATTAGACTCTGGCTTGATTTTTGATGAAGAACAATTGGATATTATAGTAAAGCTGTTTGTTTTAGGAGCTGGTAATAAGTTTAAATTTAATTATGATACTTTAAAACTTTTCAGTGAAAAAGAAGATCAACTTTATGCTAATTTGCTCAATGATATAATTAAATTAAATAGCATTAGTAAAAATGATGTAATTAAAAGATTTATAAATGAATTTTTAATTATCAATCTTGATGAAAAAAATAATTCACTGGCTTTATTCGATAAAATTAAGTTAGTTCTTATAATTGATGAATTAATGAAAGAAAAAAGTTTAAGTGAATATTACGATTACTTAAATGCTTTGAAATTTACTTTGTTAAAAATTGTTTTGCGAAACAGATATCTAAAGTATATAAGCCGCAAACAAGATTTTATGATAGTTAGAAGTGGTAAAAATTTGAATTTGATAAAGTATCATTATGAGGCGGTAAATCCTGAAAAATTGCAAGGTGTAGATAGAGTTATTATATACTTTAAAACAAAGCTCCTTGGAAGAATAGATGCTGATTTATTGTTAAACTTTGATAGACTATTTATTAAGTTTATATCTAACGAACAAACGCTTGAAAAAATTGATAAAAACAGAGTTGTTTTTGAGCAAAAATTGAATAAAAAATATCGTCTGGATACTAAAATTACTTTATATAATCCGGTTTTATTCAATGAATAGAACATTAGAAAATATAATAGAAGAGATAAATAATTTAAGTATTCAGGAATTTAATGATAGAATTAATGATATCATTTATGAATTTAATAAACAAAAAATAGATATCGAATTTATGAATATAGATGAGATAAGCAGAAAATTAAAAGCTATTATGTTTGATACAATTAAATTTATTGATGAAGTGCAAAAAGCGGGAGAATAAGAAATGGTTAAGGGATTATATCAATCAGCAAATGCTTTATATTTTAAGCAAAAGAACCTTGAAATAGTTTCTGGTAATCTGGCAAATGTTAATACAAAAGGTTATAAAAGAGAATCTCCATTTGCAGAATTAATGAGCAGGTTTGATAACGATGAAGTAAGGCAAACTAGTTATACAGATTTTTCATCAGGTGTAATTTCTAAAACAGATAATCCAATGGATTTTGCAATTGATGGTAATGCTTATTTTGTAATTGAAACAGATCGCGGGCTTGAATTAACAAAAAATGGGAAATTTAAAATAGATCAAGAAGGATATGTTGTTACAGATGACGGGCATAAATTAATTGGTCAAGGCGGTTATGTTAATTTAGGTTTAGATTGGCAAAAAAATATTCAAGAATTTGTTGTAGATGTAAATGGTGAGGTAAGAATTAATAAA
>Ga0116147_1005010_pt1 | contig 11440 bp, 10 predicted proteins | sample AD_JPNHG3_MetaG_FD_89749 | JGI IMG/M metagenome (GOLD analysis project Ga0116147, IMG submission 89749) | Active sludge microbial communities of municipal wastewater-treating anaerobic digesters from Japan - AD_JPNHG3_MetaG | ecosystem: Engineered > Bioreactor > Anaerobic > Digestate | place...
GAGCCCTGCCCGCGAGCCAGGCCAGGGCGAGGCTGACCAAGCTGGCCGCGATCATCGCGCCGACCATGACGAGCTGGCGAGCCTGGAGGGGATGGGTGGCGAGCTGGCGGAAGACCAGCGCGGGGACCACGAGGCGGGTGAGGATGCGGGCGAAGAGGGGGGCGTCGCTTTCGCTGGCCACGGAGAAGCGCTTGAGCAGCGCGGACAGGGTAATGACCGCCGAAAAGGCGAGGACGGTCTCGATGACGTGGAAGGTGGGGGTCATGTGGCTCCGCCGTGCCCGGATATTGGACGACGCCCAGCGGGGCGCCCCCAGGGCGCTCCGCTGGGCAAGCGCAACTACTTCATGATCTTCTGGAAGTCTTCCAGGGCCTTCTTGACGTCCGGGTCGTTGGCGAACTTGGTGTTGAGCTTGGCCATGGCGGCGCCGACTTTGGGACCCATCTGGTCCGCGGCCGCCTTGAGGTCCTTGAGTTCAGCGGGGGGTTCAGACTTCTTGAGTTCGGGGTACTTCTTCTCCAGTTCCTCGAACTTGGCCTTGTTGGCGGCGAGCTTCTCGCCCATCTTGTTGAGGGCGGCGGCGGCGGCTTTGCCGTCGGCGGCCTTGTCCACGGCGGCGGTGAACTCGTCGGCGGACTTCATCATGTCCTGCATGAAGACGCGGAAGTCGGCGTACTTGTCGCCGGCGGCGGCCGCGGCCTTCACGGCCGAGGCGGCGGCTTCGGCGGCCTGGGCGGCTTGGGGCGCGGCGGGCTTGGGCTGCGAGCCGGCCGGGGCGGGGGGCTGGCTGGGACCGCAAGCGGCGAGGGCGGAGGCCAGAGCAAGAGCGAGGAAGGAAGCGATGCGCATGGGGTGTTGATCTCCTCAAATGGGATGCGGCGGTTCGTGAGGCGGCGCCGCGGGCGGCGCCCGCGTGAAAGACGAGTTCTTTTCTCCTTATCCTTGGTCTCTGATGCGGCCTTGAGCGGGCCGGAACCGATCACATGTTCGGCCGCCAGGGCGGCCAAAGCGGCTAGCAGCCTGTTGAAAATGTCGCGTCTGTTCCGGGGACACGTTGCGATCCCGCCGTTGGCGGGCTGAGGCGCCATGTCCCGCCGACGCGGTGTCTTTTTCAACGGGCCGCCAAAATAGATTATACTGCTTTCTTTTCATGCGCGCTGCAACGTCCGTGGCCGGCGCGCCGCGAGGAGACATGAACATGAGTCGTTGCCCATCGGGTTCACCGCTTTCCGATTTGTCGAGGCGGTTCGCTTCGCCGCCGGCCGAGTGCCGTCCCGCGCCTTTCTGGTTCTGGAACGATGTGTCGCCGGGCCGGTTCAGCCGGCGTATTGTGGTTGATCGCGTGCGCGCGATGGCGCGCGGGGGGCTTGGCGGGTTCGTGATCTTCAACAAGCCCGACGGCGGGTTCGGGCCGGGCCGGTTCATGTCGGCGGCGTGGTTCCGGGCGTGCCGGTGGGCGTTGGAGGCGGCGCGGGCGGAGGGGATGCGCGTGTGGATTAACGACGACATTGACTACCCGCCGGGCAACCTGGGGGGGCGGATGCGCAAGCTGGCGCCGGAGGCGTATCACCGGGAGTTGGTGTGCGAGAGGCGGGAGATGCGCGGAGGGGAGAGGTTGGGCCTGACCGCCGGCGATGGCGAGTTGGTCTCGGCCGTGGCGGCCAGGCGCGGCGAGGGGCTGGAGGGCGCCGTGGACCTGCCGGCCGGCGGCGCGGCGGAGTGGATGGCGCCGGCGGGGCGGTGGGTGGCGTGGATTGTGCGGCAGCGACGGCTGAAGCGGCCCGAGGGCTTTCTGCATCAGTTCCCCAGCTTTCTGGACCCGGACGTGAGCCGGCTGTTCATCGAGCATGTGTACGAGGCGTATGAGCGCCATCTGGGCGAGTTCTTCGGCGATCCGCTGAAGGGGTTCTTCTCGGACTGCGACGCGCGGCGGCTGCATCTGTTTCCGTGGGCGCGGCGGTTCGCGGAGCGGTTCGAGGAGATCAAGGGCTATGACCCGCGGCCGCTGCTGCCTGCGCTGTGGGAGGACTTTGGCGAGACGTCGCGCCAGTTCCGCTATGACTACCGCCACGTGCTGTCGCTGCTCTACAGCCAGTGGTTCGAGAACATCCACAACTGGCTTCGCCGGCGCGGGCTGCTTTACACGTATCACACCTCGGACTCGGGGCCATTCGTGCCGCCTGGGATGGACGCGGCGTCGCTGAGGCGCCGCATGGCGGGCGAGGAGGCGGGGCCGTGGCCGGAGCCGCCGGCATCGTGCGCGCGAAGTTCCTATTTTTCCGAGGGCCGCTATCACGAGGTGAACCGCCACGCGGACTTTGTGGGCACGGATCACGAGCTGTTGGCGCTGGCCGGGCAATTGCATTTCGGGATGAGCTTCCGCGGCAAAGAGGAGGACTGGCGGCCCAAGACGGCGGTGTGGGGGCTGGGTTGCACGCACGCGGATTACCGGCGCGTGTTGACGCCGAACAAGACCTATGGTGACATTCGGGCGCGCTTTGCCGGGTCGGTGGCGCGCTTGTGGGGGCGGCGGGGGGCGATGTGCGAGTTGTACGCGGCGTCGAATTGGGGCGCGACGCTGGACGACTTCCGGTGGATCGGGGCGTGGCAGGCGTCGCAGGGGATCACGTTCTTTGTGCCGCATGCGTTCTACGACTCGATGGGGCTGAGACGCAAGGAGTTCGCGCCGCCGAATCATTGGGGGCCAAGCCATCTGTGGGGGGGCTCGGACGCCGTTGAGCATCGCGCGGTTGTTCCGGGGACACGTTGCGATCCGGCCGTTGGCGGGCTGAGGCGCCATGTCCCCGGCGCGAGCCATTTGTGGCCGCGCTATCGGGCGCTGACGGATTTTCTGGGCCGGCTGAGCCTGATGCTGGGCGACGCGGACCTGGTGGCGGACGTGGCGGCGCTGGACCCGGCGGCGGATGTGTGGAGCGGGGAGAGCAAGCGGCCGGACGTGTTCTTCTCGGCGCTGGACATCCTGAATCACAGCGCTTTCGACTACGATGTCGTGGACGAGGCGTCGCTGTCGCGGGCGCGCGTGGTCGAGGGCCGGTTGATGCTGAGGCGGGCGTCGTGGCGCGTGGTGGTGTTGCCGCACGTGGCGCGTTTGGATGTGGCGACGCAGGCCAAACTGGCGGCGTTCGCCGAGGCTGGGGGGCGCGTGATCAGCATGGGGCCTGCGCCGGCGGGGCTGAGGGGCGTGGCGGTGTGCGTGGCGGCGCCGGGCTATGACCCGGACCGGCTGCCCGGGCGCCAGGCGCTGGCTCGGCGCATCGAGGAAGTCGTGACGCCGGACGCGCTGGCGTTTGACGACAAGGGACGGCCGGTTCAGTTCGTACGCTTCCGCCACGTTCGCAAGGAGGGGATGGACGTTTACCTGTTGACGAACCTGGAGGGCGAGGGTCAGCGGCCGGCGGCGAGGTTCTCGCTGAGAGTGGGGCGGGGGACGCCGAGAGTATGGGACCCGGCGACATGCGAGCGGCGGGAGGTGGCGTTCGAGCGCGTGGACGGCCGGACCGAGGTATCGCTGCGGCTCGAAGCGCGCGATACCGTGTTCGTGGTGTTCGAGCCGGGGCAGCGGGCGGCTTCGGCGGCGGCGCCTATGCGTTATGAGCCGCTGGTCGAGATCAAGGATTGGCGTGTGACGCGCTTGGGGCCGAACATGGCGCCGCTGACGCTGTGGCGCGCGGGGCGCGGCAAGCCGTTCCCCTGGGCGCGGCCGCAGAGCGAGCCGAGGCGGGTGGAATGCGTCTTTGAGGCGGCGGCGGGCGTGGAGAAGGCGGAGCTGATGCTGCCGGCGCAGGCGGTGGCTTGGCGGTGTCGGCTGAACGGCAAGGCGCTGGAGGGTTTGCCGTGGCGCGAGGAGGAGATGTTCGATGACGCGTACCGCGTCTATGACCTGCGCGGCGCGTTGCGGCGCGGGGGGAACCGGCTGGAGATGGACGTGGCGGACCTGAGCGCTTGGAGGACGCTGGACTTCACGATGCCCTATCTGCGCGGCGATTTCGGGGTGGAGGTGTTGGCGTCCAAGGACGCGGTGTTGATTCCGCATCGGCGCTGGTATCACTTTGCCAGTGATATCCCGGCGGACGCGCGCGTGCGGCTGAGGCCGGAGCGCGAACTGGGGCTGGGCTCATGGGCTCGGCAGGGCTGTCCGTTCTACTCGGGAGCGATGCGCTACGAGGCCGAGTTCGAGGCGCCGGCGGTGGAGGGGAGGGTGTTCCTGGAATTGGACCCGGCCAAGGGGACGGTGACGGGGACGCTGAACGGCGTGGACCTGCGGCGCATGGCCTGGCGGCCCTATCGCGTGGAGATTCCGCTGTTGCGGCCAGGGACGAACCGCATCGAACTGACCGTGGCGAATACGCTGGCGAATCTGCTGGAGGAGCAGCCCGAGGAGAGCGGGCTGATGTGGGCGAGGGTAGTGAGGGGGGTGTGAAGGGTTGGGCTTGTCAGATAGGGGTTAACAGCCTGTTGAAAATGTCGCGTCTGTTCCGGGGACACGTTGCGATCCCGCCGTTGGCGGGCTGAGGCGCCATGTCCCCGCCGACGCGGTGTCTTTTTCAGTGGGCCGTTAAACGGAACGGGCGGCGCCAGCAACAAGGCCGGGGCCGCCCGTCCTCAGACGCGGGTCAGGCTATTTCTTCTTTGCGGCCTTCTTGGCCGCTTTCTTCACGGTCTTCTTGGCGGCGGCTTTCTTGGGGGCGGCCTTCTTTGCGCTGCATCCGCATCCACACTTCGCGCACATAGGTCTTCTCCTCCTGATAAGAACCGTCGTCTCGCGCAAGTCGCGAATCCACACATTGACATAGTTTAACCTGAGCGCGCGGAGAAGTCAAGGAATTTCTTGGGAAAAAGGGGGGGGACGAGCCGGACAGAACAGACGGATCGGGAGGTCATGGGAGCCAGGCGCCGTGTTGCCGGAGGAGGGAGCGAAGCTCCTGGGCCGGGACGGCGTGGACGTCGGGGGCGTTCTGGCGGGCGGCGAGGGCCGCGGCGACGCCGGCGGCTTCGCCCATGGCCAGGCAGGCGGGCATGACGCGGACGCTGCCTTGGACGGGGCGTTCGCACGAGATGGCGCGGCCGGGGGCGAGGACGTTGCGGAGGGTCTTGGGTGTGAGGCAGCGATAGGGGATGCCGTGGGATTCGCCTGGTTTGTAGGCCTCGTAGCGGCCGGCGACAAAGCTGCGGCCTTTGCGGTTGCCCTCGATTTCGGCCTTGGCGGTATGGATGTCGATGAGGTAGCTGTTGCGGCAGATTTCGTCGTCAAAGGAGCGGCGGGCGATGTAGTCGTCGAGGGTGAGGGTGTAGTCGCCCAGGATGCGGCGGGATTCGCGGATGCCCATGGCGGGCGCGGTGGCGGCCAGGCAGGCGCCGCCGAAGGTCTCGGGGTCGAACTCGGCGAGGGCATCGCGATAGGCGGCGGCGATGCGGCGGCCTTCGATCATGGCCTTGGTCACGGAGGCGGGATCGGCGCTGTCCACGTCCCAGATGTGGCCGGCGTTGAAGCCCACGGTTCCGGGGCCGATGACGCTGGGGCAGAGGTGGAGGTCGCGGATTTCCTTGTAGCGGCCGGAGGCCATGATCTGGTGGGTGGGGCTCCAGGGCTTGTCGCCGCAGCCGCGATAGCGTCCGCTGAAGTGGAACGCCCAGGTGTTGACGTTGCTGAGGATGAAACAGAGGGTGGCGGGCTGGGTTTCGCCTCGGGCGTCGCCCTGTTCAAAAGGGGCGCCGGCCCAGGCGCACAGGTCGGCGTCGCCGGTGGCGTCGACAAAGACGCGGGCGCCGAAGGCTTTGAGGCCGGCCTTGCTGGCGGCGAGGACGGCGGTGAGGGCGCGATCTTCGGTGTTGACGCCACAGACGAAGGTGTGGAACAGGACCTGGGCGCCGGCGCCGGCGATAAGGTCGTCGTAGATGCGCTTGAGGCGTTCGGGATCGAGGGGGAGCCAGCCGTGGATTTCGTCGCGGACGTGGGGCATGGCGGCCTTGCACTCGTTGAAGACACGCTTGGCCAGGCCGCGGTAGATGATCTTCTCGCCGTCGGTGAAGGGGCACCAGGCAGGCACAAGGCCAGCGGTGGCCATGCCGCCCAGGCAGCCGGCGCCTTCGAGGAGGAGCGTGCGCGCGCCTTGACGCGCGGCGGCCGCGGCGGCGGCGCTGCCGGCTGGGCCGCCGCCGGCGACGATGACGTCCCACGTGTCGTCGAGGGGGACATGGGTGTTCAGGGGCAGGGTTTCCATGGAAGGGTCTCCGCGGGGTTGGGATGGGCTCGGCGGCTGCCATAATAGGCGCGGGGCGGGGGGGCGTCAACGGCGGGTCGGAGGGATCGGACACGTCAGAAAATCCGGACGGAACGCTTGGCGTGGGGCGCGTCTTGAAGCGGGGCGGGATTGTGCTAAAATCGGGAATGATCGGTTGCGAGGGATCGAGGCGAACCATGCGGAGTATGACGGGCGTGACAGAACGCCGGGGTGTGTCTTTCCCAAAGGTGGACCGTGGCGCCGTGGCCACGGGGAGCGCCTTTGGGGAGGGAGATGAGAAGCTCTTCTGGCGGAGCAAGAGCCCGGAGGAGCGTCTCGAGGCGGTCGAAATCTATCGGGAGATCGCTTTTGGGTACGACCCGTCTACCGCCCGACTTCAAAGAGTTCTTGAGGTTGCTGAGTTCCCACCGCGTTGACTATCTGCTCATTGGCGGCTACGCGGTGGCGTATCACGGGTACCCCCGGCCGACAGGGAACATGGATATCTGGGTGGCCCCGAATCCGGAGAACGCGGCCCGGGTCTCGGAGGCGTTGGTGGAGTTCGGGTTCGGGGCGCAGGACGTGCCGCCGCGTCTGTTCGAGCAGCCGGGCCGGATCGCGAGGATGGGCGTTCCTCCTTTGAGGATCGAGGTCCTGACCGGCGTTTCGGGCGTGGAGTTCGAGGCTTGCCATAGCCGGCGCGTGTGCGGTTCGCTTGACGGCGTGCCTGTCTCGGTCATTGCGCTGGCTGACCTGCGCGCGAACAAGAAGGCGGCTGGCCGGCACAAGGACCTGGACGACCTGGAACATCTGGGATAGCGCATGGCGCCAATCTGGCGCGTCTTGAAGCGGGGCGGGATTTGGCGTAAAATCTGCCGCGTGAAGGCGCACGGCGCGGAGACGGCTGGCTCCACCGGACGGGGGCGGGCCGGACCGGCCGCGCCGGCGGCATGGTGACAGGTTTTCTGAGGCGGCGTTCCCGCGCAGGACTTCTGGTTTGATATTCCCCTGAGACACAGCGCTTGCGCTCCGTCCACAGCCCGGCGGACTGGCCGGGCCGAACACCTGAGGCTCTCTATGATCAAGACCTACAAGCTGGAGCAGGGGCAGGTGGTGGAAGCGCCGGACGGGAGCGGGCCGGTGCTCTTTGTGACGTCGCCGACGCCGGAGGAGAGGGCGCGGCTTGTCGGCGAGATGCAGATTGACGAGCACAACCTGAACTCGACGGCGGACCCGAACGAGTTGCCGCGTCTTGAGCTGGACAACAACCACCTGGCCGTGATCTTCAAAGAACCCAAGCCCTACTCGGCGCACGACAACTTGCAGTTCCTCATTAACGCCGTGGGTTTGTTCCTCTTCCGCGACAAGCTGGTGATCGTGGCGCCTCAGGACAAGCCGCCCTTCCAGGGCCGCATGTTCACGCGGGTGCAGAACCTTCAGATGCTGTTCCTGCGCATTTTGTCCGAGTGCGTCAGCCATTTCGTGGCCCACCTCAAGGTGATCAATGAGGTGACGAACGAGCTGGAGTCGAAACTCGCGACGGCCATGGAGAACCGCAGCCTGCTGTTGATGTTCACCATCGAGAAGAGCCTGGTCTACTACGTTAACGCCATCAGCGCCAACGGGCTGGTGATCGAGAAACTGAAGGCGAACGCGAAGAACAGCCAGACCGAGGGGCTGACGCCGGAGATGCTGGATTACGTGGATGACCTGGCGATCGAGAACGCGCAGTGCTTGGAGCAGGCGCGTGTGTACGCCAACGTCATCACCGGCCTGATGGACGCGCGGGCATCCATCGTGAACAACAACCTGAACATTCTGATGAAGCGGCTGACGGTGATCAACGTGGTCTTTATGCCGATCAACTTGCTGGCGAGCATTGGCGGGATGTCGGAGTATTCGATGATGACCCAGGGGGTGCACTGGGCGGTTTCTTATGGGCTGTTTGGGTTGGCGATGATTCTTATTGGTTATGGGACGTACGCGATTTTGAGGTTTTCGGAGCAGAAGACGCTGTGCAGGTGAGGCCGGCGCAAGCCGCGAGGCCGGGGGATTGGAGGAGCGCAAAGGCAGGCTATGGACCTTGCATCCGAGAAGACGCCGAAGCATTTGGACGTGGTGATGGCGGTGTTCGTGGCGGTGCTGATCATCAGCAACATCGCGTCTTCGGCGAAGATCGTGGACTGGGGCTTTGAGCTGTTCGGCGTGCGGATGGCGTTTGACGCGGGCACGCTGCTTTATCCGCTGAGCTACATCTTCGGCGACATCCTGACCGAGGTCTATGGCTATCGGCGTTCGCGGCGCGTCATTTGGACGGGGTTTGGTCTGCTGGCGCTCAGCTCGGCGACGTTCTGGCTGGTGTCGGCGCTGCCGGGCGAGGCGGAGTGGCGCAAGTACGCGGGCGACGAGGCCTACAAGGCGATCCTGGGCGGCATGAGCACGGGGGGCATTGTGGTGGCGAGTTTGCTGGGCTACTGGACGGGCGCGTTCACGAACTCGTTTGTGCTGGCGAAGATGAAGGTTCTGACGCGCGGGCGGTGGCTGTGGACGCGGACGATCGGCAGCACGCTGGCGGGGGAGTTGGTGGACACGGTGGTGTTCTTTGTGGTGGCGTCGCTGTTCGGCGTGTTTCCGTTCAGCCTGTTCGTGACGCTGGCGCTGACGAACTACCTTTTCAAGTGCGGGGTGGAAGCGGTGATGACGCCGGTGACGTACCAGGCCGTGGCGTGGCTGAAGCGCGCGGAGGGGATTGATCACTATGATCGCGGGACGAACTTCAATCCGTTTGCGGTGAGGGCGTGAGGGCGGGGGGGCGGAAGGACCAGACGATGAGGGCGAGGCCGCAGAGGCCGAAGAGGGTGTAGTCGAGGGGCAGGCCGAGGAACCAGCGCGGGTGCCAGGTGGCGCGGTCGGGGGCGAGGCCGGTCCACCCCCACGCGGGGTTGAGCACAAACCACAGAAGGTCTTCCACGACCCAGAACACGGCCAGGGCGCCGATGACGCGCGCTTCGGCGCGCAGGGAGAAGCGGCCGAGCAGGAAGAAGCCGAGGTGGAAGGCCAGGGCCATAAAGGAGAAGACCCAGGCGTGGTAGCCGGTGAGGGGGCGGCCGCCCCAGAAGATATCGAGCAGCCAGTGCTTCTCGACGCGCCACGTGGGGAGGGAGGAGGCCCAGCCGTTGGGGCCCTCGATCTGGATTTCGACCTCGGCGAAGCAGCAGGCGAGCGCAAAGACCCAGAGCAGCAGCAGGACCACGCGCCAGAAGGGGCGTCCGGCGGATTCAGCCATGGGCGGCGCTCCCGGCCGCGCGTGCTGAGGCCAGGTGATCCAGAACCGCTTGGATGGCGGCTTCAGCGGCGCGGGGGCGTCCGGCGCGGGCGCTGGCTTGGGCCATGGCGGCCAAGCGGCCGGGGTTGGCGAGCAGGTTGGTGATTCGGTATTCGAGCGCGGCGGCGTCGCTGGCTTTTAGGGCGGCGCCGGCTTCGAGGAGATAGTCGGCGTTGCGCTCTTCCTGGCCGGGGATGGGGGAGATGAGGATCATGGGCACGCCGAGGGCGAGGAGCTCGGAGGTGGACAGGCCGCCGGGTTTGGTGACGGCGAGGTCGGCGCAGACCATGAGGCGCTCGATGGTGGTGGTGAAGCCGACGGGGAAGAGGCGGCCGGGGAAGGCGAGCGCGGCCTCGCGGAGGCTGGCGAGCAGGGCGTCGTTTTTGCCGGCTGCGGCGATGAGTTGGGCGCCGGGGCAGGAGGCGAGGATGCGGCGGGCCAGGGTGTCGAGTCCGCCCACGCCGGCGCCGCCGCCCATGAGCAGCACGGTGCGGCGGTTGCGGTCGAGCCCGATTTCGCGGGCGCAGTCTTCTCGGGAGGGCGGCTGGGCGAAGACGGGCATGATGGGAATGCCGGTGACGCGGATGTGGTCCTGGCTGACGCCTCGGTCTCTCATCCGCCAGGCTACCTCTTCGCATGTGGCGAAGTAGCCGGTCATCCAGTCGTGAACCCAGAAGCGGTGGACGTCGAAGTCGGTGACCTGGACGAAGACGGGGCGGTCGAACTTGCCTTTGCGGATGCGGCGCGAGAGGAGCTCGGCGGGGAGGAAGTGGGTGCAGATGACGGCGTCGGGCGCGAGGCCGTCGAGGGCGCGCTTGAGCTTTTTGGTGTTGAGGCGCTCGATGGCGCGGCGGAACTTGTTGAGGGCGTTATCCTGGCGGGGCTTGTCGGTGGCGTCGTAGATGTAGCCCCAGACGGCTGGGTGGCTGGCGACGAGGCGGTTGTAGGAGCCGGCGTAGAGCTGTCGGAAGAGCTTGGGGACGAGTTCCATGAGGTCGAGGTGTTCGACGCGCACGCCGGGAAAACGCTGCTGGGCGGTGACCCGCAAGGCTTCGGCGGCGCGCACGTGCCCCGCGCCGGCGGATACGCTGAGGACGGCCAGTGTTGTTGCGGCCATGTGGGGTGTGCCCTTTCCGCTTTCGGTCCGCGTTCCCCTTGCGCCGGCGGGGAACGCGGGGAACCATCGGCCTGCCGCGGCGGGGAGAGAAGGGCTCCCCGCCCAAGGCGCGGCCAGCAGGTTACTTGGAGCGGCGTTAGGAATCAACTGGGAAAAGAGGGAAAGACGTGAAAACGGATGGGAGGGCAGACGGCAGAAGGCTTTCGCGTTGGGGCGGTTCAGGCCGCGGCCAGGGGGACCGGGGAAGGTCAGGGGAGAGGTTTCAGGCGGCGGGCAATATTGCCAGGGGTCTGGCTGGCAGCCGCGGCGGAGCGAGGGTGCTGGCCGGAGCGGTCGGAGGCGCTGGCCAGGCTGGCGATGCCGGAGATGATGCGGTGGAGGGAGTGGCCCCGACGGTGTGAGGCGGTGTGACGATGATCGTTGTGCGCGTGAGGCGTCATAGTGATGTCCCCGCAACCCCTCAAGACATGTCCCGGCCGGGATTGCGCCGGAGGCGTATAGACCGTTTCCGCTGGCTTGAACGGCGATTGGGCCCGTTCGCCGAACTGCCGTATGCCCGCTGCATTGTTCTGACAGTGCGGCGTGGAACTCTGTATTATATAGATCGACGGGGCAAAGTCAAGGAAAATCTTGGCGAAGGGTGCAGATACTCAGAGTAGGCAGAAAAACCTTGACTTTTCTTTTTGCGCGTGTATAATGCATGCCATAAAGCATGCCTACCTTGGGAGAGGAGCAAGACGATGGCCAGGAAACAGA
>Ga0116147_1005015_pt1 | contig 11435 bp, 8 predicted proteins | sample AD_JPNHG3_MetaG_FD_89749 | JGI IMG/M metagenome (GOLD analysis project Ga0116147, IMG submission 89749) | Active sludge microbial communities of municipal wastewater-treating anaerobic digesters from Japan - AD_JPNHG3_MetaG | ecosystem: Engineered > Bioreactor > Anaerobic > Digestate | place...
CAGAACCTATCGCAGAACCTGTCACAGAACCTATCGCAGAACCTGTCGAAGAACCTGTCGCAGAACCTATCGAAGAACCTATCGCAGAACCTGTCACAGAACCTGTCGAAGAACCTGTCGCAGAACCTATCACAGAACCTGTCGCAGAACCTGTCAAAGAACCTGTCGCAGAACCTGTCACAGAACCTATCGAAGAACCTATCGAAGAACCTATCGCAGAACCTGTCACAGAACCTATCGAAGAACCTGTCGAAGAACCTGTCACAGAACCTATCGAAGAACCTGTCGAAGAACCTGTCACAGAACCTATCGAAGAACCTGTCGAAGAACCTGTTGAAGAACCTGTTGAAGAACCTGTTGAAGAACCTATCGCAGAACCTGTTGAAGAACCTGTTGAAGAACCTGTTGAAGAACCTGTCGAAGAACCTGTCACAGAACCTGTTGCAGAAGAAACTGTGTCAGATGATACAGTAGCTGAAGATACAGTAGCTGAAGAAACAAAAGAACACAAAGCTGAGTAAAAATCAATTTCCAAACATATTCTACACAAAGAAAGATTCTAGCATCTATGAATCTTTCTTTGTTTATTTACAATACTAGAAAGAACAAAAATGAAAAAAAATCAAAACAAAGGATTTACACTATTAGAAGTCATGGTTGCTCTTTCTATCTTAGCTTTGGCAACCACAACATTAATTGTAGTTCGCAACAATGGCATCTCTCAAGCAGCAGACTCAAAAGAACAAAGAAGATTGACTGCCCTTCTAGAACAAAAAATGGGCGAATTAACTATTGGATTAGAAAAACGAAAAGGCGGAGTTTTTGAAGAACCTGGCTATGAAAATTATATATGGAATGCAACTATATCAGACGAAATAATTGAATCTAGTCCAGACAACAAAGGAAAAAAATACCAAATTTTTATGAATAAAATTACTCTAATAGTACAACATAAAAATAATAATCAAATTCGTTCTCAATTAGAAACATATGTATTTGTAGAAAATCCAGAAGATGCAAAAAATGACCATGATAAAGACAAAGATAAAGATAAATAAAGCATTTACATTAATTGAAATCATGATAGCAGTAGCCCTTTTAAGCACGATTTTTACTATGGTACAAGTTGTCCTTATGTCTACACTAAAAGCACGAGATTTTGTCCAAACACAAAGCCATGCCGATCGAATAGGTAGTAGACTACTCAACCTTATGGCACGTGATATTCAAGCAACCTACATCTATCAACTTGCTCCTGAATCTTTTGTAGGTACTCATTCTACTACAAAAGGAGACAGACTAGATTTCATCACAAACACAGACAGCTTACTAGGTGAACCTAGCAATAGAAGTGACATCACAGAAGTCAGTTACTATACTCTTCCCAATAAAGAAGAAGCAGGTGCATACTACTTATTACGACGCGAAGATAAATTCGTAGATGATAAACCTTTTGAAGGAGGATATTCTATCATCCTATATAAACGAATTGCTCATTTTGAGCTCAAATATGTAGATATCAATGGAAAAATAGTAGACACTTGGAATAACAAAATTCAAAAAACATTACCTCAAGCAGTCATAGTACGAATTGGAATTCGAACAGCCCCTCCCACAGCATCTTCTGATATTCTAGAACGAAGCGTTCATTATGTACAAACATGCATTCCTATTTACGTATCTCTCATAGAACCTAAAATCGAACAAGAAGATGATAAAGACAAAGATAAAGACAAAGATAAAGATGAAAATGAAAAAAAACATCATTTAATAGATGAATAACGTATTGTTATCTGATATCAAAAGTAATATTGGAGTGCGTAGCACGTTTTCTTATTGGGAGAAAAATGACAAAACAAAACATATTTATAAGCACCTGCCTTCTAAAAATTCCTTGCCGCTACGATGGAAACATAGCACCAGTTTATTTCCAAGATCAAGAACTAGAAAAAATATTGCAAAACTTTCACATTATTCCTATTTGTCCAGAACAAATGGCAGGCCTACCTACACCTCGAATTCCTATAGAAATACAAGGCGGAGATGGTTTTGATGTATTAAAAGGAGAAGCACATATTATAACAAAAAACAAACACAACATTACAAAACAAATGATAATTACCACTACCTATATTCAAAAATTCATTCAGATTACCAAACCCATTGCCATGATTGGCCAAGATTATAGCCCTTCTTGTTCACCTTGCCAAATCTATGATGGAACATTTTCAAACCATACTCATTCTGGATATGGACTCATTGCTGCATACTGTAAACAACAAGGAATGCAAATTTACACAAAAAAAACTTTTTTAGAAACGTTCTAAAAAACATACGGGACCCATGGGGAAAAAGGAAATCAATATGACAATACAAGAGATCATCACAACAACATTAGAAACTTCCAAGCTCATCTCTTTAGAAAATATGAATCAAATATCAGAAATCATAAAAAATAGCGAAGACAACAACATCCTTCACAATCTACTCCAATCCCATCTACTCCCTAACAAAGTTATCCCTATTCTACATAAAGCCATACAAGACTGGAAAACGAACGAACAAACAGATAGATTTCAAGTCCAAATTACAGACCCTGATTTATGGTTTTTATCTGATCAAGTTAAAAAAGAAATCATGCTAGCATACCAAATGCTTCTTGACAAAATTTGCACCTTAGAAGAAATCAATCAATGCTTTATCGAACAAGCAGAAACAAAAGAAAAAATACGTCGTAACCTTCTTCTAGGGCAAATCATGGTTAAAAATCGATACCTTTCTGCTGATAGATTCTTAAAACTTCATAAAGAAATCGAAAGAACATACCAACAAAAAAGTTGGGAAGTGCTCATAGAATTCAGCCGATACTGGAAAATTAGCCAAGAAAATGATGTCCTACAAATCGTAGTCAATAGCATTCCTCAAACATTTGGTGATTACAAAATCATAGAAGAAGTTGCACGAGGCGGTATGGGCGTAGTTTACAAAGCTTGGGATAAAAAACTACAACGCACAGTGGCCCTAAAAGTTCTAAAACTATCTTACCACTCTCCCAAAATAGAACTTCAACGATTCCACCGAGAAGCAAGACTAGCAGCCCGACTAAATCACCCTAATATCGTAAGCATATACGATGCTGGTGAATATGAAGGTGTCCACTACTTTACTATGGACTTTGTAGAAGGTCGCACATTAAACGAATACATGGCAAGTGGCGAACACTCCATGCGAGAAAAACTTGATATCATTCACCAAATTTCATTAGCCCTTGACTATGCACATACACAAAATATCATCCATAGAGACGTAAAACCAGAAAATATCATCGTAGACATGGCAAATCGTCCTTTACTCACCGACTTTAGCCTTGCTAAAGGGCTTAAAACACATGAGACAACACAACTCACACAAACAGGAGAAATGTTCGGAACCCCTCTGTATATGTCCCCAGAACAAGTACGAGGAGAACATATCGACGCAAGAAGCGATATATATTCTTTAGGTGCAGTTCTCTATGAACTACTAGCTGGGAAACCACCATTTTATGGTCTTCCCCTAGGCGAAATCATTACAGCAGTCTTAACCAAAAACCCCATTCCTCTAAAAACCATTAATCCAAAAATCGATGCTAACCTAGACGCTATTTGTGCCAAAGCAATGGAAAAAGAAGTACAAGATCGATACCAAACTGCGAAAGCAATGGCAGAAGACATCAAACGATTTCTATATGGAGAAAAAATTGCCGCAAAACCCATACCTTACTACAAACGTCTATTACGAAAAAACAACTTCAATAGCACATTTTTCCCTATGATCCTCTCTTGTATTATCTGTCTCACAATTTACTCCATCTTTAACTATATATATCACAATATTGGCTATGGAAAAGCCCAAGAAAATTTTAACCTAGCTATGCAATCTCTTGAGAATCGCAACTACTCCTATGCATTTCATTTTTTCGCAGAAGCCTCTAAAAACAAAGAAATCAATGCACAAATCACCTCTATACTCCATGATACTGCTGACCAACACATACAAAAAGCTCAAAACACACTCGAACAATACAAAATACTCCGAACAAAACTAAAACAACAGTACACTATTGAATACGAAACCTTTAAACAAGCCCCCAAATACGAAAAACTTCAAAGACTACTAAACTTACAAAATAACAAAAACAAACAACATGAAATAAGAAGCATGCTCTGCCAATCATTTCAAAACTATTGGCATGGTATTCTCTGTAATCCTAGCAACAAAAACACATACTTAGGCATCATGGAAGTCCATTTACAAAAACTACAAGAAATGGACGATACATACGACTATTACTGGGATACAGAAATGATGCACCTTCTAGAAAAAGCAAAAAACACACACAACAACACAAAAATAAACCACCCACTTTGTAAACTCAACATTAAAAGTATCCCCTCTGCTGAAATTCATATATACAAAATCACAGACCTATACCTACGAAAAATTCCTATTCCATGGAAAATGTCCCTAGAAGATAGCTTAGAACCATGGATTCAAGAAACAAAATTAATCCCGTGCGAAAAAAGTTATGTAGGCACAAGTCCTACAACATGGGGAAGCCACCAACCAGGATACTATATCATCCAATGTACCGCACCAGGTTACAAAGAACAACGTCAAATCTACAAATTATATGGTGAACAAGACATCTACATCAAAATGGACCTAATAAAACAAAACCAAGAACTACAGAATTACCATTATGTACACCTACCCTACTCTAACCAAGACTATAACTACTATTGCTCTGAAACAGAAATCACACAACAAGAATATCACCAATTTCAACCGCAAACAAATGCCACATATATGCCCATGACTAATATAACACATAAACAAGCCCAAGAATACTGCCAATACCTCACCAATACATCGAAAAACAACATAACATATAGGCTTCCTACTATACAAGAATGGCAATGGATAGCAGGCAAAATCGACAACAGAACATACGTCTGGGGCAGTACATACGATACACTCTTTCAACCAGAAAATACACTACAAACACGTTCCCATTACAACTACGACATTACTGCAACAGGCATCAAACATCTAAGTAGTAACGTCAGCGAATGGTGCATAGATCCTAGTAATCCACAAAATAATATTACATGCGGCGGCAACTACACAAACACAAGCCCCATATTCTATGAAATCACCAATGTACAACAACACCTAGACAACCACAAATCCCCTACGATTGGCTTTCGTGTCCTAGCACTAGTCCCTAAACAAATTCCAACACAAGGAATAAAATAAAACTCATACAACATACATATCTTATATAAATCATCTTTCTGAAAACTGAAAAAACGCAATATAGAGTAAACAAAAAAATAAAATCAAGGAATACAACAAAACTCACACAATACAAATCGTACAAAATATCATTAATTAAAATTATAAATACACACATTTAGAAAACAAAACTTATATATTATACATGGACATAATATATCTGTCAAAAAATAAGGAATTATATAAAACTAAAAACAAAAGGAATACAATGACAAAGCAGGAACTCCTTCACCTTTCCTTAGAAGAATTCGAAAAACAATGCAAATACCAGCCATGTAGAGTCAGTGGTCCTGGCGGACAACATCGAAATAAAACAGAATCAGGAATACGAATCCATTGCCTACTCTACCCTAAAATTATTGCCATTGCTACAGAACGAAGAAGCCAACATGAAAACAAAAAAATAGCTCTACAAAGACTTCGAAAAAAAATAGCTCTACAAATACAAGTACCACCAACAAAACTCACTACACCCTTAACTATCAGCACCAAAAACCATCTCTACGTTCTCCATCTTTCTACCCTCTCTGATGCACTCTGGCATCATCAATTCCACATCAAAGAAACAGCTACATTTTTAGAAATTTCCAGTGGTCAACTCATTAAACAAATATCTAACGATCCAGAACTATGGCAAATCACAAACCAAGAACGAAAAAAACAAAACCTACATCCCTTAAATAAATAAAATTTTTCCAGAATAAGTTTGCTTTCTTCCCCAGAGCAACTTTTCTCCCCAGAGCAACTTTTCTCCCCAGAGCAACTTTTCTCCCCAGAGCAACTTTCCCTCCCCAGAGCAACTTCTGCCTCCCCAAGCAATTTTTCCTCCCCAGAGCAACTTCTGCCTCCCCAGAGCAACTTCTGCCTCCCCCGGGCAAGTTTTCGCCCCAGAGCAAATTCACTCCCCAAAGCAACTTCTGCCTCCCCAAGCAATTTTCCCTCCCCAGAGCAAATTCTGCCTCCCCAGAGCAATATTATTTCCCCAGAGCAAATTCACTTCCCAGAGCAACACTTGCCTCCCCAGAGCAAATTTTCTCTCCAAGCAACATTTGCCTCCCCAGAGCAACTTCTGCCTCCCCAGAGCAACGCACCGCCCCCGAGCAACGCACCGCCCCAGAGCAAATCCCCAGAGCAAATTCCCATCCCAGAGTAAGTAAACTAATTATAATTATAAGAGATATAAATAAACATCATTATTTGAGAAATAATGATGTTTATTTATAACTAATTAAGTATTAAGAATTTAAAATGTTTTTCATTTTTTTATTATTTTTTACTTGCAAGAGATAACGAATATGATATAATTTTTTAAAATTTTTTTTTTACTTATAAGAAATAATGAGTATCATATAATTTTTTAATTATTTTTTACTTGCAAGAAATAATGAGTATCATATAATTTCTTAAAATTTTTTTTACTTATAAGAAATAATGAGTATTATATAATTTTTTAATTATTTTTTACTTGCAAGAAATAATGAGTATCATATAATTTTTTAATTATTTTTTACTTGCAAGAAATAATGAGTATCATATAATTTTTTAATTTTAATATAAATAAAAAATTAAAAAATTATATATAAATTTTATTAATAAATTTATATATAATTTATATTTATAAGAAAAATGTTTATGATCTGTAGATATAGGTATATTTATCTACATTAGTATTGTCATCAAAAAAAATAAAACTCTAAAGACTATAAAACTATAGTATATAAAGTCTTTAGAATTTACTTTTTTTAAGAAAGGGAAATTATATGAAAGTAATTATTTTTTTCTTATGTATGATTTGCTCTATTTTTTGCCTAGCAGATGAATGGAAGACAATTACCATAGAAAGTCCACAATTACCTGAAATGCGAATGTGCCATTCCATGGTTGAATATGGTGGAAAATATTACATTGCATGTGGCGGTGGTTTTACAAGCCAGACAAGTCTAGCTGACATTTGGTGTGTAGAAATGACAGATTCTAGTCCAATGATTACAAACATATATACGCCTGATCTCGGTGATGAGTTTCAAGGTACAGTAGAGCATGCCACTGCTGTAATGGGTGACAAATTGTATGTACTTTTTGGTACTATGAGAAATAACAATGATGAAAACATTCATTGTATATATAGCTATAATCTTAATACACCTGCTAGAGCCGGATGGGTCAAAGAATTTGATTCCATAGACAATGATGGTTTTATACCTCGATACCAATTTACAGCTACACCTGTTTCAGATAAAATTTATATATTTGGTGGGAATGGATCAGAAGATCCTAGTTTAATTACAATTGATGGTCAAGTATTTGGCTATTTTGCTCATGATAGCAACAACAAGTTAGTTTACTACGAGATAAAATACAGTGATGGTCCTGAACCACGCTATGGTGCTTCTATGATTGCTATGGGAACTACATTATATCTATTTGGTGGAGATGGTGAAACTGGCACATACAATGACCTATGGAAATACGATACAAGTGCAAAGACACCATCTTGGGAAAAAATTGAACCAGCATCAGAATTAGAGATTCCTCCAGTACGATGTTTTCACAACATGCACGCTAATTCAAGTACAGAAATTTGGGTTTTGGGTGGTATGGATTTTCTTGATCGACGTATCTTGAATGACCTATGGATGTTTGATCTTGAAACAAAAAAATGGACAAAAAAAGCTGATGCTCCCACATCTTTTGAGAATTCTGGTAGTGTATTAGTACCAGGAAAAGATATGAAAATATATGTATGGGGTGGTTTTTCAGGTGATAATGGCCCACTTCCCAATAATATTATTTATGAATACACAACTGCTAGTGACGGCGACGATGACGATGATGACGATGACGATGATAACGATGATGGCGAAACAGGGAAGAGCGGTTGTGGTTTGTTAGGAATTGAATTTGTCATCCTTGCATTACTTGGTTATAAAATGCATAGAAAATCATAGGAAATAAAAAAACATTATCTATAAAATGATAATATTTAAAAATATTTTTAAATTATTTATTAAAAAGATATATCTTTAAAAAAAGATATATCTTTTTTTATTTCTAGTTCTTTTATGTATTTTTTCTTCTTTCCCTAGCAACTCCCCCGAGCAGATTAACTCCCCAAAACAGACTAGAGCAAATTAATACTCCAGAGCAACTTTTGCCTTCCCAGAGCAACTCCCCAGAGCAAATTAACTCCCCAGAGCAACGCAACGCTCCAGAGCAACTTCGTGCCCCAGAGCAACTCCCCAGAGCAACTTCCCAAAACAGACTAGAGCAAATTAACTCCCCAGAGCAAATTTTGCCTTCCCAGAGCAGATTAACTCCCCAAAACAGACTAGAGCAAATTAACTCCCCAGAGTAATTCCGCCTCAGAGTAAGTAAACTAATTATAAGAGGTATAAAAGAAAAGAGTTATTTCTAAAATAATGATGTTTTCAAAATTTCTAAATGATTGACTATTAAGAACTTAAATTTTTTAATTTTATTATTTTTTACTTGCAAGAGATAACGAATATGATATAATTTTTTAAAATTTTTTTTTACTTATAATAAATTAACTTATAGACTAATCATTATTTTTAGTATTGTTATCAAAAAAAAGTAAACTCTAAAGACTATAAAACTATAATATATAAAGTCTTTAGAATTTATTTTTTCAAGAAAGGAAAATTATATGAAAATAATTATTTTTTTCTTATGTATGATTTGCTCTATTTCTTGCTTAGCAGATGAATGGAAGACAATTTCATTAGATAGTAATAACTTACCTGAAGAACGCATGTATCATTCCATGGTTGAATATGGTGGGAAATATTACATTGCATGTGGCTATGGTTTTATAAATAGTAAAAGTCTAGCTGACATTTGGTGTGTAGAAATGATAGATTCTAGTCCAATGATTACAAACATATATACTCCTGTTCTCAATGATGTATTTCAAGGTACAATAAGGCATGCTACTGCTGTAATGGGTAGCAACTTGTATGTACTTTTTGGTAATATGAGAAATAACAGTAATGAATCCATTCATTGTATATATAGTTATGATCTTAATATAGCTAGGGCAGAATGGGTCAAAAAATTTGATATTTCAGACAATAGTAGTTTTATAACTCGATGCCAATTTACAGCTGCACCTGTTTCAAATAAAATTTATATATTTGGTGGGCTGAAAACAGGTTCTGGGCAATATGGTTTAGTTAATAAAGATGGTCAAGTATTTGGGTATTTTGCCTATAATAGCAACAACAAGTTAGATTACGAAGAGATAAAATACTTTGCAAATGGTGGTCCTGAACCACGCTATGGTGCTTCTATGATTGCTATTGGAAGCACATTATATCTATTTGGTGGAGATAATGCTATTGCCTCATACAATGACCTATGGGAATACGATACAAATGCAAAGGAACAAGTTTGGAAAAAAATTGAACCAGCATCAGGATCAGAGACACCTCCAGAACGATGTTGTCACAATATGCACGCTCATTCAGATAAAGAAATTTGGGTTTTGGGTGGTATGAATTTGATTGCTCGAGGATACTTGAATGACGTGTGGATGTTTGATCTTACAACAAAAAAATGGACAAAAAAAGCTGATGCTCCCAGATCTTTTAAAGATTTTGGTAGTGTATTGCAAGCTGGAAAAAATATGAAAATATATGTATGGGGTGGTCTTTCAGGAGAAGACCCTTATATCCCGAGTGATACTGTTTATGAATACACAACTGGAGACGGAGGTGATGATGACGATGACGATGACGATGATAACGATGATAACGATGATGGCGAAACAGGGAAGAGCGGTTGTGGTTTGTTAGGAATTGAATTTGTCATCCTTGCATTACTTGGTTATAAAATGCGTAGAAAATCATAGGAAATAAAAAAACATTATCTATAAAATGATAATATTTAAAAATATTTTTAAATTATTTATTAAAAAGATATATCTTTTTTTATTTCTAGTTCTTTTATGTATTTTTTCTTCTTTCCCCTAGCAACTCCCCAGAGCAAATTAACTCCCCGGAGCAAATTAACTCCCCAGAGCAAAAATTATCACAGAAAAAAAATTTTCTCTAGAGTAGAAAGTACCATCTAGAGAAAATTTTACCTAAAAATTATTTTTTTGATCCAAGGGATTATTTAAAGAATTATTTTGTTGATCACTTTGATCACATTGATAATGTTCACATTGAAAATGATCTTTAAGGGTAGAATGGTTATTTTTAGGACTTTGTTGAATGGCATCTAATAGATTTTGAATCAAAGTATTATCTAATTTATAACCTGCTTTTGTCTTATATTTAGTAGAAAAAGAGATACGCAAATTTTCGTGTCCTATAATTTCAAAAGTAATTCGATGTAAATAATCATACAATATAAAACAAATGCCACTTACTAACAAATAAATACTACTTATTAACAACTTCGATTTAATGATACTCATGAGACGACCAAAATGATATATTTGCTTTATTATCAAATTAAAAGGGAAAATGTACAAACCTATGATTAACAATAAAATAGAAAAAATCTTTAGCCACCTAGGATCGTATTCATGGATAGATACTCCCACAATTTGATTGGAAAATAAAACAATTTCTTTATTTCCAGACATTCCTGTTTCTTTAAAATGGACTTGATTTTTTAATGCTTGTAATGTTACTTCACCAACTCCTAAGATAAGACGGAGAAGTCCCTTATTTAAATTTTTTCCTTTTAAATATAAGGTCTTATCTTTTTCAGAAATACTTAGTTCTGTAATGTTTATTTTCATATTTTTATCCTATATAATTTTAAAAATAATATTAAGATTCAGTTTTTAAATTAGATTAAGTGATTTAAAATTTTACGGTTTACTTCTCGCCCCAGAGAAGAGTAACTCCCCAGAGCAAAAAAAATCTGCCCTAGAGTAAAATTGCTCCAGAGCAGATCGAGCAGTTTAAATTTAGAATGTCACTTGTTGTTTGCTTTCCCAAAGACCGTGGAGGTTGCAGTAGCTTTCTGCAATTAAAGTACCAGGTTTAGGAAGTTTGACTGTAAATGTTGCTTTTGGTTCAGTAGCAAATGCACCATGGGAAGAAAATTCTGTTTTGCCTAAAAAA
>Ga0116147_1005040_pt1 | contig 11387 bp, 9 predicted proteins | sample AD_JPNHG3_MetaG_FD_89749 | JGI IMG/M metagenome (GOLD analysis project Ga0116147, IMG submission 89749) | Active sludge microbial communities of municipal wastewater-treating anaerobic digesters from Japan - AD_JPNHG3_MetaG | ecosystem: Engineered > Bioreactor > Anaerobic > Digestate | place...
AGGTCTTGCAGCAAAGCGATTATCTGGGCCTGCACCGATACATCCAGCGAGGAGAGGGGCTCGTCCGCCACGATGAACCGCGGACGCATCGCCAGGGCGCGCGCGATGCCGACACGCTGGCGCTGCCCGCCGCTGAGCTGGTGCGGGTACCGATCGAGGTGGCCTGGTGTCAGGCCGACTCGCGTGATGAGCGATCGCGCCTCAAGTTCGCGGTCGCCAGGCCGAACCCCTTTTGCGGCCAGAGCTGCTCCGATGGTCTGACGAACTGTGTTTCGCGGGTTGAGTGAGCTGTACGGGTTCTGGAAGATAATCTGCGCCAGGTGCTTCAGGTCGCGGCGACTGAGGCGATTGGGACCCCAAACCGGCGACCCTTCGTAGAAGACCTGGCCGGATGTGGGCTCGGTCAGACCAACTAGAGTGCGACCGAAAGTGCTCTTGCCGCAGCCGGATTCGCCCACAAGGCCAACGGTTTGGCCTGCGAGTATATGGAGGTCAACGCCGTCGACAGCCAGCGTGCGCTGAGTAGTTGCGCCGCCCAGCCGGCGCGCAAGAAACGACTCAGCGCTGATAAAGTGCTTTGTGACGTCGACAGCGGAAACCAGCGGCAGACCGGGGCTGTTTTCAGTCACGGCCAACACCTCCGTGCATTCATTATAGCACCTAAGTTCCAGGTCTGTCCTAAACAGCCAATACGCAGGCCGTACGCATTGTTGCACCTTGGCGACGGTTGACATCGCCTCTCTTGGATGATAGCATCCAAGGTAGCGACAGCTGAATACGTGCGTGAACGATGTGCGCCTCCCGGCGCGCATCCGCTGAATCTTCCCTGAGGGAAGAGCGGGGGAACCAAATCCCGGTGGATGGGGCGAATCCTGCAAATAGGCAGGTAGGGCTATCACCTTCGGCCCGAGCCCGTCAGCTAACCTCGCAAGCGAAATGAAGGGACGCCCATCTATGCCCGGGTGTGCCCTGGGCACTTTTCGATTTAGGCACGGGGTGCCCCTGTCTCTTCATCTTGCGCTTGCCCAAGTAGTCTCGGCTCATCCCAAACCCCGCTCGGCAGATCGCACGTCCAGTCTATCTGGAAATCCAGTATGGACGGAGGGTGACCATGCAGATGAGGTACCGTTGGGTGACAGCGATTTCCATATGCGTCCTGTTGCTGTGCATGGCAATTCCTAGGCCGGCTGCAGGCGGCGACTCCACGAAGGCTCTCTCGGTGATTGTGGATACTATTGCCGACCGTTCAGATGAGGCACAAGCAATCGCCGAGTATCTTCGCGCCGTCGGTGTGTCGGCAGAAGTGCGGGTGTGGGAGTGGAGCGCCCTCAAAGAGAGGATCCTCGCCGGTGAAAGGCAGATGTACCTCACCGATTGGGGCAGCGCCTACTTCGACCCGTTCGATCTGGCAGTGCCCAAGCTCAAGACTGGCGACCGAGGCAACTACTCCTTCTACAGCAACCCACGTTTCGACGCAGCGCTTGACACCGCGCTTGCTGTTCGCGACCATGAGGCGCGGCGCCGTGCATACTTCGAGGCACAGAAGATCCTGCGGGCGGACGCACCATGGGTATTTGGCTACTCGCTGCGCGAGACTGAGGCTGCCCGGGCAGATGTGCTCGATTGGCAACCATCGATGGACTCCAGAATGAACTTGCACGATGTGGGACTGAAGCGTGGCGACACCATCGTAGTGGGGATGGCGGCAGACGGGATACTGACGCTGGATCCCGCGGCTTACCGTGATCGAGCTACCGAGACGGTGATCAGGAACATGTTCGACGGACTCGTAACACGCACCGTGGACGGTCGAATCGTTCCGGAGATAGCGGAATCATGGAGCGCTGTGTCAGACACTGAGTACATCTTCAGGATCCGCCGCGGCGTCAAGTTCCACAACGGTGACGCGCTCACTGCGGACGATGTGGTCTTCAGCTTCGACCGAGTGATCCGAGACGGCGCCATGGGCGGCAGGACTTCACCTCGGAAAGGGTTGCTGGGCCCGCTGGCCGCTGTGGAAAAGGTCGACAGCCATACCATCAAGGTCCGCCTGTCGTCGCCCTTCCCGGTTCTGCTCCAGGCAATGGTGCACGTGCAGATAGTTCCCAGGGACTACTTGATGAGAGTGGGCGACGATGCGTTCGCCCGCAAGCCCGTAGGCTGTGGTCCGTTCAGGTTCGTTGAAGGTCGTCTTGATGACAAGGTGGTAATGGAGCGATTCGACGGCTATTACGGAGGTTCGCCCGATCTTCCGCCCGTGGGTTCGGCCCGCGTGACGAGGGCGATATTCCGCATGATGCCAGATCCAACTGTACGAGTCGCAGCGCTCAAGACAGGCGAGGTGCATATCATCCAGACGGTTCCCGCACACTTGGCGTCAAGCCTTGCGCGCGACCGCAACCTACAGGTGAAGTCGGCTGAAGGGACCCGCGTGTACTGCATCGAGATGAACTGCGCGCGACCTCCCTTTGACGATGTGAGAGTACGCGTAGCAGTAAACCACGCAATAGACTGGGATGCCATCCTCACGGCGATATACCTTGGCAGCGCGACGAGGCTTGCAACAGCCTTTCTGCCCAGCGGATTTGGGTATGACGCCGAGCTAGCACCGTACAGTTACGACCCGAACAAAGCCCGCGCGCTTCTGGCGGAGGCAGGGTATGGTGGCAGATGATACGCCTCAGCCGGTTGCAGGTCAAGGTGATTGAGCGCATAGCCGCCACGATCCCGTTGGCACTGGCCGTGGCGCTGGCCGCGTTCGTGCTGATGAGGGCGATCCCGGGAGACCCTGTTGACATCATGATGGGCGAGGGGGCCAGCTCTTCAGGCGAGGAGGTGGCCGCTCTCCGGGCCCAGCTCGGGCTGGATGAGCCGATCCACAGGCAGCTGTCTAGCTACCTGAAGCGGCTCTTCAACGGCGATCTGGGATATTCGATAACACGATCGCGTCCGGTGGCCGAGATGATACGGGAGGCGCTGCCTGCCACCATTGAACTCGCTGTGTATGCCATACTGTTCGCTCTGGCTCTGGGCATTCCCGTGGGGGTGGTGTCGGCGCTCAGGCACAACACGGCGTTCGACCGAGTGAGTACGGCCGTGTCGTTCATCGGCATATCGCTGCCTGCGTTCTGGCTTGGCATAGTCGGCATTCTCGTCTTTTCGATGACGCTTCGCTGGTTGCCCACATCTGGGCGCATCCCATACGGGCTGGAACCTCGCCACATCACTGGTCTTCTGACGCTGGATGCACTGCTCACAGGCAACATGCCCGCCTTCGGCAGTGCTCTGCGGCACATATGCCTTCCTGCTGTTACGCTTGGGTTGGGTGTTGCGGCGGTAATAGCCAGAATCACGCGCTCCAGTATGCTCGATGTGCTGGGATCCGACTTCGTGCTATTTGCGAGGGCGAAGGGCGTACCTGAACGGGCAGTCACCATTCGCCATGCTCTGCGCAATGCCATGATTCCCACAGTGACCTTAGTGGGGCTGCAGTTTGGTTCGCTCCTGGGCGGAAACATGATAGTCGAGACCATATTCGGCTGGCCCGGTCTCGGGCGGGTAGTGGTGGATGCGATCTTCGCTCGAGACTACCCGGTGGTGCAGGCATCGGTTATGGTGTACGCGCTTACGTTCGTAATGGTGAACCTCATCACGGACCTGATATATACGGTGTTGGACCCCAAGATGGCGCTGCAGTGACTCGAGTTGCTTGCGCTCATGCGGAGGTGAGATTTTTGGGGCAGGCTTCGTTGCGAACGGATGAGTTATGCCAGGGCGCGCTGGCACGCTCCGCCGACATGCCCGCCTTGAGCCTGGCGGACAGGGCGGATAGAGCGGACAGGGCGAGTAGGGCGGGCAGGGCAGGAATGGGCCTCTGGTCCAGACTGACGTCGCACAGAGGGGGCAGGCTGGGCTTGATAATAGTCCTCGCCTATGTGGCGATAGCTGTAGCCGCCCCTGTGGTTGCGCCGTATCCTCCAGGCGCGGTCAACCTGGCGGTGAGGTTAGCACCTCCCGCAATCAGAACGGGCAACTTCCTCGGCACTGACCAGCTCGGCCGCGACATCCTGTCCCGGATCATGCACGGTGCCAGGGTATCGATGCTCGTGGGCCTGGCTGCTACCTCCATCTCTGCCGTTCTTGGCGTGGGGCTGGGCGTGGTTGCCGGCTACTACGGCGGCGTACTCGACCGCGCGCTCGCTCGGTTCACAGAACTGCTGCTGGCATTCCCTTACCTGATCTTTGTGATAGGAGCGATGTCGGTCATGGGCCCCGGCTTTGGGAATCTGGTATGGGCCCTAAGCTTCAAGGGATGGGTCGAGTTCTACAGGCTGTCACGTGCCCTAGTCATGTCGGAGAAGAATCGCGAATACGTAGAGGCGGCCCGAGTGTTGGGCAGGTCCGACGGAGCGATCTGCGTGCAGGAGATACTCCCCAACATCGCCGGCTCCATCCTGGTGCTGGGCACCCTGCGCATGGGAAACATGATTGTCATGGAGTCATCATTGAGTTTCCTGGGCCTCGGCGTTCCGCCGCGGATGCCCGCATGGGGATCTATGATAAATGACGGACGACGCTACATGCTCACCTCACCATGGGTTGCCACCTTCCCGGGACTTGCGCTGGCTCTGTTGGTGCTGGGGATGAACCTGCTTGGAGAGGGGCTACGCGACGTCCTGGACCCCAAGATAATGGAGGGATAACATTCAGTATGGCATCTGAAACCGGCATGTTGCTTGATGTGTGTGATCTACACACACTGTATCCTACTGCCCGGGGGGATGTGCGCGCTGTGAGAGACGTGAGTCTTAGTGTGGCGCCTCGAGAAGTCCTGGGCATAGTAGGCGAGTCGGGGTGCGGCAAGAGTGCGCTCATGCTGTCGATAATGCGATTGCTGCCCCGCCCCGGGCGCATCGCCCGTGGCTCCGTGCGGCTGGGCGGTGTAGATCTGCTCGGGCTATCTCCGGGCGAGATGCGGGAGGTACGTGGCAAGGAGATCGCCATGGTGTTCCAAGACCCCATGACAACGCTGAATCCCGCATACCGTGTAGGCGAGCAGATCTCCGAATCGCTGCGGGTACATGCGATGATGCCGTCGGGCGCAGGGAGACGCGGGCTTGGACGGGCTTGCCTCCGGTCGCGCCTGTGGCAGGCACGGAGGCAGCGTGAAGAAGAACGCGATTACGTGATTGAGCTGATGAGGCGGGTGGGCATTCCTTCTCCCGACCACCGTCATCTGGAGTATCCTCACCAGTTCAGCGGGGGTATGCAGCAGAGGATCATGATAGCCATTGCCCTTGCGTGCAAGCCGCGCCTGCTGTTGGCCGATGAGCCAACTACCGCGCTGGACGTGACCATACAGGCCCAAGTGCTCGAGCTGATGGAAGACATCAACTGCGAGATGGGCACAGCCATAATCATAGTCACACACGATCTGGCGCTGGCCGGCGACTTCTGCGACAACATTGCGGTGATGTACGCCGGGCAGATCGTGGAGTGGGGGCCGGCAGACGCAATCATGGAAGACCCTCTTCACCCGTACACCCGCGGACTTCTGCTGTCTATGCCGCGCTTAGGCAGCAGGCAACCGCTGCGTGCAATACCGGGAGAGGTGCCTGACCTCACTTCTTTGGGGTCTGGCTGCGCTTTCGCCCCCAGGTGTCGGCATCGAACGGACCGGTGCGAAGCCGAAGAGCCGCCTGTGCAAGCAGTGTCGGGACGGATGCTCAGGTGCCATGCTCCACAATCCGGGATGCCCGGCACGGCGCAATTCATGCGGCAAATCGGGCGGCAAATCGGGGGTTGTATGGGCGGATGATCTCTGCTATAATGGCCATTGTGAGACGGTCGGAGCGTGGCGCAGTTTGGCTAGCGCGCTTGCTTGGGGTGCAAGAGGTCGGGAGTTCAAGTCTCCCCGCTCCGACCAGTTACATTGCGTGTATGCCCCGGAACTGAGGTTTCGGGGTTTTTTTGATCTCACAAGACGTGCCGGGGGGTATGTTCGGTGGCGCCGGTCGATGCAGAACGGAGCCTGGTTGCGACGCCTGTGGAAGTGCTCCGGACTAGGCTAGCTACAACGCGCAGACGTCTTCGCGCCAGAATGGATGGGGTAGAGCGCCCATCGGTGGGCCTGGCTCTTGGAAGCGGGGCAGCACGTGGCTTGGCTCACATCGGGGTACTGGAGGTCCTGTTCCGCTCGCGCATCCCAATCGATGTCATCGTGGGCTGTAGCATGGGGGCTGTGATCGGAGGTTGCTATGCTGCCGGCATAGATGCGTCGGAGTTGCTCGAAATCGGGATGTCGATAGACAGGCGCGAGGTGTTCCGTCACATTGACTTGGTCGTGCCGAACCGAGGGGGCCTAATAAGCGGTGCGAAAATAGACGCGCTGCTTGAGGAGTTGACGAAGGCAAAGACCTTCGAGGAGCTCCGGTTGCCATTCGCCTGTACTGCCGCTGATATCAACACAGGCGAGGAAGTGGTCATCGAAGATGGCCCTGTGCATAAGGGAATACGAGCGTCGTCGTCGATCCCCGGTGTGCTCCAGCCCGTGATGCACGCCGGTCGCGCGCTCGTGGATGGAGGCATCCTAAACCCAATACCCGCGAACTACCTGGCCGCCCTGGGAGTCGATGTTTCGATCGCTGTTGACGTAATGCCGGTGCTCAGGCCATCCCCGGAGCAACTGGGGAAGGCTCCCTCCATAGTCTCTACACTAATCAACTCGTTCGATATCATGGGTCGCCTGGTGGCGGCGCCCGTCGCCTGCATGGCGACGGTTGTGATCAGGCCTCAGGTGGGCGAGGTATTCGGCGCAGAGTTCTGGCGTGCGCCGGAGCTGATCACCGAGGGGTTTCGGGCGGCTGAGGCTGCCGTGCCTGCCATCGGGGAAGCGCTCGAAAGAGGCAGGACTTGAGCCTGTCGCTGTCGCGAACATGCCTCCGCCTGACTATGCTATGGTGATTGCCTAAAGCGGAGGTGACTTCGTCGTGAGCATGATCCCGCAACCGGCTCTGCCGGCGCTCTCGCCCAGTCTGGCCATGGGCGTAGTCGAGGAAATGCGATTCTGGCTTCAAATCATGTCAGACCATGCCAGGATAATCCGAAGCGGACTGGACGTAACCGATGAAAGCTTGTTTCGCTGTGTGGATTGCCTGGGCGTGGGCATTGATGAACTACTGACGGCGGTGCAGTCGGCATGCCCGCCTTTCCCCCAGGGGCAGGTGGAATGCCTGATAGCAGAGGCGAATCGGAGAGTGACTCCCTTAAGGGAGCTCAAGCGCAACCTGGCGGCCATGGTAAGGGAGTGTCGCATCAACATCCAGCTGCCAGCCGACATGTTGGAGCACATCCGGCGTGAAGCCGACTTCTTCCTGGGTATCATAAACAGGCCTGTCGGATGGCCCGTTCCCACCAGATCGGATCTGGAGATCCCGGCGCCTCCTGCCGAGGCAAACCTCCCGGCATGCCTAGCGCCGAGGAGTGTGATCCCCTACATGGGGCAGGGTGGCGCAGTGGTCCTGATGGATGAAATCCTGTTCTTTGCCGACATCAATGCCGAGCACGCCGCAGTGTTGAGTTTGTTCTTCCGCCCGATCGTCCAGGATGAGCTCTCAGAGAAGGCCCGGGAGTTAGGGGAGATGGGCATGGGGCCATTCCGCGAGATGTCTCAGGCAAGGCTGGCAGGAGCATCGCTTGCAGACATGTGTGGGATGATTGCCCGCAGCCGCGATGCGGTGAACGCGTGGGTGGGCTACCTGAGATGCCTGAAGGAATCGATTGGGCGCTGCAGTGTACCTACTGGGCAGGTGAACTTCGCGTATCATCTGCTTCATCACATGGAGCGAGAAGCCTGCTACACGCTGGAACTGATGGATATGGTGCAAGGTGTGTAGGCATCGGGGCAAGCTTTGGCAAGCCGTGGCTTGAAGCACCCATAGCATGCATGGCCACCAGGATAGCGGGACCGGGATCCCTACTCGGGTCCCGGGCCCGCGACTGCGGTCTGGGCTCGCTTTGACTCCTTCTCCTTATACATTGCATCATCCGCCTCTCGAAGCAGAGTATCCAGGTCGCCTCCTATGTCGGGTGTCCACAGGGCCACGCCGATGCTCACATCAAGCTTTGCTGCGGTCTCGGACTGCTGGGTCCATGCGCGCATCTGCTGCCTTATTATGCTGGCGACAGCTGTTGCCCGTTCTCCATCGGCACCCGAAAGCAAGATAACGAATTCGTCTCCCCCAAGGCGCGCAACCGTGTCGGCAGGCCCGACCGAGGATGTAAGGATACGTGCAAACTGGATGAGGACCAAGTCGCCGGCGAGATGGCCGAATGTGTCGTTTACATGCTTGAACTTGTCGAGATCCGCCATGAGGGCGGCCGTCCGAGCACCGGGCTTGTCGGCGGTTTCGTCCATTTCGCGCTGCGCTATCTGGATAAAACCGAATCGGTTGTACAGCCCTGTGAGAGAATCGCGGATAGCGCTTCTCTGAAGCTCAGCGAAGATCGAGTCGTATGGAGCCTGTAGCCCGCGAAGAACCACGCCCCGAAACAAGAAGCTATAGGCTATTACCTTGAAGATGTGCCCAAGGAAGTTGGGAGTAGCGTAAACGTCATGGTAGAGGGTGAAACAGAACTCCGAGACAACGGTTGCTCCTGCTGCGCCCATTAGCGCGTTGAAGAGCGAGTCATCGATCGTGTTACGCTTCCCTGCAAGGAGCAGCGATCCGGCGATAACGGCGGCTATCACTAGGTACTCGCTTACGATCTTGAACGGGGTCAGCCCTAAACCTTCGACAAAGCACGCGGGGAAGATGCCTCCGCGTAGGATTAACCATGCAAGGGCTACCGCGGTCACGCCAAGTGCAGCCGTCGCCGGCCTTCGCGGAAGCCTCCGGCTTGCCAGCGCCGGTGCCATTAGGAACATCGCAGCCCACACATACCTGCCGGCAATCCATAGTTGTGTAGCAGTGTCCGGTGTCGGCAATGGCAGGATGCACATACCCTTATAGGCCATAGTGTGTAGGAAGTCTATGCCCCCGACCAGCGCATGTGCATGCCCGATGAAGAGCAGCAGGTCGCTGCGGGCATACCGAGAAGACGCCAGCGCAAGCACGCAGGTAAGTGCGGCCACGATCACCGAGAAGTTCTCAACCGCAGCATGGAAAAATAGATAGTTTACTCGGGCCACCCAGAACGATGCGGCTAGACCTGCTGCCGCCAGCGCCAGCGTCGGCGCCAGCCCCAGCGCTAGTGGTTGCCCTGGCTTGGGTCCCGGTCCTGGTCCCGGTCCCGATATCGTTTCCCGCCCCAGTGCCGTTTGCCGGTACATTCCCATGCCCCCCCTCTTGCTGGATTGTCCAGCGTATCATCGTACTCGTCCGGAGAGTGAGACGTACCATTCGCAAAAGAACGGGTGCCTTGAGCTTGCCACAGAGCGCGTAAGGGGGTATTATCGAGTCGGGACCGTGCACGGCGCGGGAACGACTAGGACATCATTATCGTTAATGACAGAATAGGCATATGTCCAGGTTGGGATAAGGTGGTCGCGTATCAAATGACTGAGAATCCGAAAATTGAGGACGCGGTCGAACAGAAGATCAGCGACACGACTGACGACACGCTCGACATGACTGAACAAGCGGACGAGCAGGACGTGGAAACGCTGGGTGAATCCTCTGACATCACGTCGGACTTCGATTGGGGTGCAGCGCAGGCCATCAGGCTCGCTGAGGCCAAGCGCCGAAGAAAGGCTGCGGTTCGTGAGGCCATGGAGTACGTGCAGTCCATCGCATTGGCGATATTGCTGGCAATGGTGATCATGACCTTCGTAGGCAGGTCGTTCGTAGTGGAAGGCGCATCAATGGAGCCCACCTTGCACAACCGCGAACGGATTATCGTGGAGAAGGTGAGCTACAGGTTCCGCGTTCCCGCCAGAGGCGAGATCATCGTTTTGCGCAACCCATGGCGGCCTGACACAGAGGGATGGGCCCGTGCTGTGGAAGCCATGCGTGAACTAGTTGACTTCAGCGGTTCGATGCGTCCGTACATCAAACGGATCATAGGTGTAGCAGGCGATACCATTGAAATATCGGACGGCCAGGTCTACCTCAACGGTAAGGAATTGCATGAGCCATATGTGGCCGCGTCTCCCTGGAGCGACTACGGCCCGGGCACAGTGCCGGAAGGCCATGTGTTCGTGATGGGCGATAACCGGAATAACTCGGATGACAGCCGAGGAAGCGTAGGCTTCCTGAGGACCGATCGGATTGTGGGAAGAGCAGTAGTGCGGTACTATCCTCTAAACAAGGCAACTGTGATGAAACGTCCAGACGTGTATTGAACGAACCTATAGACGAGATTGTGGCTGTGGCAATCACGCCCCGGGTCTTTGCGCAAAGACCCGGGGCGTAGCGTTTCACATGCCGATTACTTGGACGTCCATCGTGTCGTCGACGCCTCGTCGACGCCTCATCGATGCTCTACTTGTCAGACAGATTTGCGGTGCAATGCGCGCATCTGATTGCCTTGATCGGAATAGTGGACAGGCAGTACGGGCATTCCTTCGTGGTGGGAGCTGCGGGGACTACCGGTGGCCTCTTCTCCAGAGCCTCTGCGGTCGCTCTCATCTTGTTGATCCACTTGACCATGAGGAATATCGCGAACGCAACGATGATGAAGTCAATCACTGTGTTAAGGAATAGCCCGTAGTTGACCGTTGCTGCTCCGGCCGCCTTTGCGTCGGCGAGAGACGCGTAGTGTTCGCCCGACAGATTGATGAACAAGTTCGAAAAGTCAACCTTGCCAAGCAGCATTCCAATCGGCGGCATGATGACATCATTCACCAGTGAGCTCACGATCTTTCCGAACGCTCCGCCGATGATGATGCCCACGGCCATATCCATGACGTTACCCTTCATCGCAAAATCCCGGAATTCTTTCAGCATGTAGGTCATTCCTCCTGCCGTCTCGTCGCTTCTAAGGTTTGGCCTCGGGTCGCAGGTACAAAAATAGCTGCCCTGGGCAGCTTGGAGTAGATTGTGAGTTGCTGGTGCGAGAGGGGGGAGTTGAACCCCCACGGGTTGCCCCGTCAGATCCTAAGTCTGATGCGTCTGCCATTCCGCCACTCTCGCACGCATGGATGCGCCTGCATGACGGAACAAGAATGGTCGAGGTGCCGGGACTTGAACCCGGGGCCTCTTGGTCCCGAACCAAGCGCGCTACCAAACTGCGCTACACCTCGACCTCGCGCCCATATGAGGCACACCCATAGTATAGAGCATGGGTCTACGCCTGTCAAACGCTTTCCGGACCCCTCTCGGGACCCATTTCCGGACCATTTCCGGACCATTTCCGGGTGGCTTCGGGGCTCTTTCCAGGTGGTTCGA
>Ga0116147_1005073_pt1 | contig 11337 bp, 5 predicted proteins | sample AD_JPNHG3_MetaG_FD_89749 | JGI IMG/M metagenome (GOLD analysis project Ga0116147, IMG submission 89749) | Active sludge microbial communities of municipal wastewater-treating anaerobic digesters from Japan - AD_JPNHG3_MetaG | ecosystem: Engineered > Bioreactor > Anaerobic > Digestate | place...
ATGAAAAATTCCCCGTTTGAAAAGTCCTCTCCCTAATTCCCCCTTTGAAAAAGGTTATCTTCCTTTCTTCCCCCTTTTATAAAGGGGCTATCCCTTACCCACAAGTTCCCCCTTTGGAAAAGGGGGCAAGGGGGATTTAGATGGGGGGGGGAATCTCCTCCAACCCATCTTTACGAAAGAGGGGAGAAATTGGAAATTATAAAAGAGGGGAGGAACAGGAATTTACAGAGGAAGGGGAGTATGACGTGAGAATTGAAAATTGTAAAATACGAAATACAAAAAGGATATATATATCTTGTAAACCAACAAAAAGGAGGAGAATGTGAAAGGTATAAGGGTTTTGCTTGGTTGTGTTCTTTTTATTGCAGGGATTTGTTTTACTGTTGACGCAGCGACAGTTTCGGGCCCTCCCACATTGCCCGTTAGGGCAGGTAGTGAGATAAGTGGTACTTATACTGCTACGCCAGTCAGTGGTGATAGTGGTGACTTTACCTGGACAGAAACAGGGACTGTGCCAGGAGGAGTAGTTTCAATATCTCCTTCGACTGATAGCACTGCTGATCTTTATGTGCGTACGAGTGGCTCGACTTCTCCTAGTTCTTATCCAATTTCAGTAAATGCATATCCTGAAACTGGTGTAGGCGGGACGCATTCTGTTACAATAACAGTTGTTGAAGCGCTCGGAAGTATTTCACCGACAACAATGGCAGATGGAAAAGAAAATATGCCTGTAAGTGTGCAGTTTACTGTTTCGAGTGGAACTGGTAATTATACCTGGAGCGTTTCTGGTGCGCCAAATGGCGTAACAATTAATAGTTCAACAGGTCTTCTTTCTGGTACTCCACAACCTGGCACAGCAGGTAATTACACCTTAACAGTGAGTGTTGTTGATAATACCGACCCTGTCGCGAGCACTCAGGTTTCTATTCCATGGCAGGTGTTTCCTGCATATGTTCCATTGTCTGATGAGGGCCAGATTTGTTATGTGGAAAAAATTACAAGAAATGCAGATGGAGATATAACCAGCACAGGAAACCTGTTTGTAAAAGAGATTGAAGCAAACACTGAAAGAAAGGTTACAAACTATTCAAATGGTGGAAAGGGTGTAATCTTAAATCCAATGTTTACTCCTGATGGATCAAAGGTTCTTTATACATATAGCCCGGATCCTGCAACAGCAAACTTCAGGGTTTACCTTGTAAGCACACAGGCAACTGTGTCTGGCCTAAGTCAGGGGTTAATCCTTAAGAAAAATAATCAGGATGCAATTCCCTCAACGATTAATTCAAAGTATGCAGCAATCTCGCCAAATTACAATGGAACCCAAGGACTTGTTGTTTTTACCTGGGAAAGAACCGACAGAACAGAATTATGGACATATAATTTTTCTACAGAAGCACTAACCCAGATAAAATCAGAGAAGTATTTAGAGATAAAACATCCTGTATTTTTGAATTCGAGTGTTATCGCTTTTGTCGGAGTTAAAAACGGAATGCAGGATATTTATGTTATCGGGATAGATGGCGCAAACTATAAAAAGGTTACAATTAATGTTCCAATTACACCAGAGTACGATAGGATACAGAGCTCCTGGAGAAATGCAACAACAGCAAACCCATTGTTGATTTATTCAAAAAGAAATTATGAAGGTTTTGCGTATGGAAATTGGGAGGTATACATTGCTGAGGTTGATATAGCCAATGGCACTATCACTGAATACAATGTAACAGACACCAGAGATATTGATGAGTTCAGCCCAACATTTTTTGGGGATGATGTTGACAGGGGTTGGGTAACACTCATACTGGATAATGGCCAGATGTTTTACGAGGCAGAATTAATTCCTGGTAACAGGGATTTGTGGCAGGCAAACTATGATACAACCACACTTTCAAACAGCAATGTTTCAAAAGAACAACGGGTTACCTATACAAACACAGGTCTTGCAAACTGGTCTCCTTTACCTCCAACGGCTGCAGCAGAGATTATAACAATTGATGCAACACGGCTTGTTTACGTAAAACAGGTTGGTTCATACAGAGAGGTGTTCAGGTCTGACTGGACAGGTACTGGTTTTGATACAAATGGTGTCCAATTAACACCCTCGTCCTTAAATGCCAATAAGTCAAATCCATCGATTTCTAAAAATGGTGGAACAATTTCGTTTACGATGGAATCAGTACCCACAGGTATATCAAAGATGAACCATGATGGTTCAAACCTTACTTCTTTTGCGTTGCATCCAAGTCAGAATTCTGATTGTTCAAGTGTTTCTCCTGATGGAAGATGGATTGTTTTTGCGAGAAGAACATCACCCGGGATTTATGGAATATATGCAAAAAGGGCAACAAAGGATTCAACTTATTCTGAATCCACTCTTGCCACAAACATTCAGGCAACAGCAATTGATGCGCCAAGTTTTAATCCTGATATGACAAGAATTGTCTATGCAAAACAGGATCCAGGTGGAAAGTTTGATATTTACTATATACCTGTGAAGATTGATAATACAAACGACAGTATTATTGCTACAAAAACCCCTCAGAACCTGACCAATACCGTTGCAGTTCACGAAAGAATGCCATCGTTTTCTAATACTGGAGCAAAGATTATTTATTGTTCAAACAAAGAACTTGGTATCGAGGACTACGAGATATATACAATGGATGTGAATGGTACTGGTATTGAAAAGGTTGTTTCGGGTCCAGGTCATAGATGGCCAGTATACAGCCCTATTTTTGATATATCAACGGGCACTGATACCATTGGATATGTAGAAAATAACGAGATTATGTATGCAACCCTTCCGAGGGTTGCACCCGCAGGATCTCCATCAGGGCAGAATTTAGTTACAGGTGTTGTTGATACTCAGATTGCTGTGCCAGAGGGTTATGAAAGATTTTCTTGGGGGTTGAACAGAGCAAAGGGTACAATTGTTGCAACAAGGACACTTGGCATTGCATCTGCCACAGGACTTCCCATAACATATCAGATAACTATTGATGTTGATGAGGCAAGCATTCCAACTGCATTTACTTTGAATGAAACATTTGCTTCTGGTGCAGATGGCTTTAAGGATATTCAGGTATATGTTGATGGAATTAAGGCAGAAACAACGCTTTATGATGATTCTCCATCTGCAGGCCTCCAAACCCTTAAGGTTCTTTTTATGGCAGGGAAAAATGGCGGAGTTAAAGATCATATTGTTAGAATTACTCTAACAGCGCCATCTCAAACAGGAACCCAATCATTTATCGGGAATGTCAGTTATTCATTAAATGGAACCCAGAGGGCTGATGCAGTGGCAGGGAACGGATCAACAATGTTGCAGAATCCATATATGCCTGTTGATACCAGGAATGTATTTGATCTTGTGATATCTGATGGAATAATCCAGGATTTTGATCTTTTATACGCTATTGATGCCTGGGCAATGGATGCTCAATTAACTGGATATGGAATTGTCTGGCCACAGGATATCAGCAATTGGGATAGCATACTTATTGGTGCTGGTGGAAACTCTGGAATAATTCCTATATGGGCAAACTCAGAGTATAAAGGCGGATATAAGTATGTAAATGATTCTTCAAATCCAGCGCGTCTATATGAAATGTACTGGGTGCCAGGAGTTTTTGAATGAGATAAGGTAAATGATATGGGGATTTAAAACACAAAGGAAAAACTACGTTGCAAAATGCAAAATTAAGGAGACTTGAAGGTAGTCCATTTTAAGCTTTGCAAGTTGGATTTTACATTTTTGAGATGGGAAGAAAAAAGTCATAGGGAATTGGGTGGTCAGCAAAATTTTTGGGACACGTTTTTTTAACTTTAAGGAAGAGACAATGTTTACCAGCGACATAGGAAGGGAAAAGAAAAAACTAAAAACACTTTTTCTTACTGTTGCTTCTCTTATACTTATTAATCAGGTCTACTGTTTTTCTGTGAGAATTCGTCCTGATACTGTTGTTTTGAATTTACCTGCTGGAAGAAGCGTTAGCGGACCAACCTTTGTTGATATTAGTGGGGTTTCTGCCGAAGTTACCAAAGTGGATATTATCTTCGCATTTGATACAACAGCAAGTATGGGTGGGATTATTGACGAAATGAAGGCAAATGCCATTACGATTATGTCTGATATACTTGCAATGGTGCCTGATACACAATTTGCTGTAATATCTTATGGTGATTATCCAGTTCCACCGTATGGATACCCGAGTTCTGGTGATTATCCATACCGTCTTGAGCAGGTATTGACATCAGACCAGGCGGCAATTCAGGAAGCAATAAATAATTTAGATGCGAGTGGTGGTGGAGACGGACCCGAAGCATATACAAGAGCCTTTTATGAGTCATACGCAGAATTAATTGGAGAAACAAATCCTACCTACGGGTCTATTGGAGCAAGGCCGGGAGCAAAAAGAATTGTGATTGATTTTGGAGATTCTATTCCACATGATAACAATCTTAATGAAGGGGTGCCAGGAAAAACCGGTACGCGAGATACTGGTGTCGACCTCGGAAGAGATGAGATTGCAGGAACATCTGATGATCTTGATCTGCAGACAGTACTTTCTACAATGGGCTCTCTTGGCGTTGCTCTTCTTGAGGTTCATAGTTCTGTCAGCGATGTAGAATACTGGCAATACTGGACAGGTCTTACTGGTGGTGGTTTTGCTGCTGTTTCTTCCCCGTCTGATATTCACGATGCTATTATGACTCTTTTGCAGACTCAGATGATTGGCAAAATTCGACCAATGGTTTCTACAATTGGATATGGAACATGGATGTCATGGGATCCGACAATGTATCAGGATATACAGGAAAAAACATATCCATTTACTCAGACAGTTTCCGTACCTGTAGGAACTCAGTCGGGTGTTCACTGGGTTGTGTCGGGTGTTGCCGTCGAATCAGGCCAAATTTATGGTACTCAAAACGCAATAATTTTTGTATTGCCTGAAACAGGCAGATATGGAAAACTTTTATATACAAAGAATGTTGTTAGGGATGTGGAAAGTGGCGAGATTACGTCAACAGGAAATATCTTTATTAAAGACATCGAGACAAAATCAGAGGTTCAAATTACAAATTATAGTAGCTGCATAATCCGCAACCCAACATTTTCGGGCGATGGCTCCGAAATTATCTACACCAGTAATATTTCCGGCTCATGGAAAATTTACATTATAAACAGAGGGTCATTCGTTGGCAATCCAGATCAAGGGACAATTCTGGATAATGGAAATCAACACCCATACGCAACACTTTCTCCAGACAAGAAACTTATTGCGTATGTTGAAATAAACGGTTTAGGATGTCAACTTTCTGTTTACAATAGAACAACGAAACAAAAAACCCTTATACTTAATAATAGAAATCTTCAAATTTTCGATTTAACATTTATAAATGAGGGAATGCTTGCATTTAAAGGAGTGTACAATGGGATACAGGATATATATACTGTAGGTCTTGATGGCACAAATCTTACAAATCTCACGAATAATACTGCAATCACCCCTCAATATGGAAGATTAACTTTTGGAAATGTAAATACTCTATTCTATGCAAAAAGGGTTTATACTGGTTTTGGCTATGGAAAGTGGGATCTTTTCATAAGAAATATCTATGCGGGACAGGAGGTTAATATTAGTAATACTGCGGAATTGGATGAATACGACCCAAAATTTGTGTCAACTGAAAATTTCTGGGCAGGACATGTATTTTATTCAGGCAACGAGATTGGCATTGGACATGATTGCTGGTCTATGAGGTTTGCTGGTGCCTGGGATTCTGGGATAGAATCAGTGAAAATGCAGTGGACTGGTTCTTTTACAACAACTGAATACGCAGGACAGATTGATTTTATCAGCGCATCTGCACTAATTCCTGAGGCAGGCAGGGTGATTAATGTTCAGGATACCCGCATTGTATATACTGCTGGTGGGAATAAGGTTATATACAGAAGCGATAATGATGGCACAAACTGGAATAATCCTGGCACAGCAATATCGACAATATCAGTGGATAAGTTTGTTTCAGATATGGATTCTACAGGGGGCAAGATTATATATGGTTTTGACAGTGTACCACAGACACTTATTAGAGCAAACCACGATGGAAGTGGAGAAGTAACCTTTGCACAGGGAACATCAGCAGGTAATGAAATTAAGGATGCATGCTGGAGCCCTGATGGAAGGTGGGTTGTTTTTGTAAAAAGAGAGAAGATAAATAAATATGGAATATACGCAAAGATGGCAAATCAGGATACAGCACAGGTTGATACTCCACTATTAACAGATATTTCATCAACAGATGTTCAACACCCTTCATTTTCGCCTGATGGAACAATGCTGGTTTTTAGCAAAAGGGATATAGGGGGAACATATGATATCTATACACTCGGGATAAAAACCGATGATGGTACAAGTATTTATCCAGGAACACTGAAGCAGATAACCTATACCCCTGCAATAAGTGAGATGCAGCCATCATACTCTCCTGATGGGAAAAAGATAATCTTTCTTTCTGATAATCCTGCAGGAATAAACCAGATTTATACGACTGACACAAATGGCAGTAGTCGCGAACTTGTTGTAGAGGGGGGCCAGAATCTTAATATAAACTATCCCCTTTTTGGAGATGTAAATGTCGAAACAAACATCTATTATATAGGGTATGTTAGTGATAACCCTGCATCAGGGACAAGGACAATAAAGATAGCAAGATTGCCAAAGATAGATCCAACTCCAGGAGATGGAGAAAATTTAGCCACACTTTATCAGGATACTGGTCTTGAGCCAACCAATGATAAATTTATCTGGGGAATAAAACGGGAGAAAGGTACAATTGTTGCGCAGAGGAATTTGAGCAAAAGAACAGCAAAGAATCAGGATTTCCAATACAGTGTGGTTATTGATGTTGATGAAACAATTATGCTAAATGGATATACTCTCGAGGAAATTATAACTGCAGATTTTCTGACATCAGACATATTTGTAAGCATAGATGGGTCAGCATTTTCTGCTCCGGTTGTATATGATGATTCTCCCTCACAAGGATACAGGACAATAAAGATTGTATTTAGTACAGGCCAGAATGGTGGAGTAAAAGACCATACTGTAAGGATAAAGATGAAGGCACCGAATTCAACAGGGATTCAACCAATAGAAGGAGACATCAAATACATGATTGATGGTATTGCAAATACTGCTGTTATTTCTGGGAATTCGAGCATAAGCATTTCAAGTCCTTTTATTCCAGTTGATGTTTATACTCTTGAAAATGAGGAAGGAAGCGATGGAATAATAGGGGACTGGGATTTATTATATGCAATAGATGCATGGACAAATAGTAGACAACTATCAGGATTTGGTATAAAATGGCCTGAAGATATTGAAAACTGGGATGGAATACTTCTTGCTTTAATAGATATCTGGGCAAGTCCAGCAGGGACAAAAGGCACCCATACAGGTGGAAGTGCAAGCACTGCTTCGAGCGTGCCTGGCGAATACCAATATATAGGGCTTTATGTATATACTCCACCGGCTGTTGGCAAATCAGAGATGTACTGGACACAGGGAAAGTGGCTGGAGTAATTTTACAACGTAGATTTAGTTTTTTATCATGAAACAACTGGAGTTTTTTGAGATATTCCCTTCCGAGGAAGGAGAAAGGGGGAGATTCTGATTCTCATCTTGACAAAGGGGGAGAGGTGAGACCTCGGGATCTCCCCGACCCCATTTTAATATTTACTCTGTTTTTCCCGCTGCGGAGGATTTTAGATTTCTCCCTTTGAAAAGTTCTCCCCCCAATTCCCCCTTTGAAAAAGGTTCTCTTCCTTTGTTCCCCATTTAAAAAGTCCTCCCTCTAATTCCCCCCTTTTATAAAGGGGGCGAGGGGGATTTAGAGGGGGAAAATCTCTCCCAACCCCTCTTTACAAAAGGAGGGAGAACCAAAAAGAGGGGAGTAGTTAAAGTTCCTGCTTCCTTAAATGGAATTTTCAAGGGGATAAGAAAATCAAGGAATTGCAGAATGCATGTTGCAAAATGAAAGGTGCAACACTTACTTTTATTCTCTGTTCCTGGGAACAGAGAATAAAAAGCAGAACAACGATAAATGAGGGATTTAAGAATGAGAAATCCTAGGGGATTTTTTGGATTTATGCTGTTAATTGTTTTTGCACTTGTTCCTTCCATTGCACTTTGTGGAAGTAGTGCTGTGCGGGATTTACCTGATTACTACACCGCTGATAGTACATTTGTTGTAATTGTTTATATCAATCCAATTACAAATGCAGAGGGGCTTGCTCTTACAGAAACACTTCCTTCTGGTTGGTCAATTGTTAGTTCTGATCCGCCATATAGCAAATATGTTGCGTCGACAAATTCATACAAGTGGCTTGCCTATGGGACGCCGCCGATTTCTCCGTTTACAGTTAGGTATACTGTTAAGGTGCCACCTGGAACAACTGGAACATACCAGATTACTGGTCTTCTTCATACGAGCATCGATGATGTTGGGGTAACTGGCGATAGTAGCATTTCAGACCATCAGTCCATTGAAAGTAAAGAATTACCATTTTCCTATGGGTGGAATCTTATATGTTTGCCATTAGAGCCAAAAACACAGTTTACTGCTCAAGGGTTTTTGGATTTGTTGAATACCTATGGGGCTCAGGCGATAGAGATTGACCGCTGGTATAATAGCACCTGGCAGGGACATATTGATGGTTATCCATTCAATAACTTTACACTCGAAATAGGCAAGGGATATTTTGTCAAATGTACATCTTCAGCGACAGTAACAATCTCGGGTATTCCTGTAACTGGTGTATCTGTTTCTTTTTTATCCGGATGGAACCTGATTGGAATTCCCTGTGGTTCTTATAATGCGGAAGGTGTTCTGGAAAAGATCCGCAGTCAATCAGGGGATGCGATAGAGATTGACCGCTGGTATAATAGCACCTGGCAGGGATATTTTTATGGCTTTCCATTTAATAACTTTAAAGTAGATTCATGGAGAGGATATTTTATTAAGAGTAACAAGGCGTCTACCTGTGAATTTTGAGTATAGTGTCAAAAACAGATGGAACTTTTATGTTGGAAAACCGAAGACAAAAGAGATGGGTTTTGATGATTGAATACCCTGTCTCTACGAGACACCCCTAATCTCTTTTCTTGCTCCCTTTTGTAAAGGGGGCGAGGGGGATTTAGGGTTTCTTCTCCCTTGACAAAGGGAGACACGAGAGGGAATTAAAATCTCCCCTAAACCCCTCTTTGCAAAAGAGGGGAGAAACAGGAAATTAGATGAAGGAGAGTAGGGAAAGAAGCGAATTTCAAAATTTACTTGACACTTATAGATGGTTTTGTTAATATAAGACATAATAAAATATATGATTATGGAAATTATGCGAAAGAAAATTGTGTTTATTTTTTCTTTATTGGTTTTGTCCGCGTGCTTTTGTTTTGCCGAGAATATCGCCACGCGAGACCTTCCTGATTGCTATGTTTCCGGTGCAACATTTAATGTTGTTGTTTATGTTGTTACTGATCCTGTTAATTTTCCATCAACTGGGATCGTTGTAACTGAGATCCTTCCCTCTGGCTGGTCAATTGTTAATTCTGATCCACCATGGAGTAAGTATATTGCATCCACAAATTCCTATAAGTGGCTTGCCTTTAGTCAATCTCCAATTGGTCCCTTTATCATTAGATATACTGTTAATGTTCCTCCTGGCACAGGTGGACAATATGTTTTTTCTGGTACTTTGAATGATGGCTATTCTATAACAGATATTACTGGAGATACAACAATTTCTGAGATAATACCAATTTTAAGCCCTGTTTTTTATCCAGAGCCCCAAAGTTTTTATAATTTTTTCCCTGATATTGAGATTACCTGTTCTATTAATGACGCGACAATTTATTATACAGTTGATGGCGCTGATCCTGATACAGGTTCTTTTGAATATATTTCGCCAGTTCATCTAACAGAGACCACTACAATCAAGGCAAGGGCATTTAAGGAGGGGTTTTCACCGAGCCAGATAGTATCAGGAACATACATAATTGAGATTCAAAAAGCAGATATCAACAAAGATAGATATGTGGATATCTCTGATGTAATTTTATGTTTAAGAGCCGCTGTCTCTCTTGATATGATAATTGATGGACAGACCTATTGTTCACCTTATAACGATTGGATAATCGCAATTTCTGATATTAATAATGATGCATTTATTGATATATTAGATGTAATATTGATATTGAAAAAAGCAGTTGAACTTGAATGAAAACCTGTAGAAAAGCAAGGAAAGGGATGGTAATTTTCTTGTTGAACATTATCTGACATTTGACATAAGAATAAAAAAAGATAAAAATATATTTCAGGTTAAATTGAAAATTCGGGAATACAGAGAAAAAGACACAGGACTAAAGTCCCTCACTACATGGGTTTTGATGATTGAATGCCCTGCCTCTACGAGATACCCCAATCTCTTTTCTTTCCCCCTTTTATACTATCCCTTACCCACAAGTTCCCCCTTTTATAAATATAAAGGGGGCAAGGGGGATTTAGAGGGGGGGGATTTCCCCTAACCCATCTTTACGAAAGAGGGGAGAAACAGGAAATTACAAGGGAAGGGGGAACAGGAAGCGCTGAAGATTTTTTTTAGAAATAAAGAATTTTTTGGCAGGAATGACCTAATAAATATGACTAGTCAAAATTGCTATTGCACAAGGCAGATAAAATAGATAATCTTATATCAGGAAAGTAAAAACTTTAGAAATAATAAAAATGCGATTAACATAAACACAGAAACAAGATTTAGATACCGACAAAGTGCAAAAGGTTGTTCTTTGAAAATCAGGGTAATAGAATCCAGGGGGATTTCGGGTTCCTTCTCCCTCTACAAAGGGAGACACGAGAGGGATTTAAAATCTCCTCCAACACATCTTTACGAAAGAGGGGAGAAACAGGAGATACAATAAAAAACCAAAAAAAAATTAAACAATGTATGAAAGGAGGTGGGACCACAAAAAAAAGTTGATTTCTGAGGAAATATTGTTTGAAAAATATTTCGAGGAGGAAACAAGCGGAGAAAAAAGTTTTTGAAGCAAGGTTTGAAGTTAAGTAAAGCAGCAGGCAGTGTTTTAATAAATGAAAGGAGGGAAATTTATGAAAAGCAAAAAGATTTTTGGGGCAATTGCGCTGATTTCACTTGGATTTTTATTTATTGCTCCGCAAATTGCCCAAGCAGCAATCGGTAATCAGGGTAGAATCTTGTATACAAAAGATGTCGTAAGAAATACAGATGGAACAATCGCAAGCACTGGAAAC
>Ga0116147_1005076_pt1 | contig 11334 bp, 7 predicted proteins | sample AD_JPNHG3_MetaG_FD_89749 | JGI IMG/M metagenome (GOLD analysis project Ga0116147, IMG submission 89749) | Active sludge microbial communities of municipal wastewater-treating anaerobic digesters from Japan - AD_JPNHG3_MetaG | ecosystem: Engineered > Bioreactor > Anaerobic > Digestate | place...
CGCCACATTGCCTGGCAGCGCGGAGCCCGATGAGGCCACCACAGTGAGCCGACTCAGGTCGGCTTGGGCCAAGACTTCGTCTGGCAACTGCAACGTGCGCTGCAACATGATCGGGACAACCGCCACGCAGTCGCAGCGGTGGCGCTCCACCCTCGGCACGCGGATAACCGCGCCGTTGACGCGCACGTCAAACGCGGGCCCCGTCAGCGCCGCGGTGGGGCACTGGCGGGCGCACGCGCCGCAATCCAGGCAGACGGGCTCGCCCGTGTCCACGCTGTCCGCGGGCAGTTCCGCGTCGGTGACGATCACGATGCATCGCTGGTGCGGGCCGTGCTCGCGCGTCAGCAGCGACCCGCTCCGGCCCATCTGGCCCAGCCCCGCCGCCACGGCCTCGATAGCGTTGCAGCGCGCGTCGGGCAGTTTGCCCCGGGGCGAGTCCACCACCGAGCCCACGCCCAGCATGTCCTCCGTGACGCGCGTGGCAAAGCCCATGCGGTTGAGGCGCTGGGCCAGCTTCACCGCCGCGTAGCGCAGCTCAAAGCAGGTCTGGTACTGATGGAAGGCGTAGGTCCCGATCTGCTGGCTCTTTTCCAGGCCCGCGTTGCGGATCAGTTCGTCCGGGAAATGCATGCCCAGGACAATGACGGACTTGGCGCCCGGGACGTAGTCGGCCGGGCTCCGAAGGCGCTTGTCGGTTTTGACGACTTTGGACACCCAGGGACCGTGGATGGGACTGGACCCGACGTCCACCACCTCCTCGGCCAGCTCCGCTTCGTTGACGTTGGCGCGCAGGTCCTTGAGAACGTTGTCGAACACCTCGGCCTTGGCCACGCCGAACATGGACACCAGATTCTCCGCGGCCAGGCGTTCGAGGTCGCGACGCAGCCCCGCGCCGGAAAGGCGGCGCATGACGGACGTATCCTGGCGCGGCTCGTCCGCCGGGGTCGGGTCCAGCGGCGCGTCCGTGGTGATGGCGCCCACGATCACGTCTTCGCCGAACTCCGGCATGACCAGCGCGCCCTTGTCGTTGACGCGGCCCAGCCCAGCCATGGCGGCCAGCCCGTGAGCCGGGTGGGCGCCGGCGGACACGGTCCCCGTGTACGAGGCCGCGTGATAGCCGCAATCCTCCACCGCCCTGGCCACGCGCAGCAAAACGTGGTGCATCAGTCGATAGAAGCCGTATTGATAGGGCGCCGCCGCGTCCCCGGACAGCCGACGCGTCTCCGCCGGCAGACGCATGGCAAACGCGAGCACGCTCTTCACGCCCGGCGCCTCCGTGACCGCGAGACGCCCCGCGTCCGTGTTGGGGTCCAGCGGCCCCACCGACGCCGCGTCCACGCCCAGGCGGAACGCCATGGCGCTCAGATCGTCGCGCATCTTGCGCAGCGTGGGCATGGTGTCGGGGTAGCGGCGGTTGATGCGGTTCTGCGCGATGAGCTTGTCCGCCCGGCCAAAGCTCGGCGCGTTCGTGCGCAGATGCGGCGGCACGCACACCTTCTGGCACACGCCGCGCTCGTGGCCGCGCCGCCCCTTGGTCATGGTCTCGGCCATGATTTCCTTCTCGCCGATGTTGTCCCACTCCTTGAGACTGGGCGAGTTCAGGTCCAGGTTGAAGTGCTCCCCCCAGGCGCAGCGCCAGATGTTCTTGTGCGCGTACTGGAACGTCTTGCCCCCGATCTCCACGGTGTGGACCCCTTTGAGGTCGCGCGACAACGCGCCCGTGGGACAGGCGCGCTTGCAGGCCATGCACATGTCGCACAGCTTGGGGCCGGCGTACATGGGCGTGGCCACAAGGTCGGCCGACGTGACCACGGAAATGTAGCGGCACCGCGCGCCGAACTCTGGCGTGATCGCCAGGCCGCACCACCCGATCTCCGCCAGCCCCGCGGCCGCGGCCGCGTGGATGTGCGACAGATCAGGCGCAAAGACGCTGGGGATGCCTTCGTACTTGCGATAACGCCAGATGTTGGACGACGCCACGGCAATGGCCTGATGGCCGTGGTCGTTGAGCAGGCGCACGAGGCGGTAGGCCACGCGGTCCAGCAGCGAGTTCTGGTCCATCCACCCGCCCGGGCTGCGGTCCTGCGGCTCGGGCTCGCCGCCCATCTCGGTCCACGTGTCCGTGATGTGAATGGCGCTGACGACGACGGTTTGGGCCTGCGGCAGGATGGCGGGCGGGCTGAGCAGATAGGGCGCCTTGGCCCAGCGCGACACCGGGGCAAAGCCCACCAAATCCATGCCGGCGTTGAGCGACTCGGCTTTGACCAGCTCGGTAAGAAGGCGGTCGGACATGTGAGGCTCCTCTTGGACGAAGGGACAAGAGGGATATCAATGATAAGAGGGACGGCGGCGCGTCACGCTGGAGCGACGCCAGCGGCGTCCAGTTCGCGGGCCAGGGTCTCGGCCGCTCCCTGCAGAGCCGCGAGCTTCTCTTTGAACGAAGCTTTGGGGCAGCGGTAGCGCGGCGCATAGCATCCCAGCGACCCAAGCAGGCGCCCGGCGGCGGGGACACGTTGCGATCCCGCCGTTGGCGGGCTTCCGCAACGTGTCCCCGGAACCAGCACGGGCACGGCAAAGGCGACAATATCCTTGCGCGGATCATCCACCACGCAGGCGCCGTGGCGGCGGATAGCCTCGAGTTCGCGCTCCATGTTCTTCTGCGCCTCGGCCCACGCCTCGCCCGGCTGGCCGTTGCGTTCAAGAACGCTTTGGAGTTCGCCGGCCGAAGCAAACGCCGCCAGGACGCGGCCCGTCGGCGTGGACCAGAGGATGGCTTTCTGCAGCGCGGCGTGGTTGACCGCGATGGACTGGTCGGCGTTGAGCGCGCCCAGCACGACGCGCTGCCCGTTGACCAGAGCCGCGAACACGGCGTACTCCCGCAAGCGGCTCACCAGACCCGCCACGGCCGCCGACACCGCGCGCGAGGCCGCGGCCGACGTCAGCGAGTTGAAGAGGCCCACCGCGCGCAGACTGGGCCCGGCCACGTACCTCCCGTCCTCGGTCTGCGCCGCGTAGCCGCACGCGGCCAGGGTTTTGAGCAGGTTGTGCGCCGAGTTGGGTTTCATGCCCATGCGCCGGGCCAGCTCCGTCAGCGCCACGCCCTGGCGCGCCACGTCGTCAAAGGCGAGCACGTTCAGCAGGTCGAGAGCTTTGCGCACGGATTGGACAGGGATGTCGGCCATGACTGTTTCCATATTGTGGAAATCAATTCCTGAATACGGAAGAAAGCATAGCGCCGGTTGGGGAGGGTGTCAAGGGGAAAACGGTTCCGCCCGGCGCGTCCGGCCTGTCCGGCGGTTCGGGCGCGCCGCCGGCCTACTCCTCCGCTCGCCAGAGGAGCTGCAAGCGCCACAGCAGGTTGTTGTCGCAGGCCTCGATCGTGGGCAGGGTGAGGGCGCCTTCGCCGCGGCCCAGAATCAGCAGCGCGCCCGGACCCGCGGTGGCTTCGGGGCAGCGGCCCCGGATTACGCGGACAAGGTTGGCAAAGCTCTGCCGCCGCGCGGGCTGGGGCGGCAGACCCAACGAGGCGAACTGGAACGTCTCGGAGTCCACGCGGACGTGCAACCAGGGCTGATAACACACGATGTCCAGAAGGTCGTGGCTGGTCGCTTCCTGATCCCCGGCCGTTCCGCGGGGCGCAGCCGCCCGGTTCCGCCGCAGCAGGTCCAGCGGACCGCGGCTGGCCGCGCGGACACGCGCGCACTCGAACAGGATGACCTCGTCCCAGGGCGCCAGCGCCTTCTGCTGGCCCGACCGGCACAGGAAACCCTCTTCCGTCAGTTGGGCTTCGCTCGCCAGGAACGGCGGCGGCGGCACAGCCATCTCGTCCTGAGCCACGACAAAGGCCGGTATGCGATGGCCGGCGAGCGCATGAACGAGCGCCTCGGCGGTGTCGGGCGGCAGATCTTCGGCCAAAATGCCCGGCCTGTCGCGCAGTTCGCGCGCCCAGTCCGGCGCCACGCCGCTCAGGACCTGGGCCATAGCCGCCGCGGCGCGTGGGATGCTGTAGCCCGGACCGTCCTCGCGCGCCACTGCGCACGCGCCGCTGACAGGGGTGTCCATGCCTTGCCTCCAGGCGCAAAGGGGTCTTGGCGTCTCAGGTCATTATGCGCGGGCCCAAAGGGGATTGCAACCATCGCGCCGGGATGAAACAATGCTCGCTCGCGGATGGCGGGGCATGTCGCCCGTCCACGCCGCTCCGAGGGTTGCGCGCGTTTACGGAGGATAGCCATGACGGCCGAAGGTCTTCGCATCTGGCGGACGCCGTTCAGCGATTTTTACAAGGACGAGACGCTCCACGCGGCGGAGAACTACACGACCCAGAACCTGCGGCGCATCGCAGAGGCCGGGTTCAACGCGGTGTGGATTCACGCCATTGACCACGACATGGTCCGCACGCGGCGCTTCCCCGAGCTGGGCGCCAACAGCGCCGCGCACCTCAAGAGCCTGCGAACCGTCATCCGCCGCGCGGCCAAGGAAGGGATCAAGGTCTTCCTCTACATGCAGCCGCCGCGCGGCCTGCCCGGCGGCCACCCGTTCTGGAAGGCCCACCCCGAAGCGCAGGGCACGCTGCACCCCTATCGACATCACCCCCTCTATGCCATGTGCACCTCCGATCCCGGCGTCAAGGCGTACTTGAACGAGGTCGCCGAGACGCTGGCGCGCAAGCTGGAGGGTCTCGGCGGCGTCATCCTCATCACCGCCTCCGAGTACCAAGCCCACTGCTACACCCATCACAACTACCGAGGCCATTTCGTCGTGGACCGGCCGCCCAGCCCGCCGCTGAGCTGCCCCCGTTGCCGCGAACGCCACCCCAGCGACGTGGCGGCGGAGGTCATCACCATCTTTCACGACCGCTTCGCCGCGCTCGCGCCCCAGGCGCGCGTGGTGGCGTGGAACTGGTCGTGGACGCTCTACGAAGAAGACCCCGGCGCGCGGCTCATCGGCCAGCTCCCCAAGGGCGTCACGCTGATGGCCGACTTCGAGCGCGGCGGCCATAAGGTGATCCTGGGCAAAGAGCGGCTGATTGACGAGTACGCGCTGGGCTACGCCGGCCCCAGCGAGCGGTTCATGAGCGTGTACAACGCGGCCAAGAGGCGCGGCATGAGGATGATGGCCAAGCTCCAGATCGGCACGACGCACGAGCTGGCCACCGTGCCCAACCTGCCGCTCATCGGCGCGCTGTACGACAAGGCGCGCGGCATGAGGCGCGTGAAGGTCAAGGACTTCATGGGCTCGTGGAACTTCGGGACCATGACGACGGCCAACACCGCGGCCTTCAACCGGTTCATGACCGCGCCCAAGCTGGGCGCCAAGCCCGCGGCGCTGAAGGCGTTCGCGGCCGAATACCTGCCCGGCTGTGATGCGGCGGGCGTGGCCGCGGCGTGGCAGACGTTCGCCGACGCGATGAGCTTCTATCCGTTCTGCATCCCCTTCCTTTATTACGGCGCGTCGAACATGGCGCTCATCCTGCCCATCGAGCCCAAGCCGCTCACGGGCGAGAGCCTGGGCCGCGCGTGGATGATGGACGAGCGCGGCGATGAGCTGAAGGACTCGTTCGGCGTTTACACGCTCGGCGAGATCGTGGCCGGGCTGGCGGAGTTGGTGAAGCGCTGGCGCGCGGGCGAGGAGGCGTTCCTGGCCGCCACGGCCGCATGCAAGGGCCGGGCCGCCCAGGAAGAGCGCAACACCGTGCGCGTCGTGCGCCATTGCTACCAGAGCTGCCTGAACATCTACCGCGCGTACGGACTGCGCAAGAAGTGGACCCCCTCCAAGGCCGGGAAGCTGCTGCCCATCCTGCGCGACGAGCTCGAACACCTGCGCGAAGTGGCGCCCGTCCTCGCCAGCGACCCGCGCCAGGGCATCCACCTCGAGTGCCAGGGCAGAATGTTCTCGGCCGGCATGGTGGCGGCGAAGATCGCAGCGCTGGAAAAGACGATCAAGAAGATGGAGAAGTGTGGGAGCCGTCGCCGGAGCGCGGCCCTCCGTCCGCCGGCAACGTGACGCCGGGGCGGAGGAGTTCGGCGAGAGTCATGGCCCATAGCCCGGTGGGCATGATGATGCAGCTCTGGCCGGCCACGCCGTAGTGATCGGCCAGAACGTCGCGATCGGCGCACAGCCACATCTGCCGCGCGGCCGCGTGGCGCAGGGGCTTGTCTTCCTCGGGCCGGTCGTGGCCCGCCTGGAGATAGCTCACGAGCGAGTAGAGGAAGTACATCCGGTGCCGCAGGCCGGTGTTGAAACGGGCGATGGCGTCGCCTTCGGCTGCGCGCAGCGGCCACTCGCCCGCGTCGGATTGGGTCTCGGCGAAGTGGTGGACGACGTACTTCCAGACGCCGTAGAGCTTTTGGCGTTCGGGCGCCTGGTAGAGGGGCTCGGAGGAGAGGCGCGTGGGCGCAGCCTTGTCGAGGGGCGCGGGACAGCAGCGGAACGCCGTGTCCATGCAGCGGCCCAGAACCCGGAGCTCTAGCCGCCGGCCCGCGTCAGGGTCTAGCTCGCCCTGGCGTTCATCGCGGAGATTCTCAAGACACCAGTCCAGGGACCGCATGGCGTCGCGCCACGCGCCCGCGTCGCCGGTGACGGCGGACAGGCCGGCGTAGAAGCCCACGCCCGTGACGGCCGTGGCAAAGGGGAAGGGCCTGTGGTGGGCCTGCATGAAGGGCCGGCGCACCTTGGCGGCGGGCGTGGACTTGTAGAAGTCGCGCTCGGTGTAGCCCAGGCCGATGGCGCCGCTGGCCAGGCGGAATTGGTCGGCGTAGGCGCGGAACTTCACCAAGGCATGACGGATGCGGCTGGCCAGGCCGGCGGTCTCGGCGCGGTTCTTGAGCAGACCGTGGGCCACGACCAGGCCGGCGCTCACTTCGCCCGCGTCCGCGACGTAGACCACGGTGCGGTCATCCGTGGGGTCGTGGAAGTCGTGGTCGCCCCACGAATAGCCCACCCACCATCCGCCGTCGGGCCGCTGCAGTTCGAGGATGCGCTCGATCCACTTGCACGCGGCGCGGGCGTAGTCCTCGCGGCCCAGGATTTCGCGCGCCGCCAGCAGGCCGCGCACGCCGTAGCTGTCCGCGTAAAACCGGTACGTCCCGCCGTCCTGCGGCCAGAAGCCTTCGCTGTTCTGCCTGCGCAGGATCCAGTCGCACGCGCGCTCGAGTTCAGCCTCTGGCGGCTCCACGTACGGGAAGCCGTCCTCGCCCGGGAACGCAGCCGCGCGCTGGTTGATCATAGCGCGCACGCGAAGTTCTTGGCGCAGGTCGTCGCTCCATGGCATGGCGCGTTTCTCCTCAACAGGCGGCGCGGTCAGAACTCCTTGCGGCCGTCCCAGTTGGCCTTGGCGACGCGCAGGCAGTTGAGACCGAGAATCTGCTGAATCTGCGTGTCGCTCAGGCCGCGCTGCACCATGCCCACGGTGAAGAGCGGCCAGTTGGTCCAGGCCATGCTGAGGCGCTGCTGAGGGGTGGTCCACTTCCGGTCTTCCCAGTCGGTGCCGGGCCACAGGGAGCGCCACGGCTCGCGGCGTTTGGGCCGCTGGGGCAGCTTCTTGTACTCGGCTTCGGCGTTGCTCGACTGGTAGCCCACGTCCGTGCCGATGGCCACGCTCTCGGCGCCCACGAGCTTGACCATGTACATGATGTGATCGAGGAACGCGCTGATGTCGCCCGATCCGCCCAGGAACCGCGGGATGCAGCACACGCCGCAGTAGCCGCCCGTGGCCGCGATGGCCTTCAGGATTTCGTCGGTCTTGCAGCGGAAGTGCCCGCTGAGGGCGTGGGCGCCGGAGTGGCTGGAGACCATGGGCCGATCCGAGACCTGCGCGGCTTCGAGGCTGGTCTTGTGGCCGGAGTGGGCCACGTCCACGATGACGCCCACGCGGTTCATCTCCTTGATCACGTCGCGGCCGAAGTCGCTCAGTCCGCCGTTGGCCGCCTCGCCACAGCCGTCGCCGATCAGGTTGCGGCGGTTGTAGGTGATGTGCATCATGCGAATGCCGAGCTGGAAGAACAAGCGGATGTAGCGCATCTCGTCGGGCTTGGACACCCAGTGGTAGAGCAGGGGCACGCCGTTGGAGCTGAAGTAGAAGCTGTGCTTGCCTTCTTTCCAGGCCTGGACGATCTCGTCGGGGGCGGCGCAACGGGGGGCGCGGTCGCGGAGCAGGTCGGCCGCGTAGGTGAACCGGGCCAGGCGCTTCATGATGGTGAGCGGATCGTCGTGCTCCTGGCCGGCGTTCTGGAAGATGCAGTCCACGCCCGCCTCGTCCCACGCCATGAGGACCTCCTCGCGCTCGACCGGGTCGGTGGCCTTGCGGGTCATCATCATGTCCTCGAACATGTCGTCGATCTCGGCGTCGGAGGCGCCGGCGTTGATGACTTCGGCGGCGCGGTCGCCGTCAATGGCGGCGGAAGGGGAGAAGCCGTACGACTCGAAGACGAGGGAGTTCTTGTGCAGTTCGAGACCGTGCTCCAGGTCCTTCTGGCTGGGCTTTAGGATATCGAGCGCGACCTGGCGGGCTTGACGGATGGTTTCGTTCATGGAGTCCGTTCCTTGCATGGGGGCTTCACAGACGCAAAACCGACATAAAAGCACGCGGGGAGGCGAAAGTCAACGAGGCGCGCGGGCGCAATGCTACCTCCTGCGCGCGGCGGCGCTGGGCGCTATGGCCGCGCGGGCGCAAGGGCGTATAATATCCCTCTGCGTTCGCGGGCGCGGTTCCAGCGTCGCGGCGGGCAGGCGGACGCATTGGAGGACGGGTCTTGAGTCAGGACGCCGGGACATCTCATGCCGTTGCGCCGACGCCCGAACAGCGCCGCGGCATGAGGGCGGCCATCGCGGGCCAGTGTTTCGGCTGCTTGGGGCAACAAGCGTTTCAGAACGGCCTGATGCTTTTGTACCTGAAAGGGCTGGCGTTCAGCGACGTGGCGATCGTCGTTTGTCTGGCTTTGCCCTACCTGGTGATGTCTCTCTTGTCGCCAGTAACGGCGTACTGGAGCGACCGCCTGGGCAGGAAGCGTTTGGTGATCGTTGGCGCGGTCTTTCAGGCCGCGGGGTTCCTGGTTTGTACGCTGCTGGGGGCGCTGCCAGGCGCGGCGGGGCGGGCGGGCGTGGTGGCCGGGGTGGCGGCGTGGGGGGTGAGCTCGGCCATCACCGGCGGCGCGTGGTTCTCGCTGCTAAGCGGGGTGGCGCCGCCCGGCGTGCGCGGCCGGTTCTTCGGCAAGTTGCGCTTCTCTTGGCAGCTCACGGGCGTGGTGTTCACGGCGCTGGCCGCGCCTTTCCTGGCGCAGGACACGCCGGTCCTGGCGCTGCAGTGTCTGCTGGGAGCGGTGACCCTGTCGATGTTCGTCCGCCCCGTAATCTTCACCGCGATCCCAGACCTGGAGCGGCCAGAGCCCCTGGCCGACGGGTTCATCCGGTCGATGCTTGGGCTGGCGCGGATCGACAGCTACGCTTCGTTTGTGGCCTACGCGTTTCTGCTGGCGTTGTTTACGGCGGGGTGTCCCGCGTTGTTCGGGCTGGTGGAAAAGCGGTTCCTGGGGCTCGGCGACAACACGGTGTTGTGGCTGGGCAACGTCTTCATGATCGGTTCTATGATCGGCTACTTCGCCGGGGGCAAGGTCGTGGACCGGTGGGGGACCAAGCCGGTCTTTCTCATCTGCCACTTCACGTTCGCGGCCACACTGATCGCCTATGTGCTCAGGGGCTTTGCGCCTGGCCCGGTGGTGTGGACCATCGGGACCATCCGTTTCGTCTTCGGCCTGGTCATGGCGGCCTCCAGCGTAGCCATCTCGACGGAGATGCTGGCGATCTGTCCGGCCAAGGGACTCTCGCTTTCGACGTCGGTGTGCAACACGATGTATGTGGCCGGGTCGTCGCTGTCTGGCCTGATGAGCGGGTGGGCGTTGAAGCTGGGGTTCCTGCAGAAGCAGTGGACGCTGATGGGCGCGCCGCTCAGCGAATATAACGCGATTCTGCTGGTCTACGGCGTTATGGTGGGGCTGCTGGTGGTGACGCTGGGGCTGGCGCCTTCGGTGATCGGCAAAGCGGAGTGGTACCCCCGGCCGTGAGGGCGCCGGGTTGCGGGGGATCAGCCGGCCAGCCGGGGTTCCAGGTCCACGAGCACGAGCTTCTCCAGCCACTGGGTCTCGGTCTTATGGCACTCGATGCAGCCCAGCAGGAGGAGCTTCTCGCTGGTGACTTTGGCGCCGATGCAGTCGCGGGCGGAGACGCCGAAGCGATGGAGCATCTCGGCGGCGTTGACGGAGAAGAGGAACCGCTCATAGAGGCGCTTGGAGATTTCATGGTCGTGCCGGTTGGCGGGGTCGACCTTGAAGACGCCCAGGCTGTCGCGGGTGGGGTCGGCGCGCTGGGGGTCGTAACCGAAGCGCAGGCTGGCCAGGGCCTGGCCAAGCTCGGGCTTGAGGAGCTTGGCCTTGCGGACGCGCTTGGCGAAGCGTTCCGTGAGGAAGACCTCCATGCGGAAGGTCTTGCTCGTGGCCTGGCCCTCGACGATGACGAAGGGCTGGGGACGGAGATCGTTGACCTGGGGCAGAACGGCTTTGATTTTCTCCAAGAGCGCCTCGGAGGACCAGTCGTTGCTTTCGGCCACAACTATCCCTCTCCATGACCTGGGCCGGCGCCGCGGCTCCAGCGCCGCATGGACGCCATCTGCGGTTTCTGATTTTGCCGGATGTCGCCGCGCGTTTCAAGGGGCGTTTGGCTTCGGGCCGCCGGGCAAGGCGCGCCACGGCCGCGCGCCACGGCGCTACAGCGCCTCGCGTTTGAGCTCCTCCAGGATGTTGAGGGCCTGGAGCGGGGTGAGGCTGGAGATGTCGAGGCCGCGGATGCGGTCGAGGATGCGGTCGCTCTTTTCCGTGAAGATGCGGAGCTGGGTCTTCTGGCGCTGTTTGCGCGCCGGCAGGGCCAGCCGGGGCTTGTCGTCTTCGGTCAGAGCCATGGATTCGAGGCTGGCCAGGATTTCGCGGGCGCGCTCGATCAGATTGGGCGGGATGCCGGCCAGGCGCGCGACGTGGAGGCCGTAGCTCTTGTCCGCGCCGCCGGGCACGATTTTGCGCAAGAAGACGATCTGGTCGCGCCATTCGCGCACGGCCACGTTGAGGTTCTGGATGCCGGGGCAGACCTGGGCGAGTTCGGTCAACTCGTGGTAGTGGGTGGCGAACAGGGCGCGGCTGTGCAGGTGCTGATGGATGAACTCGGCCACGGCCCAGGCGATGGACAGGCCGTCGAAAGTGCTGGTGCCGCGGCCCACCTCGTCCAGGATGAGCAGGCTGCGGGGCGTGGCGTTGTTGAGGATGTTGGCGGTCTCGATCATCTCCACCATGA
>Ga0116147_1005080_pt1 | contig 11324 bp, 8 predicted proteins | sample AD_JPNHG3_MetaG_FD_89749 | JGI IMG/M metagenome (GOLD analysis project Ga0116147, IMG submission 89749) | Active sludge microbial communities of municipal wastewater-treating anaerobic digesters from Japan - AD_JPNHG3_MetaG | ecosystem: Engineered > Bioreactor > Anaerobic > Digestate | place...
CGGAGTTTTGCGTCCTTGAAGATGACTGCTGGATTGGTCCCAATGTGGTCATGACTAATGCAAGTTATCCGCGGGCGGCAAGAACGAAGGATTTTTTACGAGGGGCGATTATTAGACGCGGGGCAAAAATCGGCGCGAATACAACCCTGCTCCCCGGCGTTTAAATAGGCGCAAACGCCCTTGTCGGAGCGGGCGCCGTGGTCACCTGCTATGTCCCTCCAAATGTTGTTGTAGCGGGAAACCCCGCAAAGATTATCAAATCCGTTCATGATTTAAGATATCCTGACGGCGATTTTGTTTACCCGAAAGAGGATTAAGCATGACATCCATACCTTTTGTTGATTTGAAGGCTCAGTATCTTTCCATCAAAAGCGAGATAGACGCTGCGATTCAGAACGTTTTGGACACATCGAATTTCATCATGGGCGAGAATGTGAAAAAATTCGAGCAGGAATTTGCGGCGTGGAGCGGCGCGCCTTTTGCCATCGGATGCAGCTCCTGCACAACGGCGATCCATCTGGCGCTCCTTGGCTGCAAGATAGAGCCGGGCGACGAAGTCATCACCGTCTCCCATACATTCATCGCCACAGCCGAAGCAATCTGCCACTGCGGGGCGACGCCCGTTTTTGTGGATGTTGACCCCGAAACATACAACATCTCTCCCGAACAAATTGAAGCGGCTATCACGCCTCGGACAAAGGCTATCATTCCCGTTCATCTTTACGGTCAATGCGCCGATATGGAGCCGATTCTTGAATTGGCGGAAAAACACGGCTTGCGCGTCATTGAAGATTGCGCTCAGGCTCATGGAGCGGAATATCAGGGACGCCGCGCGGGAACAATGGGCGATTTTGGCTGCTTCAGTTTTTTTCCCGGAAAAAATCTCGGCGCGTATGGCGACGCCGGAGCAGTTATCACCAAGAACGAATCCGATGCGCGGTTGCTCCGATTGCTGGTCAATCATGGACGCGAATCCAAATATGAACATGAAATTATCGGATATAATTATCGCATGGACGCCCTTCAAGCGGCGATTCTGCGGGTCAAGTTGCGCCGTCTTGACAGCTGGATTGCGGCGCGGCGGCGGCGCTCAAAAAACAAGGCATCGCCACCGGTGTTCATTATCCGCTGCCGCTGCATTTGCAGCCTTGCTTCAAAGGCATGAAAGGCTCAACCTCCGGCAATTTCCCCGTTACGGAAAATCTGGCAAGGCGCGTCCTTTCTCTGCCAATCTTTCCCGAATTAACGGAAACGCAACAGGATTATATTGCAACGGTTCTCCGCAATTATTTCAAATGAACGTTAGAACCGAAAAATATATTTTGTTTTTGATTCTTTTGTTCGGTTTTATATTGCGCGCTCTTTCCATCAATTATGGACTTCCCAATCCGGGGTATTTTTCTTCCGATGAAATTGACTCCATAAGCCGCGCCGTAAAAATCGGCGCCGGCGATTTAACGCCTGCCCATTTTAATAAGCCGACTTTTTATAATATCATAATTATTGTGTTTAACCTTTTTGCTTTTCTTTTTTATCGAATTATTGGAGCCGATACCGATTTCAAACGATTGTTCATTCAAAACCCCGCATTCTTTTATATCCCTGCAAGATTGGCGAGCGTTTGCGCCGGCACCGCGGCTCTTTATCTTTGTTATCGCGCCGGTAAAAAATTAAAAGACGCACGCGTCGGATTATCCGCCGCCTTTTTGCTTTCGTGTTGTTATACCACCGTTCGATTTTCTCATTACGCAAAAGAGGATGCGCTTTTGACCTTGATGGTGTTATTAACATTTATGATTGCGATAAAATTAGGCGAAGGCATTTCTGCGAAACGTGTTTTAATTACCGGATTATTAACCGGCTTAACTGCCGCCGCAAAATTCACAGGCATATTGGCAATCATATTTCCAGTGTATTACTTAATTAAAAACAAAAATCTGAAACCCAAAATACTCCTTTCATTGCTTGGCGGCGTGTTATTTGGATTCGCCTTAGGAATGCCATATTTTATTATTCATCCGATTAGTTTTTTTAAGGGGCTTATCTCTTCCACAATTTTAAGACAGGTTCAGGGGGGAACTATTTGGCTGGGAGGCGAGAAACATTTTGGTTTGATATTTATCGCTAAAATGTTTATTCAAGAGTTCGGTTGCCTTTATGCCGCCGCGCTCCTATATTTTTTATTCCATGCAATATTTAATAAAGGCAAAATATCGGCAAAGCCGCTTTTCAAAACCCCCTCGGCTTTTTTTGCCCTTATATTCTTAACAATTATCATCTTTGCAGGACATCTGGATTATCATTATATTATGCCGCTGACGCCTTTTTTATGCCTTGCCGCCGCCGTGAACATCGCCAAAGCAAAATCAAATACTATTTACGTCATGATGATGTTTCTATTGATTGTCGAACCGCTTTATCGCTCAGTCAAATTTGATGTTGAATCTTTTGGCGAGGACACAAGAATTACCGCCGCAAAATGGATTGAAGCCAATATACCAACACATGAACAGATTGCATTCGATACCGCATATTTCTATCAATATCACCCCCCGATTGGACTCTCAAAGGAAAGCTTGGATGCCTTGAAATTGGATGCGCAAAAGGAAGGCGGCACGGGAAATTATTATCAGCTGCTTGGCGAATATCAAAATAAAGAAAAAATATATTATGCGCGATTTCTCCCCATGCCCACATGGTTGGAAAAATTGCAGCCGTCAAATATCGAACAATACAACTTGGGGAATTTGCAAAAAGGCGGCTTTACGTGGCTTGTTTGTTCCAGCTATTATCATAATCGAATTATGAATGACAAAAATTACGGTTGGCAGCCGATTCGAAATTTTTATTTGGAAATTTTCGGAAAAGAGTTGCAAATATTCCAACCGCAACCTTGGGTTAATATGGGTCCAATTATTAAAGTTTATCGAATTGGAGAGTCCGGACATCAACGTTAAAAAGACATATTATCCTTTTATTATTTTGCTTTTTTGCTATGCGCTATATGCGGGGATTTTCATTTACCGCACAAGTTTTATTGTGAATGAAGTTCGGTATTTTTGCCTCCTCGATGACGCCATGATTTCAATGACATACGCGCGCAATCTTGCGGCGGGTTGCGGGCTTGTGTGGAATGCGGGCGAGCCGCCGGTCGAAGGGATTACCAATCTTTTATGGGCGCTTTATATGGCGCTTTTTCATCTGCTGCCCATTGCCGTTGAGAAAATAAGTCTGTGCATTCAAGTTAGCGGCGCGCTTTTGCTTCTTGCGAATATAATAACAATCAAAAAGATTGCCGATATTTTATCCGACGGGAATACCTTCATATCCTTTGGGGCGGCGCTCCTAACGGCATTTTACCTGCCGCTGAATAATTGGGCGTTGCAGGGGACGGAGGTCGGCGCTCTGACCTTCCTCACCAGTTTGACTGTCTTGAAAATAATTCAGAACTACAAAGGCAGCCGCCGCTCGCTATCGCCATTTATCCTATTGGGAATTGCCGCGCTGATTAGAATCGATATGTTTTTGCTCTACGGGACTGTCTTGATATTTTTGTTCTTTGCCGAACCTCAAAATAGAAGATTCAATGCATTTGCCGGATTGGGTGTTTTTGTGATTTCTTTATTGAGCCAGACCCTTTTTCGACGTTGGTATTATGGCGATATTTTTCCGAACACTTATTATCTCAAGATGTCGGGGATTCCGTTAGGGCTGCGTTTGATGCGCGGGCTCCTTGTGCTGGCGCTGTTTATTTGGAAGATGAACTGGTGTATTGCGATGCTGTCATTGATTTTTATCTTCCATAAGCGCGCGCAAAACACCTTACTTTTGTATCTGCTAATAGCGGCGCAAATGTTTTACAGCATTTATATCGGCGGCGATTCATGGGAGTGGTGGGGCGGCAGCAACCGTTTTATCAGCATCGTGATGCCGCTTTTTTTTATTCTGATTTGCCAAGGCGCGCATGAAATAATTGTGGATAAATTGAAGCGGGGCTATCTTATTTATTCCTTATTGATACTGGCTATTCTGGCGAATCTCAACGCCACAAGAGGCGCGGCGGCGCTTGCTGATGCACTCCTGATTAAACGACCCTTGCACGTCATAGACAATCAGCAAAAAATTCAAACAGCGCTCGAAATTAAAAAAATTACAACCCCCGATGCGCATGCGGCGGTGGCATGGGCGGGAATTCCCATATACTTTTCCGAAAGAAAAGGCGTGGATTTGCTCGGCAAAAACGATCCGGTGATTGCGCGCCAACCCATGAAACCTATTAGCGGAATTCGCGAATTTAATCCGGGGCATTTGAAAAGAGATTACAACTATTCAATAGGCGTTTTAAGACCCGATGTTGTCGTAGAACTTGCTCGGCATCCCGAAAAGGCAAAAAGGATATTGAACGAGTTTTACGAAAATAAAAGTGTTGGCGAATTTGAATTTTATTTTCTCAAAAACTCGGATAAAATTATCAAGATGAAACCATGAAAAAACTGCTCATCATCTCATACGATTTCCCGCCTTCCATAACCGGCGTGCGGCGCGTCCTCAAATGGATTCGATACCTTCCGGAGAGCGGTTGGGAATCACTTGTCCTGACGGTGAAACCAATTCGCACGGTGCGTCTCGACCCAGCGCCGCTTGCAGAATTATCGGATAAAGGCGTCCCGATATTTCGCGCAGGTTCTTTAGACCCTTATCGGCTGACTGAAAAATTTTTCCCCCGCAAAACGGAAGAAACAAAGCCTATCGGACACTCATCTGAAAGATTAAAAGGCGCGATGGAATTTTTGAGGAGGTGGGTCTTTATCCCAGATGACCGATGCGGCTGGATTCCCTTTGCCGCGCTCAAAGGATTATCGCTGATTCGACAATTCAAACCCGATGCAATGCTGACAACCTCATATCCACAGTCCGCTCATATAATCGGCGCGATTCTGAAAAAAATCACACACTTGCCTTGGACGGCTGATTTTCGTGACGCTTGGACGCAGAACGCCGAATTCTTCAAACCCGCAACCTCTCTCCATGCCCGCTTCCAAATGAAACTCGAAAAAACCGTAGCAAAAAATTGCGACATCCTCACAAGCGTTTCCGAACCTATTAGCGCGCATTTTAAAAAGATTTTAGGCGAAGCGAATCATAAAGTGCATACATTGCCCAATGGATATGATGAATCGGATTTTGAAAATCTCACCGCCCATCCAACGGCAAAGTTCACGCTTGTATATTCTGGGACATTCTTTGGGGAGAGAACCCCTCGATATTTTTTACAAGCCTTAAGCGAGCTGTTGAAAAAGCAACCAGAATGGCGAAAAAATTTCCATGTTCGGTTTTTTTCCAGCGTTGACGATTCGACTGCGCAAACGATTAACGAAAAAGCCATTGGGGATGTTGTTCGAATTGAAGGCATGTGCTCCTACATCGAAAACATTCAGCAACAGATGAATGCGACAATCCTACTGCTTTTTATCCCGCCCGGACCGCATTCGGATGTTATGATGACGCAAAAAGTTTTTGAATATCTCCGAACCGGACGCCCCATACTTGCAATGATTCCCGATGGGGCTTGTAAAAATTTGCTGAGTCCGTTCGAAGGCGTGAAGATAGTCGAACCGCTCGATGTCGAAGGCATCAAATTGTGCGTTGAGGATTTATATCTCAAATGGAAAGCGGGAGGTCTGGGCGCCCCGCAACAAAGAAGAATCGAACAATTTGAAAGGCGAAATCTTACAAAGCAACTCGCTGCCCTTCTTGATTCGATATGCAGAAAATAAAAATCTTACTCAATGGAGATGATGTCTTCCGCATTGATTAACTTTAACTCAATTTCATTTCTTTGCTCATAAATCATGACAACGCCCTGAAGCATGATTTTTGCGCCAACGCGTATTTGGTCGTTTTGCTTAACTGATTGCGCCATGGCATCCCACAGAGGGACAGTAATCGTTCCCGTCGAATCCGTCACTTTAAGAAGCCGTCCATTTTTTACCGATATAATTCTGGTAATATTTCCTGAAATGGCGACAGTAACATTCAAATACTCCTTATTGATTTTTCCAATATCAATAACCTGCTTCTGCGAAAGGGGAGCGGCAGTCGCGGATAATTGTTTTGGTTTCATCACAATTTTATCGGGAGCCGTCACCTTAATTTGCATTTTACCGCGAAATTCCGTCACCTCGCCCTCAACCTGAACGGCGTTGCCAATCACCGGTTTTTGAGCCTCTGTCAATTGTGCGCCAAGGTCTGGCCAATATACATAAGCGACATCTTTAATGCCGTCGCTGATTAAAACCGTTGTTGGCGCCGTGTCTTTCCATGACGGCTTGATATCAACAATTTTCCCGCGAACCTTTACAATCTTGCCTAAAAGAGAGTCCGTAATCCTGCTTGGCGCAAGCGTATCGGAAAGATCGCTCGGCTCTTCCTCTACAGGACGCGCTTCTGGCTGAGCAATTGAAGGAGCCGCCGATGATGCGGCGGTCGTTGGCGATGGAGCGGATTGAATTGCGTTTTCATTTATGGGGATAATATCAGAGGCTTTGGACACCTTAATCTGCATCTTATTGCGAAATTCGTTAACCTGTCCGGAGATTTTAAGAGTCTGACCAATGGCGGGCATCTTTTCCGAGCCGAGACCAGCTGCAACATCGCTCCAGAAGACGACGTCAATGCTGCCTGTATTATCGGTTAGAATGATAGTATGCGGGGCGCGCTCTGTTTGAGGCGCCTTGTATTCTTTAACCAAACCTTGGACGGTAATAGTTCGTTCAAGCAGGGAGCTATTGACCTGACTGGGCGTCAACACGCCGCTCGCAAGGGGCGGAGCGGTCATCGGTTGTTGTACCGATGGGGCAGAGATCGGCGCGTCAAATAATTGAACATCCGCCGCATTGTAAACATTCAAATTGATGTTGCCCTTAAAATCCTTAACCTGCCCTGTTACGCGAATTTTTGTCCCCGGCTTCAATTGCTCTTTGATGGCGATTTGATTATATGTTTCTTTCCAAAAGACAATGCGAATTGTTTCAGTATCGTCAGTCAGATAAACAGAATAAGGCGTCGTATCAGTTCGAGGAGATTGAATGGACACAATTTTTCCGCCGACCGTAACCGTCTGCCCGATGTTTTTCTGGGTAACCATATTAATGGGCGTGATGGCGGAAGATCCCTGAGCATGAACAAACGATGCCAGCAAAATCATAAAAATAATAAACGACGCAAAAACTCTTATTTTCATTTCATTCCTCCCATGATTTAATGCATAGCTATATAAACCTGTTAGCGCTTGGCGGTCAACAAGTATCAAAATTTTATGAGATTAACCCTTCGTCTGCGAAACTATAATAAGCGCCATCGCCGATGATAATATGGTCAACGACTCGGATGCCCAAAATTTCGCCCGCCTTTTGCAAACGTTCGGTCAACATTATATCCGCGCGGCTCGGCGCCGGATGTCCGCTGGGGTGGTTATGAATAAAAATAACGCCCGCCCCGGAATCGCGAATGGCTTCCTTAAAAGCCTCCCTCGGATGAACCGTGCAGGAATTTAAAGTCCCTTTGGAAATCTCAACTTCGCGCATGATTTCATTTCGGCAGTTAAGAACGAGCATCAAAAATACTTCCTGCTTATAATTTGTGAAACGCAATCTGTATTGTTCGTAAACAGCGCAGCTTTCCTTGATTTCGGTTAACACCCGCTTTTTTTCCTGAGAAAACCGCTTGCCCAGCTCAATGGCAGCTTTGATTTCCGCCGCCTTTGTCAGACCGATTCCCTTGATGGCGCAGAGCTCTTTTATGGTTGCCGCCTCAATTGCCCGCAGCGATCCCAGTTTATTAATCAGCGTGTTTGATAAATCCATTACAGAAAGCGTTTTTGTCCCTGTGCGCAAGAGGACGGCAAGGAGTTCAGGGACAGATAAAGCTGGCGCCCCCTGAAGCAAAAGCTTTTCGCGCGGGAGTTCTTTTGGTTGTCGGGCAATCTTTTGCGCATCATAATCCTCCCCAATGGATTCAGCCTTAATTAACTGGAAGTAATGACAATAATTTGCAAGGGGACATTTGGAGCAAAACGGTTTTTCCCCGCATATCGGGACATCTCTTGCCGCGGTTTTCTCCGAGCCGGAAAATAACCCAAACAAATAATCCAGAGATTGAATGGATTCGTTGCAAAGGCGCGATAGTTGAGAGCAAAAATTTTGATATAATGTCAAAGATTTGGAATTTGTATTAGAAACATTAAGCCAACCAAGCCGAAATAAAAACTTGCGCTTTCTTGTCTCAAGAACCGCCACAGGGGCGCCAAGAAGTTTCAAGAAGCGGTATGCTTTCATGGCATTCAGCCCGGTCTTCCCGCTGGATAAATCTTTGATAAGCGCCAGCCAGTTGATCTCATTTTGGGGAATTGCATTCAGGCAATCAAGAATGTTGGTAACCGCTTGGAAGTTTTTAACAAATTTTTCTTTTTCCTTATCCGTCAAATGATAAAAGTCGTGTTTGAGATAGGGATTTATTGACTCTTGGCAGGAATGAAAATCATCCTCGCAAATTTCCTTTATAATATGCCGGATTTTTCTGCGCCCGATAGCCGCATCAATATTGATATTCAAGACAACAGAAAGATAGGATTCCCGAATCAAATCTTCGGTTTTACAGGTCAATGAAGTATTTTGAAGGTTTTCAAATATTTTCTCAAGGCTGGGGTCGCAGGCAAACAAATGGTTGCGGATTTTTTCAATGCAATCAATAATGATAAGCTCGTTTTCCGCCATAATCACAAAGGAATGAAAAACACCTTAAATGTGGTTTTTTCGGGATTCTTTTTAACCCCAAACAAACCGCCAAGAAAATTATATTCGCGAGTTTCTTCTTCGCGCTTCAATTGCAGAACAAGGGTATTAACCTCTGAAGAGTCAATGTTTGCATCATGTTCTCGATGGTAAATTTTTCCAAAAACGCGGCGGGAATAATGGCCTTGCGCATCGCCTTGCGAATTATAAACCGATACAATAGATCCAAAATTCCGTTCCCACGCATCCGCCTTGTCGTAATAAAAAAAGCGCAAAGCCGAAGTTTGCCATGAACCGTCGGACTTGCTTATCGTTCCAAAGAATGGAAAAAAGGTGCGGCGCTTCTCCCATGAGCCATCGTTATATACCATATCGCGCCCGATATAAAATGGGAAAAAAAATGTCCTTTTGTAAGTGTAGGTTTCAAACTCTGTGGTCTTATGGCGAAACACAGGCCAAAGTGTATAATAAAACAGTTCTTTGGGTTTTCGGCGATGTCCGAAGAGCGGAAAAACCTGCCTTGTCCGCGCCTCTATGCTATTTTCAAATTTGAACATAGAAAATAAAATATCAAACCCATACCCATTATCATCAACATAATCCGCCTTCCGAAAAACCGGACCCAGAATGCCCCATTGCGAACGCTTCGGCGTTTCCTTTCTGCCAAAGAGCAAATAATAATCCCATTTTTCTTTTGGCGTTCTTTGGCGGACAAAAAGCGGAAACAGAAGATCAAATGTTTTAACGCCGCCATCTTTTAATACCGTCTCTCGATGATACCCAAGAGGCCAAATGTAATTCATGCGCGTATATTCGCCGTCATTTTTTGCAAAACTAAAAAGAGGCCAGACGCTTAGCGCTTTATACCCGTCGCCGTTGCCATAGCCGAATACAGGCCAAAGAAAATGATATTGATATTTGCCCGGGTTATTCACTTTGGCAAACAGAGGCCAAAGAATAGTCAGAATGCGGTCGTTGTTTCCCAGGTTGCGGAAATCTCCGAAAAAGGGCAAAAAGGCAGTATAGCTTTGAGGCTGCTGCGAAGGAAAGGGGAGAAAGACATAAGCATCATTGGCATACCAAACAAACGGGAAAAAGATGAAATGGCTGCGGTCATTCTTATCCGTACCGGTGAATAAAAAAGGAAAGAATGTGAATTTTTTATAGGAGTCGTTCTGTGTGTCTTTGTCCGATTTTTCAAACATCATTAAAAACCTGTATTGAGAGCGGCGCTCCTCTCCGCCTTCTCCGCGCGGTTTGGAACGGATTGTGATTAGAGGCCAAACAAAATCCCATAATATTTTTTTGGTGTCCGCTTCGTTCCTATGGGAAAAGACAAAAGGAATGCGCGCCTGCGTCGTGCCGTTTTTGGAGGTGAGATTGAAGAGCGGATACCCCAGATTGATTTCCGTTCGCGACGTCTCCGAATCGTGTTGATAGGACGCGGCGGGAAACAACGACACATCGGCTGCTAATGCAAATGATTTGAGTAAAAGGGCAAATATTAAGAATATAAAAACACGTTGAAACACGTTATGTCTTCAAAAGCCTTTTGTTTCTTCAGAAAAAAGAGTTATGGTAAAAACAGTGCCTTCGCCATAATTGGAATCAACGGACATTTTGCCGTTATTCTCCTCGACTATTTTCCTTGTTGTGCAAAGCCCCAGCCCCGTCCCGTTTGAACCTTTGGTCGTAAAGAAAGGCGTAAAGAGGCGGCTCATGACATCCGGCGGCATGCCTTCGCCGTTATCTGAAACCTTGATGATAATGCTATCTTCCTCGTTGACGCTTGTTGAAATTTTTATCAAACCATTTTCGTGTTTGATAGCCTCGCTTGCATTAATTATCAGGTTCATCAAACATTTATACATGCCGTCCTCGCTAAGACGGCGATCCGGAACCTTGTTATCAAGTTCAAGTTCAATCTTAATGTTTTTCTTTTCCATCTGCTCCTTGATGGAGTCTTTGATTTCCAGAACCACATCGTTAATGCTGCAGAATTTTTTCGGACCGGAAGATGCGCGGGAAAAGTCAAGCATGTCGCGGATGAATTTGCCGATTTTTTCCTCGCCGCGCTTGATAATATCCCAGCTGGCGCGGACGCTATCAATCGAACCTTCATTCAGGCTCTTGTCCATCAGTTGCGCCCCGCCCATAGTCAGTTGTAAAATGTTCTTAATATTGTGAGCCACGCCCGTAATGGTCTGCCCGATGGCTGCCATCTTTTCCGCTTGAACCATCCGCTCGCGCATTTCCACATTATCCAAAGAAAGCGCAAGCTCATTGCCTAAATTGGAGATGAAATTCAAGTCCCCCTCATTAAAGGCGCGAACCTCCTCGCGGGTGTCAATATGGAGAACGCCAAGAACCCTGCCCTTAGCGATGAGCGGAACGCACATGGCGGAGCGGATATCATGCATGACGATGCTCTCCGAACCGTCAAAACGCTCATCAGAACGGGCGTCGCGGCTGAGAACCGAAATCTTCTCGCGAGCGCAACGCTCCACAATTGTCCGACTGATGGAAATATTA
>Ga0116147_1005091_pt1 | contig 11313 bp, 12 predicted proteins | sample AD_JPNHG3_MetaG_FD_89749 | JGI IMG/M metagenome (GOLD analysis project Ga0116147, IMG submission 89749) | Active sludge microbial communities of municipal wastewater-treating anaerobic digesters from Japan - AD_JPNHG3_MetaG | ecosystem: Engineered > Bioreactor > Anaerobic > Digestate | place...
AGGAGGCTGCGGAAGCTTACAGTGTGCTAGGTGACCCCGAGAAGCGGGCGCAATACGACCGATTCGGTCACTCCGGACTGGGAGGCGACTTCAGCGGGTTCGATGCCGATATCTTCGCCGACTTCGGGGACATTCTGGGAGACTTCTTCGGCTTCGGTGACCTGTTTGGAGGCTCACGGAGGCGGAGCCGGTCGCATCGCGGAACCGATCTACGCTACGACCTGACCGTCGAGTTCGAAGACGCCGTCTTCGGAACCAAGGCCAAACTACGAATCCCGCGCACCCAAACTTGCAACCATTGCCAGGGAACCGGCGCCGATCCGAAACACGGTACCGAGGTTTGTACCACCTGCGGCGGCCACGGCCAGGTCCGATTCCAGCAGGGCTTCTTCGTCATCAGCCGCGAGTGTTCGGCATGCCGAGGCACGGGCCGGATTGTTCGCGAGCCGTGCCCTGAATGCAAGGGGCAGGGACGCATTCAGAAAGAGCGGGTACTGGAGGTGCGCGTCCCTGCCGGGGTCGAGACCGGCACGCGGCTGAGAATCGCCGGCGAGGGTGACGCCGGATATCAAGGAGGGCCTCCCGGAGACTTGTATGTCAGCATCCAGGTCAAAGACCATCCTTTCTTCCGCCGTCAGGGAGACGATCTGCTGTGTGAAGTTCCGATTAATTTCGCTCAGGCGGCACTGGGGTGTGAAATCAAAGTGCCCACCCTTGAAGGTGATCATGTTCTTAAGATTCCCCCCGGTACTCAGTCCGGAACCGTGTTTCGGCTTCGCGGAAAGGGCGTTCTGAATCTCAACGGAATGGGACGCGGAGACCAGCTGGTCAAAGTGGTCGTACGGACCCCAAAGAAACTTTCGGATCGTGCCCGGGACTTGCTGAAGGAGCTGGCGGAAGAGCTGGGACCGGCCGACGAGCCGGAGACCGAGGAAGGCTTTTTTAGTCGCGTAAAGGATATGTTCTCGTAATCCATTGACCAATATTCACTTCAGCCGAAAACCAGCTGGCTACTATTGCCTGGAAATCGAGGTCCCGGAGGTCCGTGCGGAACGGGTGTACGAATGGTTGGCCGAACTGGGCGGGTTGGGATGGGAAGAGTTCTCCGATGGTGAAAACCTTCGCGTGTTGGCCTATTTTCCCGCAGGGCCTTCCTGGGAACGCCGGCAGTTGACCATGGCGAATCAGTTCCGGGATCTGGTGGGAGCCACCGCCCGACTGCGCTTTCATAGGCTGACCTACGACCCCACCGAATGGGTGCAGCAATTCAAGGCACATTTTCACGGTTTCCAAGTGGCCGACTCCTTCTGGATACGACCACCCTGGGAACCGCCGGCATTACCTCCACTTCTCGACCTGTGTATCGAGCCCGGCCACGGCTTCGGCACCGGAACACACGAGTCAACCCGGCTGGCGCTAACCCTGCTGGTCGAACCCGTACGGAACGCTCGGGCAATCCTCGACGTTGGGACCGGGAGCGGCATTTTGGCGGTCGCCGCCGCCAAGTTGAATCCTTCCGCTTCGGTCGTCGCGCTCGACATCGATCCTCTGGCGGCGAGCGAAGCGTTGCGAACGTGCGATCTGAACAAGGTAGGCAATGTCCTCATAGCGGTTGGAGGACCCGAGGTTCTCAGGGCGAACTTTGATATCACCTTGGCCAACCTGACGGCTTCCTTGCTGTCGAGCTTGCGACGTCGTCTCGCGACCCTAACCCGATCGCACTTAGTGCTTTCGGGAATTACGGAAGACGAACAACCTCTTGTGGAGGAAGCCTTCCGAGATTGCGGCTGGACGGTGCGGCGTACCGCCGCCGAAAATGACTGGCGGGCAATGGAGATGGTCCCATGCACCGGATCCTGACAAGCCGGATCGAGGAAGACAGAGTCGCTTTGACTCCGGAGGACTTTCACCATTTGGTCCGGGTTCTGCGCCTACGTGAAGGGGACGAATTTGAGGCCGTAACGGGAGACGGGCACAGATTCCTTTGCCGACTTGAGCGGGCGGGTACGGCCTGGTGGGGACGAATCCAGAGGGCGGCTTACGATCCTCGCGAGTCGCCTTTTCGCATTCACCTCGCACCGGCGCTCATTAAGTGGGAACGCTTCGAATGGATCCTCCAGAAGGGGGTGGAACTGGGCGTCGCTTCGTTTCATCCTATCCTCAGCGAGCGAACTTCCTCCACACGGCATGGCGGGTACTGTCCCCGGAAACTGGAACGCTGGCACCGCATTCTCCAGGAAGCCCTCAAGCAGTGTGGGCGAGGCTGTCTCCCCCGGCTCGAGGAACCGACCCCTCTGGCGGCCGTGCTGGAGCGGCTCGCCAAACACCCCATTGTGTTCCTGGATGAGAACACGCACCGGCCGCTTCAACAACGAGTTGAGGAGCTCGTCGGCTGTCAAGAATGCCTTCTTCTGGTCGGGCCCGAAGGAGGCTGGGACGAACGCGAGCGTACCCTTGTCCGGATGAAAGGCGTTCCTCCGGTCGGCTTGGGACCTCGCATCCTTCGAGCCGAGACGGCGGCTGTCGCCGCCTCCACAATCCTGCAGTACTCGTTGGGCGACCTTGGGCGGGGGATCTCCACCCCCGAAACCCCCGGCGAAAGTGAGCGGGAGAAACCGATCGAGGATTGACGAAACGCGCGTCGACCCTTAGACTCCCGACACCATGCGGCATGCGGCTTGGTTATTTCTTGTTTCTTTGGCGATTCAGGTTGCGTCGGCCTTCGCGCAAATCCGACCCTTGGTCACGGAACCGGCCGCAATTATCGACAAGGACGTACTGAGAATCGAAGCAGGTTTCGAGTTTCTCCAAGACGTAGAGCTGCGACATTCAGGCCTGGAGGGAGATCTTACGCGACTTGGTTCCTTGGGACTACGCTACGGCGCCGGGACCAGGGTCGAGATTGGGATTTTCTGGACGGTTCGGCAGTTTCTCAACGTCGATCATCGTTTCCCGGCTCCATTGTCGTCAGCGCTTAATTTCTCGGGGAACTCCACTTCCGATGTCGGCAATGCTGTCCTGGCCACCAAGCTCGCCCTACTGAGAGAGGGCCCGAGGCGCCCGGCGATTTCTTTCCGGTTCGCCACCGAGCTGCCCAACGCCAGTACCGAGAAAGGCATTGGCGTGGATGAAACGAACTTCACGGCCGAAGTCCTCACCGAGAAGAGATATCGAGGGCTCCGGCTCATTGGCAACGTGGGACTGGCAATTCTCGGCGATCCTCTGACACCCGGGGCCCAGGACGATCTGTTGACCTACGGCTTGGCGACGGTCCTTCCCGTCGCCAATGATTTAAACCTTGTCTGCGACTGGCACGGTCGCACCGGAGCGGGCGGAGTTGGAACCGAAGATCAGTCTACTGTGCGTCTCGGCGTCCAGATACGATCCGGCAATTTCCACTGGGATGGAGGACTCCTTCTAGGGCTGCTGGACACGGACCCCAAGACGGGAGTCATCGTCGGTTTGTCTTACGATTTCGACTTGAGCGGAGAACCCTGACACCTCTAGCGCACCAACCAAGTACCGCTCCGCCGGGAGGTCTTCGCGGGCGGGTCGAGCCGAGCTCTCACAATTTCAAGGTTGTAGGGAACCCTCGATGCGGTGAAGCACAGACGGGCGGAGAACTCCCCGCTACAGAAGAATCTTCCCTGTTGCGGGATCGACGTGAGCCCACGCGATCCGCCTCCACCTTCGGATTTCATGTTGTACGGACGGATATTGCCGCCGAGGGTCCCGGGACCGCTTCGAAAGTGCAAGCGTGCGGCCCGGAGAGCGCTCACCATATCTCCGTAGGCAGTACGCGGCGCGTAAGCCCGCATCAGCTGCAACCGGAAGTGCTTCCGCAATTCGTACAGACGTAGCAGGCGCCGTTACGCTGCATCAGATTCCCACAATTCATGCACGTAGGAGAATCCGCCTGCCGGGCCTCAGACAGCAGACGTTTGCCCGACTCGCCGCCGTTCTTGGGCCCCGGCTCGACCATCGCCACCTGAATGCCGTTCTCCGTCGTACCGTTCATCCGAACTTGATGAATGCCGAGAGCCTCCTGAGCCTCCGGGTCAAGGTAGCGGGACGCGAGGTAACGGACAACGTAATCCGGTATCGAGCTGGCGAAAGGAATCTGTGGGTTGTCGGTAAATCCCGCCGGCTCAAAACTCATGTGAGCAAACATCCGAACGTAGTCCTCAAGCGGCACACCCCTCTGTAATCCCATGGAAATGGCGATCGCCCAGGCCATCGCCATCCCCTGCAACGTCGAACCCTGCTTGGCGAAATTGAGAAAGATCTCACCCAGCATGCCGTCGTCCGGATACATCCCCATGGTCAGGAATCCCTTGAAACCGCGAATGCGGAACTCGTGTTGGTAAGCCGGGTGATCCTTCGGCATGTTCCGGTGGATCCGCACTCCCTCTCGTGCTTTCGGTTCCTTGTTCGAAAGGGGCTGGACCGCTTTGCAGCCGTCCCGGTAGATGGAGATCGACTTCATCCCCGCCTTCCAGGCGTCGATGTAGGCGTTCATGATCTCCTCGACCGAGGCTTCATTAGGAAGATTCACGGTCTTTGAGATGGCACCGGACAAAAAGGGCTGGACCATGCCGCACATTCGGATATGGCCCATGTAGTGGATCGAGCGCGTCCCGTTAACGGGTCGGTCCGCGCAGTCAAATACGGGCAGGTGTTCCGCCCGCAAATGCGGAGCACCTTCGATCATTTCCTTCTCTTCCAAGTAGTTGAGAATGTCCTGGATCTGCTCGTCGCTGTAGCCGAGGCGCCGCAAAGCCAGTGGAATCGTTTGGTTGACGATTTTCAGGCTCCCTCCGCCCACCAGCTTCTTAATCTTCACCAACGAAAAATCAGGCTCAATGCCGGTGGTGTCGCAATCCATCATGAACGCGATGGTTCCGGTTGGAGCCAACAACGTAACCTGAGCATTGCGAAATCCGTGGTCGGTACCACGGGTGATGGCCTCCTCCCAAACTTCCATAGCTGCGTGTAGCAGATCCATCGGCACGAGAGCGGAGTTGATGCGGCCCAAGGCTTCTCGGTGCTTATGAATCACGCGCAACATCGGAATGCGGTTCTCGGTGAACCCCGGGAACGGTCCCTTAGCCTCAGCCATCTCAGCGCTGGCACGATAGGCTTCGCCGGTCATGAGAGCGGTGACGGCGGCGGCCAGGTGACGGGCAGGCTCACTGTCGTAAGGTAACCCCCGCGCCATCAGCAAAGCCCCAAGGTTGGCGTAACCGAGACCTAAGGTTCGATACGTATGGCTGTTGCGGGTGATCTCCGGTGTAGGATAACTCGCCTTGTCGACGACGATTTCCTGCGCCGTAATCATGACCCGCACGGCGTTTCGGAAGAGCTCAGTCTGGAAATTTCCCTGCTCGTCCATGAACTTCATCAGATTCAAGGAAGCAAGGTTGCAAGCGGTGTTGTTCAGGAACACATATTCCGAACAGGGGTTGCTGGCCTCGATCGAACCGGAATTCGCGCACGTGTGCCACTCGTTGATGCGGGTTGAAAACTGCAGTCCCGGATCACCGCAAATCCACGTCGCCTCGGCAATCCATCGCATCATCTCCCGAGCTTTATAGGTGTCGACGACTTCTCCGGTGGTAACCTTGCGCGTCTCCCAGTCCCGGTCCTGTACGACGGCCTCCATAAATTCATCCGGAACGCTGACACTGTTATTGGCATTTTGGAACTGGACGCTCTGGTAGGCCTCGCCGTCCAACGAACCGTCGTAGCCCAGCTCGATCAGCTTCTGAGCCTTTTCTTCCTCTCTGGCCTTGCACCAGATGAAGTCTTTGATGTCGGGGTGATCCGCATTAAGAATGACCATCTTGGCCGCCCGTCGCGTAGCTCCGCCCGACTTGATGGCACCGGCGAAAGCGTCAAATCCCCGCATAAAGGAAACAGGGCCCGAAGCCATGCCCCCCACCGACAGGGGTTCGACGGAAGAACGGATATGAGAAAGATTCACCCCGGACCCGGAGCCGCCCTTGAAGATCATCGCTTCCGTACGGGCCAGGTTCATGATGGACTCCATCGAGTCTTCGACGGAGTTAATAAAACAGGCCGAGCATTGCGGTTGTGGCTGTGTACCCACGTTGAACTGGACAGGGGAATTGAACGCCGCCATTTGGTGCAGCAGTAAGTAGGTCAGCTCGTATCGGAAGGCCTTGCCATCCTCTGCGGACGCAAAGTAGCCCATTTCTTCTCCCCAGCGCACGATCGTATCCACGATGCGTCCTATCAACTGTTTGACGCTCCGCTCCCGCTGAGGCGTCCCACGAGACCCTCTGAAGTATTTGCTGGCTACGATATCCGTAGCCCTCTGAGACCAAAACTCCGGGAATTCGATATCCTCCTGCCGAAAGGCGACCTTTCCGGTCTTCCAGTCCCGAATCTCCGCCAACCGTATCTCCCAGCGCACATCATCAAACGGATGGACATCCGGTTTGCTAAAACGGTGCTCAAACTTCATTCCCGTTTCTGCCTGCCGCCCCGCTTGCGCAGCTCTCTTCATAGCTCCTCCCGTCCCCTTGGGGTTCTTGGTGCGAGGAGTCATGTTAGAAACTCCCCCTGACAGTCACCTGGCGGCAACAACATATTGTGTGTCTTCATACAACCCTACCCAAGATATTGTAGCAGTCTCTCCGTCACCTCAGCCGGGGTCATCCCCATCACCATGACTCGCTTACGCCGAGAATGCATACCGGCTTTCACCGTAACGTGACTCTTCGGCACCCGCAAACACTCCGACAGAAACTCCACCAGTTCCCGATTTGCTCTATCCTCTACCGGAGGCGACGTGAGATGGATTTTCAGATCGTCCGCCTGGAGGCCGGCCAGTTCCCTGCGCTTGCTGCGCGGCTGGACTCTTACAAAGAAACAAGACCCGCCCGCATGCGCCTGAACCAGCGCAGCCAGTCGCTCCTTCGTCGGGCGGTCGGACGGCACCGTCACGATCTGTCACCAAAAATCGCAGTACCGACCCGTACAAGGGTGGCCCCTTCTTCGATTGCAGTTTCAAAATCCGCCGACATCCCCATCGAGAGCTCCGGCAATGCCACCTCGAGCCGCTGTTCTATTCCGTCACGTAGTTCCCGGAGCCGGCGAAAGTGTGGGCGTACCGCTTCGGAACACCCGAGAAGCGGGGGGATCGCCATCAGGCCGAGAACCCGTAAGTTGGGCAAGGTGAGGATATCTCGAATCAGGGGCTCAACCTCGCCGGGACGTACTCCCGCCTTCTGAGGTTCCTCAGCCACGTTAACCTCCACCAAACAAGGGACCCTCTTTCCGGCGGCTTCCGCAAACCGATCCAGACGCCGCGCGAGCTTGGAGGTGTCCACCGTCTGGATCACATGAAACAGATTCACCGCCGTCTTGGCTTTATTTGACTGCAGGTGTCCGATCAGATGCCACTCAAGATTCAGATCCTCAAGCATCGGCATCTTTTCGGCGGCTTCCTGCACCCGATTCTCCCCGAAACAAAGCTGTCCACAGTGGGCCGCAGCTCGAATCATCTCCGCGGGAAACGTCTTCGAAACCGCAACGAGTCGTACAGCCTCCGCGCTTCTTCCTGACCGACGCGCCGCTTCCGCCATCCGGGCCCGAACCGTTTGCAGGTTTCTTGCCAACCATTCCACGCGGGGCAGTATAGCGCAGCACTCGCCCCCCCCCGGCCTCTAGGTTTGGAGTATCCCCGGCTCGTTTTCCTGCACCTCGTTCTTCGCTCCCCCCTTGTTCGACCATGTGCTAGCATGAGCGCTCGTGAAGGCACTTCCCCTCGCAAAACCCAAGTTCATAACCTTCGAGGGAGTGGAGGGGGCGGGGAAAACCGAAATCCTGCAGAGAGTGGCCGGGCGATTGTCGGATCTCGGGGTGCCCCACCAGGTGACGCGCGAGCCGGGGGGAACTCCTCTCGGAACGGAGATTCGCCGCCTGCTCCTCGATCCGAGCTTCTCCCGTCTCGAACCTTTGGCGGAACTGCTTTTGTACCTTGCCGATCGGGTACAACACTTGCACGAAGTCATCCTCCCGTCGTTGCGCGCCGGACAACACGTTCTCAGTGACCGATACCACGACGCCACCGTCGTCTACCAGGGCTACGCCAGAGGACTCGGCATCGACTGGTCGGATCCGCTCACCCTGCGTTTGGGGATCAAGAAGCCGGATTTCACCGTCCTTTTGGACCTTCCCCCGGAAATCGGGCTGGAGCGCGCGAGGGCTCGGAACCAATTAGTTCGGAAAGCCGACCGCTTCGACAGTGCGGCGTTGGAGTTTCACCGACTGGTCCGGGAAGGTTACCGGCGTCTTGCCTCCTCGGAGCCCGACCGCTTTATTCTCGTAGACGCGACGCCTCCGCCGGATGTGGTCTACAATAACGTGGCGGCTCGGCTTTTGCCGGTACTGACGTCGGCGGGTTAGTCGAGTTCTCGGTCGGAACTGCATGTAAAACCAGCGCTCGCTTATGTCCCAAAGCTGCCAGCATGAGGATGCCGCAATCGTTGTGGGAAATTCAGGGTAACCGGAGGCTCGTGGAGCGCTTGGCCGGAGCGGGTCTCCCGCCGGCGGCTCTATTCAGCGGACCGGAGGGAGTGGGCAAGAGAACGGTCGCGGTTCTCCTTGCAGCCAAACTGAACTGCGCCAGCCCTCGGGAACTCGACCTTTGCGGAGTTTGTCAGTCGTGCCGGAAAATCCTCGCGGGAGAATCTCCTGACGTTATGTTGTTCCCTCAGAGCGACGCGCCCCATATCGGGATTGACGAAATGCGGGTCTTGCGGCGCGAGGCTCAGTACCGCCCGTTCGAAGGGGTTACCCGCTGTTTCATCGTTGACCAGGCGGAACGAATGACTCCTGAAGCTCAAAACTGTCTTCTCAAGACACTGGAAGAACCGCCCCCTACGTCCCGTATCATGCTCATTTCCGCCCGGCCGGAGGCTCTTCTGGCGACCATTCGCTCACGGTGTTGCATTTTCCGGTTCTCTGCGCTCTCACGGGACCAGCTCATCGCCTTCTTGCGTGCACACCAAGTCAACCAGGCCGAAACACGGACTGCTTTCTCCCAGGGCAGCATCGGGCGAGCCCTAGAACTGGTCCCGGAAGAGCTGTGCCGGGAGCGCGATCTTCTTTTAAACCTCCTCGACGAGTGGAGCCGGGGAGGTGGTTTCAGGGCGATACTGAAATACACCGAGAAGGCTCCTCTTTCCGGCCGCATCCGCCGGGCCGAGGATGTCGCTCGCTTCTTGGAGATCTTGCAGTCCCTTGGTTACGACCTCTATGTCACCGCAGTCGGCCGTCCGGACCGGCTTAGTCATCCCGACGCCGCCGCAAAGCTGAGCCGCATCGCCTCCCGGCTTTCTCTGAAGCAAATTGGTTGTCTACTTCAGGAAACGGGACGTGCTCGACGTGATCTCGATCGTCACGTAAGTCCACAGATGTGCTTTGAGACCCTATGGCTGGCGGCGGAGAGTGTACCTTGACGCTCTACTTGTGCGCTCTGCCGTCGGCTTCCCCTTCTCGTGAGATCGCAAGTCGCCGTGGAATCGGAGGCCGCCCGGAGGCCGATCTCTTTCCCCGGAGGAAAGCCCGACGACGGTATACTGAGGTCAACCGGCTGATAGAGCCGTTGGAGGCCGTATGCTGCAGGTGGTGAAGATAAAGTTCCCGGCGGATAAGCAGTTTGACGAGTTCCTGGCCTACGACCTTCCGCTCCGGATCGGCGACCGCTGCGTGGTGACCACCAACCGGGGTGTAGAACTGGGCATCGTGGTTGATGTGAACCCGACGGGAAACATTGGTGAGCATCCTGAGCATAAGGTCCTTCGCAAGGCAACCGAGCGGGATTTGCAGCTGGAGGAGGTCAGACATCAGCGGGAAGCAACGGCAGCGGAACTGTGCAAGCAATTGATTGAGAAGCGCGATCTTCCCATGAAGCTTTCGCGCACCGAATACCTGTTCGACGGTAGTCGCGTAATCTTTTACTTCACCTCGGATACTCGCGTTGATTTCAGGGTCTTGGTGCGCGACCTCGCCCGGGAGCTGCGAACACGGATCGAGATGCGCCAAATCGGGGCCCGTGACGAAGCGAGGATGATCGGGGGGCTCGGACACTGTGGCCGAGAAGAGAACTGTTCCAAACTTTTCCTGCGGACGTTGGGATCGGTCGCCGTCAGGACGGTCAAGGAGCAGGGGCTCGCCATGAATCCCAGTCGCTTGACCGGCTTGTGCGGGCGCCTTAAGTGCTGCCTCAATTTTGAAAAGGATCCTAGTAACGGCAAAGCTGGAGGCTGCCGAAACTGCAATTCTTTCACCGAAGAAACGCCCCCGGAACTCGGCGACCAGTAGCACAGGTTCGAACAAGAACCCTTGTCGTCGCCGGGATACCCACCCGACGGGAACCTAGTTCGCCCGCTCCGCCTTCGCCATCTCTTCTTTCAGGTCCTCCATAAGATCCTGCACCTTTTTCGCCTCCTTGGCGTCGGGGTGAGCCTGTAAGTAGTCTTGACAAACCTGGACGGCCTCCTCGTAGCGACCCAGTTTCCCCAGCACCTTTGCCAACTTCACATAGGCCTCGGTCCACTGAGGATCGAAAGCTACGGCTTCCCGGTAGCGAGCCTCGGCGGCGGCGTAATTGTCCCGCTTCATATAAAAATCACCGATCTCCGCCTCCTCTCGAGCTCGCTCCGGATTCCTTTCACGCACCTCCGGCTCTTCGGGTTTAGGCTTGTTGACTTCGTCCCGCACAAGAACCGGTTTTCGAGTCGTCTGTGTCACGGCGCCGAGAGCTTCGCTCACAGTCAAAAGCTGCGCCGGCAAAAGGAGTGCAAGGTATACAATCGTTGCAACGTTACGTCGCCGGAGATTTTTTTTCCTTGTCAAAGGCCGAAACATAGTGATAGGATACCGCCAACCTAGGGAACTTTGTGAGGATCCCTTGCATCCGGCTGCAACCGGACGACCTTCTGTGAGAAACATCCTATGGTTAACCGAAAGCTGATCCGCCCGTCTCTGTCGGAGCTCCGTGAACAAGAACAAGCGAAGTATGCCCGTGGACAACGAAAGAAGGTGCCGCCCGAGCAGACCAGTGCGGAGGAATACTACTACCTAAAGCAGATGGCCAACCGGACGGCGATGGTCGTTCGCCTGGTTGACGGGGAAGAGATCCGGGGCGTCATCGAGTGGTATGACAAGCGCTGCATCAAGGTGAATCGGGACGACGCGCCCAACCTTTTGATTCCTAAGCACGCCATCAAATACATGTACAAGGAGCACGAAGAAAAGGAATCGTTGATCCCAGCCGGGCAT
>Ga0116147_1005092_pt1 | contig 11312 bp, 17 predicted proteins | sample AD_JPNHG3_MetaG_FD_89749 | JGI IMG/M metagenome (GOLD analysis project Ga0116147, IMG submission 89749) | Active sludge microbial communities of municipal wastewater-treating anaerobic digesters from Japan - AD_JPNHG3_MetaG | ecosystem: Engineered > Bioreactor > Anaerobic > Digestate | place...
GCCCCTAAAACCACAGCGATATTCGCCATCGTCGGTTACATAAGCCTCTATTATATCTTCTTTTTTCGGCGGTATATGCGATTTAGTATCTGGGTTAAAAACCCAAACCTTTGCGCCGTAAGGAAAATATTTCTCCATTGCTTGCGGCGAAAAAGTACCCTCTCTTAAAGTCGGATTTGATTTGAATATATCGTATTTATTTCCCATTATTCAAAAGTAGCTAAATATTCACGTATTGCCGCTTCGTCGGGCGAACCTTTATAAAAATCCGTTTCTTTGAAAAGCTCGGCGTATTGCGGCGGTATATCCTCATTGTGAACCTTTAGCCAAGTCGCGTTCATATCGTCGTCAATATCCACTATATAATATTTGAAGTGGTCTTTTGAATTAGACAATATACTAAGCTCAGCGTTAGATATTTTACCTTCTAAATACTCGAACACAACGGCGGGTTCGACGGGGAATACTAAATATCTAACCGTATCATTATCGTCGGTATCTATCGCCGCCCAAATAGTAGGATAGGCGCCTTTCTCGCAATCCCAGACCGATATAGACGGGCCGTCGCCTATAAAATAAGTTAAAGCGCCTATCTTTTCAAAGCGGTTTCTTTCGGCGCCGCCGGGCGGCTTTCCTACTATCTCAATCATAAATTAAAAATTTTCGCGTGCGTATTGAACTCTTTCGGCAAGTGCCGCAATCGATTCAGGTGCATAATAAGCTGATGTATATTTGTATGGACTATTATCGACAATATAGTCTTGCCCGGCTTCCCTGAGTTTATTCAACTCTCCGACGGGGTCTTTTAGCAATTTTATATCGGCTTGTAATTCCAGACAACGTTCTAATTCCGCCGCCCTATCTAAATCAAACACAAGCCGTCCTTCAAACACTCGTGCGTAACACTCGCTAACAGCGCAGAATAAAAGTATTTGCAGGCAAGCGCAGTAATTTTCTCGGTCTTTTTGCATATCGTTATAATTTTGATTTTCTATCAATCGGTAAATGCGCTAACGAAAGTGGGTAAGCACAACTACAACTAATTTGCTTTAACCCTTCGTCAGTCTTTATTATACAATATTGGTAATCTAACGAATATTGAATAAATATACCGCGCGTGTATTTGCCTTCCTCGCCGTGCGCGAATACAATTTCGTCTCCGGCTTGATATTGAGATTAACCATAAAAAAGGCGCTAACGAATATCGCCGTAAAGATAGGGAAAATATTCTACGAAGGCAAATATTACGAGTTTGCCTTCGTGGATTAAGTTTACCGGCGTGCCGGGATTAAGCGGGGTCATTTGCGAGTTTAGGCGATAATTCTTTTTCGTAAAATTCCCTTGCGAGTTTGATTTGCTCCGATATTAAACCATTCTCGTTGGGAAAAACATTTTCGCAGTTTGCTAAATATAACCGCGCTCCCACTTCAGTGGAAACAAGGCACTTTTGTTTATCTATCGAATAGGCGATAAATTTACCGTAATCTATATTATTTGCGTCAGTATTACAAATAATAGCTACCTCGTCCCCAAATTTTAATTCTATGTTTTCCATAATTTTACAAAACCTCCACTTTATCAGTAAAAAACAACTCCGGCTCTCGCCGGACAAACAAACGCAATCCGTTTTCCTTCGTCAAAAGCGCGGCGTTGAACAAATCAAATGACGTAGTAAAGCCGATTAGCTTACAATATTTGTAAGCGTTCAAAATTACATAAAATTTCAGTTCGCCGTCGTCGGTTTTGATGAACTGCAATTCGCGGTCTAACCCATCGCCGTCTGCTATTTGCGCGCCGATAGCGGTTTCGCGCCAAACGCCGTGAATGTACTTGAGGGTTTCAAAAAAGAGGCGCTTGTCGTTCGCTCGGTCGTTATCAAAGTACCAATTAAAACCTAATGCGTATTTGTCGGTTAAGGCGGTTATGGTTAAGCCGTCGGCGTTAGGGTAATTGTCGTTTCTACCGAAAACGATATTGGTTGTAAGTACCTCATTGTCGCTACCCAAAGGATAAAGTCTTTTGGATTTGAATAGCGCTTCGTTCACCGAGTAAGCAACCATAACAAGATTCCCTTGCGCGCTAAATAATTCGTCAAAGCGGCGGTCTAAGGTTTCTTTAACCGCGCGCCCAGCGCAGACAAATGCGGGCTTAGGATGCGGAATACCGAGTTCGGTTACGTATTCGCTTGTTTTTTCTAAGTATTCGGATTTCAAGTCACCTTCCGCGTCTTTCAGGTCGGATAATTTTTCGTTATGTAAATAGAGAAAGTCCGCCCGTTTTTCGATGTGTTGTATGATGTTCATTATATTTAATTTAAGTATTCTATATAAGCTAATCCACCGCGCCAAGCTGGGTAAACATAAACATAATTTACGTTATCTACCCTATCAAACCACCCGCTTGCGCGGCACTCCGGCCAGCGCGACTCGCTTATAAAAACGACGCGGTTGTTTCGCATATCGACCGCTTTGATATATTTTTCTTGTCTCTGTCTCATTGCGTTGTATTAAAACCTAATTTCTTTTGCGCCAAATTTGAATTTATCTACGTTCTTATAAAAAGCTAACGTTTGCAAATCATAGGTAAACAGAAATTGAGAGGTACTGATATTTATAAGCGCATATGTCCGCTCTTCTTTGATTACATAAACCCCGTCTTGTCGTATATAATCTTGATAATTTTGTTTACCCATATAAATATCAGTACCTCTCAATTTCTGTTTACCTAATATTTGTGGGTAATTGCCAGCATAAGGAGTATTAATCTCCCATATCTCTATACGCAACGGTTCAACCTGCCTGCTAAATCCTAATATTACGCTATCTGTACCATAGTATATGTTTTCAGCTGATAGGCAATGTGCGGCGAAATCGTCTTTTGTCTTATATCCAAAAAATGGATTATAGTAACTATTAAATTCGCGCCTAAAGACCCAAACTTCTTTTATTTCCTGTTTCTTGATTTCCATATTTTCTTTTCAAAAACAGGCGCGCCTATCCATAATAAACGCGCCTAAATTTAGTAAACCTTGTTTCAAAAACCACCCTACAAAATTACGCTCATTTTTATTCAAAAGCAAACTTGCGCGGTAATTATTTTAGTTATAACTTGCAAGCCTAAATTTGAAACAATGGGAATAAGAGAAATAACACAACAACAATGCGACGCGGCGCGCGGGTTTGCGTTCAATATTGATTTTGACGCCGCGAAACAAAGCGCGCTATTAAACGAGTTCTCGGATATAATCGGGCCGCTGGAGGTCGGCGATTTGCGCGATTTGTTTGAAGAATTTTGGGGGTTGCAAACAAAGTTATGGTTTAGCGATAATTTCGAGTATTTATTCTCCGATTATCGAGGCGGCGAACTAATCGATAAAATAAAAGAGAATTGGAGATTTGAAAGCAAGAGAGCGGCGAACTACTGTAATAAATATTTTGAATTTACCGAGTTCAACTCCGACGACAAACGCGATAAACAATTTATTAGTATGTTTATAATTTGCCAGACGCTTTGGGAATACCTCGCGCAAGACGGGCTTATACCCAAAACTATTCCGTGTCATTTATTAGACCGTCGTATCTGGGGATTAGGCGAAGGGGAAATAATTCTTATTGTTCAACGCTTGACGGGCTTCTTAATGCTTTGGAGTTTTATTAAATGGATAGTAGAGATAAGCGAAAAACGATAATTTATTTATGGAAATGGAATTAGAAGAAAAGGAGAAATATTACTGTCTTGTTACGTGCAAGGGGTTAGAGGGCTTTATGCGCGCAAATGGTTGGGAAAGGGTAAACGAATTTTCGCAATTCGGTGAAAATATATTTCGCCGGAAGTTTGTAAAAAAGAAAAATCGGTTTGGGAATTTAGTTTCCGGCAAATTCCCTTTGACTTGGGACGACGAGTATTTTTATTTCACTTTCCCATGTATGCCACTTATAGATAAAGAAGACGGTATATCTTATGTTTCTGGTAATTTTGGGTCGGTATTAGATGTACTTGAGGAAGTTATGGGGATTAAGAATTGTCGCATAGAAGAACTAATCGATAGATTTGACCCGTATGATATTAGACATCTCAAGATGAGCCAAATAATCGAATATATGAAATCTAATGGGTGGCAGGGAACTAAATTAGAGCTTAATGAAGATATAGAAAACCCTGACTATAAATGGGAATGGCACGACGTATATGACGCGTGGTCTTATAAAAAAGAGATAAACGGACAGGTTTTCGCGTCCGAATTTGCAGAAGATTATCGCGGGAGTTTACGTGGGTTTATTAACAATCTGCGTATGAAGATAGCTATGTTTAAGGCGATAATACAAGCGGACTTTGCGGCGGAGTGCGGGGCGTGTGCTTATTCTCAAGCGTTTAATACAATTTTTGGCATTTATACGGAAAACGAGGAATAGGTTTTACGGATTTATAAATTTAGTTTTTGATTGTAGTACAAAAAGCCCCGAAAGGGGCTTTAGTTTTTAATACGTTTTCCGTACCACATTATAGCGCCTATCCGTTTAAGGATTAAATAGCGCCGTATAATAGACCTAAGAATATAAAACGGGGCGCTCAAAATCATAAAAGGCGAACACAAAACAAGCGCTATCGCCTGCGGGGCTTTTTCAAAAAACCAGCAAACTGCGTTTAGTAATACGTCTAAAAAATTACCCACAATCGTATCCTCTAAATCCCTTAATAAGCCCGTAAGACCTATTTCCGCGTAAACCTTAGCGCCGTCTTCAGTGAAGTATCTATAAACCCGTTCCCTTACCTCCGCGTCGGTCTCGCCCGGCTTGCGCCAAAATTCTATGTCGTATGCTTTGTTTTTCATCTTTCAGTTCACTTTCTTTTTTACAAAAATCCTTATGAATTTGATATTGCGGCAAAAGCTCCGCGACTTCCGCTTTCGCTTCGACTAACTGTTCTTCTAAATCCGGTAACAAAGCCGCCGAAAACCCGCTATAAAAATCGCACAATAACTTCATTCCGTTCCTGTTATCGTCGCTGGGGTTTGGTTCTTTTGCTTTCTGGATTACGTATTCCAAATTTTCAACTTTACGCCGCGCCCAATCCAAGCGAGTGGTAAACGCCGCCGTTCTGGCGCGCTTTATGCAATGCTCGGCGCGGGCGCGGCAAAGGATTTCTTTATTTAACCATTCTATCGCTATTTCGCCCATTTTCTCTCTTTCTGGGTTCATTAATTTTTCAGCTTCTGCACAAGCTAATTCGCAATTTCTGGCGCAAATAATTTGGTTTTTAACGTGCATTTCCGCCATCTTTTTCCACATCTCTACCGCCGCGTTCCTATCCTCCATTGCATCGGCCTGCGCTTCCCAAGCCGCTATAATTTCAAAACATTCTTTGACGCTTATATCGTCTATCGTCTTTTTCTTTTTTCGCAATTTACAAAATTTTATATCGTATTTATAACTAAACTAACCAACGGTCTCAGTTTTTTTCGAGGCTAATACCCAACCGCAACCAATAAAACAAAATAATATTCCGTCGCTATCTTTCAAATTTAAGCTCGTAATTCTTACTGAAATAGGTGTGTAAAAAATACCTTACCGTGTCTAAAAGGTGGCTTAGTTTCGGGTCTCGCTTATCTATACCGCCCTCTGCATTCACCTTAGAATACCGTAGGTCGTGTATCGTCGCCACGCACGCCGGATTAAATTTAATACCGTCGGAATGCGCTAATAGGGAGTTCAAAAAAATACGGCTTTCGCGCAAAGAAGGATTTACTGTCGGCGTTTTATTAGAGCCGCGTCCTATTTGAAGCTCGCGCTCGATAGAGTCGTACATCGTATAATTATTCATAACGTTGCGCGAACGCCCTGTCGCGTCCCCCGTTATATAGATATATTTTTTTGGATAACGCCGTTTTATTTCTCCCAGCGCGTCGTAAATAGTAGCGTTTTCGATTTTTATTTCGTCGATACAATACGCCCACTTCACCCGGTCTGTCTGCCAAATCGTAGCGGTCATAGGCGTTATGTTAAAGTCGAAGGAAATATAAATTTCCAGCGCCGGATTGTAGGTAGCTTCGTTAGAAACGTGTATAAAGTCGTCGAACTTGTACGCAAACCGCCCCTCGTTAATGTGTACCAGCATACCCATAACCTCACGCTGATAAACCTTTTCGTCGTAGGCGGTCGCTAACCTATCGACATAACCCTTTGGCAAGTTTCGGGCATTGTCTTTGGAAAGCGCAAAATGAAACGCCGCGTCCTTAACCGTGTCTTTGATTTGAAGTAGATAAGTTGGGTCTTCCGGCGGCGTAGTGGCGTACCAAGCGCGGTGCTTTAACCCTAAGCGTTTATAGCATTTCCCACGCAAACGCCCTAAAAGCATATTGCGGACATACTCCTGTCGCATATCCCGAAACTCGTCAAGAAATATTTCATCCACCTCTATCCCTCTATGCGCGTCAATATTCTCGGTACTACCCAAAATACAAAAAGCCCCGTTATACATAGTCATAATCATATCGTGGCTTTCATAAGGCGATACAATACCCCAGCTTGTAGGCGCACGCTTATTGATAATATAATCGCCTCTTGGCCCCTCTTTAAGCCCCAGCCCCTCCCAAACACTTTTTACGGCGCTAAGCGTAGAGTTATTTAAAGTCTTATGCGTAGGCGCGAAAAGCCCACACTTTACGCCGTCTCCGCGTTGCAAGGCGTGGAATAGTTTTAGCGCCAGAAAGAACGTCTTGCCCGCCCCGATGCCGCCGATAAAGAAGGTCTCGGCGGCGGTCGAGTGAACGGCGGCGTATTGCGCGGGGTTTAGCGAAATGGTATGGGTTTCGACGCGGGCGGGCTTCATCATTTTAATCTATTAACGACGCTTAGCGCGTCCAGCGCCAGAATACATTGAATAAACTCGTGGAACGCCTGCGGGAAGGTTTCGGGGGTGCAGGTTTTTAATAATTGACTATTGAAAGTGCCGTTCAAAGCATCAGAAACCGTATCAATTTTAACCCCGAAGCCCAATAGTATTTCATTTATAATTTTATCCGAATCGTCGTCTGTATCAATACCCGCAAGCTCCATCTCATTTAAAACTACTCCGTCGTCGCTTAAACTAATGCAACCGCCCCATTCGCTAACAGATATACTTATTAAGTCTCTATTATTTAATAGAAAAGGCGTTTTTATTTCTTGCCAAGCCGGGTTTGCTAATCTTGAAACGGTTATTTCCTTATTTAAATATTCCTTATAAGTACCCACTAACTCATTCGCTTTCTCTAAATTCATCTTCACTGTTATTTACTAAGTAAACCACCGCGACGCCTGCGGCAAAAATTAATGCGCCTATAACTATCTCAAACATTGTCTTGTAAAATATTATTAATCGTTTTTACGAGTTTAAATTCCGGGTATTGACAGACAGAGCTAAGTTTGTTAAATCTATCAATACCATTGATTACGCTACTATGGTCTTTGTTGAAACATTTACCAATTTCGGTTACGCCGAAACCGAATACATTTTTAAGTATCCAGAAAATATAGGCGCGCCCTAATATAGCCTTTCCGTATCTTCTCTTGCACATATAATCAGTACCATATTCTAATTCCGCTATCGAGCATACCAATTCAAAAATATCGGCTTTATTGTCGCAGTGATTGAGTATATTGAAATGCGCGGCCAATTTCAGCGCCTTATCCCGGCGCGCCTCCCAGCATTCAAAATCCCTTTTGTTTTCAAACCCTTTGGATTTGATTTGATATTTTAGCACCGTGTCCGAGCCGTCGTTTTTGGTAGCTAAGAAAATATACGGCGATATTTTTATTTTACTTGCGATTTTCGCGTTTACCATCTTTCAATAATTGTCCCGCAAGTTACGTGTTTTTATTGGTATCGTAGGTATGCCGTTCGCCTTTTCTTTCAAAAAGGTTTCGATTTTAGTTAATAGGTCGGGGACTGATATTCCTTCTTTTTCTGCAACCAAATAAACCGCTTTCTTAAACCCTTTCAAGACGGGGCAACTTTTGTCGCTATGCTTTAAAATATTCAAACAATCCACTTGTATTTATAATAGCCGCACGCGACCAGAAATCTCTATGTCCTTTTTCTTTTTTCTCGGCTTGTTTTCGCTTTTCCCGCCGTTCTTTCTCCATCTCTACCCCATTCTTCAAAAACGCTTTCAAATCGCGCATATCGCCGCCGGTTAGTTCCTGTAAGAACTCGGCTAATTCTTTTAGTTGATTACTTTCCATCTTGTTCTACCTCGTCTTCTAATTCTTCATTCAATTCATTTTCCGGCTCCGGCGGCGGAGCCAAAGTCAATACGTGTTCGTGACGTATTGTTTCTGTTTCATTGCTCTCTGTAATCCTCAACTCCATTTCCAATTTCAAAGCCGAAACACGTGCGCCGTGCGCTTTATCTTCTTTTGCGTCCCGTTGAATCGCTTGCGCCTTTAATACAAGCTCTGTGCGTATCGCTTCTGGAGACATATTAAGCGTAACCGATATAAAATCGTTTACTTTATCAAAAAGCTCGCGCGCGCTTGCCCGTGAAATCTTATACTTTGAGCTAATCTCGTCAATAAAATCCAAGTACCCGACGCCCGAAATTCTTAAACGACAAGCGTCTTTGAATACGTCGTCTTTTAAGTCATTATCAAAATCTTCTAACGATCTCCTAAACATTTGCAAAATTTATAATTATTGTGGATATTTTTATATATTATAAAAAAATATACTAAAACGGTTTTCCGGCCTTAAAAACAATATCCATATAAGTAAGCTATAATTATGAAAATAAATAAAAACTTCCACATATCTAAAAACAAAATAATATTCCGTTACATAACATCTACAATGCCTAAAGTCTCAAAAATTTAGGGGTTTTAATTAACTCCATCAACTAAAAACAAAATAATTATTCGCGCGTATTTAACATAACTTCACAAACATACCAAGAGGCTTTAACGTCTTCATTTTCGTCGTTAGGGTTCGTAAATAAAGCCCCAGCGCACGCATATTTTTTATCTTTGTTCAAATGTATTGAAAACTCCACTTCGTCTCCGCTCCATTGGATAGCTTTTAATACCGACAAAAGCATCGGCGCATTGAAACCTATTTCAAAACCCGTTTTACCATATTGTTTTTTTCCAGCTACGCCGTATTCAAAACCTAAACCTTTCGTATCCTTAAAAGCGATATAATCGACGTGTGTCTTTAGTTTCAAATACGCGCCGTGTTCTTTACCGCAATCCTTTATAAAACCTTTTAGCGCGTCTATAAACTCGCTTTTAGGCAATATAATCGAATAGTCACAAGCCATAGACACAAGCGCTTTGCCGTATTGATACCGCTGGTTAATTTTAGGGACGCTAAACGTGCAGTTACGGTATTGAATTATGCAATGTTCGTTTTCCGCGCCGGGCGAAATAATAATCGCATTATAGTCGCCTTTCTTAATTACGTTATTTACAAAAACATTTAACGCGCCGGGCTTTAATGTTATCTCAAAATCATCGCCTTTTTTAACGAAATCACCTTGCATTTCTACGTGCGCCAAAGTATGTCGGTCGGTAGCTTTAAGCGTAACCGAGTCGCTTGTAGCGCTTAAATGAACGCCGCAAGCCCAATATTCGTCAGTAAATTTCGCGTCTGGTTTTTGAATGAAAGGAAATGTGGATTTAATGGCGGACGTTAATTCGCTTGCGGGCTTCATTATTATATAGGCGGCTTTGCTATTTACAAAGGCAAAATCATTTTTGATTATACGCGCGTTATCGCATTCAGTATTTTCTGTTAGACTACCAATGTATAAATGCCTATCGTTCCTATTAGCAGATTTATGGGCTATTCTAACAATACTAAACACAACCTCTGCGGTATCATAGGTTTTCAACTCGTCTAAAACCAATTTAGCGCAGAACTCAATTAATTCATCGTAGCGTATCGTAAACATTTGAAGCATTTCTGCCCGCAATGCGATTTGCACCGCGCCGCCGCTTCCTTTGCCGATAACGAGGATACCATCTGGCTTACTGCTATCCACGCCGATGTAAACCCTATCATATTCCCGTATGCGCCCCGTCCCTGAAGCGATTTTAGCCGCTAACTCCAGCGCGTTTTGAAATTCCTTTTTGTTTACCGTTATCTTCATTTTCAATCGTTATAAAAACAAAAATACCTATTTATACCTTATAAAGCAAATGTTTTTGATATAAATAGGTATTTTATTTTAAGAAATTAAGACGCCTCCACTAAATCAAAACTACCGACCCTGCCTTTTCGACGGGTAGCGACATATTTTCCATTGCGAAAAAAGGCGCTCTCTAATTGCGTGAATTGGGTACCTATTGCTTGCGAAATACGTAAACGTTTAGGCGGTTTAGGGCATTGTGTATGCGTAACCCCGTGCCGCGTTACCAGCGCCGTCTTATTAGCGTTCCAATGCGGCTTCAAAAACGTTTCAGGGTAAAGCTCCGGCGCGGGGCGGTTTTGGATAGCGGCCTCGTTGCGGGCTTGCGCGATGTATTCGCGCTCGGCTTTAATAAGGCTTTTAGACACGCCGAAATATATTTGCTTGTTATCAAGAGCTTTTCTAAGTTTTGGGTTTTCGCATAAAAACCCCCAATCCTTTATCAACTTTGCAAAATAAAAAAAGAACGTGCCTTGCGTATCTTCTACGGCTTGCCCAATCACATAAGCTAATAACCGATAAAAATCAGACGCTTTAATATTTAGCGTCTTACAGACCGCGCCGCGCAAGTTATATTGCACGTTTCGCGGCAATTCGCCGAATACGTCGGCGTAAGTTTTAAATTTTTCTTGTGTTTCCATTGTTATCCTTTCCAAAATTTTCGAGTAAATCAAATACAGGCTGTAAAATATTGTCGCTTAATATCGGTTTTTCGCGCACATAAAACCCTTTCGGGTGCGGGAAATAGTCGAAACGGTCGAGCGGGAATTGTTTATACACTTCACGTAAATAATGAGGGTTGCGACGCAGTGTATCTATGTAAAAAAAACCGTCTCTTGAATTATTGCTTTTAACTATTAAAAAATTATATACAACCGTTTCCGGCGCCGCATACGGGTCTTTGCCTTGTAATAAATCCAATAGCTTACGCCTATATTGTTTAATAACTAACGCATAAGCCCGTATATGAACCGCTAAGCCGCCAAAATTCGTGTATTTCAATGCGACTGACGTAATAGTGCCATTTTTAATTTCATCGCCGTATTGGGCAAACAAACGCCTAATTAAGCCTTTTCTCAAATACCGCGCGCGTCGGATAACTTTAGCGTATAGCTTGTATTGCGTCGTTTGGCGAACGGCTAAAAAATTA
>Ga0116147_1005099_pt1 | contig 11305 bp, 5 predicted proteins | sample AD_JPNHG3_MetaG_FD_89749 | JGI IMG/M metagenome (GOLD analysis project Ga0116147, IMG submission 89749) | Active sludge microbial communities of municipal wastewater-treating anaerobic digesters from Japan - AD_JPNHG3_MetaG | ecosystem: Engineered > Bioreactor > Anaerobic > Digestate | place...
ATGTCGATTGATACGACATCGAAGCCCACATCCCTGCCCAGCAAGGTCAGCGGCGCACCCGCGCGCCGCGCGGCGTCCTCCAGCACCCTCGTGACCTCGGGTTCCTGCGGGCCCACTACAACCGACACGCCGGGCTTGATGATGCCCGCCTTGTCCGACGCGATCTCGCCTAATGTGTTCCCAAGTTTGTCCATGTGGTCCATGGCTATATGGGTGATCACCGACACTTCCGGAGTAATGACGTTGGTGGAATCGTACCTGCCCCCAAGCCCCACTTCGACCACGGCTATTTCCACTTCTTGGCTTGCGAACCACTGGAAGCAGGCTGCTGTGGCGACCTCGAACTCAGTGGGCGCTCCGATAGAGGGGTCGCCCGCAAGGCGCTGCACCGCCGGCGCAAGTGAAGTAATGAGCGCGGCCAGCTCGCGCCCGGGTATCTCCTGCCCGCACACGCGAATGCGCTCGGTATACCTTTGGAGGTGAGGAGACGTGTACAGCCCTGTCCTAAAGCCTGCCGCCCTTAGTACGGATTCTATCATCACCGCCACTGAGCCCTTGCCGTTAGTGCCGGCTATGTGCACGTGCTTCATCCGCTGCTGGGGTTGACCTGCGAAATTTAGCAGCGCGTCGGTGCGTTCGAGGCCTGGCTTCACTCCGAACCTGGCCAGGGCGCCTAAATACTCCATGGTCTCGTCATAGTTCATCCATCATCACCTGCGCCGCTTGACGGCGCGTATCCAGTCTCGCCATCGGCCACAGCCTGAGCCGCGTGGCATGCCCAATCGCATTCCGATTGTAGCAGGCACCGAGAGCAGGCAGGACGACCTGCCTTGCAGGTCTTGCGTCCATGGGTCACCATGTTCATGTGCAGCTGATACACGATGTCGTCGGGCACCGCTGGCATCAATAAGGACTGGGTAGCTGCAGGACTTCTGGTGGACACCAACCCCAGCCGGTTGCTGACGCGGTGGACGTGGGTGTCTACTGGGAAGACTGGCCGACCCAGCGCGAACAGGAGCACACAGGCGGCGGTCTTCGGGCCCACCCCAGGCAGCGATGTCAGGTAGTCGAAGGCGTCAGTGTCTCCCATGTCCCTGAGCGCGGCCAAGCTGATGGAACCGAAGTCCGCCTCTATCCTGCGCAGAGCCTCGCCAATGCGGGCAGCCTTGATATCGGCCAGCCCGCCCATGCGGATTACGTCTGCGACACGCGTGGGCGGCGCCAGGGCCAGCTGCTCCCATAAGGGATAGGCCGCCCTGAGCGCCGCGTAGGTCCTATCGGAATTAGCGTCCGACGTATTCTGGGTGAGAATGATGTGCACCAACTCGCCCACGGGGTCGCCATGAGGCCTCAAGAGCTTGGGCCCATACATCTTCGCCAGAATGCCGTCCACGCGTCTTGGCCGCTCGGCGCAGGCTGCTGCGATCGAGGTTGCGTCGGCTGCCGCGTGCATCTCGTGATTAGTGTCCATTTACGATTCGAGCTGCGCCACTCGGACCCGCACTTTGGTCAGCTGGTCTTCGAGATCGGCGAGCCTGTCGCGCTGCTTCTGCACGACTTCGGGCGGAGCCTTCAACACGAACGATTCATTGCCCAGCTTGGCCTGGACTTTCTCCGTCTCTGCCTGCAGGTTCTCGAGCTCGCGGCGGAGGCGTTCGATCTCTTTGTCGATATCGATCATGCCTGCCAGAGGCAGATAAACCTCGACTCCCGGCGCCACGGCAGCGGCAGCTTTCTCGGGCTTGGGGGCCGCAGCCGATTCCATCTTGACCGCCGCCAACCCCGCAAGGTGTGCAAGCACGTCGGCGCTGCGGTCGAGAGCCGCGGCGACTTGGCCGTCGGCATGGAAGATGGCATCCACCTTGCGCGAGGGGGCCACTTCGAACTCGGCCCGCACATTCCTGATGGCACGCACAGTCTCCATGATCATCGCCATCTCCGCCTCGGCCTCAGGGTCGAGCCATGCTTCATCCATACGCGGCCATGCCTGAATCATGATGCTGTCGCCTTCGTGCGGCAGGTGCTGCCAGATGCCTTCGGTTATGAAGGGCATGAACGGATGGAGCAGCTTGAGCGCTCCGTCAAGCACCTTCCACAGCACATACTGCGCGGCGCGGCGGCCCTGCTTGTCGGCGTCGTCGTACAGCCGCCTTTTGGCGATCTCGATATACCAATCGCAATACTCGCCCCAGATGAAGTCGTATATGGTTCGGGCTGCCTCGCCCAGATCGTATCTGGCCAGCTGCTGCGTGATCTGCCCGGCTACCCGGTTGAAGCGCGACAAAATCCACCTGTCGGCCAACGTCAGCTCAAGGTCGGGCGGAAGCTGGCCGCCTGCGGGCGCCTCGAAGTCGCCCAAGTTCATCAAGACGAACCTGCTCGCGTTCCATATCTTGTTGCAGAAGTTGCGCGAGGCTTCGACCTTCTCCGGGCGCCACCTGAAGTCGTTGCCGGGCGTATTACCGGTAATCAGCGTGAACCGCAGAGTATCGGAACCATACTCCTCGATGATCTCCAACGGGTTGACGCCTGTGCCTTTAGACCTGCTCATCTTGGATCCATCGGCATTCCTGATCAGGCCGTGCAGCAATACATCGGAAAACGGCTTCTCACCCATGAACTCCAGGGCCATAAAGATCATCCTGGCCACCCAGAAGAAGATGATGTCATAGCCCGTCACCAGCACCGACGTGGGATGCCAAGCGGCAAGCTCGGGAGTGTGGTCCGGCCAGCCCATGGTGGAGAAGGTCCATAGCGCGGAGCTGAACCAGGTGTCCAGCACGTCCGGATCCTGCTCTACACGCCCTCCGCACTTGGGGCAGGCTATGGCGTCCTCGCGTGAGGCGAACATGTGGCCGCAGTCATCGCAGTACCACACCGGTATGCGGTGCCCCCACCACAGCTGCCGCGAGATGCACCAATCGCGCACGTTCTCCATCCAGTTGAGATACATTTTGGTGAAGCGCTCGGGCACAAATCGGATACTGCCGTTTTTCACGGCCTCGATTGCCGGTTTGGCGAGGGGCTCCATTCTCACAAACCATTGCAGTGACACCAAAGGCTCTACCAGCGTGCCGCACCTCTGGCAGTGCCCCACGGCGTGGGTATACTTCTCCACACGTTCGAGCAGCCCCGCCGACTCGAACCAGGCCACCACAGCCCGCCTGCATTCCTCGCGTGTCTGGCCTGCGTACTCCCTAGCTTCGCCGGTCATGCGGCCGTCTGGGCCAATCACGCAGACTGACTCGAGCCCATGGCGGTGGGCGATCTCGAAGTCGTTAGGATCGTGGGCGGGCGTCACCTTCACTGCCCCTGTGCCGAATGCCGGGTCTACATGCTCGTCGGCTACGATCGGTATCTCTCTGTTCATGATGGGCAACATTAGGGTCTTGCCCACCAGCGACGCGTACCGCGGATCGCTGGGATTCACGGCCACGCCGATGTCGCCCAACATCGTCTCCGGGCGTGTAGTGGCCACGGTTACATGTCCGGTCCCGTCAGTCAGCGGGTAACGCAGGTACCAAAGCGCCGACTCCTCGTCTTCGTGCTCCACCTCTACGTCCGACAGAGATGTACCGCAGTTGGTGCACCAGTTGACCATTCTCTCTCCCCGGTAGATGAGTCCCTTCTCGAACAGCTGCACGAACACCTCGCGCACCGCTCTCGAGCAGACTGGGTCCATGGTGAACCGGGCTCGTTCCCAATCACACGACGCGCCCAGCTTCTTCTGCTGCTCCACGATCTCGCCGCCGTGCTTTTCCTTCCAGTCCCAGGCGATCTTGAGGAAGCCGTCTCGGCCCACGTCAGTCTTGGTAAGGCCCTGTTTGGCCAGGCTTGCTACTACCTTGGCCTCCGTGGCTATGCTGGCGTGGTCAGTTCCTGGAATCCAGCAGGCATTGGCGCCCTGCATCCTCTTGGACCTGATAAGGATGTCCTGAATAGCGGAGTCCAGGGCATGGCCAATGTGGAGCGTCCCGGTGATGTTGGGCGGCGGCATCATGATCACGAAATGCTCGCGATCGGGGTCTGGATCCGGCTGGGCATGAAAGTAGCCGCGGTCCAGCCAGAACTGATAGATCCGCTCCTCAATCTGCTTCGGATCGTACGTAGTGGGTATGTCGGTCTTTCCCATGTGCAATCCTTCCTCCCTGCGCCTCGACGCGCAGATGTGTTCATGAATGTGAAAACGCCCTGACCCCGGAGCCAGGGGCATACACAAAGCCTCCTTGCCCATCAAAGGGCGAAGGAGGCTTCACTTCGCGGTACCACCTTTGTTCTCAACGGGTTGTTCGCGCGCATCGCGCACACCGTACGCCGGCGGCGCGCCGCACTCGTCCCGCATCGATCTCGGCAGCTGTAACGGGCTGATCCCGACCGGGCCTACTCTTGCCGGTCACGCGTGCGGCCGGCGATTTGGGCCAGGCGGCTCAGGGGCGACATTCGCGCGGTCATGGGCCAGGACGCCTTACACCCGGCGGACGTCCCTCTCTGTGAGCGTAACCCCGCTACTCCTCCCCATCATCGCTATGCATATATGATATTGCCGTTAACGCATTCTACTCATACCGCACGGGCAATGTCAACATGCGACTAGCCATGCCCTGAAGGTCAGGACTCTTTCTCCTTGTCCTTCTTGGCCTGTTCGATCACCTTCTCGGCCACACTGAACGGGACCTCCTCGTAGTGGTCGAACTCCGTCGTGAACGTTCCTCGGCCCGCCGTCATCGAGCGCAGGTCAATAGAGTACTTGAACATCTCGGCCATGGGCACTAGGGCGCGGACCACCTGATACCTGCCCTCTGGCTCCATGCCCAGAATCCGGCCGCGCTTCTTGTTGAAGTCGCCCATCACATCGCCCATGTACTCCTCAGGCACCGTCACCTCGGCCCGGACAATCGGCTCGAGAATAATCGGATTAGCATCCTGACAGCCTTTCTTGAGCGCCAGTTGAGCGGCGATCTTGAAGGCCATTTCGGACGAGTCCACAGGATGGCTGGAACCGTCGTACAGCGAGCACTTCAGGTCTACCAGAGGGAAGCCTGCCAGCGCGCCGCCTTCGGGAAGGCCCTCTCTGAGCCCCTTCTCAACAGCTGGGATGAACTGTCGGGGGACAGCGCCTCCAAAGACCTTGTCTTCGAACTCGAAGCCAGAGCCAGTCGGCAGCGGAGACATCTCAATCCACACGTGCCCGAACTGGCCACGCCCGCCTGTTTGCTTCTTATGCCTGCCCTCAACCTTAACCGTGCCCTTGATAGTCTCCCTGTAGGGCACCTTGGGGGTGTCCAGAGTCATCTCGGCGCCGAACTTCCTCTTAAGCCTCTCAGCAATGATGTCAAGGTGAACCTCACCCATGCCAGCTAGAAGCAGCTCGCCCGTCTCCGCTTCCTTGGTATATCGGAGAGTAGGGTCCTCCTCCTGCAGCCTAGCGAGCCCCTGACCGATCTTGTCCTCGTCGCCCTTGGACTTGGCCCTGGCAGCCATGGACAACACCGGCGATGGGAACTTTATGGGATCGAGTACGACCGGCTTGTCCTTGTCGGAAAACGTGTCGCCGGTAGTGGTCTCGCTCAGCTTAGCCACACCGGCAATGTCGCCCGCGCCAACCTCAGCCACTGCAATCTGCTGCTTGCCCTTGATCAAGAACACCTGGCCAAAGCGCTCGATCCGATCCTTGCTGACGTTGTACACCTGAGAATCGGACTTAACTACGCCTGAGTAGATGCGGAACATGGTTATCTTGCCCACGTAAGGGTCTGCCATGGTCTTGAAGACAAGGGCCGAGAACGGTTCGGCCTCATCCGGACGTCGCTCCACACTATCCTCAGAGCCGGGCAAGCGGCCCATTATTGCTCCCTGAGCCACAGGCGACGGAAGAAGCGCAACTATCGAGTCCATGAGCGGTTTTACACCCACCATGCGCAGCCCAGATGCGCAGAACACAGGGACTACCGAGCCGTCGGCTACTCCGGCCGCCAGGCCCCTCTCGAACTCCTCCTGCGTGAGCTCCTCGCCCTCCAGATACTTGTTCAGAAGCTCCTCATCGCTCTCAGCAGCGTACTCAATGAGCTTCTCGCGCAGCTCCCCGGCGGCATCAGCCAGCTCATCCGGGATCGGTGACTCGGCGACGTTCTTGCCCGAAGCATCGCTCCAGATGAAAGCCTTCATGTGTATGATGTCCGCCACACCGCGGAACTTATCGCCTTCGCCTATAGGAAGCTGAGCCGCGACCGCGTTGGTCCCAAAGATCTCACGTATGGAGTCAAGAGCCTTGCCAAAGTTGGCATTCTCTCTATCCATTCTGTTGATGACTATTATACGCGGAAGCTTGCGGTCATCCGCATGCCGCCAGGTCAGTTCTGTGCCCACTTCCACACCGGAAACCGCATCCACCAGCACCATTGCGGCGTCCGCTATGCGCAATGCGCCCACGACCTCACCCACAAAGTCGGAGTATCCCGGCGTATCTATGAGGTTGATCTTGTGGCCGTTCCACTCCACAGGCGCGACAGAGGCGTTGATGGAGATCTTACGCTTGACCTCATCAGGATCGTAGTCCATCGTGGATGTGCCGTCGTCCACCTTGCCGAAGCGATCAACCGCGCCGCCCAAGAAGAGCATGGCCTCTGCAAGAGTCGTCTTGCCAGCCCCACCGTGAGAGATAACGGCCACATTGCGCAGTTGGTCCACTCTGTATTTCTTCAAGCGATCTCCTCCCTTAAACGCTTCACTCGCTACCCGGGCCTTTCACCAGCTGGTGAAGGCAGTATAGATATGGCTCTCGAAGTACCTTGCCAGGTTCTTCAGCCGTTATGCCCCGGTTTCCGGTTGTTCACTGGAAGACGCGGCAGATGCCGCTGGCAGTCATAGATGCTCACTCTAATATTTTATACTTCGTCATGGACGTAGGCAATAGCGAATCTCCGGGCGGGTGTGTAACGATTGTTGCGTTCGGGGTCGCAGATACTCCGCATTCAGGTGTGCAATCTCGCCAGGTCCACAGCTGTGGCTCAGTGATATACCCCCGGGGGTATCTGCCCAGAGATACGGTCACTTTTTGACCGACGATATGCCAGCTCCAGCCGTTTTGTCTGACGGCCATGCTGTCAAGACCAGCTGAACGGCCATTCCAGTGAAGCGACGCTTAGGTACCAGCCGGAAGGCAGGTCGCGCAGACGCCCGTCATGAAGCACTACGCCGGCCCGAGCCCAGCCGGAGCGATCCACAGCGACTACGAGCGCCGGCGTATCCGATGGATTACGCTGCCTGTGAGGTCGGCCAGCGCGTTTGTCATCTGTGTGGCGATAAGCTGGTCCATAACGAAGGCTCTCTTCTGTACCTTCTCGGTCAAGATGACGTCCCCCTTGTTCATGGGTGACATTGTGGCTGCTGGTCGTAGCAGTCAGGCGAGGAGGCCAGAGTGTGCCCGAACGGTCGACACAATCTGGCCTTGAAGACACGGACGAGCCGTATTGGTCCCTAAAACTTGTAGGATGCCTTGAGCTCCAGGGATGGAGCCCATACTCCATCGCTCCAGATGCCCTGCCCCAGTTCGTCTGTGCGCGCAGTAATCGCCTTGCCGCTGAAGGTTACGCCGCGGTAGGGGCCGGCGGTTACTGAAACGCTCAGGCGGTGAGTGGCCTTGCCGGTGGCGCTGCTTATGCCCACAGAACTCGCGGTTGCCCGCATCGGCCCGCTGTCCGGGTGAGCGCTCTGTGGCAGCATGTCGGGCAACTGCTGGGCGTAGTAGTCGTTTTCGTCGTTGCCGTTGTCGCTATCGCCTTGATCGTCGTCATCTGTCGGGTCGTCATCGCTCCCAGTACCCGACCAGGCTGTCTCGGCCGCGAACGATAGCTTGAGAGTCTTCGACAGTTCCCACACCAGCCCGGAGCTTGCCCCCGCCCTCCATGCCACGTTATCTTCCGGCAGATTCGGCCGAAGGGTTGCCCCAGCTGCAACGCGAGCAGTGAGAGTCAATGAACCCGCCATAAGCGATGCGACTGAAGCGGCAGGCGTCTTAAGTGTCCATTTCGCTGAAGCATCGGCAGTCCTCCGGTCCTTGGATGGGTCGCCTGCGCGGACTGTGGATGCAGCAGAAGCAGCGAACTGAAGCGAGTGTTGTTTGGATACCGCCCACGTTGCACCCGCTTTGCCTCCATATGTAGTGTACGACTTATGAGACGCTTCAGGGTATGCCCGTCCTTTGGCCGACAGGCTTGCCGTGGCCTGCACGTCGCTCACCGGGCGCCACTGGAGGCTTATCATTGAACTCCAGAAGTCGGCCGTCCACTTGGGCTGCTCGGGCATTTCCTTGTGCCCCAGGCTCAGCTCGCCTTTGACCGTCGGTCTAGCCTCGCCGGGAAGCGTCTTCCCCGCCTTCGCCGTCAACTTGGCCTCGGCATAGTCCCGAACAGGGTTGTCCGGATAGCTCCGAACGGATAATTCCATTTTCGACTCAGGCTGCCATAAGATAGCGTTCTTGTGGGCCCGGCTGCCTATGGACATGGATATCTGGTTCCAGGATGCCTTGCGATCGGCAGGGTCGATGTTGCCGGAAAACGCGAGCGATCCCGAGTGGCGGAACTGCCGCCAGTCTTCAGTGAGGTTGGCGCCGGCCTTGAGCTCTAGCGCCCCTCCCGGCCTGTATTGGAGGGATGAGGACACTTGGCCCATTCGGTAAGTCGCGCTCACCCTCAGCTCCGGATCTGCCTCTGACTTGGCCTTCAGCTCCAGGCTGAGCGTGCCAGCTCCCACCAGTGCAGGTGCGGGGGTTTGGGGTGCAGCGGTGGATGCGCCTACGGCGCTCGCAATTGTACCTGACATGGCCGCCGCCACGGCAAGTGCCAGTACGTGCACGGATAACGGACGCCGGGCGGCGGCACGAATGCGGTCTTTGGTCGCCATCGTTCATCCTCCCCAGCGAGATATTGACCACGGTCATTCCCACCGTCATATACAGATCATACCATGTTAGGTGATGGCTGTAAATGCGCACGGTGGAAATCGCCCGTTCGGGGGAGAACGCCGCTGGCTATCCAGGCTCGACCTCCACAGGCCCGCGGAGATCGAGCCTAAGGTGTCAAGACTTGCGGGCGAACTTCTTCAGTAGAATCTGCTTCAGATCCGGGCCTGCAGTCTGCTCCAGCTCATAGCCGACGCGCACTGCTGGCTTGTCGATCTTCAGAACCCTTCTCAGGTCTATCGGTGTGCCGATGACGATAACTTCGGCGTCCGAGTTCTTTATCGTCTTCTCCAGCTCCTGAACTTGCCTCTTGCTGTATCCCATCGCCGGGAGCAGAGGTTCGCGGTGATGGAAACGGTTGAGGGTATCCACGATGCTGCCGACAGCGAAGGGCCTCGGGTCGACGAGGGATGCCGCGCCGAACTTATGGGCTGCAACTATTCCCGCGCCGTAGCCCATCCCGCCATGGGTGAGCGTCGGGCCGTCCTCCACTACCAGCACCCGCTTGCCACGGATCATGCCGGGGTTATCCACGCTGACAGGCGATGCCGCGTCGATGATGATCGCATCCGGATTAACGGCCGCCACGTTCTTGCGCACAACCTCAATATCCTCGGGCTTCGCGGTATCGACCTTGTTGATGATCACGATGTCCGCCATGCGTATATTGGTCTCGCCGGGATGGTATGACACCTCGTGGCCAGGTCTATGCGGATCGGCCAGGGTGATCATGAGGTCAGGCACGTAGAAGGAGAAATCGTTGTTTCCGCCGTCCCACAAGATCACATCCGCTTCCTTCTCGGCGGCCTCGAGGATCTTGCCGTAGTCGACGCCGGCATACACGATCACGCCACGATCGATATGAGGTTCGTACTCCTCGCGCTCCTCGATCGTGCACTCATGTAGATCGAGGTCATCATATGTAGCGAAGCGCTGGACCGCCTGCTGGGCGAGGTCGCCATATGGCATCGGATGCCTGATCGCCACGACCTTCAGGCCTGCATCGATCAGCGCTTGGCTCACGTAACGAGTGGTCTGGCTCTTGCCCACGCCTGTGCGGACTGCGCAGATCGCAACTACCGGTGCCTTGGACTTGATCATGGTCGTGGTGGGCCCCATCATCCTAAAGTCGGCGCCCGCTGCGTTGACCATTGAGGCCTTGTGCATGATATCGATGTGCGCAATGTCGCTGTATGCGAAGACTACTTGCTCCACTCGGTGTTCACTAATGAGCTTGACAAGATCCTCTTCAGGGAAGATCGGTATCCCCTCGGGGTAAAGACCGCCGGCGAGCACTGCCGGGTACTTCCTTCCGGCAATATCGGGTATCTGGGTGGCTGTGAAAGCAATCACGTCGTACTTCTCGTTGTCTCGGAAGTAGACATTGAAGTTGTGGAAGTCGCGCCCCGCTGCGCCCATGATTATGACCTTGATCCTCTTCAAGAAGCAACTACCCCTTTCTCCGTTATCAAGTACCAATGCTGCGCTGCGGCAATGTACGCACGCTTATCGTACACACTTGGCAGCCTGACCATCCATCCACGCTCCGTCCGATCATGTGCGCAATACACGCGGCTGCATTAATATGCATGGATGCATACTGCGCCCGTCACCTATTCTACTACTAAGCGCCCAATTCCTCCACAGGCGCCCATCCAACAGAAGAGGCGCCCTTGCGGGCGCCTCACGGATCAGCCTGACAACTGAATCGGTCTTGTCAGAGTGCTGCCGGGGGTTGGTGCGTCGATGGCGGATTCGCTGGCGGCACCATGACGGCAGCGTGAACATCGTCCTCGCCACTGTCCAAGTCATCGCGAAGGCTATCAGTGTCGCTCGCGCCGTATCGGGCGAGCGCCACCGCCAGCACCTCGTCCATGTGCGCTACCTCGACGAAAGCGATGTCGGCCCGCACGTTCTCTGGAATCTCCTCTAGGTCCTTGCGGTTGTCTTCAGGGATGATCATGGTCGTAATTCCTGCCCTATGCGCGGCAAGAACTTTCTCCTTGAGCCCGCCTACAGGCAGAACTCGCCCGCGAAGTGTTATCTCCCCGGTCATGGCCACATCATGCCTGACTGATACGCCTGACAGAGCCGATGCCAGCGCGGTCGCCATGGTTATCCCTGCCGACGGGCCATCTTTGGGGATGGCGCCCTCCGGGACGTGGATGTGCACATCCATCTTCTCGTAGAAGTCGTCGGGTATGCCCAGATCGCGCGCCCTGGACCTGACGTAGGTGTAACCGGCCTGCGCGGATTCGCGCATGACCTCTCCGAGCTTGCCGGTGAGGATCAGCTTGCCGCCGCCCTTCATCGCCGACACTTCAATAGACATGGTATCGCCGCCGG
>Ga0116147_1005101_pt1 | contig 11304 bp, 16 predicted proteins | sample AD_JPNHG3_MetaG_FD_89749 | JGI IMG/M metagenome (GOLD analysis project Ga0116147, IMG submission 89749) | Active sludge microbial communities of municipal wastewater-treating anaerobic digesters from Japan - AD_JPNHG3_MetaG | ecosystem: Engineered > Bioreactor > Anaerobic > Digestate | place...
CCCCCCAGCCCCTCCAGCCCACCCCCCTTGCTTTTCCCTCTTGACTTTTTTACATAATATGATATTTATCAGACATGGCTGGAAGGAAACCAAAGGACAGTGAGATTGTTGATAATTTCAATCCTGATAAGAGGGATGTGGATAAGGTTCTCAGGACTCTTGGGAAGAGGCTTTCTACTGTAGACAGGAAGTTGAAGAAGCTGGAAGATGATGGTGATTTGAAGGAAGCCTTTGATATGCTTTCTGATATGAGGACGGCTTATAAGAAAGCCGGGGGTTTGCAGAAGTTATTGAAGCTGGTGAAGAGTGATGATAAGTTGCTTGTGGCGATGGTGAAGGAATTGATGAAGTATGAGGCGGCTCTTAATGCTTATGATAAGCGGAGTCAGGCGCAGGGTCATTCGACTTTTGTGGTTGTGAAGGGGCTGTATGATGTTTCTTCGAGTTCTGACGAAGACCTGTCTCCTGTTGCCGATATTATAAATCCTTTGTTTGAGAGGTAATATGGGGAGAATGGGACTTGTTCAGATGTGGATTCCGAGGAGTGCAAAGAGGATTCTCCAGATGGAAGCCTGTAGTAAGAATAAAACTCTGGGGGACCTTGTTGCGGAGATTTGTCTTTCGGCTGTGGTTGGGGAAAAGATAAAGCGGCAGAAAGACGCTACGGGTTCAGGGGACTTCGCGCAGGCTGAAATATTGAGGAGGGAAATCGAGAACATCAGGAAGGAAATCGAGGAACTTGCGGCTTTCAGAAAGGAAAAGGAATGAAATTTGAACTGATTAAAGCGGAGTTCAATAATATCCGGTTTTTTTTCAAGAGAACAGGAATAGCCCCTGTCCTTATCGATGAGATTTTTTCAGACAATTACAAGGTCATTCAGAGAGGACTTCGCTTCGGCAAAGGGGATGTTATCGTGGATGCAGGCGCGAATGAGGGGATATTCTCGGTTATGATGGCGAAGCTGTTCCCTGAAGCCAGAATTTACGCGTTTGAACCCGTGAATAAAACCTACAGGGATTTATTGTTTAATATCTCGGTAAATGAGGTTGATAACGTTTACCCTTTCTGCGTCGGGTTCAGCAACATCAGGGGGAAGGAAACCATGAATGTCCATAAGGATTTGTCGGGCGGGTCGTCCAGGGTGGACACATACTCCGAGGGAAACCATGACAGGGTTGAGTGTGAATTTGCTCTCCTTGATGACTTGCTCGACAAATTTTTCTTCATTGACCGTATAAGGCTTCTCAAGATGGACATCGAGGGTTCCGAATACGATGCTCTCTATAATTCTTCCGTTCTTCCGAGGGTTGACAATTTCGTCGGGGAGTTTCATATTAATTCAAGGCTTCTCGGAAGGGGATATTCGATGGAGGAACTTTACGACTGGGTCCGGAAACAAACCAATATTATTCATGTCGATTTTTGTAAGATGAATGATTGAACAGAAGGATAACGTCTATAAGATTGTCTATGACTATTCGGATGCCCCGACTTTGCGGAAGTTCGCGTTGAGCGACGCGAAAGTCCGTTGCATCATGGGGCCGTTCGGGTCAGGAAAATCGTCGGCGTGCGTGATGGAGGTCGTGAGAAGGGCCGTCCAGCAGAAGCCAAGTCCCGACGGGATAAGGAGAAGCCGGTGGGCGGTGGTGAGAAATTCCTACCTGCAACTTCGCGACACGACAATCAAAACCTTCCATGACTGGTTCCCGCCTAAATTATTCGGGGAATACCGCGTGACAGACCACGTTTACATCATTACCGGATTCAAGGGGGTTCACCTTGAGGTAATGTTCAGAGCTTTGGACAGACCTGACCAGGTTTCCAACTTGCTGTCGCTGGAACTGACGGGAGCGTGGTTCAATGAAGTGAGGGAAATTCCCAGGTCAATTATCGAGGCGATGGACGGCAGAATCGGAAGATACCCAAGCGTCCGTGACGGAGGGGCTTCATGGTATGGGATGATAATGGACACCAACCCTCCCGAAGAACAATCCTACCTTTACAGAATGTTCGAGATAGTCAAGCCTGAAGGGTGGGAGATTTTCAAACAGCCGTCCGGTTTGAGTGAACACGCCGAAAACACAAAACACCTCATCAAAGATTACTACAAGAAACTCGCCCAGGGGAAAGACGAAGCCTATGTCAGAGTTTATATTCACGGGCAATACGGATACGTCATGTCCGGAAAGCCTGTGTTCCAGTCTTTTAACGACAATGTTCATGTTTCACGGAACCCGCTGGAACCTATAAAGGGACTCCCTGTGATAGTCGGTTTCGATTTTGGTTTGTCACCGGCGTGCGTGATAGGACAGATTACCCCTCTTGGGCAGTTGCGGATTATTGACGAGCTTGTCTCCGACGGGATGGGGATAAAACAATTCGCCACAAACCAGTTGCTTCCGCTGTTAAGAAATAAGTATTTCGGAATGGAAGTTTGCGGCTACGGAGACCCGTCAGGAACTTCCCGTTCGCCGACGGACGAATCCACCTGCTTTGAAATTTTGCAGGGGTCGGAGGTTGGATTGAGGAATATTGTTCCGGCTTACACGAACGCACTCGTGCCGAGAATAAACGCCGTCGAATCCTTCCTCAATAAAATGTATAAGGGCGAGCCTGGGTTTATCCTTTCTCCGAATTGTTATCATTTGAGAAAGGCTTTAAATTCAGGGTATTATTATGAAAGAGACAGAAAGTCCACGGGAGAGGATTACAAGCTGATACCGGTGAAAAATTTCAGTTCCCACATTGCGGACGCCCTGCAATATTTGTGCCTGTATCTGAATGAAAAGAACTTTGAAGACCAGAGACGCAGGGAATTTCTGGCAAAAATTACCAGAACTGAATTCAGACGGTATGGCTCTGTTATCGCCGGATATTAAGGAGTTATTATGGAAGAGAACATAAAGAAGGAAGTTGTCCTCGATGAGAACCTCGTCAGACTTGGTTCAATGCTTAACAGTAAATTCAAAACCTACGAAGCCAACAGGGGGATGAAGGAGCTTGAGTGGCTTGCCGATTTAAGGGCTTATAAGGGAATCTACGGCAGTTCCGTTGTTCTCAAAGAAGAACAGTCGAAAGTTTATCCCAAGATAACCCGCTCGAAAGTCATCGTCGCTCTCTCAAGAATCCACGAGTTATTGTTTCCGGCGAAAGACAGGAATTGGGAAATAACTCCAACACCTGACCCGTCCGTTTCTCCGCAGAAGTTTGAAGAAATCGTCTTGGAGCTTCTTCAGGAAAAATCCCAGAACGGAGAAGAACAGGTTATCACCGAAAAAGAAGTCCGCCTTGCAATCGAAAAGAAATGTAAAGAAGCCTGCAAGGCAATGGCAAAGGTGATAGATGACCAGCTTATCGAAATGAATTATTCCGAAGAAGCAAAAAAAGTAATAAAATCAGGTCTTATCTATGGAACAGGAATCATAAAGGGGCCTTTAATCAAAACAAAGAACAGGCATATCTGGAAGCCCACCGATGGGCAAATCAATAAATTTATGGAAGTAATCGAAGAATATGAAGTTCCCTATTTTGAGTTCGTAAGAATATGGGACTGGTATCCGGATATGTCCGTCACGGAGCAGTCCCAGATGGACGGGTGCTTCGAGCGTTACCTGATGAACAAGTATGACCTCCGCAAACTCGCTGAAAGAGGGGATTTTTACGGAAATATCATTCTTGATTTTCTGGAATCGAATCCGAACGGAAACAATGTTCAGAAACAATGGGAGGTCGAGCTTCAGCAAATTGAGAGTAAAACCACCGGAACGGTTGCGTCAACTGCCGGAAAATACGAGGTTTTGTCCTTTTGGGGATTTGTTGACGGAAAAACCCTCGCTGATTGCGGACTCGAAATAGAAGACCCGAAGATGGAATATTCCTGCAATGTCTGGCTTCTTGGTTCGAGGCCGATAAAAATAATTCTTTTTGATGACGCAATAGGGCATTATACACTGTTCTATTACGAGAAAGACGAAACCTCCATCTTCGGGGAAGGGATTCCGAGGATAATGAAGCATTCGCAGGACGCTATTTCGGCAGCCGCGAGAATGACTTTGGACAACGCCGCGTGCGTCTCCGGCCCGCAGGTCGAGGTCAACTGGAGCTTGCTTACCCCTGGCACAGACTACACGGCATTTTACCCAAGAAAGATATGGTTCAGGGAAGGAAGAGGTGTCGAGGCGCAGTATCCGGCAATCCGGTCTCTGACATTCGATTCACACATTGACGAATTGCTTAAAATCATTCAGTATTTTGAGCAGAATGCCGACAAGGAAACAGCTCTTCCTACATGGTTGTTTATGCAACCGGCCCCGAATGAGACGGCGCAGGCAGCCTCTGGAAGGATGATGAGCGTCAATATGTCCATCAAGGACATTGTGAGGAATTTCGATTCGTTCACCGAGAAAAACATCGGTTCATTGTATCGATGGAACATGGAGTTTAATCCAAGAGAAGAAATCAAGGGGGATTACAACATCAAGGCGAAAGGTGTCGGGTCTCTCGTGATGAAAGAAATCAGAATGCAGGCGTTAAACCAGCTTGTTGCGACACTTTCAGAAGATGATTGGGATTACATTGACAGAAGGGACATCCTCGAAAAGAGACTGGATGCAAATGATATTTCAATCAGTCTTCGCTCCGAAGAGGAAGCGCAAAAAATCAGAGAGGCCCGCCAGAACACCATTATCAGCCAGTTGCAGATTGAGGCCATAAAAGCCGAAATCGCCAAAGATAATGCCCAGGCAATGGTCAATCTGACGAAAGCCAAAGAAAGAAACATCAACGCAAACATTGCCGCCGCGGGAGACGACGAAGAGAAACAGGCCAGAATAGCGAAGCTCAAAGCGGACGCAATGGAAAGAATCATGAAAGGGGCAAGCCATGCAAGCCGAGGAAAGACTCAAGGAAAAATACCTGCTGATTAGAGATATTTACGAAAACAAGAACACATTTGGAATGTCAGCATTGGTGAAGCTCATAGAGTTTATGATTGCGAACATCAGAGAAGAGAATGACACGGCAGACCCTGAATTAATTCGATTCAATCAGGGCCAACTTGCGACCTTAAAAGAGTTGAGAAGATACATTCTGAATGGAAAATAAACCTATTGACAAAGAGATAATTGATATGCTATTAAAAGCTCAAAATGGCAGTAATGCCTTGAACGTTATCGTGTTTACTGAAAAAGAGTCTATTGAAATATGTAAAGCGTTAAAGGGGATTTTAAGGATATTTCAAAATAAATTGAGCAAGGCTTAAATTTCAGGCGTTACACGAAATCAAAGGCCGCGATTGGACTAATCATCCAAAGCGTGGCCTTTTTATTTTGGAGGGAAAAATGGAAGAAAAAGACAATCAGGACATCGAAGTTTTTGACAAGGCGTTTGATGAGGCCACAGGGATTCAGCCCAAAGAAGCTGAAAATTCTGAAACGCTGAAGAAACAGAAGGAGCAGGAGGATATTTTGGAAGCCCCTGCTGTGTCCGGAGAACCCAAAGAGGAACCCAAAGAGGAACCCAAAGAGGAACCCAAAGAAGAACCGAAGGGGGCAAACGAAGAGCAGACTTTTGAGCAGAGGTGGAAATCCTTACAGGGCATTTATCGTCACGACAAGGAAGAATGGAGCAAGGAAAGAGAAAAACTGCTCAAAGAGATTGAAGCCCTGAAAAAAACCGAAGCCCAAAATGAACCTCCCAAAAAAGAAGAAAAAATTGAACCGGAAGTAAAGTCCTTTGCTGACATCATCAGTGAACTCAACCTGACTGACGAACAAAAAGAGCAGTTGATGGAGTATGAGTCTGATTACGATGTCATATCAAAAATGGAAGGACTCAAACGCAGTGCGGAAATGAAAAAACTGAAGTCGGATATTTTGGAAGTCCTCAAATCTTTTGAGGACAAAATACAGACCCAGTTGAAACCTGCGAGCGAGTTTATTGAAGAGACAAAAGTCGAAAAGGCTGAAGCCGCGGCCAGAGCGCACTTTGAAGCGATTGAAAAATCTCATCCCGACTACACGGTATATCGGGATGACGGGAGCCTTCTGAATTGGATTAAATCCAAGCCGAAGTATCTTCAACCTGCGCTTCTTGAAGTTTACAAAAGCGGAACCGCGGAAGATGTAATCGCCCTTATAAGTGATTTTAAGGACGAAAACGGAATAACGCAAAACAAAGTCGTGTCCTTCGACAAGGCAAAGGCCGACAGAAAAGCAGCCATGATGCCTCCTCCGGCCAAACGGGGGGCCGTGGGTGCATTAAAGAGTGCGGCTGAAACCTTCGAGGATGCCTTTGATGAAGCGTTGCAAAAATTAAAGGAGTAAGATTATGGCTGTTACAACTTACGGAGATATTTCACCGCGAACCGCGGCCTATGCAGTTGTTGGTTTTTTGAAAAATGCAATGCCTTACATGTGCCTGGAGAAATTCGGTCAGGCACAGCCGTTGCCGAGCAACAAAACGATGTCGATGAAATGGCGCAGATACAACGCTCTCGCTGTGAGGACATCGCCTCTGGCCGAAGGCGTTACTCCAGAGTCCGACAAACTGACCGCTGAAGACGTGACGTTGACCCTGGCCCAGTATGGAAGTCTGGTCGAAATCACCGATGTCATCGCCGACACCCATGAAGACCCTGTCCTGCAGGTTGCCATCAACTCCGTTGCTGAACAGGCGGCCAAGACAGTCGAAACATTGCGTTACAACACTCTGAAAGCCTGCACGAACAGATTTTACGCGAATCAGGTGGCTTCCCGTAATTTGGTCGCAACGACCATTACGAGAGCCGACCAGCGGAAAGTCGTTCGCGCTCTGGAACGGCAGGAAGCGAGGCCGATTACGACCATCGTCCGTTCCACTCCGTCTTTCAACACCGAGAACGTCCTTCCGGCGTTTATCGCTGTGACGCACGTTGACCTGACTTCCGACATCAGGGAAATGGACGGTTTCATCAACGTTGCCGACTACGGCAAGTTGAGTCCGTATGAAACCGAAATCGGTGCTTGCGAAGAAGTCAGGTATCTGAAGTCAACGATTTTCACGTCTTATCCTGGCGCTGGAGCGGCAACGTCCTCGATGATTAACACCGGAGGTCTGGCTGACGTGTATCCGGTGATTTTCTTCGGTCAGGACGCATACGGCATCGTGGCCCTCAAGGGAAAATTCGCGATTACGCCGATGGTGCTGAATCCGAATGTGCCGAGAGGCGGAGATGAACTCGGTCAGCGTGGCTCTGTTGGTTGGAAAACCATGCAGGGAACTGTCATCCTGAACGACGCATGGATGGCGGTATATGAATGTTGCGCGACCGAATAATGAAGATAATTGACGGATAAGAGTTGGTTCGCCAGTTATTAATACTGTCATACTGAACATCCTGGCGAGTATGACACGGAATCTGAAGACCAGGACAACACAACTTACAACAGGAGTAGTATTATGGCTTACAGAAAATTTGATGACCCGAAAATCAGTGTTGATAATTCGGCAATGAAAGTCAGTGCGCTGAAAAGCGAAGTCCTGAAGCGTGCAATTATGGGAAGCGTCAACAGAGTGCTTTGCGGAACCGGCGGGACTGTGTCCGCGAACGGGGCCAACCTCGGAACCGCCGCTACCGGAATCTGCACGCAGGACGCCGTCATTGCCTGCATCAACGGACAGGCTGTCACGATACCGGCCACGAACAACATCAATCTTGGGACGGGAAATTACAGCGGAGCGCAGATTGGCAAGGGAACGATGGGAACCAACTGCGTGACCAAATTTCTCGTCTTTGCCGACGAAAACGCCGTTGTTGATGTTGCCGGTCCTGGCAATATTGTGGACAAAGGGGATTACGCCAATGCGACGCTGGCCGCCGCTGCGTGCGCACTTCCCGACCTGCCCGAAGGTGCGGTTGCTTTGGGCTATTTGACGTTGCAGGGTCTTGCCGATTCGGGAGTGACCTTCAACGTCGGCGGTGCAGGAACGATGGGAACGTGTTCGTTCGTAAATCTGTTCAACATGCCCTATGAAGGGTAGCGCGGATAGGGGGCTGGGTTGCTCGCGCCTCCTCCCAGTCCCCTGTCCATTTTAAAAAAAAGAGGGGAAAATATGAAAGAAAGCAAAACACCAGAAAAATTTGTAAATCCCGTTGGTCATATCCGCGACAGAATCATCATCAACCAGAGCGAAGGTCTTCCGTCGAGCGGGGTTTTTATCTCGCTGAACGGTTACGCTTTTCTGGCCAAGCCTGGAGTTGAGGTTGATATTCCGCGCCCTGTCAGGCTGATGCTTGACACTTGCGTAAAAACGGAAATGCTCAAAGACCCCAGCGGCAAGACTTACTATAGGGACGTTCCGAAAATCACCTACCAGTTGATTAAGGAAAACGTTTCGTATGACGAGGAAGCCGCAACAGAAAAGAAGGAGAAACTAAATTGACTGGGGCCGAATTGATTGCATACATGAGGGAGTCCATGTTGGACGATGTGGAAATCCCTTATCTGTGGTCAGACCAGGAATTATTGAGGTTTCTGGTAAACGCTGAAAAAGAGGCGTGCAGACGAAGTTATTTGATTATCGATGCCACGACCGTAGCTGATAATAGTTCTCCTACACCGTTGCCGGTGTGCGTTATCCGGCTTACGGCAGGCGTAGCGACCTATGCAATATCCCCGAAGATTCTCCAAATCAAACGATGCCAGTTGGCGTCGTATCCTTATGAAATCAAGGAAAGCCCGATTCACCTCCCGTATCTCGATGACGAAATACCGGATTGGATGGGTTCTTCGGGGACAGTCGGCACAGAAGGCACGGGGGGCTATCCTGTGCGTTTTTTCACCGAAACAGGTTCTATTACGTTTGTAAAAGCACCGCCGGTCGATGACACCGCCTATCTTGTTGTTGCGCGTCTTCCGTTGACCTCCTTTACTCTGGAAACTTCGCCGGAGATTGACGAAAAATACCACATCAACATCTGTGATTGGGCGGCTCATTTGGCGTTTATGAAACCTGATTCTGACACTTTTAACAAAGACCTTGCTGTTTATTACGAAGCAAGGTTTACCAAAAACTTCGGCCCTTTGCCGGACGCTTACAGCGAGCAGATGAGGAAGATTTATCTTCAGCGGGCCAGAATGCGTCCGGTAAAGTTCGGAAGCTAAAAGGAGAAGAGTTATGGCAATCGTGAGACTGAAAAAATTCATTGAGGATGTGAAAAGCGGAAGAGCTGACATTGTGTCCGATACCGCTGCCTACGCAACCTCTGCCGGTTACGCAGGAACCGCGTCCAAGGCTACCACTGCCAGTTATGCAGGAACCGCGTCCTATACGGGTCTGGCCGGAACTGCGGGTTATGCGGCGACAGCCGGAACAGTGGCGTAATAAAATCAAAAGGGGGGAGTGAAGACCCGCCTCCCCTCTTTCCGTTCGACCCAGGAGAAGAACAATGGCTCTTAAAACAATCCCTATTTTTAAAAATAATTTTAACGCAGGAACCAGTTGTGATTCCAATCCCATAGATGTGCGTGATTACACGGCGGAAGGAAGGTATTCAGTTTACGTCAAAGTCGCTCCGATTCCAGGCAACGGAACTGCCGGAGAGGTTGTCATGTCTGTTTCCGGAGCACCCTATTACGGCGGGGATTATGCCAACATGGGGACTTTCGGAACATTCAACGTCGGATATGAAGTGGCCGAACTGGATATTGCTCCTGTTCCATTTATGAAGTTTGGACTCAACGTGGGGACTTCTGCTACCGTCGGCGCAAGCGTAGAAGCGTTTTTGCATATCATTTAAAGGGAGGTCGGGATGGCCTATAAAAATCTCTCGATGGTGCGCGGGGATACGCAGGTCTATAATCTCTGCTTTAAAGATTCCAACGGGAACCCGTTCAACATCAAGAATTGGGTTGTAAAGTTTACCATAAAAAAGCATTACGGCCTTCTTGATTCAGCCGCTTCAGTTCAGAAAACCATCACGACATTTCCGGATACTACGGGCGGAACGTGCGGGAGTGCGCAAATCGTTCTTTATCCTGTGGATACTGTCAATCTTGAGCCTGGAGAATATGTTTATGATATTCAGGTGACAAGAGACCAGAACGATACCTATACGATAATGCGCGGGAAAATGGAAATAGAGTATGATGTGACGAGGACACCTGGAACAGCCGGAACGATGATATGAACCAAAATGAAATAGAAAGTGAGTAGTATATGTCAAAGGATATCATTGTTCAATTTGCCGACAGAAATCAGGATTTCATTGTCAGTTTTGCTGAAAAGAACATTGTGGTAAACTTCACAAAGGGCGCGGGCGGTCTTGCCGGAACTTCAGGAACGTCTGGAACTTCAGGAAGCAGCGGAACATCTGGGACAAGTGGCAGCAGCGGAACCTCTGGGACTTCCGGAGCGTCAGGAACCAGCGGAACTTCGGGGACCAGCGGAACTTCTGGGGAAGACGGTATTCAAGGGTCTTCTGGGACTTCAGGGTCTTCTGGGACTTCAGGGACTTCAGGAGTCAATGGCTCATCCGGCACATCAGGGACTTCCGGAATTGACGGCCAGCCTGGGACTTCGGGAACATCAGGCACGAGCGGAACTTCAGGGACTTCAGGAGTTGACGGAATCAATGGTTCATCGGGGACAAGCGGGACTTCCGGAACTTCTGGGACAGATGGTCAAACGGGAACTTCCGGAACAAGCGGAACATCGGGAACATCTGGAACAGATGGGACGCATGGGACTTCCGGCACTTCTGGAACCAGCGGCACTTCAGGGGTGGATGGTCAATCTGGCACTTCTGGGACAAGCGGGACTTCAGGGACATCCGGCGTTGACGGTCAGGCTGGAACCTCTGGGACTTCCGGAACTTCTGGGACAAGTGGAACTTCTGGAACCAGTGGAGGATTTTCAGTTGTATACAAAACAACTACTGGAACTCTCTCTGAAGCTGATTGTAGCGGAACAATCATTTCCAATTACGGGCAGACGAGTGATGTTACCCTGACCCTCCCGGCTGCTTTTGCCAATGGGAGCTTCACTGTGAGGATTGACACGACCGTTGCGAAATATTTCCGGCTTGACCCTAACGGCTCTGAAGTTCAGATGCTTGACGGAATGGATTTGGGTGCAGGAAAATACATCGGATTAACGAGTGCGGCAAAAGGAGCGGTGATAAAATACATTGCTCTGCAAACCGGTGTGTCATCCTATCAATGGGCTGCTTACACGGTGGTTGGGAACTGGACTGCTGAAAGCTAGTTGAGGTGATAAAATGTATTTCAAAATTTCTTTTGATGACCAATATGCTAATTTAGGGC
>Ga0116147_1005111_pt1 | contig 11285 bp, 7 predicted proteins | sample AD_JPNHG3_MetaG_FD_89749 | JGI IMG/M metagenome (GOLD analysis project Ga0116147, IMG submission 89749) | Active sludge microbial communities of municipal wastewater-treating anaerobic digesters from Japan - AD_JPNHG3_MetaG | ecosystem: Engineered > Bioreactor > Anaerobic > Digestate | place...
CCAGTACACGGGCGGTACGTAGTCGTAGGGTCCGTTCATCTTCACAGCCGTAGGACCGGTAATCTCACTGGTCCGCCACGAACACGCAGCCAGCAGGGGACGCGTGGGGTCCACCCGCCGGAACAGTTCAAGGTAACTCTCCTCCAGTCGAGGTCGCGGCAACTTGTCGCTTCCCAGGACCCAAACGAAAATGCTGGGATGATTGCGCAGCCAAAGGACGTGATCTTCCAGGGATCGCACTATGAGGTCCATCTCCTCGGGAGTGTCGACGGCTCCGAATTCGTCCACCGGTTGACCCACGTAGCCCTCCCATTCCCACTGGCAACTCCAACCCGCCATGAGCAAAATACCCAGCTCGTCGGCCGCCTGGTAAAGGGTTTCGTCGTTACCCCAGAAACCTTCCAGCCGGACCGTGTTGAGGTTCATCGAACGTACGTACTCCATCTGAGCTCGAACCCGCTCGGGCGTGTCCGCCAGCATCAGATCGTCGGTCCAGCCGGCTCCGCGGATCAGAATCTCCCGGCCGTTGACTTTGTACCCTCGGTGTCCCTCCTCGTTGACATAGTCCGACACCTCCCTGATGCCGAAGCACACCCTCCGGCGATCCGACACACTCCCGTCGACGGCCGCACTCAGTTGCAGCTCATAGAGATTCGGCTCTCCCACGGTGTGCGGCCACCAAAGCCGGGGACGCTCCACATGAAGCGAAGCCAGGTCGTCGGAAGAAATCGTCAGGTTGCGTGACTCTCCGGCGGCAAGACTCACACGCCCCGTCCAGTCCCGACCTTCAAAGGTCAGGTGTAGCTCCGCATCCACCGGCGAGCCGGAACGGTTGACCACTTTCACCGTAGTTTCCAGCCAAGCCTCCTGCAGCGTATCGAGGTTGAGTTTCGTGCGGACGAAAGGATCCTCCAGCGAAACGGGACCTGAGAACCGCAGCGAGACGCCTCGCCACAAGCCCATGTTCTCGTCCGGGGGGCGAGGGTTCCAATCGACAAACCCGATGGTGAGATCCCCCGGCTGGGGAGGGTGCACCAGAACGGCCAGGTAGTTCCGTCCCTCCCGGACCGCTTCCGAAACGCTAAGATCGAAACGTCGAAAAACTCCTATCAGTTCGTCCGTGCCAGCAATTTGCCGACCGTTGAGCCAGACTTCCGCCCGGTAATTGACACCATCCAAGAGAAGCCGCGGATGAGCCGCGACTTCCGGAGAGCTCAGCTCAAACTCCGTCCAATACCACCACGGACGGCGAAACCGCTCCCGGGGGATCGTTTCGAGATTCTTGCCAAAATAGGGATCCGGGTACTCTCCATTTTCCACCAGAGCCGCCAGGACGGTCTTCGGAACCGCCGTCGGATACCAACCGTCCCGTTCCAGTTCCCGACTGCTGAGCTCCTCACCACCAGTCGTCACCAGGCTCGAATCCTGGAGGAACCACCCCTCAGAAAGAACGCGCGTCTGGCTCATAGGTTGCACTCCTGCTTGCCGGCAGGCGATCCAACCGAAAGCCGCCAAGACGGCGACGACCGCCAGCCGGAACCGCTGAACACCGGCCTGCTGCGAAAGCTCAACTAACCGTCCGACCTCCACCAAGGCGCCGTCTTGCCCGTGATTCTCTTGCCGTGCACCGTTCATGGTTTCCTCCTCATTGACCGATCCACCCACACCCGAAGGTGGTTTAGCCTAAACCTTAACCGACCGACGGGCAAGCGATCCCCCGCATCGGACGGGACCCTCCGGCGCCAGGCATGACGGCGCACGTCCGGCCCTTGTGCAACCACCCATGTGTCTTCCGCGCCTCCTTGGCTTCTCGGCCTCGCCATGGGCGATAATCGACCCGCCATGCATGAGCGCCACCCCGAAGGAGTTCGGCACGCCGTCGCTTCCCCTGCACGCTGGGCCGCCGGAACCGCCGCGATCCTTCTGGCGCACGCAGTCTGGCTGATTTGGAACCGAGTGCCTCCGGCGTGGGACATGGCCTACCACCAGCTGATGGGTTGGCGGATCGCACAACAAATCGCCACCGGAAATCTTGCCGTACTGCTGCAGGGAGCCAGTGACTATTACCCCCCTCTGTATCACGTTTGGGAAGCCGTCCTGTACCTGTTGACCGGGGCGGTCCCGTGGATCGCCGGACCGGCAAACCTTCCGGGACTTGTGCTGCTAAGTTACTGCACCTACCGACTCACCGCTCGGGTGATCCCGGAAGACGCGGCCGTTCCGGCGGGACATCTGGTGCTGCTCTTCCCCCTGGTAGCTTGGACGAGCCGCGAAAGTCTGGTGGATCCTTCTCTTGCCGGCGTAACGGCGGTAACACTGCTCTGGTTCCTCCGACTACTGGAGAATCCGAGTCGATGCAGAGCGATTGCCTTTGGACTCGTGACTGCGGCGGGGTGTTGGCTGAAGTGGACGTTTCCCCTCTTTCTGGTAGGCCCTGCGGCGGCGGCGCTGTATCTGACCAAAGACCGCCGCGGCTTGTGTCTTCGCTTGCTCGATGCGGCGCTGGTGGCCGCTCCCGTAATCGGCCTCTGGTACTTGCCGCGCTTGGGAGATCTTCAGATACGTTATGCCGAAACGGCGGGAGCGGCGGCGTGGGAAGGCGATCCCGCTTGGTACACGCCGGCGGGAATCCTCTACTACCCCCGAGTGCTGTCGGGCTACTATCTCTTTCTTCCGTTGACACTCCTGGCCGTGGGAGCGTTGGTCCTCCAAAGACGGCGCAACGCGCTGGGCCGGGCTTCGAGCGGCTACGTGGTCCTGCTCGCCGCGTTGGTGGGTGGATGGGTGCTCTTGACCTTGCTACCTGCCAAGGATCCCCGCTACGTCATGCCCCTGGCGGTCCCCCTGGCGGCCTGGCTGGTGGTGCTTCTCTTCCCTCGGCCCCGACTCAGGGCGGTGTTTATGGTAACAGCGGTCATGCAGTTCCTGTCGGCTTCCTTCATGCCACCGTTAAAGGTCGGCTTGTTCGGCTGCGCGGACCCTTGCCACTACCGCAACACGGCTCGGGAGTGGGTATGGTTCTCAACTCACTACTCCTGTGTTTTGGGAGCTCCCCGGAGGGAGGACTGGAGCTACGATCGGCTCATCGACACACTGGCAGGCGGGGGCCCGGTAGGATTCGTCCCCGAGCATCCCCGGTTTCATGTCGGAGCTCTCCAGCTGGCCGGAGAACAGGCCGGAGGATCGATTTCGGCATTCCGACTCGGCATCGACGACACCTGGCCGCAAGAGTTGGCCCGCGCCCGCTGGGTGGTCGGCAAGAACGGCGACCAGGGCGTTGACGTATTGACTCGGTACAATCAGGAGATCTACGACGCATTGGAGGTCCTGGAATGGCCTGTGGCGGACGAGTGGAACCTTCCCGACGGCAGCCGGGCCATGGTGTGGCGGAATCCCAGCCGCGCGCCGTCGCCGCTTCCTGCTGCAGCGGCGCCGCCCGACGATTCCGTGGAACGTTGACGCGCTAGAGCGCACGTACTCATTCCTTGCGGCCGGCGTTCCTACAATCTTTCCCTGAGTCCCCACGACAACGTTCGCGACTTGCCGGAAAGATCCGAGTCAACGAGGCGACGTATCAACCCGTTACAATTGGATGGGGATCGGGAGCCCGGAGATCTTGAGATGGCCGAAGTCACGAAAAGAGGCACGTTCCGACCAAAGTCCGACTCGCTTTCGGCCGAGACCTATCCGCTCTCCATCGTCATCCCCGCCTACAACGCAGCCGGCTTTTTGCGGTCCAACCTCGAGGCGCTGGCCCGGAATGATCTAAGCAACACGGAGATTCTCGTCGTCGACGACGCTTCGGAAGACGACACCGCCGCGGTGGTGGAATCCTTCAGTCGGTGTCTGCCGGTTCGCCTCCTCCGGCTGCCACGGAACGTGGGTCCGGCGGCGGCTCGCAATCGGGGCGCGGAAGCCACCAACTTCCTTTACCTGCTCTTCCTCGATGCAGACATCCAGGTTCCGGATCGAGCCTTGTTCTGGTTTCGGGACACCCTCGACTTATATTCCCATCGTCCCGACGTCGCAGGCGTTCTGGGGACCTACTCGGAGCGTGCCCCGAGGCGAGGTTTTCTGTCCGACTACAAGAATCTGACTACCAGTTACTTATACCGCGCCACGGACACATGGAGCCCCTTCTGCCATACCGCGATAGTCTGCTTACGACGTGAGGTCTTCGAAAGCGTAGGCGGTTTCGACGAAACCCTCCGGCACGGAGAAGACTTCAAGCTCGGGGCCCAGTTGGGATCCCGTGGGTTTCGCTTGATCATCGACCGCCGGATTCAAGCGGTTCATCTGAAAACATATACCTGGTCTAAAGCGCTCCGGGAAGACTGGGACAGAGTTCAGAGTCTCAGTCGCCTGGAGCTCGATCCGGCGGCGAAGCGGTTCTCCTGGCGGGCTCATCGTTGGAGTCGGCTGCTCTCCCTCGCAATTCCTCCAGGCATCCTGATCTGCCTCAGCCTGGGAATTGCGGTGAATCCGCACTGGCACCTCGGTTGGCTGGGCTTGGCTGGAGTCTTCTTGCTGCTGCATCAGCGTTACCTGCGGTTCCTACGCCGGCGCGGGAGTTTCAGCTTCGCTCTGCAGGCGGCCTTCACTCAACTGGCTGAACTAACACTTGCCGATCTGGCCCTAATCTGGAGCCTCATGCAAAGAATAACTCCCGCGGGCCGTCGTAAGCCAGCCGGCGAGCCACCCGCCGGGCCGGATCCTCGGGGATCTGACCTTCCTCCACCATCTCTCCCAGCACGCGGCAAACTGCCCGCCGGAACATCTCCGTCCGCGACCCGAACGAGAGAATCTTCCGCGAGTCCGTTACCATCCCAGCGTGATTGAACAACAGATCCACCGTCGCCAGATACTTCAGCTGCAGAGCCATCCCGAAGGGACTGTCATTGAACCACCAGGCAGCGCCCACAAACACGTTGGGGAAGGCTCTCGCAATGGTGGCCACGGTCGGCAGATGGGTAGGATCAAGGCAATACAACACGATCTTGAGAGGTCCGTCGAACTCGTTGAGAAACCAATGAAGGCCTCCCACCCAGTCCACCTGCTGCGTCGAAATGTCTCCTCCCGCGTCCGGCCCCAGCTCTTGCCAAAGTCGACGCCGGTAATCCCGAACCGCACCCACATGAAGCTGCATCACCATACCCGCGTCCGCGTCCAGCTCTCCGAATAGACGAAGAAGATACGCCTGAAAGTCAGCTCGCTCTTCCGAAGACAGAGTGCGTCCCCGCCAAGCCGCCTCATAGATCTCGGCGGCCCGCGCCCGGGGCACAAAGCGGGACTCAATCCGAGTGAATCCGTGGTCGCTGGCTACCGCTCCCAATCTTCGGAAGTAGGCGTGGGTCGCCGCCAAAGCCCGCTCAAAACCGGCAAGGACGGAAACATCCTCCCCGCTCTCCTCTCCCAATCGAAGCACCCGGTCCCGCCAATCGGAACGCGTCGGGTCCACCAGCTTATCGGGCCTCCAGGTGGGAAGGACGGCTGTAGACGGCACCTCCTGCCGAGCCGCTTCGTGAAAGGGAAGGTGAAGCGTGGGATCGTCGGTGGTACACAGTTTCTCCACCTGCACAGCGGCGAGAACTTGTTGAGGTCGCATCTCCGGCAACGTCAGCACACGGGCGGTCCGTTCCCAGATCTCGTCGCCGGTCTCGGCGCAAATCACTTGATCGACACCGAAGCGCCGCCGAAGGTCAAGGTGCACCCACTCGTACGTCGGATTCCCGACGAAGTCGGGGAACACTTCCGCCAAGGCACGCCACTTCTCCCGGGGGCAGGCCGTCCCCGTAATCTTCTCCTCGGCCACACCACAGCGCCGCATGAGCTCCCAAACGTAGTGGTCTGTGGCCCCCTCGACCTGCCAGATGTCAAGCCAGTTCCGGTTTAAGACGATCTCGCCGGCGTCGGCATGGTTGTGGGGGTCCAAAACTGGAAGATTCCTAACGTCCTCATACAGCCGGCGGGCCGTTCCCGTCGTGAGGAGATAGTTTTCGTCCAAAAAAGCCATGATCGAATTTCCTTCCTAAGCGGCACCCCCAGGCGGCGCCGGTAACGGATGCCGGAGAAATCCGGCCGCCAAGGCTGAAGCTATCACAAACCACACGGGGCTCCCAGACTCCGGATGGCTTCTCACGCCGTCGCTTTACTCAGTTTGACCGATCCGACATTTTCTGGTCTTCGCCCGCAAGCTCAGGTACGATGGCGTCATATCTCCCAACTGCACTGGGAAAGGAGGCTTGTCGTGAAAACGTTTATTCTCATGACGAAGTTGGCGCCCGAGGTGGCCCGCCAGGTTCAGGATCGCCCCGTCTTGGGACGGGAGTGGCTGGACCAAGTCAAGAAGCAATGCCCGGAAGTTCGTTTCCTTGCCCATTACGCACTGCTGGGACCTTACGACTTCCTGGACATTTACGAAGCACCGGACGAAGAGACAGCCGCCAAGGTTTCGATGATCAGCCTAAAGCACGGCGCATTTGCCGCCGAAAGCTGGGTAGCGATTCCTTACCGCCGCTTCCTCGAGCTCACCCAGGAAGTCGGTGAGTAGGCTTTCCGCCCTCTCTCCGGCCGAGCCGCTAAGGGGCTAGAACGGAAGCCGGGGCTGCCGCTCGGGCCGGCGAAAAGCCGCCACCGAGAGCGGGGGCAAGTCGGCCGACAGCCGGCTCCTGCGTCGGGCCATGTCAAACAGTTCGGCCACCTGCCGAGCGTACGTTCCCTCCCCGCGCATCCTGGCGTGGAAGCGAGGGTCGTCCAGACGTCCTCCGTGTGTTTCCCGAATTCGGTGAAGAACGCGGGAAGCCCGATCCGGGTAATACTCCTTCAGCCAGTCGGTGAACAAAATCGAGACGGCCGCCGGAAGCCGCAACAGCTGGAACCCGGCGGCCACAGCCCCATGTTCGCGGGCCGCCTGCAAGACAGCGGGAATTTCGTGATCCGTCAGACCGGGAATCACCGGAGCCACCGAAACCCCGACCGGAATGCCGGCCGAGGCAAGCCGAGCGAGAGCCTCCAGTCGCCGCTGCGGAGTCGCAGCACGGGGTTCGAGCCGCCGTTGCAGCTCATGGTCAAGCGTGGTGACCGACAGCCGCACGTGCGCGGCACCTACGGAGGCGAGTTCTTGCAACAGATCGATATCACGAGTGACAAGAAAGTTCTTCGTGGTGATGACGACCGGATTCCGGAATCCCCCCAGTACTTCCAGAACCTTCCGTGTAAGTCTCAATTTTCTTTCCACCGGCTGGTAGGGGTCGGTGACCCCGGAAAGAGCTACCGGTTGAGGGGTCCAGCGGGGTGAACTCAACTCCCGCAGCAGCAGACGAGGAAGTGCTTCTTTCACCAAGATCCGCGTCTCAAAATCGAGACCGCAGGAAAAGCCCAAGTACTCATGAGTGGGACGAGCGTAACAGTAAACGCACCCGTGCTCGCAGCCTCGATACGGATTGACACTGAAATGAAACGGAATGTCGGGACTTTCGTTGCGCGTAAGAGCCGACCGAGAGGAATCCACCAGGTAGACGGTCCCCGGATTCCCCGGTAGGTTCTCCTCATACTCGATATGTAGCGGCTCGAAGCGGCCAACTGGATTTGACCGAGCGCCGCGTCCGCGAGCAGGCTGCGTCATACTCTCCTCGACGCCCTATTTCGACTCCCGACATCCTCTCTTTGGTACAAAGACAAAGACGTCTTACAATGATACCCGGAGAGAGCGACAGGCCGAAGAAAGCACGGGCTTTCCTAGGGAGGTGATGGTTATGTTGGAACCTGTCGATTCACCGGAACTTCCGATCAGAGAGCCGGCCGTCGCCGGTTATTTTTACCCCGGTGACGCTCGTGAGCTGCGAGCCGAAATTGATGATTTCCTCCGGGCGGTTCCCCGGCGGGAACTCCCCGGCCGGATCCTAGGGTTGATTTCACCTCATGCCGGCTATCCCTACTCGGGACCGGTGGCGGCACATGGATACGCCCAGCTGGTGGGACGCAAGATCCGTCGTTGCGTCGTTGTCGCTCCATCTCACGTCGAGGCTTTTCCCGGCGCCTCCGTCTTTCCTGGAAGAGCTTACCGCACGCCGTTGGGGGAAATCCCGGTGGACGTCGAGTTCTGCCGGCGCCTGGCTGAGTCGGGGGGAGCGCGTTTGTCCAATCATGGTCACTTCTCGGGGCGAGGAGGCCGCGGAGAGCATTCTCTCGAGGTCCAGCTGCCCTTCCTCCAGGTCACGCTGGGAGAATTCCACCTGGTGCCGGTGGTTGTCGGGCGACAGGACATGAGGACGAGCTGCCGGCTGGGTCTGGCACTGGGCGAGCTGATGGACGAAGAAAAGCTGGTCGTCGCCAGTTCCGACCTCTCACATTATCATCCCGATGAACAGGCCCGTCGGTTGGACCGAAAAGTAGCCGATGCAGTGGCGGCTTGGGATTACTACAGCCTGCACCAGCTGGTAGAACTGGGAGAGGCGGAAGCTTGCGGAACCGGACCGATCGTGGCGGCGATGATTGCGGCTCAACGCATCGGTGGGAACTGCGCCAAGGTCCTGCACTACGGAACCTCGGGGGATGTTCCCTCCGGCCGGAGAGATGCGGTGGTGGGCTATTTGTCCGCCGCTCTGCTGTTGGATGAGTCGGCTCCCGAAATTGCATTGCCCGAACTTGATATTGACGAAATCCGGTCTTTGTTTGATTTGGCGCGGCGCGCCGTCGAGCGGGCGGTTCTTGGCGGCGTCCCGGTGGCGTCAAGCGAAAGAGTATCTTCCGCCTTGCAGCGTCCCGCCGCGGTTTTCGTCACGCTCCGGGAGGGAGGACATCTGCGTGGCTGCATCGGTAGCACGGTGGCCCGCGTCCCTCTCTACCAGGCGGTCACCCAATCTGCAGCTAGTGCTGCTATGCAAGATCCACGCTTCATCCCGGTGCGGCTCGACGAACTGGCCGTTCTGGAGTACGAGATCTCCATCCTGTCCCCGCTCCGGCTGATCGTTTCGCCCGAAGAAATAGAGATCGGGCGAGACGGTCTCATGGTGGAGCTCGACGGTTACCGGGGTTTGCTCTTGCCTCAGGTGGCGGTGGAGCACGGCTGGGACCGCGATACGTTCCTGGCGCAAACGTGTATCAAAGCCGGGCTGCCTCCGGACGCCTGGAGAGATCCGGACGCCGTCTTGTGGGCTTTTTCGGCGCTGGTGTTGGAGGAGCCCGACCGGTCGTGACCGAGAGCTCCGTGAGGCGGGCCTCGAGACACCGTCATGCGAGTGTTTGGTGCAACTGTGCCCCGGTGACCGGATGGACGGTGTCGGAGAGCCGGCTTACGGACCGCGCAAGGTGGACCGCGCGGACTTGACATTGCGGATCAAGCCTCGCATGATCAACTCGATGGGCCGCGAAAAGTGCCCTGAGAAGGAAGGTTTCGACCCAAGACGCGAGCTGGTCTGGAGCCGGCGCCGGTTTTTGCAGGCGACTTCGGCCGCCGTCATGGTCTCAGCGTCACAGCGACGCACGTTTGCCCAATCAACGGCGCCGGTGGCTTTAGCCCGTTGCCGTCGCTATGACGTGCCGCTGGTGAGGGCGACGCTTCGGAACATGTTTGACCAGATCGGCGGTGTCTCGAGTTTGGTCAAGAACAAGACGGTTACCATCAAAGTCAATCTTACCGGCGGCTGGAACACTCCTGTCCAAACTCTCTCTCCGATAGAGACGGTTTACACCCATCCGGCGGTGGCCTTGGCCGCGGCAACGCTGTTCTCAGAATTCGGCGCCCGAAGAATCGTTTTGTGTGAAAGCACCTACAGTCGAACCGACCCGCAGTCGACGTTCCAAGAAGCCGGTTATCCGGTGGATCTGTTCAATGCGGAGGTGCCGGGGATCCTCTGGGAGGACACTCGCAACGTCGGTACCGGCGCGACGTACCGGGAAGTGCAGGTCCGTGACGGGGGTGTTGTTTACGACAAGTTCTTTCTGAACCACCGGTATGTCGACACCGACGTGATGGTCTCGATCGCGAAGATGAAGAACCACGAGATCGCCGGTGTCACACTGGCGATGAAGAACATGTTTGGGATCACGCCTTCCGCCCTTTATTCCGGACCGAATCAAGACGAGGACAGCACCGAAGCCAGGATTGCGGTCTTCCATGAGGGGACTCCGTCGGCGGCCGGAGGGGAAGTAACTCCGGTCCCGTTTTACGAACGAGGCCTCCGGGTACCGAATATCATCGTCGACATCTTGCAGGCTCGACCGGTGGATCTTTGCATTATCGACGGTATCGTCACCACCTGGGGAGGCGAAGGAGCGTGGCACGGCCAGCGTGTGGGACTGGCCTTCCCCGCCCTTCTGGCGGCCGGCCGCAATCCCGTCTGCACGGATGCCGTGGCGGCGGCGGCAATGGGTTACGATCCGATGGTGCCGGCCCAGACAAAGCCCTTTTATGAGGGCGAGAACATGATCGCATTGGGAGCCGGCCGGGGCATTGGAACCCATCGACTCGAGGATATTGAAGTCGTGGGGCTTACCCTGCAGGAAGCCCGCTACGATTTTCCACCGACCTGGAAGCCGGAGGGTCTCTGAGGAAAGCCATGTCGGCTGAACTGAAACTCAAGTTTCTTGCCGCCCTCGTTGCTTGGCTTGGATTGACGGCTCCGGGAGTGGGACCGCGAACTCTTTCCGCCGCCGAAGCAGGCGAAGCGACGGCTTCGCTGGTGTGGCGCTTCTCTCCGGGCGGGGCGGTCACGAGCGCGCCCGCCGTAGATTCGGAAGGAAATTTCTACTTGGCGGCGGCTGACGGGAGACTGTTTTCGCTAAGCCCGGAGGGCCTTGTGCGTTGGAGCTTTCAGGCGTCAGAGAGCCTCTTCGCCGGACCGACCGTGGACAATTCAGGACGCGTTCATATTGCCGATTTGGACGGTCGTTACTACTGCCTGGACGCCGATGGACAGTTGCTATGGGAGCATTCGCTCAGTGACTCCGGTGACCGCCGAGTCCTCTCCAGGCCGGTCGTAGATGCGACGGGGCGATCCTTCGTCGCGTCGTGGGCCGGTTTTCTGGCTGCCCTTGAGGAGGACGGGCAGCTGCTGTGGACCCACCCGGTCGGAGGATTGCCATCTATACCGCCGGCTGTCGACGACCAGGGTTTCTTGTACTTTGCCTCTTTTGACCGACGCGAGCCGTGGGTCATCCGCATGGAGAAGCTCACGCCGGAGGGGGGCCTGGTGTGGCAAAAGCCGGTTCCCATCTGGATTGATCGAAATCGGTTGACCGCGGAGCCACTTGTAGACCCGGGGCACCGGCGCATCTACCTCACG
>Ga0116147_1005120_pt1 | contig 11267 bp, 5 predicted proteins | sample AD_JPNHG3_MetaG_FD_89749 | JGI IMG/M metagenome (GOLD analysis project Ga0116147, IMG submission 89749) | Active sludge microbial communities of municipal wastewater-treating anaerobic digesters from Japan - AD_JPNHG3_MetaG | ecosystem: Engineered > Bioreactor > Anaerobic > Digestate | place...
CGGTTGAGCGTTGAGCGCGGATTGACCGCAGCGGCCTCGGCGTATAGCTCGGCCAGCCGCACCACCGCTTGCAGGATCGGCGACGCATCGAGGTCGGAGAAGCGGGCGTGCGCGGCGGCGATCTGTTCGGCCACCGTCACGCCGATGCCCGGGATGCCGGTCGCAAAGAGCCAGCGATCCAGCGGCAGGGTGCGCGCCGCGTCCAAGGCGTCCAATGCGGTCTGCGCGTTCTTGCCGAAGCGGCGCGTGCCGGAGGCTTCGTCGCCGATGCGGAAGGCTTCGAGCTGCGGCAGCGTGAGCGAAAAGAGGTCGAGCGGATCGCGCACCAGTTCCTGCGCCACGAGTGCTTCGGCGACCTTGCCGCCGATGGCGCGGATGTCGAGCGCGTCGCGCGAGGCAAAGTGCTCCAGGCGGCCGACGCGCTGCGCGGGGCAGGCTGGGTTGACGCAACGGTGGGCGACTTCATCTTCGCGGCGTACCACGGGGCTGCCGCACTCGGGGCAGGTCGCGGGCATGGTGAAGACGCGCTCCTCGCCGGTGCGCTTCTCGGTCAGTACGCTCTCAATCGCGGGGATCACATCGCCGGCTTTGACAACCCAGACACGGTCGCCTATGCGGATATCCTTGCGCGCGATTTCATCGGCGTTGTGCAGCGTGGCGCGCGCGATTTCAGAACCGGCCAGCAAGACAGGGTCTAGTTCGGCGACCGGCGTGAGCACACCGGTGCGACCGACCTGTACCGTGATCTGCCAGATGCGGGTTTCGGCGCGTTCGGGTTCGTATTTGAAGGCGCGCGCCCAACGCGGCGATTTGGCGGTGCTACCCAGTCGCTCATACAACTCGCGACGGTTAACCTTCACAACCGCACCGTCGATCTCAAAGGGGAAGGTGTGGCGCAGTGCTTCGAGTTCATCAATCGCAGTGAGCACGGCTTGGATGTCCACGCAGAGGCGCAGCCACGGGGGCGTGCGGAAACCCCAATCGGCCAGCCGCTGCAAGAGGCCGCTGTGCGAGGGGAACACAGCACCTTTGATGGCGCCGGTGGCGTAAAGCAGGGCGTCCAGCGGACGGCGTGCGACTTCGCGCGGGTCGAGCTGCTTGAGCGAACCGGCGGCGGCATTGCGGGGATTCATGAAAGGCTCGCGTCCCGCTTCCTCTTCACGCTGGTTGAGTTCAGCAAAGCCGTCGCGGCTCATGTAGACTTCACCGCGAACCTCAAGCAAGGGCGGCGCGTCCGCGAGGCGGAGCGGAATAGAGCGGATGGTCTTGACGTTGGCGGTGATGTCGTCGCCGACCTCGCCGTTGCCGCGCGTCGCGGCGCGTGTCAGCACGCCGTCTTCGTAGAGCAGTGAAAAGGCGACGCCATCGACCTTCGGTTCGACCACATAGTCCCAGACTTCATCTGGGAGCTGGCGGCGCAAAAAGGTGTCGAAGTCCAAAAGATCGTCCCGCGAATGGGTCTTGTCCAAGCTCATCATCGGTGGGTTGTGGCGGACTTGGCGGAAGGCGGCGAGCGGCGCGCCGCCGACGCGCTGCGTGGGCGAGTCGGGCGTGATCCACTCGGGATGGGCGCGTTCCAGCGCTTCCAGTTCGCGGTAGAGGGCGTCATAGTCGGCGTCGCCGATTTCAGGACGCGCCTCGACATAGTAGAGACGGTCGTGGCGTCGGATCGTCTCGCGCAGTTCGTTCAGGCGTTCAAGGGACATAGCGGCTCCGGGGTTGGAGTGGGGCATCAAACGGCTTCGATCAAGGGCGTGAGGCGGGGCAGACATTCGTCAACCGCCGCGCGGCCGTCGGCGATGGCTTCAGGGCCGCGGTGGAACTCAAGCGTCATGATGTCGCCTACTGCGGGTTGGATCAGGATGTCGGGTGGCGTCATCGCCAGCCCGTCGCGGGTGAGTTGGTTCTCAACCAGACGGAACGAGCGGGTCAGTACATCGAAAATGGAGAGTGGGTCGGCCTCTTTCTTTTGCGGCGCATACCAGCGTTTGAACGTGGCTTCGATCGGCCCCTGGAGCTTTGGTATCGAGGCGCTGATGCGTTCGAGCAGCGGGGTCAATGCATCGGGAGGCTGCGTCGCATTGTGAGTATGTTTCGCTGTGTGCGGTAGCGGTTTACGCGGTTGCTCGGGGGTGTGCAGGTTGATGTCCACGGCGATCACCGTGTCCGCGCCCATCGCCCGGCAAGCCGAGACCGGCAGCGGATTGACGAGACCGCCGTCGATCAGGTTGCGCCCGCGCAGGCGTTGCGGCGTGAAGATGCCCGGAATTGCGATGCTGGCGCGGATCGCGTCGAACAGGTTGCCGCTGCTGAAGACCACCTCCTTTTCGCACAGCAGATCCGTGGCGACGATACGCAACGGCAGGGGAAGGTCGCTGAACTGGCGGGCGGGGATGATGTCCTTCAGCAGGCTCATGATGTTCTTGCCGCTGAACAGGCCCGAGCGCGGCAGGTTGACCTCTAGGAAGAGGCGCGCCGCGTGCCGCCAGTCGAGTTGTGTCGCCAGCTCGTGAAGGGTGTCCAGTCTGCCCGTGGCGTAGACCGCGCCGACAATCGAGCCGATGCTGGTGCCGGCGACACAGTGGATCGGTACGCCGAGTTCACGCAGGCGTGACAGGACACCGACGTGCGCCCAACCGCGCGCGCCGCCACTGCCCAGCGCCACGCCGATCATGCGGGGTTTGTCGTGCCGGGCGGGCATCATCTTTTTTCCTGCGGGACAAACGAAGAGGCTTTGCGTTGTGTGACAAAGATCGTGCGCGTATAACCGCCGCGGAGCAACTCGGCGTAGATCTTCCCGCGCAGTGAGCGGTCAAAGTTTTCCGGCACGAGGATATTGACCTCCTGCTCGCGCGGAATGCCCGCCTTGCGGACTTTTCTGGCAAGACTTTTCAACTCGACACGCTTATTGTCAAAGGTGATGGCACCGTGCGCATCCACGGTGATTTCCGGCACTCGCGTGTTCTCAACCACGCGCGAACTGACGCATGCCGTTCCGAAAATCAGAAAAGCGGCCAGCCCGATCCATGCAGTGAACGGATGTCTTTTCATAGCAATGGCAGCATGGTAGCACAGGAGGCTGGAGAGTGGGTAGTGAATAACGAATAACGGGACGGGAGGGGGAAGTAAGAAGTAATAGGTAATGGGTAAGAATGTTCAACTTTCTATTGATCAGGGGCTACGCTACGCTTGCCCTGGGCTAGAGTGGAGCCGCCCCTTTGGGGCTGTGACTCCGAGCACAGCGCGGTTGCGGCTCGTGGGGACACTCGCCCTCTACCCTTCGCGTCTTCGCGTAAAAATAACCGAACAGAGCCATTCCCCCAAAAAGGTACTCATGCACTAACGCACTTCCCTTCCCCTCTACCGGGGGAAGGTGATGCGATAAAAGCGCGAGGGATAGAGGCCGGCATCGTCGTCGGTGAAGGTGACGGTGCCGCCGGCGGGGATGGTGATGCGGTCGAGGATGGACCAGTCCGGGGGCGTGAGGCTGTCGCTGGCTTCGAGGTAGACAGGGAGGACGGCGGTGGCGTTGCCGGTGAGGGTGAGGACGAACGCGCCGGAGACGGGTGATGCCGCGCTGAAGACGGGATTCCAGCAGACGGTGGGGTACCAGCCGGCCAAATGGGGTTGCCAGTTGGCGGTACCGGGAAGATAGTAAATCGTGACGGGGGCATCAAGGAAGGCAGAGACGCTGACGGTTGTTGGGGCGTCGCCGGTGAAAAGGACAGATGTGAGGGCGGAACACTGGTAGAAGGCTCCCTCGCCGATGTTGGTGACGCTGCCGAGGATGGTGACGAAGGTGAGGGAAGTACAGTCACTGAAGGTGTACCAGCCGATGTTGGTGACGCTGTCGGGGATGGTGACATCGGTGAGAGAGGTGCAGGATGAGAAGACCTCATCGCCGATGACCGTGATACTGTCAGGGATGGTGACGGATGTGAGGGATGAGCAGTAGGCGAAGGCTGAGTCGCCGATATTCATGACGCTATCGGGGATGGTGACGGATGCGAGGGATGTACACCAGTAGAAGGCTGCGTCGCCGATGTTGGTGACGCTGCCGGGGATGGTGACGGCGATGAGATTGGTACAGTAGAAGAAAGCGGAGTCGCCGATGTTGGAGATGCTGTTGGGGATGGTGACGGCGGTGAGATTGGCACGGTCATAGAAGGCTTCAGGGCCGATGGCGGTGACGGGAAGGCCGTTTAATGTTGCCGGGAGAGAGAGGTAGTGGCCGGTGTACGAAGGATCGATACCGGTGATCGTGACCTGCGTGCCGTCAGAACTGTACAAAAGCTGAATGAGTTCGGTTGGGATGTCTGCGATTTCCGGAGGCCAGGCGCCGGTGCCGGGGAAGTAGTAGAACGTGAGCGTGGCGGGGGTGCCGTAGAATGCCTGGGCGTCGACTGTCGTCGGGGCGCTGCCGGTGAAGAAGACGGCGGTGAGGGCGCTACACCCGGCGAAGGCTTTGTAACGGATGTTGGTGACGCTGTTGCCGATGGTGACGGATGCGAGGGAGTCGCAACTGTCGAAGGCTCGGTCGCCGATGTTGGTGACGCTGTTGCCGATGGTGACGGATGCGAGGGACGTGCAGTAGGCGAAGGCTTGGTCGCCGATGTTTGTGAGGCTGTCGGGGATGGTGACGGATGTGAGGGAGTCGCAACTGTAGAAGGCTTGGGCGCCGATGCTTGTGGCACCGTTGCCGATGGTGACGGATGCGAGGGAGTCGCAACTGTCGAAGGCTCGGTCGCCGATGCTTGTGGCACCGTTGCCGATGGTGACGGATGTGAGGGAGTCGCAATTGTAGAAGGCTCTCTCGCCGATGCTTGTGGCACCGTTGCCGATGGTGACGGATGCGAGGGAGTCGCAACTGTAGAAGGCTTGGGCGCCGATGTTTGTGACGCTGTCGGGGATGGTGACGGATGTGAGGGAGTCGCAACTGTCGAAGGCTCTCTTGCCGATGCTTGTGACACCGTTGCCGATGGTGACGGATGTGAGGTTGGTGCAGTTGGCGAAGACGCTGCCGCCGATGTTTTTGACGCTGTCGGGGATGGCGACGGATGTGAGGGAGCCGCACTTGTAGAAGGTTTGGCCGCCGATGTTTGTGACGTTGTTGCCGATGATGACGGATGTGAGGGACGTGCAGCAGACGAAGGCTTGGTCGCCGATGTTTTTGACGCTGTCGGGGATGGTGACAGCGATGAGGGCGTCGCAGTTGTAGAAGCTCCCGAAGCCGATGCTGGTGACGTTGCCGCCGATAGTGACGGATTTGAGATTGACGCACTTTTCGAAGGCGTAGTCGCCGAGGTCGGTGACGCTGTCGGGGATGGTGACGGATGTGAGGGAAGTGCAGTTGCGGAAGGCATAGACGCCGATGTTGGTGATGCTGTTGCCGATGGCGACGGATGCGAGGGACGTGCAGTAGGCGAAGGTTTGGTCGCCGATATTTTTGACGCTGTCGGGGATGGTGACGGCGGTGAGGTTGATGCAGTTGTAGAAGCTCCCGAAGCCGATGCTGGTGACGTTGCCGCCGATGGTGACGGATGTGAGGTCGCCGCACCCTAAGAAGGCTGCGGCGCCGATGTGTTCGACGCTGTCGGGGATGGTGACTGAGGTGAGGGCGGCGCAGTTGTAGAAGGCCTGGTTACCGATGTGTGCGACGTTGTTACCGATGGTGACGGATGTGAGGTCGCCGCACCCAAAGAAGGCTCCGTTGCCGATGTGTTCGACGCTGTCGGGGATGGTGACTGAGGTGAGGGCGGCGCAGTTGTAGAAGGCCCAGACGCCGATGTTGGTGACACTGTTGCCGATGGTGACGGATTTGAGATTGACGCACTCTTCGAAGGCGGAGTCTTCGATGGATGTGACGCTGTTGGGGATGGTGACGGCTGTGAGGGCGCGACACTCGTAGAAGGCTTGATAGCCGATGTTGGTAACGCTGCTAGGGATAGTGGTAGCGGTGAGGTTGGTGCAACCGTAGAAGGCTCGGGCACCGATGTCGGTGATGCTGTTGGGGATTGTGACATCTGTGAGGCTGGTGCGTTTGTGGAAGGCCTCGTAGCCGATGGCGGTGACGGTATAACCGCCGAGGGTTGAGGGGATGGAAAGGGTGGCAGCTTCGCCGTCGTAATAGATGATCGTGGCTTTGTTATCGGTGACGGTGTAGGTGTAATCGCCTTCGGTATATTCGGTGGCGGATAAGACGAATGGGGAGAGGAGAAGGAGATGCGCGAGAGCGAAGGCGCGGAGGCGCGGTGAGCGGGACGGGCGTGCGGTGCGGGATACGGTGCTGTGGTTCACGGTGTTACACGTCATGGTTGCTTTCCTTTCAACTGAATGAACTGAATGAGACATAAACATACTCCGAAGTGCGTTCACGGGACACAGTATAGAGGAAAAGGGGGCGGTGAGGCAATGGAAAAACTTAGTGAATAACGAATAACGAATAACGAATCGCGGGGCGGACGGGAGAAGTAAGAAGTAATAGGCAAGAGGTAATAAGTAATAAGTAATAGGTAAGAGGTGATAGGTGGTGGGTAAGATGTCATAACGTTCAACTTTCTATTGATCAGGAGTGGCACGGGCATCTTGCCCGTGTTCCATGGGCGGGACGCCCATGCCGCGATGGTGGCACGGGCATCTTGCCCGTGTTTCATGGGCGGGACGCCCATGCCACGATGGTACGCTACGCTTGCCCTGGGCCAGGGTGGGGCCGCCCCTTCGGGGTTGCGACCCCGGGCACAGCGCGGTTGCTGCTCGTGGGGACGTTTGCCTTCCCACCTTCGCGTCTTCGCGCCTTCGCGTGAGATAACCGAGCAAAGCCTGCCCCCCAAAATCTCTGTGCTCTCTGTGGTTCCAAAAACTGTGCAGTGCACTTCCCTTCACTCCTACCGGGGGAAGGCGAGGCGGTAGAAGCGCGTGGAACGGGTGATGGAGGCGAGGTCGGTATAGGGGAGGGCGTCGCCACCGGCGGGGAGGATGATGTCTTTGAGGGTGAACCAGCACGGGTGCGTGAGGCTGTTGCAGGCTTCGATGCGGACAGGGAGATCGGCGCCGGTGTTGCCGGTGAGGGCGAAGCCGAACATAGCGTAATCGTCGAGACGCAGCGGTGCCGCGGGACTGAAGGCGGGGTTCCAGCAGACGGCGGGGCGGTCGGCAAAGGTGGCGCCCCAGCCGTCGGCATCAGGAAGGTAGTAGAACGTGAGCGAGGCGGGAGCTTCATCGAAGGTGTGGTCGCCGATTGCCGGGACATCGCCGGTGAAGAGGACGGCGGCGAGGGACGGGCAGCCATAAAAGGCGTAGTCACCGATGCTGGTGACGTTGTTGCCGATAACAGCGGAAGTGAGGGCATCACAATAAATGAAGGCTCCGTAGCCGATATCGGTGACGCTGTTAGGGAGGCTAACGGATGCGAGCGAGAAGCAGTGGTCGAAGGCGTTGTCGCCGATGTTGGTGACGCTGTTGCCGATGGCGACGGAGGCGAGAGAGACGCACCAGTAGAAAGCGTAGTTGCCGATGTCGGTGACGCTGTCGGGGAGGGTGACGGCGGTGAGGGAGAAGCGGTCGAAGAAGGCGTTGTCGCCGATGGCGGTGACAGGACAGCCGTTTGATGTTGCCGGGAGGAAGAGGTGGTGGCCGGCGTACGACCCTTCGAAACCCGTGACCGTGACGCGCGTGCCGTCGGATGTGTACGAAAGCGGAATCGGTTCGGCCGGGATTCCTGCGAGCGTTGAGGACCAGTCGGCGGCGTCGGGAAAGTGGTAGAGTGTGAGTGCGGCGGGGGTACCTTTAAAGACATTGTCACCGACCTCCGGTGCGTCGCCGGTGAAGAGGACGGCGGCGAGAGATTCGCAGTTATAGAAGGCGGCGCTGTCGATGTTGGTGACGCTGTTGCCGATGACGACGGAGGCGAGGGAAGCGCAATTGTAGAAGGCGAGGCTGTCGATGTCGGTGACACTGTCGGGGAGGGTGACGGCAGCGAGGGACGAGCAGTCGGCGAAGGTATGGTAGCCGATGCGGGTGACACCATCGAGGAGGGTGACGGAGGAGAGGGAAATGCATTGGTAGAAGCCCCAATTGCCGATGTTGGCGACGTTGCCGGGGATGGTGACGGCGGCGAGGGAGAAACAGTCGGCGAAGGCACTCCCGCCGATATTGGTGACGCTGCCGGGGATGTTGACGGCGGCGAGGGAGGTGCATCGGCAGAAGGCTGCCCATCCGATGTCGGTGACGCTGGCGGGGAGGGTGATGGAGGTGAGGTTGGTGCAGTTGTAGAAGGCATCGCTGCCGATGGCGGTGACGTAACCGCCGCCCAGCACTGCCGGGAGGGGGAGGTAGTGGCCGGGGTACGAAGAATCGAGACTGGTGATCGTGACCTGCGTGCCGTCAGAATTGTAGCCGTACGAAAGCGGGATCAGGGCGGTTGGTTTTCCTGCGATTTCCGCAGGCCAGACGCCGGTGTCGGGGAGGTAGTAGAGCGTGAGCGTGTCGGGAGTATCAGCGAAGCCCTCTTCTATGTCTCCTTCTTCGATGGCTGGCACGGCGTTGCCAGTGAAGAGGACGCAGGTAAGGGTGTCGCACCCATCGAAGGCACTACGTTTAATGTTGGTGACATTGTTGCCGATGACGGCGGAGACAAGGGACCTGCACCCGTAGAAGGCGTCTTCGCCGATGTCGGTGACACTGTTACCGATGGTGACGGATGTGAGGGCGTCGCAGTCGTAGAAGGCCCAGTCGCCGATGGTTTTAACGCTGTCTGGGATGGCGACGGATGTGAGGGCGCCGCAGTCGTGGAAGGCGTAGTCGCCGATGTTTGTGACGCTGTCGGGGATGATGACGGATGTGAGGGAGTCGCAGATGGAGAAGGCGTCGTTGCCGATGTCGGTGACACTGTCGGGGATGGTATAGGAACCGGAGAGTCCGCCGGGGTATCGAATCAACGTGGTAAAGTCCTTATTGAACAGCACGCCGCCGCTGCTGGCATATTTCGGGTTGTCCGCAGATACGGCTATACTCGTGAGAGAGGTGCAAACGGTGAAGGCTTCGTTGCCGATGTTGGCGACGCTGCTGCCGATGGCGACATAGGTGAGGGATGAGCACCAGGTGAGGACTCTTTCGCCGATGTTTATGACGCTGTCGGGGATGGTGACGGAGGAGAGGGCGGCACAGCCGCCGAAGGCCCATTCGCCGACGGTTGTGACGCTGTCGGGGATGGTGACGGAAGTGAGGGAGTCGCACCAGTGGAAGGCGAAATCGGCGATGTCGGTGACACTGTCTGGGATGGTATAGGAACCGGAGAGTCCGCCGGGGTATCGAATTAACGTGGTAAAGTTCTTATTGAACAACACGCCGCCGTTGCTGGCATATTTCGGGTTGTCAGCAGATACGGCTATACTCGTGAGAGAGGTGCAAGCGGTGAAGGCTCCGCTGCCGATGTTGGTGACGCTGCCGGGGATGGTGACGGATGCAAGGGAGTTGCAGTCATGGAAGGCGCCCCTGCCGATGTCGGTGAGACTGTTGGGGAGGGAGATGGAGGTGAGAGAAGTACGGTAGGCGAAGGCATATTCGCCGATGGTTGTGACGGGACGGTCGTCCAATACCGCCGGGAGGGGGAGGTGGCCGGAATACCACTGAGCGAGCCCCGTGACCGTGACGTGTGTGCCGTATAAACTGTACGAAAGCGGAATCTCTTTGGTCGTTCTTCCGCCGAGAGACGCAGGCCAGGCGCCGGTGCCGGGGAAGTAATAGAGCGAGAGCGTGCCGGGGGTGCCGTAGAATGCCTCGGCGTCGACTGTCGTCGGGGCTTTGCCGGTGAAGAAGACGGCGGTGAGGGCACCACACTCGGTGAAGACGTGGTGGCCGATGGTTGTGACGCTGTTGCCGATGGTGACGGATGTGAGGGCGTCGCACAAGTAGAAGGCGTAGTCGCCGATGTTTGTGACGCCGTTGCCGATGGTGACGGAAGTGAGGTTGGTGCAGTAGAAGAAGGCTTCGTTGCCGATGTTTGTGACGCTGCCGGGGATGGTTGCGGAAGTGAGGGAGACACACTCGGCAAAGGCTTTGTCGCCGATGTGGGTGACGTTGTTACCGATGGTGACGGATGTGAGGACGTCGCAGTGCCAAAAGGCGCAGTCGTCGACGGTTGTGACGCTGTCGGGGATGGTGACGGAAGTGAGGGAGTCGCAGTCGAAGAAGGCTTTGTAGCCGATGTTTGTGACGCTGCCAGGGATGGTATAGGAACCGGAGAGTCCGCCGGGGTATTGAATTAACGTGGTAAAGTTCTTATTGAACAACACGCCGCCGTTGCTGGCATATTTCGGGTTGTCCGCAGATACGGTTATGTTTGTGAGGGTGGAGCAGCCTCCGAAAGCACTGTCGCCAATGTTGGTGACGCCATTACCGATGAGGACGGATGTGAGGGAGTTGCACCAGTAGAAGGCGCCGTTGCCGATGTCGGTGATACTGTTGGGGAGGGAGATGGAGGTGAGAGAAGTACAGTAGGCGAAGGCCCAGTTGCCGATGTTTGTGACGTTGTTGCCTATGGTGACGGATGTGAGAGAGTTGCACGAGTGGAAGGCCCAGTCGCCGATGGCGGCGACGGGATAGCTGCCGAAGGCGGAAGGGATGGAGACGGCACCGCCGGGGCCGCTATAACCGGTGATGGTGGCCTTGCCGCCGCTGACGGTGTAGGTGTAGGTGTGGGTGCCGTCGGTGTAGGTGTCGGCGAACACGCTAAGGGGGAGGAGCAACGCGAGATGCGCGAGTGCGAAGGCACGCAGGCGCGGTGAGCGGGACGAGCGTGCAGTGCGGGATACGGTGCTGTGGTTCATGGCGTTACACATCATGGTTGCCTTCCTTTCAACTGAATGGGACATCAACATGCCCGAAATGCGTTCACGGGGTGCAGTATAGAAGAAAAGGGGGCGGCGAGGCAATGGGAAACGAATAACGAATAACGAATAACTAATAACTAATAACTAATAACGAATAACGAATAACGAATAACGAATAACGAATGGCGGGACGGGGAGAAGTAAGAGGTAGTAATAGGTAAGAGGTAATAAGTAATAAGTAAAAGGTAAGAGGTGATAGGTAGTGGGTAAGATGTAATAAGTTCATAACGTTCAACTTTCTATTGATCAGGAGTGGCACGGGCATCCTGCCCGTGTTTGCCTCATGGGCGGGACGCCCATGCCACGATGGTTGCACGGGCATCCTGCCCGTGTTTGCCTCATGGGCGGGACGCCCATGCCACGATGGTGGCGCGGGCA
>Ga0116147_1005121_pt1 | contig 11267 bp, 10 predicted proteins | sample AD_JPNHG3_MetaG_FD_89749 | JGI IMG/M metagenome (GOLD analysis project Ga0116147, IMG submission 89749) | Active sludge microbial communities of municipal wastewater-treating anaerobic digesters from Japan - AD_JPNHG3_MetaG | ecosystem: Engineered > Bioreactor > Anaerobic > Digestate | place...
AGGCTTGGACAGAAAATGTATATTGATGCTTCTTTAGGCAATTCATTCGATTTTTATCCTTCAGACATTTACATTGGTGATGATTATTTTGAAAGTGAAGGCCTGAGAAAAAGTTGGATTAAACCTGCCATCATCGCTAATGTGGGAGCAGAATATAGAACGGAAAAATCAGGTTATTTTTATCTTGGAGTTTCATTTCATCGTCCGTATAGTTTTATTTATCGCTCAAGAACTTTAATATCAGGTAGAAATTATAAAGTATTTGAAACTGATATTTCCGGGAATTATCTGACTGTTGATATTCGTTATTTTTTTCACGAAGACCCTTTGAACAAACAACGCAAACGATATCCCGAAGATGATTGATATTAAATCATTGCTTTGTTTTAAGATTGGATTTCAAAAATAAAACACCCGCCAAACCCGATAAAACAGAGCCTGCAATAATTGCAATTTTTGAAGTGTCGAGAAGCAGAGGTTCTTTAAATGAAAGTGAAGTAATGAAAATTGACATTGTAAAACCTATACCGGCTGTTAGACCTGCACCAAAAATCAACTTTAAACTGATTTTTCCGGGAAGTAAACACCATTTGTTTTTTACTGCAACCCATGAAGCTAAAGTTATGCCTAATGGCTTTCCTATAAGCAAACCTAAACTCACCCCTAAACCTACAGTAGAAAACAATCCTGAAACATTATCAAAAGAAAGAACAATAGCAGTATTAGCCAAGGCAAAAGCAGGAAGAATAAAATAATTCACCGGTAGCTGAAGTTTATTTTCGAATGAGGCAAGTTTGTTTAATGGAATTGTAAAAGCTATCAGTACACCTGCAATAGTTGTATGCACGCCTGAAAGCAGCATAAAATACCAAATGACAATGCCTGCAATAATCCACAGAAATAAATTAAAAAAACCTTTGTTTGAAAGAAACATCAATGCACCAACAATGAGTAAACTGCTGATTAAAAATGAAAGATGAAAGTTTTCCGGTTCGGTGTAGAATAATGCAATGATGATAATAGCACCGAGGTCATCAATAATTGCTAATGCAGTTAAAAAAACTTTAAGAGCAAACGGGACTCTGTTACCAAGCATTGAAAGTACGCCAAGAGAAAATGCAATATCTGTTGCCGTGGGTATTGCCCAGCCATGCAGCAGGTGAGTATCTCTGATATTAAACACTGCATAGATAATTCCCGGAACAATCATTCCACCAAAAGCTGCAATTACCGGTAGCATTGCATTGCGTTTGTTGGCCAGTTCACCAACATACAGCTCACGTTTTATTTCCATGCCAACCATCAGAAAAAACACAACCATTAATCCGTCATTAATCATATGCAACACACTTACATCGTAACCCATTAAATTTATGTGGCGGTGCCAAAGGTTTGTATATTCTGATGTTGCTGATAAATTGCTTAACAACAGCGATAGCATTGTAAGTACAATAATCAGAAGACCGGCTAACTTGCCTTGCTCTGCAAGCTTACGTATTGGGTTTATGATTTTACCTCCAGACATTTTGCAAAATTAAAATTATATATATTTTTTTTCATACGACCACAAATGTTTTCGAAGGCGTAGCATCACTAACAACTTTATAAAGATGATTCAGTTTGTCATTTTGTCTTTGTATTATTGCAAAACATGATAGTTTTATTAGACTGATGAGCCTTAGGTTTTTGATTTTATATTTTTTGTTTTTCAGTATGCCGTTAAGTGTATGGTCAGCACCCTATCTTGATTATAATGAAAGATGCAAGAATGCCTATGAACTGATTTTTAAGCTGCGCTTCGATCAGGCATTAGATAGTCTTGATGCAGAGAAAAGAGAACATCCGGACAATCTGATTCCCGGATATCTTTATCACTATCATTTATTCATCAAAACATTCATAGGGGAGGAGCAGGCTACTTTTAACGAGCTGAAACATAACCATGAAATTATTACCGGACAAATCAAAGCCATACCTGCGGTATCACCATTACGTAATTTTTGTCTTGCGGAATGTTATCTGATGACAGCATTGTCGAAACTGAAATTTAAAGAGTATCTGACTGCAGCTTTGCAAGTAAAGAAAGCATACGGTTTACTTACGGAGAATCAAAAAAAATTTCCTGAATTTGAGTTGAATCTAAAGAGTCTTGGTGTGTTACATGCATTTATAGGTGCAGTGCCAGAAAACTATCAATGGTTAGTGAAAATTGCCGGAATGAATGGTAGTGTATCGAATGGTATAAAAGAGTTGGAGCAATCTTTTATGATGACTAGAGAAGACAGTGATGCTTTTCATTTTATGAATAAAGAAATTGCCTTTACCTATATTTTCACACGTAATCAATTAAAGCCTGACCCGGAGTGGGTAATCAAGTTTTTGTCAGGGTTGAAATTGGAGAACGAGCCTTTGGACTTGTTCTTTTCTACCAACATTTATTATTCAACCGGGCGCAGTGCACAGATTATTCCACTGCTTGAAAATTATCATGCAGATGATGCGGTTTATCCAATACATTATTTTCAATTTCTTTTAGGAATGTCTAAACTTGATAAGTTGGATTATTCATCATTCTCTAATTTCAATAATTATGTTAAATTGCATAAGGGCAATAGCTTCATAAAAGCTGCTTATCAGAAAATGGCCTGGATAAAACTATTGCAAAATGACATAGACGGATATACAGCACTAATTACTGAAGTTAAGACAGTGGGTAACGACTTTACTGACGAAGATAAACAAGCACTAAATGAATTAGTTACACATCAGAAACCCAATACTTTTATCTTAAAAATCAGACTCTTGTTTGATGGCGGCTACTATCAGGAGGCTTTAAAATTGTTAGCTAAAGGGTCAAGCGAAGTTAAAACAGCTAAAGATCAGCTTGAATATAAATATAGGTTGGCAAGGGTGTTGGACAAACTGGATATGACAGATCGGGCCAAAGAATTTTATCTGAAAACTATTGAACACGGGCAGGATTTAAAATTTTATTATGCTGCTGCCAGCTGCAATTTTTTGGCGCAGATTTATGAGAAAGAGAAGAATTATGCTTTGGCTGAAACGTATTATAAAAAGTGTCTTAGTTTACGCGACCATGAATACCAGAACAGTTTAGACCAAAAGGCTAAAGCCGGCTTAAGCAGAATTAGAGATGAGAGGTAATAATCAAACAATTACTATTTAACATAATATTAATTATAAGATTGAAATATTGAGGATAGCGGGATAGGATTCTCTAATAAGTATGTTGCTTTTACATCACTTGACCTGCATTTTATAAAATTCCAATCTGATGCTTTTGCATCGTTTTTCATACACCATATTATTGTTTGAGTTTTAATTTCTCTCAGAAAAAGTTGTATAAAAACTAAGCTGGAAGTATCTATTTAATCTGATTATTTCTAAAGTTTATTAAATCAGTTTATGGCAAATCACTTTAAAGTCCCCTATTGGTTAAATGAATTTTATCGTGATGAATTTAAACAGGCATTTTCCAATACTAAATTGTATTATTTTAATTATCAAGTCAATAATAAAATATACTTAAAGTTATTTTGATTTAATTAATCATATTTAATTAATTATTAAATGTATAGAACATTCAAATGAATTGTTCCGGATATTACATAAAGAACTTGTTTTAAGTTAAAAGAACTTTTAATTGACAATTTTAATAAAGCTTATGATTTCGCAACAGCTATTGAAACTAATTCAATAATTCATATTTAACATAATATATTGCATTTAGAGAATACTAAAGGCAATTCCTCCTATTAATATCATTTTCCATTTTTATTGTATTCGAAATGCTTTTGCATAGTCATTAATGCTACTTTTACCTTCGTAAAACTACTAAATCAAATTGTTATGCTAAAGAAAATTCTAATTGGATTTGTCGTCCTCATCGGGCTGTTATGTGTTGGCTCCCTTTTCATCTCAAACACCTATAAGATTGAACGCGATATTTATATAAAAGCTCCTGCTTCTGTCGTGTTTAATCAGATTAACAACCTGAAGAACTGGAGCAAATGGAATACCTGGCTTAAAATGGATACAACAATGAAAGTTACGTATAACAATATTGAAGCCGGTGTTGGAGCACAATATCAGTGGACATCCAGCAATAAGAATGTTGGGAATGGCACTATGCAGATTAAAAAAAGTGTGCAAGATCAGTTAGTAGAATCTGAGCTGACTTTTGAAGGTGAAGGAAATGCTGTTAATGGCTTTAATATTCAGCCTGCCGGTGACAGTGTTAAGCTTACCACCTATTTTGAAAGTGAAGTCGGTTGGAATCCATTACACAAATACCTGATGATAATGTTTAAAGGTATGATGATTGATATGACTGACAATGGATTGAAAGCTATAAAAGAATTAGCAGAAAACATGCCCGCACAGCCCGGATTTGAGTACAACATTCAGCAAGTAGATATCACTACAACTATTCCATATTTAGCTATCAGATGTACATCCGGTTTGGACTCCATAGGCTATTTTATCGGGTCAAGTTATGGCTTGATAGATGCAGAAATGAAAATGCAGAAATTGGAAATGAGTAAAACCGTTCATCCATTTGCCATATATTACAAGTGGGAAAATAATCTATTTGAATATGATGTTTGTATGCCCTTGGCAGCAAAAGGAAAATCAGCAGGAAATATTGTTGCTGGCGAAGTCAAAACAGGGAAATATCTTATGACTCAATATTTTGGCAATTATGATAATAGCAACAAAGCTCATGAAGCAATCGTTAACTACGCTAAAGATAACAGTATTAAAATCTCTGATGCACCTCTTGAGTTTTATATTACCGACCCTTCTGTTGAGAAAGACACTGCCAAATGGCAGACAGATATTTACTATCAGATTAATTGATTTTGTATTAAAATCATAAAGATTTAGGGTTAAGCAGACAAGTTTAGCCCTTTTTTATTGACTTTTTGGCCATTTCCGGCTAACTCATCTTCAACAAACGGAACTGAATAATTATCAAGCATATTAGTTTTATTTATCAAAGCAAATACCTATCTTTGCGCGCCCGTTTTAATAGGTCTATTCATAAATAATAAATAAAGTCTAACAATTTCAATTTTTAAAAAAACAAAACAATTAATGAGTGAAGTAAAACACAACATTCCACCGACAGATTTCGATTGGGATAACGTTGGTAAAACAGCCGACATTTACAAATCAGATGACCGCCAGCGTATGGAGGCCATGTACGATCAAACCCTGAACACACTTACAGAACATGAAGTGAAAATGGGTACAATCATCAGCATTTCTGATAAAGAAGTGGTGGTAAACATTGGATTCAAATCAGATGGAATGGTTCCGCTGAGCGAATTCCGCCACATGCCCGACCTGAAAGTTGGGGATGAAATTGAAGTGTATGTAGAAACCCGTGAAGATAAAAACGGGCAATTGATATTGTCACATAAAAAAGCTCGTGCTCTTAAATCCTGGGAGCGTGTTAATGAATCTCTCGAAAAAGATGAAATTATTCAGGGTTATGTTAAATGCCGTACCAAAGGCGGACTTATCGTTGACGTGTTTGGCATTGAAGCATTTTTACCGGGTTCTCAAATTGATGTGAAACCAATCCGTGACTATGATGTGTTTGTAGGAAAAACTATGGAATTTAAGGTGGTTAAAATCAACCATGAGTTTAAGAACGTAGTTGTATCTCACAAAGTACTTATTGAAGAGGAACTTGAGAGTCAAAAGTTAGAAATCATGTCAAAACTTGAAAAAGGACAGGTTCTTGAAGGTACTGTTAAAAACATCACATCTTACGGTGTATTTATGGACCTTGGTGGCGTTGACGGCTTATTGCATATTACCGATATTTCATGGGGACGAATCAACCATCCTGATGAAGTGTTGAAGTTAGATGATAAAATTAACGTTGTAATCCTTGACTTTGACGAGGATAAAAAACGTATTGCACTTGGCTTGAAACAACTTACGCCTCAGCCATGGGAAGCACTTGACCAAAATATTCAAGTTGGTGACAAAATCAAAGGCAAAGTTGTTGTGTTGACTGACTATGGTGCTTTCATTGAAGTAATTCCAGGCGTTGAGGGTTTGATACACGTATCAGAAATGTCATGGTCGCAACATTTACGCAGCCCACAAGATTTCCTCAAAGTTGGTGATGAAATTGAAACTGTAATCCTTACTCTTGATCGCGAAGAGCGCAAAATGTCACTTGGATTAAAGCAACTGATGCCTGATCCTTGGGTTAACATCATGGAGAAATATCCGGTTGGCTCAAAGCATACTGCAAAAGTTCGCAGTCTGACAAACTTTGGTGTTTTTGTTGAGTTGGAAGAAGGTATTGATGGTTTAATTCATATCTCTGACCTTTCATGGGCTAAGAAAATTAAACATCCTGCTGAGTTTACCAAGGTTGGCGAAAACATAGAAGTTGTAGTTCTTGAAGTTGATTCAGAGCATCGCAGATTAAGCCTTGGACATAAGCAATTAGAAGAAAATCCATGGGATACTTATGAAACAATTTTCCATGTTGACACTGTTCATTCCGGTGTTGTTGGAAAAGTAACCGATAAAGGTGCAACCATCATTTTCCCATCATTTGGAGTAGAAGGTTTTGCTCCATATCGTCATCTGATGAAAGAAAACGGCACTCCTGCTAAAGCTGATGAAACACTTGATTTTAAAGTAATCGAATTCAGCAAAGAGAACAAGAAGATTGTTGTATCGCACAGCCGTTTGTTTGAAGAAGCAAAAGCATCTGAAAAGATGGCTCGTGATAACGAAAAAGCTAAAGATGAAAGTGATGCATTTAAGTCTGTTAAGAAAATCAAAGAATCACAGGAAAAAACAACCTTGGGTGATTTGAGCGTACTTTCTGCACTTAAAGATGAAATGAAGAAGAACGAAGCAGAAAATAACTAATCTGCATTGACATCAATAAAATCAGAAAGCCGCTTAAAAGCGGCTTTTTGATTTTTGTACCCTACTACAAACATAAATTTATGATGACACTTTTAGCTAATTTTCTTTTGTTTCAGGCAAAAGTTTAATTTTGGCACAACGACCATTTATAAAAACAAATTTATGCCATCGGTTTGCTTTTACTTTCAGGTGCATCAGCCCTTCAGAATAAAACATTACAGTGTTTTCGACATTGGTAAAGATCATTTTTATGAAGATGGCGAAAAAAATAAATGGATTATGGATAAGGTATCTGAGAAATGCTACCTGCCTGCAAACAAGAAAATGCTTGAGCTGATTAAGCGCCATAAAGGCAAATTCAGAATAAGTTATTCACTAAGCGGTACAGTGATTGAACAGATGGAACTGTTCAGACCGGATGTGTTGCAGTCCTTTGTTGAACTTGCTAAAACAGGTTGTGTTGAATTCCTCTCTGAAACTTATTTTCATTCGCTCAGTTTTTTATATAACAAAGAAGAATTTGAGAGACAAGTAAAAGAACATGATCAGAAAATTGAACAGTACTTTAAACAGAAGCCTACTGTTTTCAGAAATACCGAATTAATTTACAATAATGAACTTGCAGCTTATATCGAAAAGTTAGGCTATAAAGGAATATTGTGCGAAGGTGTTGACCGTTTATTGAAAGAAAAACATCCTAATCATTTATTGAAACCAACAGGTACAAAATCAATTAAAGCATTGCTGAAAAATTATCGTTTAAGTGACGACATTGCTTTTAGATTCTCCGACAAAAACTGGAGCGAATGGCCATTGCATGCAGATACATTTGCAAGTTGGGTACATAAAGTAGCCGGGAATGGTGATGTGATAAACCTGTTTATGGACTATGAAACTTTTGGCGAACATCAGTGGGAAAGCACAGGCATTTTTGATTTTATGGATCATCTGCCACGTGAAATATTAAAACATCCTGACTTTGGATTTATGACACCATCTCAGATAGTTGAAACCTACACCCCTCGTGGTGTATATGATGCACATGAGTTTATCAGTTGGGCTGATAGCGAGCGTGATCTTTCAGCATGGCTGGGAAACAACATGCAGCAGGAAGCTCTCACAAAAATTTATTCTATAAGCGAAAGAGTGCTTGGATCGGGCAATAAAGATTTAATTGACGTATGGGGCAAACTGCAAACCAGCGATCATTTTTATTATATGAGTACTAAGTTTTGGAGCGATGGCGATGTACATAAATATTTCAGCCCCTATAACTCACCATACGATGCTTACATATTTTACATGAATGCATTTTCAGACTTTGAATCAACATTATCAGAAGAAAGTAAACCAAAAAAGAAAGCAGCCGCAAAAAAGCCTGCTGTGCCACGTAATAAGAAGCATGCTGCTGAATAAAGTTTTACTTCAGTAATTTAAATGGAGCATTTCAGAGAGTCGCTGCTGATTTTGATTTCAACACCTATTTACCTTGTTGTTATTGGTGCTGAAATATTTTTTTCTGCCGTTAATCATTTACAGCTCTATTCAAAAAAAGGAACTCTTGTCAATCTCTATCTCATGCTGTTGAATTTGGGGATTGATATTTTAATGCGAACTGTAAGTCTGTTAGTTCTAAATTATTTTTTCGATTTCAGGATTATTAACTCCTACCCTACCGCATGGATTTACTGGGTAGCTTTATTTCTTGCAGAAGATTTTATGTATTACTGGCTGCATCGGATAGACCATTTTTGTCGGTTGTTTTGGGCTGTTCATGTAACACACCACAGCAGCGAAGAATTTAATTTAACTGTAGGTTTCCGTTCTTCTGTTTTGCAACCACTGTACAGGTTCATCTATTTTATTCCACTTAGTGTCGTTGGCTTTAATGCTATTGACATCATGTTTATATACAGCGCAACGCAAATTTTCGGAATATTGGTTCATACACAAACCGTGGGTAAATTAGGGTGGCTCGAATATTTTCTGGTAACGCCATCACATCACAGAGTACATCATGCAAGCAATGTTTGCTATCTTGACAGAAACATGGGAATGGTTTTGATTATTTGGGATAAATTGTTTGGTACTTTCCAGAAGGAATTGGAGCATGAACCTGTTAAGTATGGTCTGACACAAAACCTTCAATCTAATAACCCTGGCAAAATTGTTTTTCACGAATGGCAGGATATCATCTGCGATTTGAAAAAGAAAACGTCTTTTAAAAATAAAATCATGTACTTGCTTGGCCCTCCGGGATGGAGTCATGATGGCAACAGAAAAACAAGTGCACAACTGCGCAAAGCTCTATTAAAAAAGAAATAGCTTCATTTATTGCTTGATTTTTGAACTGAAAATTTTCCTTATCTTTTCTACCTTAGGCTGTATTACAAACTGACAGTATGGTTCATGTCCATTCAGTTTAAAATACTCCTGATGGTAATTTTCTGCAGGGTAAAATTGTTGCGCTGCAGTAATTTCAGTTACTATCGGTTTCCCGAATGCATTTTCCTCATTCAGTTTTTTCTTGTAGTTCTCTGCAGTTTGCTTCTGCATGTCATTATAAAAAAAGATAACAGAACGGTATTGAGTTCCTACATCAGCACCTTGCCTGTTCAATGTAGTTGGGTCATGACTTTCCCAAAACACTTCCAGCAATTCATCATAGGTTATTTTGCTTGGATCAAATACTATCTGAATACACTCTGCATGTCCGGTGTTTCCCATACAAACCTGCTGATAACTTGGGTTAGCAACTGTACCACCGGAATAGCCTGATGTTGCTGAGATGACGCCATCAATTGTTTCAAAAACAGCTTCTGTACACCAAAAACATCCTGTGCCAAATAAAGCTGTGTCTGTAGCTATGTTGGTTTCCATATTTGTAAAATTAGAATTTTCTTGAGATGGCTGCGCATGATTCTGACAACCTACAAACATAATTAATGCGATTAATCCTTTCATGTAATACATTTTTGAAGTCTGTCACGAATAAACAAAATAAAATTGTTTTGGTTTAATTCATCTAATGGTTCAATTGCATTCTTCTGTTTGCTTCTATACTCAGTAGGCGCGAGCGTGTCGCTCATGTCATTTTATTATTTTCACTTTTGGCGAAAGATATATTAATGTTATGGCTGCAAGCCATTAAAATGAAAGGCAACGAGCGACACACTCGCGCCATCATAAGGCGGCAACGGAACACGCAAACACAGTTGAAGGATTTTCAAATTAAGGAAGGATTTTAAACTATGTGCAAACTTAAAAAAATTAATTCCCTTAAACCTTATTGTAAATTAATTTGGATATGAAAATAAAATCCCTTTAACTTTACAAATCTTTAAAAATAACATTACTACCAAACTAAAATCCCAACTATCATGGAACCAACCAAATCAAAAAGCGGCAAAGCATGCTGGAGCTTGCTTGCTGCGCTACTGTTGTTTTCAATAAGCAGCAAAGCCTAACCATCTGATGCTTACGTAAGCATGAAGACTACTGCTGTTGTAGGTACTGTACATGGAGTATATTACATTGAACTGACGGACACCAACAGCGTGAGCGAAATTGAAATCAAACTCGGCACCGACTGGACAACTATCGATCTGGTAAATGTAGTGTTTACTTATGACAGCCCCGGTAGCCTGCCGCAGGGTTACAGCTACTCACGCAACGGTAACATCATTGCCATTGACATGGGTAATTTTCCCGCACAGGCTTCTTACTACGGAAACGTAAGAACAAAAAATGGTGCAACTTGGAGTAATAATTACACCTTTGTTTCAAACTAATCCATTGAAGAATTAATAAAATTAAGTTTAACATTTAAAAAGCAAATACCTTGAAAAGAATATATTCACTCCTTATCTATATTGTGTTTATACAAACATATTCTGCAATAGCAACCACTTATACATGGACAGGAAACACAAGCACTGCATGGAACACTACGTCTAACTGGTCACCATCAGGAACACCTACAACAGGCGATTTTGTACACATTTACAGTGCTACATACAATCCGCAACTTCCGGGAAATCTAACCTTAAACGGAATTTATATGCACAGCGGCACGCTTAATTTGAATGGCGATACCTTGTTGCTTAACTCCGGTACAAGCACTTTTAGCGGTGGCGCCATAAGCAATGGCATGTTGCAACTGCGCGGAACAGAAATTACATTTAACAGCACCACTTTTAATGCACCCATTGATGCAGTAGTTGACCGTATTAACCTGAACGGATGCACGTTTAACAATTACTGTTATTTTGAAACCATTTCCAATGTACCCGGTACGGGAAGCGGTGGAGCAGTGTTTAACGACAGTGTTTACCTGTATC
>Ga0116147_1005122_pt1 | contig 11267 bp, 8 predicted proteins | sample AD_JPNHG3_MetaG_FD_89749 | JGI IMG/M metagenome (GOLD analysis project Ga0116147, IMG submission 89749) | Active sludge microbial communities of municipal wastewater-treating anaerobic digesters from Japan - AD_JPNHG3_MetaG | ecosystem: Engineered > Bioreactor > Anaerobic > Digestate | place...
GCCCTGCGCCCGGAGAGTTTAGCCGGCTTCACGTCGCCCGGTGCCCCGGACCCGAAGCCCGAAAAACTCTCGCCCCACCTCGCCAGCGCCACCTTCTACGCCACCAACTGAGCCAAACTCCAGCGCGGCGACGGGACGTCGCCGCCCCGAGGGGGTGCATCTGGCCGCGGATGGCGCAGATGAGCTCATTTGGCCCGGTGCGGCCCTGAGAGCGGCGCGGCCTAATGTCAAGGGGGAATTGGGGCGGTTTTCCGGGCGTGCCCCGGTTGGCCTCCACCTTCCCAGTTGCCTTTTCCCTTGTCCCGCGTAACTTGGCTATCCTGATAAGGCGTTGGATGAGTCGTGCAGTGGCCATGACGCGTGACGTGAGAGTAAGGGGCCGGTGGCTGGTGCCTTCCGTACTTTACACTACCGCGCCCAACTGCCATGCTTTCGGGCTCGCTGACGGGTTGGGCGCAGCCAGGGCGGCCATGCCCTGCGCCACCGTCCGCCTGGCATCGGCCCGCGTCGTCGCCGGGTCCAGCGCCCCGCACTGGCCCGGTCCGGCAGCGCCGGCCCAGACCCGATCTATTGCGAATGCAACGTAACATACAAAAAAACGGATTGGTCAACCTCGCGGCCCTGCTGGTCGCCGGTCTTGCCGCCTTTGCCGTCGCCTCCTACTCGCAATCTTTGGCGGGCCATGTGGCCCTGGTTTACCTGGCCCTCGGGGTGCTGGTGGCCGGGGTGTCCTGGTTCCAGATGCGGCTGGAGGAACGCGAGCGTTTGGAGAAACTCGAATTCGAGGAGCTGTCCCGCTCGCGGTCCGCCTCGGCGCTGTTTGAGGCCCAGTCCGCCGACACCTTCCCCGCGCAGCGGGCCCGCGAGCAATTTGAACGGTTCTTTGTTCCGGCGTTTACCACGTTGCTGTGCCTGGCGGAAGCCGCCGGCGCGTTTTTCTTTTGGCAATGGCTGGCCAAGCCCACCTCCCAGGTTCCGCTCAAGGAACCGATGACCGCCATCTTCCTGTTCCTGCTCCTGGGTCTGGTGCTGTTCATCCTGGGCCGTTTTTCCGCCACCTACGCGCGGCTGGAAAACAACCGGCTGCTGCGCCCCAGCGCGGCCTATGTGCTGCTCAACGCCCTGCTTTCCGCCGCCGTCGGCGTGGGCATCATTGGCGTTCAGGTCGGGTTCCCCAAGAGCGACCTGTATCTGGCCTACGCCCTCTGCGCCATTTTGGGACTCATTGCCGCCGAGACGCTCATCGCGCTGGTGCTGGAGATTTATCGTCCGCGCGTCAAAGGGAAGGTCGAGCGCCCGCTTTATGAGAGCCGGCTGGTCGGGCTGCTGGCCCAGCCCGAGGGCCTCATCACCACCGCCGCCCAGGCCATTGACTACCAGTTTGGCTTCAAGGTTTCCGAGACCTGGTTTTACCGGTTTTTTGAGCGCGCCGTCCTCTGGCTGGTCCCGCTCCAGCTCGCCCTGCTGCTGCTCTCGACCGCCTTTGTCGTCATCGAGCCCGGCGAGCAGGGCCTGTTGGAGCGCTTCGGCAAACCGGTTCCGGGCCGGACCGTGCTGAATCCCGGGCTCCACTTCACGTGGCCCTGGCCGATTGACAAGGTTTACCGCTTCCGCACCGAGCAAATCCAGTCGTTCATCGTCGGCTCGGTTCCCGAGGAGAAACAGGCGGCCCAGCGCGTGGTGTTGTGGACCGTCGCGCACAGCAAGGAAGAGAACTTCCTGGTTGCCAACCGCGACCGTTCGCCCGCCCCCACGACCCCCTCCGGCCAGCGGCGCACCCCGCCGGTCAGCCTCATCACCGTCTCGACTCCGGTTCAGTATCAGGTGACCAACCTGGTGCTGTGGGCCTACGAAAACGAAGACGCGCCGGCCCTGCTCCAGGACCTCGCCACGCGCGAAGTCACGCGTTACCTCGCCAGCGTTGACATGACCGACGTGATGTCGCGCTCGCGCTGGGAGGCTTCCAAGGAACTGGTCAGCCGCATCCAGGCCGCCTCGGACGAACGCAACCTGGGCGCCCGCATCATCTCGGTCGGCCTCCAGGACCTGCACCCGCCCGTCAAGGTCGCCCCGGACTACGAAAAGGTCATCGGCGCCCTGCAAACCAAGCAGGCCAAAATCCTGGCCGCGCGCGCCGATGAAATCCGGACCAACGCCCTGGCCGCCGCGCAGGCCACCAGCATCACCAACCAGGCGCACGCCGAAAGTCTTTCCCGCACCATCGCCGCCTTCGCCCAGGCCGCCCGGTTCACCAACCAAATCCCCGCGTTCAAAGCCGCCCCGTCGGTCTTTGCCGAACGCGAACGCCTGCGCGCGCTGGTCGCCGCCTCCGGCCAGGCCCGCAAATACCTCCTCCTTTCCACCAACAACCTCGAAGTCATCACCCTGGACCTCCAGGACAAAATCCGCGCCGATCTCCTCACCGACATCGCCGTGCCCGAGCCGAAGAAATAACCCGCTTTTTACTGTCACCCACGCTTTTACGCACCATGAAACGCAATCCTCTGACCCTCACCATCGGCATCCTGCTGATCCTGATTGTCGCGCTGCTGCTGTTCGTCTTCCAAGTCCGGCAATCCGAGGTGGTCGTCATCACCACCTTCGGCAAACCCACCCGGCAGATCAAGGACCCCGGCGCCTACCTGAAATGGCCCTGGCCCATCCAAAGCGTCCATCGCTTTGATCAACGCGTGCAAAACTTCGAAGACAAATTCTCCGAGGGCCTGACCTCCGACAACTTCAACCTCCTGTCCTCGGTCTATGTGGGCTGGAAGATTACCGACGCCCGCGTCTTCTATCCCAAGTTCGCCGCTTCGACCACGCCCATTGCCGAAGCCGAGAAGGTTCTCGAGCGCCTCCTGTCCAACGCCAAGGCCGCGGTCATTGGCAAACATCCGCTCTCGGATTTTCTCTCCCCCGCCGACGTCGGCAACCGGTTTACCGAGATTGAAGACGAAATCCTCGCCGCGATGCGCTCCGAGCTCCTGGCCAACGACTATGGCATCGAAATCCGCTTCCTGCGGATCAAACGTCTCGGCCTGCCCGAAACCGTCACCCAGTCGGTCTTCGAGCGCATGACCTCCGAGCGCCAGGTCCTGACCAGCAAATCCCAGTTCGAAGGCGAGGCCGAGGCGCAAAAAATCCGGAGCGAAGCGGACCGCAAGGCCGCGGAAATTCTTGCCGCCGCCGACGGCCAGGCCACGCAAATCCGCGGCAAAGGCGAGGCCGAGGCGGCCAAGTCGCTCGAGGTCTTCCAGCAACATCCCGAGCTGGCCAACTTCATCTTCCGCCTCAACGCGCTCGAGGGCGCCCTCAAGGACCGCTCGATTCTGATCTTCGACCAGCAAATTCCCCCGTTTGACCTCTTTCGAGGCTCCCACACCAACCTGCTCTCGAAGTAACGCCTATGGCTGACCTCCATTCTCACCCGCCCGAGCCCGCCCCGCCCGAGCCGCCGGTCGAGCCCGCCCTGGACGCCGGCTCGCAAGCGCTCTCGGAGGCGCTGCGCAGCAGCTTCGCCATCGTCAAGTTCGTCATGGTCGTGCTGGTCTTCGTCTTCCTCGGCTCGGGGCTGTTCACCGTGCGGGAAGGCGAGCGGGCCATCAAACTGCGCCTCGGCAAACCGGTTGGCGAAGGCGAAAAGCAGCTCCTGGGCCCCGGCCTCCACTGGTCCCTGCCCTACCCGATCGAGGAATACCAGAAAATCCCCATTACCGAGATTCAAAGTGTCACCTCGACCATTGGCTGGTATAACGTCACTCCGGAACAGGAACTGGCCGGAACGGAGCCCTTCCCCACCGCCTCCCTGAATCCGGTTTCCGAAGGCTACCTGCTGACCGCCGACGCCAACATCGTCCACTCGCGCGCCACGGTTCAATACCGGATTGCCAACCCCATCGGCTACGTCTTCGACTTCGTCAACGCCTCCAATGCCGTCCAAAACGCTCTTGACAATGCTCTGCTCTGGACCGCCGCCCGGTTTACCGTGGACGAAATCCTCACCCGCGACGTCATCGGCTTTACCGAAGCCGTTCGCAAGCGCCTCAACCAACTGATTGAGGAACAATCCCTGGGCGTGGTCGTGGAACAATGCACCGTTCGGTCCGTCCCGCCCCGCTACCTCAAGGACGCGTTCGCCGGCGTGCTCCGCGCCGAGGTCAACCGCAACAAGACCCTGGACGAAGCCCGCAGTTACGAAAACCAGGTGCTCAGCCGCGCCAGCGCCGACGCCCAGTCCCGCATTGACGCCGCCGAATCCGACCGCGCCCGGCTGGTGGCGGAAGTGTCCAGCCGCGCCGAGCAGTTTCTGGAGCTGCTGCCCAAGTTCCGCCAAAACCCGGAGCTTTTTGTCCAACAACGCCTGACTGAAACCCTGGGCCGCGTCCTGACCAATGCCCAGGACACCATTTTCCTGAGCGAAACCGCCGCTGGCAAATCCCGCGAACTGCGGCTATTGTTAAATCGGGAACCGCCGAAACCCAAACTTGAGCAACCCAAGTAACAGGCCCTTTAGCCTTTCGAAGCATGCAAGTCACCTCGCTCCTCAGCCGAAACGAGCCTGACCGCCACGCCGGGCACGACCACGCTCACCATCACCACGATGGCGAAACCTGCTCGAGCTGCGGTCACGATCACGAACACGCGCCAGTCAAATTGTGGCAGACGCTGGTCGGCATCCTGTTTGTGATCAACGCCTTTCTGCTGGACGGCGTTTTCAAGCAAGGTCATGCCATCGCCAGCGCCAGCGCGATGATTGGGGCGATTGTGCTGGGCTATCCCATCATTTTTACCGCCGTCAAAGACATCCGCCGCGGCCAGCTCGGCATCAATGAACTGGTGGCCATCGCCGTCCTGGCCGCCTTCGCTTCCGGCGATTACAAAACCGCCGGCGTCGTCGCCTTCTTCATGCTCCTGGGTGAAATCATCGAAACCCGCACGGCTGAAGGCGCCCGCGCTTCCATCGAATCCCTGATCAAACTCACCCCCACCAAAGCCCGGCGCATCACCAAGGACGGCGAAGAAGAGGTGCCCGCCAGCCAGCTTGCCGTCGGCGACATCATTCGCATTCGGCCCGGCGACAACGTGGCCGCCGACGGCGTCATCGTCAGCGGCCAGGGTTCCTTCAACCAGGCCACCATCACCGGCGAATCCCTGCCGGTGGACAAGAAGCCCGGCGATGAAGTCTTCGCCGGCACCCAGAATCTCACCGGGGTCCTCGAGATCAAAGTCACCCGGGCCGGCCAGGACACCACCCTCGGCCGGGTTCGCGAGCTGATCCTGGCGGCGGAAAAAACCAAGCTGCCCATCATGAAGATCGTGGACCAGTACATGGGCTTTTACACGCCGCTGGTGCTGGTCATCGCCGCGCTGGTTTGGGCCTTCACCCGCCGCCTGGACAACGTCATTTCCGTCATCATCTTCAGTTGCCCCTGCGCCTTCATCCTGGCCACCCCCACCGCCATGGTGGCCGCCCTCTCGGCCGCCGCCCGCCTGGGCATCCTCATCAAAAACGTGGCGGACATCGAATCGGCGGCCAAGATCAACGCCTTTGTATTTGACAAAACCGGAACCCTGACCACCGGCGAGCTGGCGGTCAACCGCCTGGCGCCCCTGGGCGACACCCAGCCGGCCGAGTTGCTGCGCGTGGCGGCCTCGGCGGAGAAATACAGCAACCACCCCACCGCCAAGGCCCTGGGCAAACTCGCCGCCGAGGCCGGCGTGCCGCTGGTCGAGCCGGAGGATTTCTCGGAAACGGCCGGCCGGGGCATCAAAGCCCGGGTCAACGGGTCCCTGGTTCTGGTGGGCCGCGCCCAATGGCTGCGGGACAACGGCGTCAAAGAGGACTTTCTCAAGTCGGTGGACTTGAACGAAACGGAGGGATGGAGCCTGATCTTTGTCGCCCGCGATGGCCGGTGCATCGGCTGGGTCGGGCTGCAGGACCAAACGCGCCCCGAGGCCCGGGAATCGCTCACGGAACTCAAACACAGCGGCGTCCGGCGCGTGGCGATGATTTCCGGCGACCGCCAGCCCGTGGCCAGCCGCGTGGCGCGGGAAATCGGGTGTGAAGAGGCCAAGGGCGAATGTCTGCCGCAGACCAAGGTGGACTTTGTGCGCTCGGTCAAGGCCAAGGGCTATAAAGTGGCGGTCGTGGGAGACGGCGTGAACGACGCGCCGGCGCTGGCGGCGGGCGACATCGGCATCGCCATGGGCGCCGCCGGCAGCGAAGTGGCCATTCACAGCGCGACCATCGCGCTCATGAACAATGACCTGCGCCGCCTGCCCTTCCTGGTCCAGCTTTCGCGCAGCACCCGCACCGTCATCAACCAGAATTTCCTGTTCGGCATCGCGTTCATCATCGGCGGCATGACCCTCTCCGCCATGAGCTATGTGCCGCCCGTCCTCGCGGCGGTCATGCACACCGCCGGCTCCCTGATCGTGGTGTTCAACAGCGCCCGCCTGGTCCGCAAAGGCGAGGAACTCGAGCACTACCAGCCCGAGCCGGCCGCGCCCGCGCCCCGCCAGCCGGCGGCGCCGACCCCGACGCCGCAGTTGGCCGCCGCCTGACCGGCTGACCCCCCGATGCCGATTCGCCCGGTCCATTTCAAAAACCTCCCCGCCCCCGGGGGGCCTTCCGCCCGCCGGGGGAGATTCCAAACTCCGCCCGCCTGACCCATGAGCCCCGCCGCACTCACCGCTGTTTCCCCAACCCGCTCCGCCTCGTCCAACAACGACGTGGTCGTCTCGGTCCGCGGCTTGACCAAGGTCTTCAAGGATTTCTGGGGCCGGCCCAAGGCGCTGGCGGTGGACAACGTGGATTTCGACGTGCGGCGGGGGGAGGTTTTCGGCCTGCTGGGGCCCAACGGCTCGGGCAAGTCCACCACGGTCAAATTGATTCTGGGCCTGCTCCATCCCACCAAAGGCTTTATCGAAGTCTTCGGCCACTCCCCGCGACATGTCGCCACCAAGGAGCGAATCGGCTACCTGCCCGAGGAATCCTATCTCTACCGCTACCTCAACTCGCGCGAGACCCTCGAGTTTTTCGGCAACCTCTTCGAGCTGCCCAAAGACGACCGGCGCAAGCGCGCCGAGCAGTTGCTCGAGATGGTGGGGCTCAGCCAGGTGCATCTCCGCTCGGTTGGCGAGTTCTCCAAAGGCATGCAGCGGCGCATCGGCCTGGCCCAGGCGCTCATCAACGACCCGGACCTGGTCATCCTGGACGAACCGACTTCCGGGCTCGACCCGATCGGCTGCCGCGAAGTCAAGGACCTCATCCTCGCCCTCGCCCGCCGCGGCAAGACCGTGATTCTGAGCAGCCACCTGCTGGCGGACGTCGAGGACGTTTGCGACCGCGTCGTCATCTATTACGGCGGCCGCATCCAGGCCATGGGGCCGCTGCGCGAGCTGCTGGCCAACCCGGACGCGATTCAAATCACGACCCCGGCCCTCCCGCGCGAAACCATGGAACGGGTGCTGCAAATCATCCGGCAGGACGTCGCCGCCGACAAGGTCCGCGTGGACACCCCGACGCAGAACCTCGAGACCTATTTCCTGGATGTCGTCCAAAAAGCCCGCCAGGCCGCCGCCGAAACCTCCGGCGCCACCTCCGGCGCCCGCGTCGCCGCCTACCTTCGCGGCGAAGCCGAACCCGCGCCGACGCCCGACCGCATTCTCGAGCGCCTCACCGCGCCCCCGCCAAAACCGGTCGAGGCCGCGCCGCCGGCCCCGGCGCCGGCGGAAACGGCGGCCCAAGCCAAACTGGAGGCCCTGACACGCCCCGAACCGGCCGCGCCCGCGCCCGCCCCGGCGCCCGCCGCCGAACCCGCCCGGCAGGCGGAACTGGAGAAAGCCAACGAAAAGCTGGCCGCGCTGCTCGGCAAGCCCAGGAGCTGAGGCGCGATGCAACGGGTCTTTGCCATCATCTGGCTCACGTGGAAGGCCGCCTTCCGCTTCCGGCTGTTTCTGGTGGTGGCGGCGCTCCTGCTGCTGACCGTCGTGGCCTTTCCTCTCCTGATCAAGGATGACGGCACCGCCCGGGGGTTCACGCAGATTGTCCTGACCTACACGCTCAGCACCATCGCGGCGCTGCTCGGGCTTTCGACGCTGTGGCTGGCGTGCGGGACCCTGGCGCGCGACATCGAAGAATGCCAGATGCAGGTCGTGGCCACCAAACCGATCGCCCGCTGGCAGATTTGGATTGGCAAATACCTGGGCATCCTGACCCTCAACGCCGCCTTGCTGGCGTTGTCCGGCGCCAGCGTTTACGCCCTGCTTCAATTCCGCGCCACCCGCCTCCCGCCCGAACAGCAACACATCCTCCGCAGTGAAGTGCTGGTGGCCCGCGGCTCCGCCCGCGAAGCCAGCCTCGAGCAGGAAATCCAGTCCGAGACCGACCGCCTCTTGCGCGAGCGGCTCGCCCGCAGCCCCGTCAGCCAGGTGGACCTCGCCGAGGTGCGAAAGCAGATTTACGAACAGGTCAAGGCCGAATACCAACTGGTCCAGCCCGGCTACATCCGCGTCTGGGAAATCAATCTCGGGCCGGCCCGCCACCGGTTGCGGGACAAGCCCCTCCAAATCCGCTTCAAATACAACTCGGCCGACAGAAGCCCGTCGGGAACCTTCACCGTCCTTTTCCAGGTCGGCGTGCCCGACAAAACGCCGCTCTGGCGCAGCGAACCGATGAGCGTCGCGCCCGACACGTTTCACGAGTTCGAAATTCCGCCCAATCTGTTCGACGCCGACGGCCTGCTGACCATCTCGGCCCTCAATCCCAACAACACCTCGCTCTTGTTTCCGCTGGACGAGGGGATGGAAGTGCTCTACCCCCAGGGCGGCTTCGCCCCCAATTACCTGCGCGGACTGGGGATTATCTTCTGCTGGATGGCCGTCCTGGCCGCGCTGGGCCTGGCCGCGGCCAGTCTGATGTCCTTCCCGGTCGCCGCCTTCTTCTCCCTGAGCCTCCTGGCCCTGGTGTTTTTCAGCGGCACCATGGCCAGCGCCGTGGCCGAGGGCACCATTGCGGAATTTGACGCCGAGCGGGGCACGCGCGGCTCCTCCCCCGCCGATGTCGTGGTGATTCCCACCTTCAAGGCGCTGCTGGCGGTCATCAACCTGGTGAAGAGTTTCTCGCCGGTGGACTCGCTCAGCACCGGGCGCAGCATCACCTGGGGCCAGCTCGGCCTGGCCTTTGCCCAGATCGTCGTCCTGCTCGGCGGCCTGCTCTGCGCGGCAGGCATCGCCATCTTCCACCGCCGCGAACTGGCCACCGCCCAGGCCACCCCATGAAGCCGCGCCTGAAGAAAACTCTGCTGGTCCTGCTGGCCGGCGCGCTCCTGGCCGGCTCCTTCTTCCTGCAGCGCTCGCTCAACCAGGACCGCGACCGCCTCGGCCTCACCCGCGTCCAACCGCTGGAAAACGCCCCGCCCGTCCTCGCCTTCACCACCGTCGCCCTCGGCGGCTTCCGCGGCCTCATCTCCAACGCGCTCTGGATTCGGGCCAACGAGCTCCAGGAGCAGGACAAGTTCTTCGAGATGGCCCAACTGGCCGACTGGATCACCAAGCTCGAACCGCATTTCGTCCAGGTCTGGCTCGTGCAGGCCTGGAACATGGCCTACAACATCTCCGTCAAGTTCAAGGATTTCTCCGACCGCTGGCGCTGGGTCCAGCGCGGCATCGAGCTGCTCCGCGACCAGGGCCTGCGCTACAATCCCAACGAAACCCTCATCTACCGCGAGCTCGCCTGGTTCTTCCAGCACAAGATGGGACAGAACCTCGATGACGCGAACATGTATTACAAGCAGCAGTGGGCCAACGCCATGGCCGAGGTCTTCGACAAAAAGACCCCCAACCTCGACGAGCTGATCAACCCCCAGACCGACGACCAGAAACGCCGCGCCCGCTTGCTCCGCGAAAAATACAAGATGGACCCCGCCTTCATGAAGGAAGTGGACCAGCGCCACGGCCCCCTCGAGTGGCGCCTGCCCGAGGCGCACGCCATCTACTGGGCCTCCGTCGGCCTCAAGAAAGCCCAGGAAAACCCCGACAAAGTCAAGCCGGAGGACCTGATCACCCTGCGCCGCGTCATTTACCAGTCCATGCTCTTGAGCTTCCAGCGCGGCCGCCTGGTGGCCAATCCGCTCGCCCAGGCCTTCGAGTTCGGCCCCAACCTCGCCATCATCCCCAAAGTCAGCGCCGCCTATGAACAGGCCGCCGAGGAAGACGCCCCCAACCGCGACCATATCCTCCGCGCCCACCGCAACTTCCTCAAGGATGCCGTCTATTTCCTCTACGAACACAACCGCATCGCCGACGCCGCCTACTGGTTCAAATACCTCGGCCAGAAATATCCCGACAAAACCCTCATTGACGGCAACACCAACTCCTTCCCCGGCCGTGTCACCCTCGATCAATACGCCCTGTCCCGCATCCAGGAGGACGTGACCGAAACCTCCCGCGACCGCGTCAAGTCCGCCATCGAAGGCCTGATCGTCCGCTCCTACATGAGCCTGATTTTGGATGAGGACGAGCGGGCGGCGGGCTACAAGGCGATGGCCCAAAAACTCTGGGCCGCCTACATGTCCAAAATCGGCAAGGAAGGCGAGGCGCGCATCGGCCTGCCGCCCGTCGCCGAAACCGACCGCGAAATCCTGCGCCGCATGCTCGATCCCAAGGAGGAAATCCTCCCCGCCGAAGGCCGCGCCCTGCTGCGCACCCGCTTGAATCTCCCGCCCGAGGAACCCGCCGCCACTCCGCCCTCGGCGCCGGCCTCAACCGCCGGCCCCGCCACCAACGCCCCGCCCTCCTGAGCCCGAAGCGCGCCCCGCCAAGCCACGTCCCTACCACGTTTGGGGAACGCGGGGGACGAGGGACTGGGCAGGGACCTGTTCCACCAGGTCGGTAGGGACCTGTTTCACCAGGTTGGTAGGGACCTGTTCCACCAGGTCCCTGATATTCAAGAGAAGAATGGAGACGCGGTGAAACGCGTCCGGACGAGACGTCCCGGCCCCGATCCACACCCTCAATGACTTCGGGGGGGTGGAGACGTCTCGTCTCCACACCTCCCACGCCTTCGAAACCAACACCCTCTGGGACGAGACGTCCCAGCCCCTATCCTTCTGGGACGAGACGTCCCAGCCCATCCCGACCCGCAATGACTTCGGGGTTGGAGACGTCTCGTCTCCACACCTCCCACGCCTTCGAAACCAACACCCTCTGGGACGAGACGTCCCAGCCCCCATCCAGACCCGCAATGACTTCGCAGCTCGTCATCA
>Ga0116147_1005123_pt1 | contig 11264 bp, 9 predicted proteins | sample AD_JPNHG3_MetaG_FD_89749 | JGI IMG/M metagenome (GOLD analysis project Ga0116147, IMG submission 89749) | Active sludge microbial communities of municipal wastewater-treating anaerobic digesters from Japan - AD_JPNHG3_MetaG | ecosystem: Engineered > Bioreactor > Anaerobic > Digestate | place...
AAACAAATTTTCAATCATTACCATTTAATCCTCAACAAATTAAAGCTATTATTTTAACTCACGCTCACATTGATCACAGCGGTCTAATACCTTATGTCTACAAAAAAGGTTTTCGAGGAAAAATTTTTGCGACGCCGCCAACAATTGATTTTTGTGAAATTTTATGGGAGGACGCTTTTGGTTTAATGGAAGATTCAGTAGAAAAGTATGGTTTACCATTGCCTTATAGCGCTAACGATATGGTTGAAGCGCTTAATTTATTTCAGCCAATTTCTTATTATCAGGAAATAAATATTTCTTCAAATTTTTCTTTTATGTTTTATAATGCTGGTCATATATTAGGCTCAGCTATTGTTTTATTAAAAATAAAAAAATCAAACAAAGAGGAAACAAAAATTATTTTTTCAGGAGATTTAGGCAATCCCTTTAATTTATTATTACCCGAAACGGATTTAATTAGTGAAGAAGCCGATTATTGTTTAGTAGAATCAACTTATGGTGATCGTTTACATGAAGATAGCAAAATCAGAAGAGAGTTATTAGAGGATGCGGTTGAAGAAGTTATTAGAAATAAAGGAGTGTTAATGATTCCTGTGTTAGCATTGGAACGTACTCAAGAAATTCTCGTGGAATTAAACGAATTAGTAATAAATCATAGAGTACCATCGGTGCCAATTTTTATGGATAGCCCTTTGGCTATTAAAATAACCGAAATTTATAAAAAATATTTAGAATATATTAGAATCGAAGCTTTTAAATTTGTTAAGGGAGGAATGGGTTTGTTTAATTTTCCCGGATTAACTTTTACTTTAACAACTGAACAATCAAAAGCAATAAATGTTGTTCCACCGCCAAAAATTATTTTAGCCGGATCGGGTTCTTCTGAAGGAGGAAGGATTCTTCATCATGAAAAGCGATATTTGCCCGATCCTCACAGTGTTTTATTAATTGTTTCTTATCAAGATAAAAATTCTTTAGGAAGAAAATTATTAGAAGGAATTAAAGAAATTGAAATTTACAACGAAACAATTAAGGTTAATTGTCGGATTCAACAAATTAGTGGTTATTCGGCTCACGCTGATCAGGAAATGCTTTTAAAATGGATTGGACCGATGAGATTTCGATTAAAAAAATTATTTGTAATTCATGGAGAAGAATCAGCCATTAATACTTTATCTCAATTAGTAAGAGATAGATTTGGTATTGTTACTGAAGCGCCAGATTATGGAGAAGAAATAGAATTAGAATAAATATAGATTAAGATTAAAAGTTAAAAGTATGATATTATAGGAGGCGTGCCAGAGTGGTTGAATGGGCCGCACTCGAAATGCGGTATCCCATTTTTGGGATCGGAGGTTCGAATCCTCCCGCCTCCGCCAAAAATATGGTCGGCACTTCGTGCCGACCATATTTTTGGCTGAAAGAAATTTTAATTCAGATTTGGGGTGAATGTTGAAAATAGATGCGGATTTTGACTAAAACACACCGCCAATTTTCAAAATTATAATTTTAGTTAAAATCCGAACTTTTTTGACGAAAATTTTACCCCGTAGAGTTACCTTTGGCGACTTCTTCGGGGCCGGATGTGATTTTTAATTATCGCCCGCAGGAGGGGTCTGGGAAGAAATGCGGGCAGATTTCAGTCTTTTTCGGAAATTCAAAAAATTTTTCGGTACCACAAAATAAGAATCCATAGTATGTGTAGACTTATTATTTTCCATAGACTTTTTTACGATAAAAGATATAATAAAAGCAAGTGTGGACAACAATTATGGAAGATATATCAAAAAAATTTGGTAAAAAAGTCAGAGAAATACGTCTAAAAAAAGGCTTTCGCAAGGCGATATTTCTAAGCGTCTCAATTTACACCGTTCGTATATAAGCGGAATTGAGCGCGGTATTCGCAACTTTCCCTTAAGGTTATTCAAAAAATTGCGAAAGTCCTTGATATTGATATAAATAAATTGATATGAAATCGCCTGAATTTATCACGCACGGCACGAGTTCTGAAAATGATGCCGAAAAAATCAAAAATGAAGGATTTGAAGCGCAGGAAGGTCGTGCGACGGTTTCGGGCGATTTAATTTATGCTTTTGAGTGGGCGACAAAACAAGAACGAAGAAGAGGAAGTAAAAGTGAAACTGAAATTGGCGATAAAGAAAAAGGACGAATAGTCATAATGAAAGTTCCAGAAGATAAATCTGTTGATTATGCAACACATACCGATATAGAAGTTGATGAAGTCTCAAAGGAAATTACAGGATATTCTTCAAAATTTGAATCTGGCAGAAAACAACTCGCAATTTACGATGAGGGAGATGTTGTTGAAAAAAGAAAAAAAATTGAGCAAGCCAAAAAAGAGTTAAAAGAAATTAATGCTCAATTTTCTGTTTTTTTCAAAGAAAATAATATTGATCCTGACCAAATAAAATCCAAGGAAAATTTAATTGAAGCAATAAAAAATTTTGACATTGAAAAGAAAATTGAGATTTTGAAAAAAGCCGAAGAATTAGAAAGACAACGAGCAGAAAAGAGAAAACTCGCTGAGCCGAATGTCACCATTTCACAAGAAAATATTTTGATGAGTGTTGTTCCTACTCTAGAGTTGGGCGAGAAACTTAGCGAGTTAGAACAAAAAATAAAAAATTTGGAAAAAGTTGATTTGAAATATTTTACAGAAGAAATATCAAAAATTATTGAGAATGATAAAGAAAATTTTTTAGTCTCTGGGCTAGATGTACGAGAAGTTGTAAGAAATCTTTTGGCCACAACTTTGGAAACAGAAGTTGTAAATATGATTAGATCGCTTTCTATGGATGTAAAAAGAGCACAGGGTTACGAAATATATAATCGTGACAAAGATGAGGTGAAAGAAAAAGAAATTGATAAAGAACAGTTGAAGCAAAAACTGGAAAAAATTCTCTCCATTGTTGAAGCCGAAAATTTCGATATTGGAATGGAAAATCTTAACAGGTATATTAGAATGAATGCTAAGAAATTATTGGAAGAGTTGAAATAGATGATGTGGCGTCGAAAAGATTTTTGAATTTCAGAGAGGTATGGGAACCCACCTGCATTCTTTCCCAGACCTTTTCTGCGGGCGGGAAATCAGCCGAGGCAGGACGAATCCAAAATCTCAGACAAATTGTTTTGTCCCGCCGAGTCCATTTTATTAGTTTTAATCGTTTGGATTTTGCTCGAAATAGTTTCGAACTTTGTCTAACAAACATCGTATTAAATCGGAATTAAAATTTCTTTCCGCTAATTTTCAGAATTAGAATTTTAGTTAAAATCCGCATCTATTTTTTTCAAGAAAACCTTGACACTGATTTTTAGCCAGCCGCCGCAGGCGGCGGGCAGAATCCGCTAAAATGGATTTACCACCTATTCATAATCTTCTTTGGCTAACAGACAAGCAAAAAATTTAAAGGGAGTCTGGGGAAAAGCCCCGAAGGAGTCGCTTCGCGACCCTACGGGGTAAAAATTTTTGCCCGCTTTGGCAAGACGGAGAACACTTTATATATTTTGTGTTGCCCCTGCCCCCACACCAAATTTGGTGTAGGGGCTTATTCCAATCCTCCTGCCTGCCCCGTATAATTGCGAAGCAATTTGTTCGGGGTGTGCGTCTAAGGGATTTGACAGCATTATTATGGTCGTTATAATTTATATATAATACTTTAAATATTAAGCAATAATTTAAAATATGGTAACTTAGTCGATTGCCATAAAATAATTAAAAAACTATGAACAAAATATTTCATAACGAAACTTTAAAAAGTTTTACAAAAAAGTCGTTATTTGTTTTAACCGCAACTTTAATCGTCAGCAGTTTTTTTGTTTTTAATGCAGGAAAGGTGGAGGCACAGGTCTCTAATACACTCGTAGCTCCATTCGAGACGCAGACTTTTGGAACTGGGGCGACAGCAGAGTGGACAAATGTCGACAAGCACACTGGAAGTTACTCAGTTAAACTGTACTCTCCTGCTAATAGCTACGCTAGTGTTGGCACAAGGGCATATGTCGGAACTATAAACGATATTACTTCACTATCTTTCTGGTATAAACACAGCCCATATGCTGCTTGGGTCGGTCCCAAAATGTCTCTATTCCTTGAAAAGGGTGGACATTATTATCGCGCCAGTACCAACTGTGTAGTGAGAAGTGATACTGTCTGGAAAAAGGCGGACGCCATAAACGGCAAAGATAATGATTTTTATGTTAATGAGGAAAATAAAAACCAGATATTGGATTATGAGGAAAATAAGGACCAGATATGGGATTATGTTGAAACCCAATCAGATTTTATTACCAATATTGGGACAACAGTAGACAACCTTACGTTTAATGACCTAAAAATAGCTCTCACTGGTGCCAATGTTAAGGCTGTTGTTGTGTATGTGAGTGCCGCTTCGAAGGAGGGACCAGGTGGCGCCTACATTGATGATATTGAGATAAACGGCACAACTTACTACGGTAAAATTCAGGATGCCATTGATGCTGCCACCACTGGTGACACCATCAATGTGGCGGCGGGGATGTATAACGAAAATTTAATAATCAATAAATCTCTGACGCTGAATGGTGTCAAACATGGTGTAACTGCTGTCGGGCGTACTGGAGCCGAATCCATCATCCGTGCAGCTAATCCAAGCGTTTATGTGGTTAAGATAACATCTGATAAGGTTACTTTGGATGGCTTTACCATTACTGGAATGGCGAATAATGGTGCTAATCAGGCTGCTGTAATTACTTGGGGAGTAGATTCTTGCACCATCACCAACAACATTCTAACAAATAACTATAAAGACGCCATTAATCTCTTCTCGGTAGGTACTGCATATAGCGACTACAACACAGTATCCAACAATGTTATCAATGGGCCTAATGGCGTTGAGACTTTTGGTATCAAAATAAAAGGGTCGCATAACACCATAAGCGGGAATCATATCTACAACACCGATACTTCTATACAAATATGGAGCGGGGACGCGTCTGAAACTGTGTCTCCTGACTATAACACTATTTCAGGTAATACTATTGCTCAAGGTATCGGTGGCACCGCCGCTCACAAATGGGGTATTGACATCAGAACCGGACACAATAACACAGTAACCGGCAACACCATTACTGGCGTAGAATGGGCGGCAATTAACCTCTACACCTCGGACAAGATGGCAAGTGAGACTGGTTTTGATCCCAGACCGGCCAACGTAACTATAAGCAATAACACAATCAGCGGTGGAGAGGTTGGTATTGCTCTTATGGAAGGTGCTAGGAACAACACCATTTCCGGTAATACTATAAAAGAGACAAGTGTAGCTGGTATTCTTGGGTCGCTTTCTAGATGGCCGAGTAATTGGTCAGGTAAAACTCTCACATACACTAATGATACTAGTTATCTCAATTATCTCCAGATTGTTGGCAATACCATTAAGGGCAACACCATCTCTAACTGCGGTCATGGTATTGCTATGGCATATGCAGATAACAACATTCTGATTGAAAATACCATCCAGAACAATATAAGTACTGTTGCCATTAATTGGCACGGTGTTAGTTTTACGGCAGACGCCGCAGGTGTTTACTTTGATGCAAATTCTTCTGGCAATGTTGCCAATTATAACAAAATAACCAATAATACTGGTTATAGCTTGAAAAATGCAAATACAGCATACAATCTTGATGCTACCAAGAATTGGTGGGGGAGCGCAAAACCCGATTTCGATACTATTGTTTCTAACAATGTGAATTATTCTCCTTGGTATACCAATCAGGAGATGACTTCATTAACGGCAGTTATTGAGGAAGAGAGTGGTGATGACTGGGTTGATTTCACTGCTCCTTCAATCAGTGACATTACGCTCACAGTTGGAGATACTAATGCCACTATTAGCTGGAAAACTGACGAAACATCACTTTCTTGGATAGTTTATGGCACTACCAATGCTTATGGATTGGAAAAAAAGACAACATCTTATGTTACATCCCATTCTTTAACCTTGAGCAACCTTTCTCCTGGAACCACTTATCACTATCAGATAAAATCAAAAGACAGTGCTGGAAATATCGGTTCTTACACTGACAAAACCTTCACCACTTTAGCCTTAAACGAGAAACCAAAAGAAATAGTTAAAGGAGGAGGAGTCATAAAGCCAATTAATCAAATGACGGTTGAGGAGTTGAAGGCTGAAATTGCCAGAATTATGGCTTTAATCAAACAACTCCAAGCTGAATTATTAAAACTCAAAGGTTGTACCATTACATCTTTTGACAGAAATCTTAAATTAGGAATGACTAGCGATGATGTTAAGTGTTTACAGATTATTTTGAACTTTGCCCCTGACACTCAATTAACTGCTTTCGGTGTTGGTTCTTCTGGTCAGGAAACTACTTACTTTGGTCCTTTAACTAAGACGGCAGTGATTAAGTTTCAAGAAAAATATGCTTCTGAAATTTTAGCTCCAGTGGACTTGACTGCTGGTACTGGTTTTGTTGGTTCAACAACTAGAGCTAAACTGAATACATTCTTAGGAAAATAAGGATTAAATTTATATAACAAAGCCCCGTTGATGCATGAGACGGGGCTTTGTTTTTGAAAAACTTTGCGTCTGAACGCAAAGTTTTAATTTCTTAGTTACCTCCTCTTACAAAAAGTAATTTTTTGGTAAAATAATTAAAAGAATTAAAGATTGGCTAGCTGGTATACAAAATAAAATTTTTAAATAAAAATGTGAGTTCGCTAATTGAAAATCTTTTAAAAGTTGAGAAGACCAACAATAGAAAAATTCAAGAGGAAATTCAAAGAAATCTGAAAAATTTAGGATACGAAGTAAAGTCGGAGAAGAAAATCTAGGTAGAGTGCGATTTTTAATTGCTGCCTGCAGGGCGGCAATTCCGCTCAGCGTTTCTATCCGCATTGTTTGCTTTCCGCCTTCGTTAAAACTTCGGCGGACAGGCGCGAGCGAGCCGATGATTTTCATAAAGCTTAAAAATTATAAATAGAGATTAAAAATAATCTCGAAATTTTATCTTTGGTATTTTTAGCGAAATTCCATCCTACTCGACTAGATGGGCAATTCTTTCTGCCTTCTCTCAGTATCATGCTCGTGCCGATTTTTTGACAAAAAAAGGCGACAACGGTAAATTTTGCTGTTATCGCTTTTTTTATCTTTGTCGAAAAATCAATATCTTTTATTAAAAAGTTATTTCTAAGCCAGATTTTTGATCGTTATTCAAGTAAAAAGTAATTACCCACATTGCATTATCTTTTTTAACAGTATAAACACTTGCGGTTTGATCTACTACTTCTACGCCAGCTTGTTCTAAGCCACTTATAATTGCATCTCTTTCTACTTCGGTGAGTTTGCGATTAAATACATAACTTAACATTGGCCCAAATTCTTCTGTCATTTTTACTCCATTTATTGTTTGGTCATCTTTCACAACATCAAAAACATTATGCAAAACCGGTCTTAAAACAGCGTCAATGTCTTTTGCTTTTTCGCCGACTATTTCTACATCTTTAGCATTATCAAAAGCAATTTCTATTGGGGTTTTAGGAATTATTTCCCCCGTTTCTTCTAACATTGCTTCAGGAGAAGATGTTGTTTCGCTAATTTCAGTAGATGGTTGGTTTTGAGTTAAAATTAAAATCAAACCAACAACAACCACTAAACCAATTATTATCCAAAGAATATTTTTTTTCATATATTTTTTATTAAAAAATAAAAACGATTAATTAATTTCATCGACCTATTTATATGGTATATCATTTAAATTTAATGTCAACTTTTTAAAATAAAACTTTTGATTTTTGAGAATAACTTTAATATTTTAAAATAATTAAAAAATTTTTAGTTAATTGAAAAATAAATAGAGAATATAAAAATAAAAATCAAAAACAAATCAGCTGTTAAAAAATTAATCAAGCTAATTAGCTAAACTAAATTTATTAGTTCGATTTTTATTAAAAAGTTATTTCTAAGCCGGATTTTTGATTATTATTTAAATAAAGGAATGATTTACATTATTACAATAATTATATATCATAATAAAAAGGTTATTTTATGGAATTATGATTGAATCATTTAACATTCACAATTTGCCAAAAGACGAGCGGCCTCGCGAGCGGTTAGTTAAATTCGGTGAGCAAGCACTTTTTGAAGGACCAGAATTAGTTTCGCCAGAAGAAGAAAAAAAACACGAGAGTGAAATGACTTTTTCTTTTTCTTCTGATACGAGACGATATTATTTCGGCCACAAAAAAGGCAGGTCATTTTTTATGGTTGAGTATTTTGATTCGTTACCTGACGAATTAACTGAAACAGAAAAAGAAAAATTTACGAAAGAAACAAGAAAGCAGGGTGAAACTGAAAAAGTGGTTTATGTTTTGAAGTATGGCGAAGTCCCAGAGTCGAGCGAGGAAATGGAAGAGCCTGACCCAAGTCAAAGTAAAAAATATAAAGTTGCACCATCTAGAGATTTTGAAAGAGGCATGATTAATAGTTTTATCGCTGATGACGCAAATAAACAAGTTATGAGCGAAATTTTAGCAAACCATTCAAAATTAAGTCCTGAAGAAATTTCACAAATCGTTGAACAAACTTTTGAAGCTTATCGTAAGCAAGATTATGAAGCGATTCGCGTTCTTTCAAGTTCTTTCTCAGAGAAAGTGGATGAAATGGTAAGAAATGAAATTAGAGAAAGAATGTTACCAAAACCGAAAGAAATAGAAATAGCTCAATTAGTTGAAATATTAAAAGACAAAAAAGTTTTATTTTATACAGGGGCTGGTATTTCAATAGCAAGTGGTGTCCACGACATGGATCAATTACAGAAAAACTTAGGAATAGAAATGTCTCAAAAAGTAGATGACTTACTTAAAAAGGCTGTTGCCAATCCACAAAGCGTAATTGATTCATGGGAAGAATTTATAAAAGCAGCTTTTGAAAAACCCGCAACACCTGCTCATCAATCTCTCAAAACACTCGCTCAAAAGTTAAAATCGCAAATTTTTACTGAAAATGTTGACCATTTACAAGAACGAGCGGGTGTAAAAGCAACACATTTAACTGGTTCTTGGTTGAAGGAAAATGTTCAGCCAGAATGGCTAAAAGATATTGATGTGGTGATTACAGTTGGGCTAAGTTGTGATGAGAGGGGTTTTCTTGGTTGGTATAAAGAAAATAATCCGAATGGAAAAATTGTTGCAGTTAATTTGAACCAACCTCCTTACCTTGGGAATGAAGATTATATATTGAAAGGAGATTGTCAAAAAGTTATTCCCGAATTGGAAAAAGAATTTGCCGCAAAGGAAGAAAATTAGTAATAGTAAGCTGAAATCAAAAGGTGGCAGGCCGAAGATATAGTGTCTCTAAACTTCGTTTTACACCCGGATTTTGTGGTAATGCCAATCATTTTATACCTCAGGTAGATGCGAGCAACAGAGAAAAAGGCTTTATATTTTGCTTCGCAAAATGCGCGCAAGAAAAAATGTTGCCCTTGATCCCACACTAAACTTGGCGTGGGAGTTTACATTATTACAATAATTATATATCATAATAAAAAGGTTGTTTTATAGAATTATGAGTAAATCATTTACTATTCACGATTTACCAAAAGATGAGCGTCCGCGCGAGCGGTTAGTCAAATTCGGCGAGCAAGCGCTCTCGGCCCAAGAATTATTACAGCTTATTTTAGGGCGAGGCGTTGCCGGCGAATCAGTAGCCATTACAGCTCAAAAACTATTAAGCCATTTTGGAAGTTTGCAAAAATTATCAGAAGCAAGCATTGAAGAATTGTCTTCAATTAAAGGGATTGGCTTGGCAAAAGCTACCCAAATAAAAGCCGCTTTTGAAATTGGTCGTCGTGTTTCTACTCAAATTCCGGCTTACAAAAGCAAAGAACTTACTGATCCAGAAAAAGTTTATCAATTAATAAAAAGCAAACTTAAAGATTATCACAAAGAACATTTTTATATCATTGCCCTTAATAGCAGAAATTATTCAATCGCGGAAGTTTCAGTTGGCAGTCTTAATGCGAGCGTTGTTCACCCACGCGAAGTATTTGGGGAAGCCATTAAAAATAAAGCCGCATCGGTTATATTCGCTCATAACCACCCCTCAGGCGACCCCGAACCATCAGAAGACGATTTAATATTAACTAAAAGATTAGTAGAATCCGGTAAAATTTTAGGGATTGAAGTCGTTGATCATATAATTATTACTAAAAATGAATTTTTTAGTTTCAAAGAAAAAAAATTGATATAAAAGTATGGATATTCCTCAAGGCATTTTAAATAAATTTATAGTAAGAAAAGATTATTTGGATTGGATTAATAAAGAAACGGCCATCTTTGCGTATTTAGATTTAACTAATATGTTTCATTGGCAAGACGTCTTGGGCTGGAAATTCAGAATAGAAGATGTTGTTGGGCAGCTTTTCACTTTTCCGAACATTAAAGAGATCAAGATTTATTATGGAAAAAACGAAAGAGATTTGAAAAATTCTGAAGCTTTCCATGATCGTATTAAAAAGACCGGTGCGATTTTGAGAACTAAATCGATGAAGTTTATTACAAAAGAGATTAATGAAGGTTTGTTTTTTCAACGCCGCACAATAACACTATTTGACGGTTCAGTCAGAAACAAAATTCAAGAATTGATAGATGAGTTGCAAAAATCAGGAATAATTATTGAAGAACCGAAGTGTAATTTTGATGTGGAAATGACAATGGATATGTTGGATGACACTGAAAAATTAACAGCGGTTATGCTTTTTTCTGGCGATTCAGATTTGAAAGAACCACTAGAACGATTGAAAGTGAAAAATAAGAAAATTGGTATAGTTGGTGTGCGGGGTATAGTGGCTGGGGAATTGCATGATATAAAAGATAAATATATTGATTTCGGTAAGTTTTATACAGGTGAAAGAGTTTATATAAAAAGCGAAAATCCCGCTTTTGGCGGGACCGCGTGATTAGTAGGATTTCTCCTACAATTAAAGTATAGCACATAAATTTATTAAATCAATCAATAATTATCCACAGGTAATAATATGAATAAAAAATTAGAAATCGAAAAATTAAACGCCGAGATTGAACGACTGAAAAAGGAATTGAAGAAAAGAAAAAAATATGGCTTGGTTTGGGAGGATAAGCCTGAAGAAGTTGTTGAGATGTGTAAAGAAAAACTGCCGGTGCTGAAAGAAGTAAAGAATAAAGAAATAACCACCGATAAAGACAAGCCGGTAAATTTACTAATTGA
>Ga0116147_1005125_pt1 | contig 11261 bp, 10 predicted proteins | sample AD_JPNHG3_MetaG_FD_89749 | JGI IMG/M metagenome (GOLD analysis project Ga0116147, IMG submission 89749) | Active sludge microbial communities of municipal wastewater-treating anaerobic digesters from Japan - AD_JPNHG3_MetaG | ecosystem: Engineered > Bioreactor > Anaerobic > Digestate | place...
CGTGATACAGTATACTCGTGGACATGCCCTGATCCCTTCCTGTTTTCTTTCTTCAGATTCAGAAAGGCAGGTATGTCCACTCCTTTCAACTCAAAAGTACGCTTCCGTGTGATGAACCAAAAATATATATCAACCTTTTTTACCCAGGCTGCGTGCTACGTAGCCCGGTTACGTTCTGGGCGTATGTATTCCCCCAAAAGATTTTAAATCTTAATGGCTCTCGCTCATGTCCATGGCCGGTTCACTACACATCATTTGTCGGCAACCCGGAACGTATCAAAATCCTGGGTCCCTATACAGCGCCGGGGCGCAGTCCATTATGCTACATTCAGGCTATTAACGGACTCGTTATGGGAGAAAATATCTACATCGGCCCTGGGGTAAAAATAATTTCAGCAAACCATGATGTGGACAATTTTCTGGTTCACGTAAAAACACGGCCGATAGTCATTGGCGACAACTGCTGGCTTGGTGCGAACAGCGTTATCTTAGCGGGAGTTGAAGTCGGGGATCACGTGATCGTCAGCGCCGGTTCTGTTGTGACGCATGATTTTCCTTCCAATTGCATAGTAGCAGGTGTCCCCGCCAAGATCATAAAACAGATCGAGCCTTACCCGGCAGATAGCATATGAGTTACGCAAAAAAAGCTGTCACCGGAATAGGATGGATGTTCACGAGTTCCGCCTCTGTGCAGGGGATCGGGCTGGTTGCCAACATGGTTCTCGCCCGATTGTTGATGCCGGCGGATTTCGGTGCAGTCGCTCTGGTGGTAGCGATCATCGCTGTTTTGCAAACATTCGCCGAGCTGGGCATGTCAGTCGCGCTGATTCAGCGGGAACATGTTACGCGCTCATTGATTGACAGCGCCTTTACGGCAACTGTCCTTCTGACATTATCCATAGCGGCTATCATATGGGTTATATCTCCACATGTTGCCTCTTTTTTCAGGATAACGGTGTTGTCTGGTCTGCTGAAAATCGCTGCTCTTTCTTACCTGTTCAGCGGGATTTTTTCCCTTCATCGCTGTCTTTTGCTCCGCAACTTGCGGTATCGGGAAATCTCCATCATTGGATTCGGTGCCGTAGTGTTGAGCAGCGTCACTTCTATTGTACTGGCCTATCAGGGGCACGGTCCGTACAGTATTGTGTGGGGACACTTTTTATCCGGAGCAGGGTGTCTGGTAGCGGGATTATGGTTAACCAAGTATCTTCCTGGAAGTTTTGGCAGCTTCAGGGATATGCGCAGCCTTTTTTCTTTTGGAATGTGGGTTTCTTTGGGCCGCATTATGGGAAATGCCGCAGGCAAGGTAGATTCTTTTGTCATAGGAAGAGCTTTGGACGCGGCAACGTTGGGCGGTTACTACCTGGCGCAAAAAATCGTTTTGCTTATTCCAAATACCTATACAGGAATTATCGATCAGGTAATGCTGCCGATATATTCAAAATTCCAGAAAGAGGCGGATCGTATACAGGATGGTTATTTCAAGACCTTGTCACTCACTGCAATTATCCTATTGCCTCCGATATGCCTGATCTTCACTTTCGCAGATCCATTGGTGAGGATTTTACTTGGCGGACGATGGCTGCAAGTTATCCCGCTGGTTATGATCATGTCTCTTTTCGGGATTGCGCAATCACTTGGCGGCGGCGTGTTTGCTTCCGTCATATATTCTCTTGGCCGGCCGCAGCTTGCCACGGTTACAAACGCATTCCGGATGGCTGCATTGCCCGGCTTCGTTCTCGTTGGAAGCTTATGGGGGGTGCTCGGGGTTGCCTGGGGATTCGCCTTGTATGGTGTGATCGGACGACTTTTTAGTCAATGGTTGCTCAGGCATTTTTTTGGATTCTCATTTTTGAGATATTTAAAAACAATCCTTCCAGTTTCAATTTCCGCTTCAGCGGCAACAGCGCCTGCATACTGTATTCGCTATTTCTTCGCTCATGGCAGTCTTTGTGATATGGTTTTCTGGAATCTGACCGCTTTAATTGTATGGGTATTAATCTATTTTCTTTTCATAAGAACAGTGGCCAGGAAAGAAATTGAATATTTGTTGGGTATCGGCAAACCAATTTTTCAAACATCTTTTGTTTACCGGGGGTTGTTATATCTGCAAAGACGCCTCGGTTTTATCTGATAACGCTCTGATGCAGGATCCCAAGAATGTCTCTCTCGCTTGACTGTCAAAAACTCCTCCAAGGCCGTTATGAGAAGGAGCGGCTACCACAGGATTTTTCGCCGGAGCGGATCGTCCCGGACTTTGCCTTCAATATTCTGAATTCTCTGGGTTTACTGTACCGGCCGGTTGTGGATGAGGATTATCTGGCCAAGGGGGGCTCCAGGCCCGTCTGGCCGGAGGGCAAGCCTTTTGCTGTCTGTCTGACCCATGACGTAGATCACGTATCACACTATTCGTTCCGGCAGTCCGTAAGGATGTATGCCAGAGATTTCACAGCAACCAAATCTCAGTTGAGAAAAGCCCGCGGCCTTATTGGCTTGGGATCTAATGTTGCACAGGCGATAAGGCACGCAAGATCTCAGGATCCATTGCATTGCTATGAATGCTGGCTGAAGGCGGAAGCGGCTGTCGGCGCCCGATCGACGTTCTTTTTCTGGCCGGGCTGGAGCAGTGTGGGCAAACATCATTTCTCGGATTGCACCTATGAGTTGACTGATCGGGTCGTTTTTGACGGACAACAATGCACCGTCGCAGAGATGATCCGGGAGATCGACCGCCGCGGCTGGGAAATCGGCCTGCACCCTTCCTGGTATTCTTTTGATGACCTGAACGAAATGAAGAACCAGAAGGCAGCCCTTGAGATGACCTTGGGTCATGACATCTCAAGCGTCCGGCAACATTACCTACATCACGATATCCGAGTCACTCCCCGCATCCAAGCCGAAGCTGGGCTGCTTTATGACAGCACCCTTGGCTTCAATGATAATATAGGCTTTCGTTTCGGGACATGCTATCCGTGGCGGCTCTACGATTTGCAGGCGGAAGAAGAGCTGCCGATACTGGAGGTTCCCCTCATCATTCAAGACGGTGCCATGCTCGGTCAGACGAAAGGCTTGCGCCTGGACGGAGATACGGCTTTTCAGTATATTATACAAATCACCGGGGCCGTAGAACAGGTCGGTGGTGTCCTGACGCTCCTGTGGCATCCCAATGCCGTGATGCATTATCCTTGGTGGAGTCTATACCATCGAACCTTAGGATATCTTAGAGGAAAAAATGCCTGGTTTGCTCCGGTGGCTGAAATAGGAAAAGCAATAATAAGTGGACAGCATAATTCCAAAGACCAGAATCGATCTCTTTCACATGAAAATAGCATATATAACATCTAGACAAATCCGTTTTGTCGATGGTGTAGTAAAGAAAATAAAGACCCAGATTGATTGTTGGGCTCACCGCGGGCATAAGGTTCATGTTTATTGTACACTGCCGCGTTCAGTCGAAAGCCATGCCAGTAACAGCATACTACCTGACAATATATACACTTATAAGCAGCCCACATTTCTCCCTTATATTAACACATGGATGCCCAGAGGGAAACTTGTAACTGACTTGGAGAACTTTCGGCCGGATATAGTTTATATGAGATTCGAGCCCTTCAGACTTTATCATTCAAGCATAGCAAAGCGCTTTCGGATTATCATGGAGCTCAACACAGATGATCTTACAGAAATGCAGTTGTTGGCAAAACATAGTTATCGAACAAAATTAAATTATTGCCATCATAGACTGACACGAAACGTCCTTTTTTCAAACATATCGGGTCTAGTAAGTGTGACTCATGAAATAATAAATAACCACCCCGTGAAAAAATTTCACAAGCCTTCAGTTGTCATTCCTAATGGGATCGAACTAAGTGATTTCCCAATCCTAGCTCGTAATAAAACGAACGTCTTGCCAGCACTTGTTTTCATGGGCATAAATAACTATGAGTGGCACGGAGTCGATAAAGTTATTAGATTGGCTAAACTTGCTAAAGGTGATTTAGTCATTCATGTTGTTGGATTAGACAGGCCTAATCTGGAAATTCCGGACAATATAATTTTTCATGGCTTTCTGCTAAGGTCAAAATACGAAAAAGTGTTGCATGAGTCTGATGTCGCAATCGGTACTCTTGCATTGCACAGGAAGAATATGAATGAGGCATGCCCTCTAAAGGTGAGGGAATACCTAGCGTATGGTCTGCCAGTCATTATCGGTTATAATGATACCGCTTTTATCGGTCGAGATCGCCCGCCTTGGTTATTGCAAATACCCAATGAAGAGAACAATATTGAGAACAACTTAAATTTAATAATTAAATTCGCAAGAAAAATGCGGGGGCGGACCGTCCCGCGCAACGAAGTCGAGAAGTATATAAATGCGACATCCTTGGAAGACAAAAGATTGAATTTCTTTGAACGCATAAAAAACACTTATCCGACGCTGTGACCACGTAGTGGTAATAACAAGAAATCGCAATAGATGATAATGCAATGAAGATTGCAATTATTACATCCTATTGGAATCCACCTAATTTCAAAGGCGGTATAAGCAGGGTCGTATTTGAACTCAGGAAGGAATGGCAAAAGATGGGTCACAGGGTGGATATTTATGCCCGTATCACTGTACCCAAGGAAGAAGAAGGAATATTTAGAATTCCGATCCCACCCGTTCCATTGTTAGGGGTATGGATGAACTTGTATATGATGCTTTTTTCTTCGTTGGATCAATATGATGTGATTTTCCCTCAATCTGCCTTTAACTGTCTTTTCCTCGATAAAACGAGGTGTATTCCGTTTATACATACCTTGTTTGAGGTGGAACATTTTACCCGCTGGCGTTTCTGGAAATACGCGATAACGCCTCTTGAGAAGTATGCACTCAAAAATATCAGGGGCTCCATTGTCTTAGACGATAAGACCTTAAAAAATCTAACAAGAGAGTATCACATGTTAGGCGCCAAAATCCTTAAAGTGAACAACGGCGTCGATTACACTCTCTTCAGTCCCTCACCCCAAGAAGGTAATGAGAGTTTCGTGATTCTGTCAGCTGGCCGATTCATTCCCCGAAAACGGTTTGACCTTTTGATCAAATCGTTTGCCTCATTTGTTGAGCTTCATAGAGATGCAACCTTGGTCATTGCCGGAGATGGTCCTCTGAAAGCTGATCTTCATGAACTTGCACATCGCCTTCACGTTAAAGATAATGTTCTATTCCCTGGCATGGTAGATGAAAGTGCCTTGCTGGAGCTGTATCGGGCAGCATCAATTTTCGTTTTACCTTCAATTGCGGAAGGAATGCCCATGGTCGTATTGGAAGCTCAGGCTTGTGCCTTACCGGTGGTGCTTGCTGGGTTTGAAACAGCCCGTGACCTGGTTATTGAAGGGGAAACAGGTTACATTGTAAGGGGGACAGATCCGAAGACATGGGCTGGAGTATTCACCCGATTCTATGAACAACCGGATCTCATTAGAAGTATGGGGAAAAGAGCACGGAGTCGGATAGAGAGTGAGTTCTGCTGGCCCATGGTGGCAAAGAAGATATACAACCATTTTCAAGATATTCTCACAAAATCGTCTAATACATGACAAGCATACAAAAGTCGCAAGGTCCCGGCTACTATCTCGCGAAGAATGCCCCAACCTCGAGGATAAAACGCACAATGACCCTAGGGATAGTGTGGCTTCTTACTGTAAGCGTGCTGGTGCCACACATAGTAATTCACGGTATTAGTATTGGCATGGACGATGCGAGTGCGGCTTTTCTGCTCATAATATTTGCAGGTTATATTCTATTAAAACCCAAAAATCCTTTTTGCCGGCAAGATGGATTACCGGTATTTATTTTATGGGCTACAATTATCATCACTGGGATTGTTTTCAGTATCATTGGTGGATTATTTTACATAAATGAGTTTCGACTCCCTACAGAAATTTGGCAGTATGTAAAGCGGTTGTTATTTTTCTACTGTGCTTGTTATGTTTCATATATGGCTTTCTCCGGTAATTTCTCTCGCTGCCTTCGATATGTTCTAATGGTAGCCCTGCTTGTCGGTATTATTCAGGTTCTGCCGGGGAGTATCGGTGATCATTTGGCGGGTCTATATGCGCGTAGCGAAAGTCAACTTGCGAATACAGAGAAATCACTTGCAGTACTTAGAAACTGTGGGGTAGCTGGTCACTCAATTGCATGGGGTGGCTTTGCAATGTTCAGTGCTGCAGTTTCTCTTGGGGGTTTACTGGCAAACAGAGTGAGAAGGGTCAAAAGAAGTTTTTATCATATTCATCATATTCAATTATGGGCCCTTTTGGGCTTGGCTGTTGCCAATACAATGTTTTCTGGCTCTCGGGTGGCAATAGCAGCCCTCCTGGCGGTCTGTATTGCTTTCATCTTCATTGGAGTTCTTTTCACACGCCGGAGGCTACGATTTTTACTTATCTACGCTACAGGGCTAATTCTGTTATGCATCGGATTAGTTTGTGTACTTCATGACAAAATACTTTTCCTTATCTTTAGGTTTGGAGTCCTTATTGACCAAGCAGGCGGTAATCGTATCGATCAGGCGGCAGCTGCTTTATCCCTGCTATCGGACGTGCAAAGCTGGTTCTTTGGCGTTGGTAACTCGACGCAGCGAATGTTAGCAACATCATTCGGCACAGAGGTAGAGCCAGTATTTCTTCTGGCCAATTATGGCATCTTGGGTGTAGCCTTGCGCTATGGCTTGTTACTTGTTATTTTTATTTATGCATGGCGCCAACTCAAATGGAAGGCATATAACGATCTGGATCTGACAATAGCAACGATACTCGCCTTGTCTGGTTATGCCGTTTTCTCCCTTGGATATTTTTTCTATCATGAGCTTCATGTTGGCATGTTGCCCTGGCTTCTTTTCGGCTGGGTTGTGGGCAGTTACTACCGGGAGCGTCGCCTACTATTGGCTAATTCTTCAAGTTCAAAGCGCAATGCCCCTTAGGGGTTTTTCATAAGCTGGGTAACGAAAGGACTCAACCAGTTGGTTAAGGTTTGTATTCTCACATCAGTTCACCCCTCCTTTGACATTAGGATATTTCACAAGGAAGCAATATCGTTGGCAAAAGATGGGTACAGTGTTTCACTTGTTGCCCAGCATGATAAGGATGAGATTGTTGAAGGGATAAAAATTATAAATCTTCGAACTCCCCGGAATAGGATTGAGCGTATGACAAAGACCGTATGGTCTGCTTTTTGGAAGGCGCTTAAAACTGATGCCGAGGTTTATCATCTGCATGACCCAGAGCTCATTCCGATAGGACTTCTCTTGAAAGCTATGGGGAAAAAAATAGTTTATGATATGCATGAAAATCTGCCGAAGCAGATCAAGAGCAAACACTGGGTCAAACCAAAACTGCGCCAGATTCTATCAATGGCTGTTTATGGGGCCGAACGATTGTTTTTGAAAGATATACATGTTATTTTTGCTGAATATTCTTATCAAAAAGACTACCCTTGGGTTAATAATTTTGAAATCGTTTTAAACATGCCTCTTGTGAGCCAGATACTTGATATTGACTGTAATCCTTCCGAAAAGCATGATCTTGGGATAGGATATTTAGGAAGGGTTTCATCTGAACGGGGAAGTGTAACAATCATTGAAGCCTTGAAGATTCTAAAGGATAAAGACATTACGCCACGATATGAATGCGTTGGCCCTATAATTGGATCTCATAAACGCGAGCTCTTAAAAATATGCGAACAATACCATTTGAATAATGTACGTTTTTATGGATACTTGCCTGCACATATGGGATGGCAGGTAATGAAACAGTGCAATATCGGGTTGGCTCTTTTGCATCCCACACCTAATTATGTTGAATCTTATCCGACTAAAATCTTTGAATATATGGCAATGGGCATACCTGTTATTGCTTCAAATTTTCCATTGTATCGTGAAGTGGTTGAAGGTAATGGTTGCGGCCTGTGCATCGATCCTCTTCAGCCGGAAACCGTCGCTGGTGCGATTGATCATCTTATAAAAAATCCCGAGCTCGCCCGCAGAATGGGTGAGAATGGACGTCAAGCAGCTATAAACAAATATAACTGGTCTGTTGAGGAAAAGAAGTTATTTGCGTTTTACAAAGAGTTAACCCAAGTTCCCTTGGAAAACCGTTTTGCAATATAGAGAGTTCATTCTTACATTTAGTTACATAGACCCTGAGTTTTGAAAATAATCTATCTCCACCAGTATTTCAATACACCGGATATGGCCGGTGCAACCCGCTCCTATGAAATGGCTCGACGGTTAGTCTCTGCCGGCCATGAAGTTCACATGGTCACGACCTGGCGGGAGCCTACGGAAAAGACCGACTGGTTTACGACAACAGAAGCAGGTATTCACGTGCACTGGCTTCCCGTGGCGTACTCAAACCGTATGAGCTATAGCGAGCGCATACAGGCTTTTCTTCGTTTTGCCTGGCATTCGGCCCGAAAGGCTGTCTCACTGCCTGGTGACATTATTTTTGCCACGAGCACGCCGCTCACGATATCGATACCAGGCATTTTTGCCTCGTGGTGGAAACGTGTGCCAATGGTTTTCGAGGTACGCGATATGTGGCCCGATGTGCCTGTTGCGCTCGGGATCCTGCGTAACCCCATGCTTATCCGGCTGGCACGGCGGCTGGAGCTTTTTGCTTACAGGCAGGCGGTCCATGTGGTTGCCCTGGCGCCTGGGATGCGTGATGATATTATCGCAAAGGGCGTTCCTGCGGGAAAATTGTCCGTCATACCTAATGGCTGCGACCTGGATATATTTTCGGGCAAAGATGACAACTCATCGCCAAGAAACGAGTATTCCTGGCTCGATGGAAGAAAGCTTGTGCTGTATGCAGGGACAATAGGTGCAGCGAATGGAGTAGACTACTTGGTGCAGCTTGCCCGCGAGGTTTTACAGATTGACCCGGAGATCCGGTTTGTAATTTTTGGAGAAGGCAGCGAAAAGGAGTCAGTTCGCCTGCTTGCGGAACAGTCAGGCGTACTCGAACGTAATTTGTTCATGTTCAATCCGCTTCCAAAACGCAAGATCGCCCGATGGTTCACTGCAGCCGATATGCATGTGGCCCTGATGCGCGGGCCGAGGATTTACCTCAAGGATGCTGTGAACAATAAATTTTTTGATGCATTGGCGGCCCGTAAGCCTATCGCCAACAACTTTGACGGCTGGCAATCCCGCATAGCCGAGGAGGAAGGCGTGGGATTGATACTGGATTCCCAGGATGTTTCAGCCGCCGCACGCCGGTTGGTCAATGCGCTTAAGGATTCTGGTTGGATCAGCAAAGTGCCCATGCGGGCACGCCTGCTCGCAGAGGAGCGTTTCAACCGTGACCGACTTGCGAGGCAGTTAGAGGATATTCTTACTGCTGCCGTGAAAAATGGAATGGAAAAGGGCGATAGATAGCGATAGGTATGAATAATTAGAAAATGTTATCGGATAGAGATAGAACTTATTATCAAATCATCAGTAAGCGTATTGTTGATTTGTTGTTGGCTGCTCCGACGTTCATTGCGTTATCACCGGTTCTTGGTGTTGTAGCTTTGTTGATTCGTATGCGGTTGGGCAGTCCGGTGCTGTTCAGGCAGATGAGGCCGGGATTGCATGGAAAGCCTTTTGCGATATTAAAATTCAGAACCATGACCGATGCCCGGGATGAGCATGGCGACCTGCTTCCTGACGCTCAAAGGTTGACACGTTTCGGTGCTTTTCTGCGTAGATCAAGCATTGACGAGCTGCCTGAGCTGATCAACGTGCTGAAGGGGGATATGAGCCTGGTGGGGCCGCGTCCCCTGTTGATGGAATATCTTGAGCAGTATACCCCTGAACAGGCACGCCGGCATGAGGTCAAGCCCGGGATTACGGGGTGGGCGCAGATTCATGGCCGTAACGCCATAACGTGGGAAGAGAAATTCAAACTGGATGGCTGGTATGTCGATAACTGGAGCCTCTGGCTGGATATCAAGATTCTTCTCATCACTGTGTGGAAGATTCTCAAGAGAGAGGGAATCAGCTATCCCGGCCACGTTACTATGGAAAAGTTCAAAGGATAACAGAAGGTAACGGTATGGACAATAGATTTGAAGAATGGAAATATCCTGATATCGAGGAAGGTAAGCTCACACACTACCACTGGGTGGTCCGTCATGTGGACAGCTTCAAGCTCGGTTATAAAACCGATATCGGAGCCTTTACCTATATCAATGCAAAATATACGGTAATAATTGAAGATTATGTACAAATAGGGTCCCATTGCTCACTTTATTCCGTTTCGACAATCGATGACAAGAAAGGTCCTGTCGTGCTGAAAAAAAACTGCAGAGTGGGGAGCCATACCACGATCATGCCTGGAGTCACTATCGGAGAAAATTCGATTGTCGGCGCTCATAGTTATGTAACACGGAGCATACCCGATAATACGATCGCTTTTGGTGTACCTGCAAGAATCAAGAAGCGAATTACACCCAAGTGAGATGAAGAGACCATTATTTTCTCTTTGGCCGGCATTTGAGCAGGACGAGATCAGGGCGGTTCTCGGTGTACTGGAATCCGGCAAGGTGAACCAGTGGACCGGAACCGAGGTGGTCTCCTTTGAGAAAGAATTCGCTCAATACCTTGGCGTCAGGCATGCGATAGCGCTTGCAAACGGCAGTGTCGCGCTGGATGTGGCGCTCTCTGTCCTTGGAATCGGGCCTGGCGATGAGGTCATTGTCACGCCCCGATCTTTTGTCGCCTCCGCCAGTTGCATTGTGTTGCGCGGTGCAACACCGGTATTTGTGGATGTTGACCTGGATTCGCAGAATATAACTGTTGAAGCGGTTGAGAGCGCGATTTCGCCCAGAACAAAGGCGATTATCGCCGTTCACCTGGCCGGGTGGCCGTGTGACGTGGAAGCGCTCAAAGCCTTGTGCAGCGGAAAAGGCATCTATCTCATTGAAGACTGCGCTCAGGCACATGGCGCCAAAGTGCGAGGAAAACCTGCGGGCAGCTTCGGTGATTTCGCCGCGTTTTCGTTCTGCCAGGACAAGATCATGACAACAGGCGGCGAAGGAGGCATGCTGGTCACCGATAACGAGGAGTTGTGGAAGCGTGCCTGGAGTTTCAAGGATCACGGCAAGGATTATGATGCTGTTTTTCATGACGGGCACGATCCCGGATTCCGGTGGCTGGTGAACTCATTCGGAACCAACTACCGGATGACCGAGATGCAGGCTGCCATCGGCAGGATACAGCTCAAGAAGC
>Ga0116147_1005128_pt1 | contig 11256 bp, 10 predicted proteins | sample AD_JPNHG3_MetaG_FD_89749 | JGI IMG/M metagenome (GOLD analysis project Ga0116147, IMG submission 89749) | Active sludge microbial communities of municipal wastewater-treating anaerobic digesters from Japan - AD_JPNHG3_MetaG | ecosystem: Engineered > Bioreactor > Anaerobic > Digestate | place...
CGGTTTCGTATCCAGCATTCTGTCTTGCAAAAGTTCTTTTTTAAAAACTAGAAACAGAAATTTTCAGGAATAGTTCAGTTACCTGCTGTCCTTTCGTTTTCAATTAATGTTGCCATGCTTCAAGGATATTAATACAATTTTGTTTACATATCAAATCTTTCCCTATATTTGTCCACAAATTATTAATAACTTGAATGAGTTTTTTCACATACTGCCGTTATAGGCTATGGCAGGACGACCCCAACCGACAAGCCGAAAACCGACATAAACGAGACGACCACGAAACAGAAAAAAATAAAAAAAGCTCACCGATAGGAAAAAAATTGAACCAACATTTTGGCACACTTGGTTTTCCAGACACACAGCCCTACACAAAAAACCAAAAGAGCCAAACACACCACCCAAGCTTTGTTTAATGAGTGTATGCAGCGAAAAATCAATCAGTGCCTTTTCATCACTTTAGCTGCTTGCATTTTAGAGGTTACATGCAGTTTATTGTAAATTTTAGAAACATTATTGCGAATAGTATTTGGGCTTAAACCCAATTTTTGAGCTATTTCTTTATATTCCAATCCGTCCACCAACAGCGTTAAAATATCAGTCTCCCGTTCGGTAAGATTGTATTCGTTTACGGGTTTCGTTTTTTCGGATTTACTGAAACTCTGTTCTGTATTTGTGAGCAAATTCAAAACCTTTCTCGCAATACTTGGCGACATAGGCGCACCCTCATTTTTTAGCAAATTATCAATAGCTTCTTTTATTTTTTCAATAGGTTCATCTTTTAGCAGGTAGCCTTCTGCACCTGCTTTTATGGCATTGAATATTTTTTCATCCTCATCAAAAATCGTCAGCATTAAATATCTGGTTTTCGGAAAGCGTAGTTTTCCTTCTCTTACAGCCTCAATTCCATCCATAATTGGCATATCAATATCCATAAGCACTACGTCAGGTTCTATGGTAAGTCTTGCTTCTCTCATAGCCTGCAAAAAGTCTTTACCGTTTTCTGCGGTAAACAGCACTTCATAATCTGTAAAACGGCTAAATTTTTCTTTTAGCGTACTGCATAAACTCTTTTGATCATCAACAATAGCAATGTAAATCATTTCATTTTTAGACAAAATTACAATTACAAAAACGACTCTGAAATAGTACATTTATACCCATAACACATACCTTGTTCCTTTATGTATTTCCGTTTCTAATGTAAGCGAAATTCCAAATTCGGCTGCCCGCTTTTTAATATTTTGCAAGCCATATTGTTCCTTGTTTTGTCGAGTAATGTCGAAGCCAATGCCGTTATCGTTTATGGAAATAAACAGTTTTTCCTCTTCGCATTGTAAATCTATTTTCACTTCAGTTGCGTTAGCGTATTTAAAAGCATTGTTTAAAATTTCCTGGCAAATCCTATAAAGATTTAAGGCCATCAATGCATTTAATTCTCTTTTAGTTTTAATACTTTCGTTAAAATGAATTTGAGTATTGCTATGCCTAAACAGTGTTCGTGCAAACAGTTTCAATTTATCCTAAAAATCCTGCACATTGATATTTGCATCACTTATTGCCCAAATTGTTTCTCTTAAACTATTAATAACACTACGTACTGACTGATTAATACTTTCAATTACATCATTGCGCTTTTCTTTATCCTCATCGTTAATGCCGTCTAAGGAATAAAGGATGTAAGAAAGTTGCCCGCCAACATTATCGTGTAAATCTCTTGCAATACGTTCTTTATCGTGTTGCAGGCTTTGAAGCATCAACAATTCGTGCTGTTTCTTTTTCAGATTATTCCTATTATATAACCACAAGCCCAATGCTATCAGCAATAAAACTAAAACCGCAATAACAAACAGCAGCAGACGATTCAGCTTATTTTCCTGTTGCAGCAATTGATTTTCCCGATCCTTTTTTTCGGTTTCAAATAGCGTTTCATATTTCGCTATGTTAGCCGATTTCTCAGCTTGAAAAACAGAATCTTTAAATGCAAACCATTTAAGCATATAAGTTCGGGCAGCGGTATCACGAAGCATAATCAAACATTCGGCCTTTCCTCTGAAGGCGTTCAAAATCGCTTCACGACTACCTGCTTCGAGATACAGTTTCTCAGCTTTGTTAATATGTTCTAAGGCTTCCTCATAATCTTTTTTTATGAAGAAACAATAATTAAAGCGCTTACTTGCTGCAAAACCCATCATTGCCTTATTCTCCGCCATCTTAGCATACTTTTCTGCACTATCAATCATATTTTCTATACTGGTTACGTCTTTTGACGTTATTATGTGAAGTTGAGCCAATGTTGAATATGTTTGCGACAAACGGGAATAGTCTTTTTCTTTCTGAAGTAATTCAATAGCTTTGAAACTGTATTTTTTGGCTGAATCTACCTTTTTGGCTTCTATGTACAAAGCACCCAAATAGTAATATGTTTGCGAAAGCAACGTATCAATCCGATGTTTTTGAATGATATGCAAAGCATTGTAACTCCATTTGAAAGCGTTTGCGTGGTCATTCAAAAAATAATAACATCGGGCAAGCGACAACGAAGCACGAGCCATAACAGAAGGATTGTTTTCTTTTTCAGCTTGTTTAAACGCTTTTAAATATTTTTCTTGAGAAAGTGGATAGTTATTTTCATCGTAAAACTTTTTTGCTTGTTGCAATATTGTTTCTAGCGATTGTGCATAGGCATTTACTAAGCTAAAAATGCAAAGACACAAACCAAAAATTATACGCCATTGCTTCATCATATTCCGAGTTTGCAAAGGTACAAATATATGCTGTTGATGGATATGGTACATCTGTACTATTTTCCAGCTGAAAACGATTATAGATTTTTGCTGCAAATCTTATATTTAATATGGACTAATTAAAAAAAGGAAAGTTATGATTAAAAAAAATTTTATTTTCAGGATTCTATTGGTTGCAACATCAACATTGTTTTCACCAAATTCTTTTGCTCAGGGTTGGACACAGAAAGCTAATTTTACAATTATGAATACTGGAGCAACAGGATTTGCCGTGAATGGAAAGGGCTATGTATATGGGGGGTCTATCAATAAAAATGTTGAGTTTGATCCGATTGCTAATACTTGGACTGAGAAAAATCCAATTCCTATAAAAGGGGCTAATATGATAAGTTTTGTAATAGGAAATAAAGCTTATGTAGGAATGCCCGATGCGTTGAGTGGAGTGAATGACACTTTGTATGAATATGATCCATCAACCGATTCTTATACCTTAAAAGCATTATATCCCGGTCCAAAAAATTTGTATGGTAAAATCGCTTTTGCTGTGAATAATAAAGGATATGTTTTATTGGGTAACAATAGCAATAAACAACTTTGGGAATATAACCCTGTTACAAATTCATGGACGCAAAAAGCTACTCCTATAATAGGGGGGCATTCTAACTATGCAGCATTTACTATTAATAATAAAGCTTACGTAAGTGTATCATCTAATCTGTATGAGTATGACCCATCTACCGACACATGGGCAACCAAATCATCTTTACCTAATACTGTATCACGTGATGAACAGCGAGCATTTAGTATAGGAAACTATGGTTTTGTAGGAGGTGGTGGATACCTTTTTAAGGCTTATAAAGATTTTTATAGATATGATCCCACTACAGACAGTTGGAGCATTATAGATTCTTTACCTGGACCGGGGTCATTTGGTGGAGTTGCGTTTACTATTGGTAATAAGGGTTATTTCACCTTGGGAATGTCAGGTATGATAAGTTTTCGTCTTGAAACGTGGGAATATTATGACCCTACTATTACCACAGGCATTGAAGAAACATCCGAAATAAAAAGAATAATGATTATGCCCAATCCCAATAATGGTAGCTTCATCATTCATTCCGAAAAACCTGCCATTTTTGAATTAACCGATATTACAGGCAAGGTTATCAATACTTACCGTACTCAAGGCAATAACTTGCAGGTAAATGAAAACCTACCCGCAGGGATGTATTTTGTCCGTGAAAAAGAAACAGGATTGGCGCAGAAAATTATTGTGGAATAAAAATTTGTAACAAATGCTATTTTATCAACTAATATAACAATTAAAAACAATAAATATGAAAAAGAAGCTGTTTTATCTCTCATTTTTGTTGTGTGTATTATCATATCAATCAAATGCACAAACTTGGACCTTTGTAGGTCAGATTGGTTTCACTCCAGGACCGGCTTATGGTTCTAAAATTCTTGTTAAAGACGATACTCCTTATGTGGCTTTTTACGGAACCACTTATTCCGATCCGGGTAAATACAGAATTCAGGTAATGTTTTATGATGGCACCGCTTGGCAACAGTATGGACCCAACGTTACTAACGATACAACTTTTAACCATTGGTTATTGGATTTTAAAAAAAGTGCTGCCGGTGAGCTTTTTATTGCTTATATTGACAAGTTTGCCGGCAATAAAGTGAGTGTAAAAAAATTTGATGGAAACAACTGGGTTTATGTCGGCAATCAAGGGTTCTCACCAAATTCAACAGAAAACCAATTTCTTGAAATGTACAATGACACTCCGTATGTGGCCATTATGGAGTATATAACAAATTTTCAAAAAGATATAATTGTTATGAAATACGATGGTACTAATTGGGTTACAGTAGGTACCAATAAAGTGGCCACTTGGGCTAATTTAGACGGTTTTAAAATTGTTAACGGTGTTCCATTTGTTTCATATACAAATAATAGTCATAAGGGTTTGGTTTCCTATTTTAATGGCACCAATTGGATTGTAATCAATAACGGTCCTTTATACTACCCGATGAATAATTCATATTGCTTTCAAATGGATTATTTTGGAGATACATTGTATATACCATATATGGTTAACTATTTGAGTAGTAGTCAGGGCAATCCATTTTTTTTGATAAGATACAATGTTGTTACACAGAGTATTGATACAATTCATTTAAACAAAGGTAACATAAACATAGACAATAATTTTGAGAGACTTAAGCTGAATAATCAAGGTGAAATATTTTTCGTAAAATATCAAGGTCCCAGTTCAAATGGAAAACGTGAAATAATAAGGTTAGATCGTGATAATAATAATACTCTGACTATATATGGTGGTTCTTTCCCTGTTTATAGATCAATGGAAAATCTCGACCTGGCATTTAACGATAATAATAAACCCTATGTGGTTTTTAAAGATGAAAGTGCTTATCATAGATTAACGGTTTGTACTTTGGGCAATTCTTCATCCGTTGGATCCATTTATAATAAATCAAATATTTATTTCCTTTATCCCAATCCCAATAATGGTACCTTCTTCATCCAATCCGAAAAACCTGCTATTTTTGAACTAACGGATATCACAGGCAAACTCATCAATACTTACCGTACCCAAGGTACTGCCTTACAGGTAAATGAAAACCTTCCCGCAGGGTTGTATTTCATTTGTGAAAAAGAGAGCGGGATAACACAAAAAATCATTATCCAATAACAAAAATCTTGATAAATTATAAAAACTATGAATAAAAGAGCTATTTTAATAAAGATACTATCGTTGTTACTATTCAAAGCAGTAGCTCAAAACTTTGAGGTAACAACTCAAACTTTTGATTTGGAGAAGGAAAATTTACACAAAGGATACAAAATATTTTCAGGCTATGTGGATAATAATGGAAACTATGTAGTTAAGTTAGGTAAAGCGGCTTGTGAAATGGGACAAGGATCAGGTCCCGGACTCTATAGTGTAACCTATTATTATTATGGAGTATCTTATACCTTTAACGAATTAAAATTTGACAAAAACTTTAATTATTTAGGTAAGGAAGAAAAATTCTTCCCGACTACCATTCAAACACTTTCTTATGAACCTGTATGTGGAAAATATTTTTGGCCGCTACATGCCGCTATGTATTTTAAAAAACCATTTACTTCGGATTATTTGGGAACTAAAGTGTTAGCCCCTCAATATGGGGTGCAGGGATCTGTGGTTAAAAGCTTTATCGTAGGAGGTGTTCCGCTAGCTCCATGGGGAGGTAGATTTGGCACCAATTATTATTCTTGTTCCGAAAGAATAGAACTACAGGGAGAAGATAAAATAAAAGCAAAAGAAAATAAAGGTGAAAGATGGATGATAGTAGATCACTATCCTATCCCTAACGGCAGCGTAATCGCATGGATGACCGATGCTATCAAGGATAATACAGATAAAGCCAACTTTATTTTGAAAAAATATAATGAAAATTTGGAAGAATTGGCTAAGGTAAGAATAATGGTAGATTATAAATCTACTGTAAGAATAATGCCTATAGATCGCAAAGATGGAAAAAGAGATTTTGCTGCAATTGTGATGGCTCAAACAACAAATTATTCTCCCGGAAAAAAAGAAGTAGATTTAAGAGAAGGAATCCTTTTTATTCTGAATGGTGACGATTTAAGTGTTAAAAGTGAATCGCCTTTTAAAATGGTTTATACTCAATGGTATATTGAAGAATTGGTATTGGATGATGTAGGTAACATGTATATCATGGGTACAACTTCCGATAGTGAGAAAGAAAATTATACTGCTTTCTCAATAATGAATAATATGAATAATATCGTAAAAAAACATCCATACTATCAACTATTAAAAGCTGATGCAAATGGGAAAGTACAATTTGTAAAAGCTTATACTCAAAAAGAAGAGCAAGGCAAAATCATTGTAGTACCGGGAATTGACAAAAAGGTAAAACCACAGGTTATATTCAAATACTTATGATTTTTTAAAGGATATTTATTTTACGGATAAATATATAATAATAGCTGGTCAACAATATAAAGAATTTGCAAGTGGATCCTTTATTACGGAAACAGGGGCAACAATACCCGGTGCAGATAAAGAAAACTTATTTATTGCTTTAATTGATAAAAGTACCGGAGAGCTCGTTAAATATTTCGTAAAACCGGAGGATAGTTATGGTTCTTATGACATCGTTTTTGATAAAGATCAAAGAAATCTTTATTGGGCAACTTACAGTTGGGAAAAATACAATAATGTAGAAGGCGATGTGGCTGTATCTCCCGACAAATTCAAAGAAAGAGTATTAGGCGAAGTATATTTGTCAAAGATAGATTTGAATACACTCACTGCCGGTAATTTTGTTAATCTTGGAGGAGAAAATTGGGGAGTATCTTTTGATAGTCCTATGCTTATTAAAGACAATAATAGCGATTACATTGTTTTTCAAGGAAGAACTTTAAACAAGAAAGCCAAAGACAGCGAATTGGTTTTTGTAAAGGTCAAAAAGTAAAACAAAAAATAATAACTCTAAAAATACATAGCTATGAAGACAATTAAACAAAATATGCTCTATAAAATTTATTTGGTAGCAGTAAGTATAATGTTTTATGTTTACACTGCCGATGCACAATTTACACCTATTGGACCGGGAGATTATTCAACCGATAGTTATGAATTACTGGTTGACGGCAATGATGTTTATGCAGATGGTTTATTTATAAATGGACAGGATATGTTTTCATATGGAAAATTTGATGGTACTGATTGGAATAAATTGGGTAATTGGGCATTTGTTATAGGATTAAAAACCAGTTCTATTAAAGTGGGTAATGATATTTACTTAGGTGGAATTTTTTCTAATGCAACCGGAGACCCCAACATGGATAATATTGCCCGATATAATATTACAACCAATACATGGTATGCTTTAGGAGTCGGTCTTAATGGAGGAGTACAATCAGTTGTTCAAATGGGAAGTAATATCATTGCGTGTGGATCATTTACAGATGCCGGAGGTGATCCCAATGCTGATTACATTGCGAAATGGGATGGAAGTTCATGGAGCGCTCTTGCAACTCCGGCAATCTCACCTACATTAGGTACTACTTTTGTAAATGATATGGTTGTCTATAATGGAGAATTAATTTTTGGCGGTAATTTTACAAATATTCTGATGAAATGGGATGGAAATTCATTTACAAACGTACCCGGTTGGAATTTTAATTCTTACGGTGCTGTCAGAAAATTATTGGTAGATGGTGCTAATAACTTATATGTATATACAGATGCCAACGTAATTTTAAAGTATGATGGAAATAATTGGACCAGTATTACATTCAGTGGTAATGTCCCTCCGGGAAATTATCGTATAGTAAACGATATGGTAGCTGACGGAACAGATATTTATATAGGCGGATCATTCTTAAATGCCATGGGTATTAATGATGCAGACTACTTAATTAAGTTTGATGGTAATTCTACGTGGACTGCAATAGGGGGAGGTTTAAATGATAATGTGAATGATTTAGAAATAGCTAACGGCAAATTATACATTGCAGGATTATTTACAGATGCCGGAAATAACTCTGCTGCTGATAAATTGATTACATTCGATCTTTCAGGGTCAAACAGCATAAATGAGATATCAAATGCTGTTGTTTCTTTTTCGTTGTACCCTAACCCCAATAAAGGTACCTTCATCATCCATTCCGAAAAAACTGCTATTTTTGAATTAACGGATATTACAGGTAAGGTTATCAAAACTTACCACATCCAAGGCACTGCCTTACAGGTAAACGAAAACCTTCCCGCAGGTATGTATTTTGTTCGTGAAACTGAAAGTGGTATTGTTCAGAAATTGATTATTGAATAAATTTAATAGTGGGGTTTTACCCCACTATTAAATTTACTGCATATGCAGTATTTGTTTTCAAATTATTTAAAGCGAACGTTGTAAAATAAATTTTAAAAATTTAAAATTATGATGAAAACATCAAAAATTATTATTGCCCTTGCTGTTTTATCAGCTACAGTATTAGTTTCATGTGAAAAAAACGAAATAGCACCTCTTGAAGATTGTGTGGCAGCTTCAATTGAATACCAAAATTTAATTGATAATATTTCATATCAACAAACTTCTTATGGAAACACACAATTAGAAGTGTACAAAAATATGCCTACATCCATTTCAATTCCATCGGGAAGTACCATTAGAATTAATGCAGCTTGGAATTTTGAAGATTATAAAAATAGTGATGCTGAAGTAAGTAAAATTTTTGTAATTGTAGATTATGGTAATGGTGCAAAAGAATGTGAAATGCCTAAAAATTCAGATGCACCATGGATATGCATACCGGGATACAAGTCAGGAAATGTTAAAGTGAAATTTGTATTATCTAATGGTGAAGAAGCTATTGTTGGTCCATTATCATTTACTGTTAATAGCGATAATAAAGTATTGAAAGATAAAGAAATAGAAAGTTATCAATCTACTACAGACAGTAGGGTATTGTTAGCATCTGATAATGATAGCGAGAAGGAAGGATTTCGCTATTTATTTGCTCCAAATCATTTTGAAGGTTTACATGGAGGATTTGGGCTATATAAAGCTTTATTGTCAAATTCATTCAATTCAAGTAATGATAATTTTATGGCATACTTTGGATTATTTTGTTTGACTAATAGAGGCTTAAATTCCAATCAAATAAAAATAGTAGCCGCTGATAAAATAAGCGCAAATAATTTATATCCTGAATTAACTCAAAAATATGGATGCAGCTTAGGCGAATTTAATGCTCGTTTTGAATTTTGGGATGTTCCCATCGATACAAATGTTGTTGATCCATTTCATACTTATGTAAATTCAATAGGTTTAGATACATACTCAAATCTGGATACTTTAACAATAAACAATCCACAATCAGAATTAGTATTAAATATGGACAAGCCATATTTTAAGTTTATAACTTCTTATGGCAAAAAAGGTGTAGGTAGATTAGGTTTTTTGAATATGAGTAATAAAGCAGCTACTTTAGAGTTTGTAATGCAACGATAAAATTCAATTTAATTTTTAGTAAATTAAGCGGCATTATGCCGCTTTTTTTATGACCGAAGATTTATCCCAGATTACGCAATAAGATTTTTTCTAATGCTTAGCAATAAGTAATTTTATTGAATGAAATTTAATATAAAGTTTACCAATTAAGAGATTACACCGTGGTCAGGTTTAGTCTTTTTGCGAAATATGATGAGAAAAATGGGGGTTCGGGAGCAACTTTCCAGCTATGATTTTATTCCTCAACCCGGATCAAACAGAGGATATTCCCCATTAGATATCATTGAGTCATTCATGGTTAGTATTTGGTGTGGTGCAAATCGTTTTTTACATACCGAAGTAACGCGACATGATAAAGCCTTGATAAAGATATTTGGATGGAAGAAGGCTCCTGGAAATGATACCTATAAACGGTTCTTTAAGAAATTTGATATGGAAAGCAGTAGCGAATTGTCACATGGTCTTTTTGGTTGGCTATTCAATAATATCAGCTTTGACAATTATACACTTGATTGTGATTCAAGTGTTAACACCCGATATGGGCATCAAGAGGGAGCAAAGAAGGGATATAATCCTCAAAAGCCAGTACGTAAGAGTCATCATCCAATCATCGCATTTGTTAACGATCTAAAACTGGTAGCAAACTTCTGGTTGCGTAGTGGAAATACTCATTCAGCGAATAATTTTGCAGCTTTTTTAGAAGATACCCTTCAGAAGTTAAAAGGGAAAACTATTGGATTAATTCGCCTCGACAGTGGTTTCTACTCAAAAGAAGTGCTTTCATTTATTGAAGAAAAAGTAATCGATTACATTGTAGCTGTGAGGTTTTATATTCCTATTCAAAAAATGATTTCTTTAGAACAAAACTGGCTGCCTGTTGATGATGGAATCGAAATTTGCGATACTACATATCAAAGTTATGATTGGGATGCGCCCAGAAGACTTGTGGTCGTAAGGCAAAGAATAGATAAACATCCGGAAGCTGCCGGCAGAATGCTTTCTCTTTTTGAAGGAATGCCACAATACTATAATTACAAGTACTCAGCTTACGTGACCAATATGAGGTTATCTGCAGTAGATATTTGGAGGCTTTATCGTCTGAGAGCAGATTCTGAGAATCGTATAAAAGAACTTAAAGAAGACTTTGGGTTTAACAGTTTCAATCTTCAGGAATTTTGGGCAACTGAAGCAGCACTGACTGTGGCTATTTTTGCTTATAACTTAATGGCGATTTTTCGATTGTTTGTTCTTAAATCAGAAATTCAACATAAACTATCTACATTACGTTACAAAATATTTGCTATTGGGGCATTCTTCCAAAAAAACAATGGAACTTATGTATTGAATATTGCTTTGGCTAAGCAAAGACGTAAATGGTTTATTGGCCTTTGGAATAATTCAAATCAGGTCGATTTCCCTTTGTTTTTTTCTAATGCGTAATCTGGGTTTA
>Ga0116147_1005129_pt1 | contig 11255 bp, 6 predicted proteins | sample AD_JPNHG3_MetaG_FD_89749 | JGI IMG/M metagenome (GOLD analysis project Ga0116147, IMG submission 89749) | Active sludge microbial communities of municipal wastewater-treating anaerobic digesters from Japan - AD_JPNHG3_MetaG | ecosystem: Engineered > Bioreactor > Anaerobic > Digestate | place...
ACTCTATGAGATAATTTAGATTTACCACAATTATTACATTTTGACACAGAATATTTGTTTGATAACTTTTTTAACTGCAATCTTTCCCATGTTGAATGTCTGGTATTTCTAACACTCTTTGTGATCTTTTTTCTAGGACTAATTCCTGCCATTTAAATTTAACTAAAATAATAAATATATCTATTTGCTTAACTTTTTATTTAGATTTTTTTGTAGTAGTTTCTTTTTTTGTACTAACTGCTTTTTTGGCAGTAGCTTTTTTAGCTGTGCTTGATGTTGTTTTTTTGGTAGCAGTTGGTTTTTTTGTAGTTTCCTTTTTGGTAGCTGGCTTTTCTTTTACCTCTTTTTTAACTTCCTCTTTCTTAACTTCCTCTTTTTTTGGTACTTTTTTAACTTCTTTTGTAGTTTCTTTTTTAATTTCTTTTTTCTCAACAGTATCTACTGGGACTACATTTACAAGAGTTTTAAGATATTTCCTTCCATCAAATTTAGAAATATTAGCTTTTGAAAACTCAACTACCCCATCAATCGCTGCATGAATAGAAAAATCTTTTCACATATATGTGTTTTTCCCAACTTGGTATTTAGTTCATTTTTGTCTTAAAATAATATTTCATGCAAGAACATTTTGTCATCAAAACACTTTGACTCACCTATACTTTGGTTTTGAATCTCTAAGGTTTTTCGCGGATCACGCTGCTTTTTTATGAGCCATAATTATTCATTAATTTATAAATTAAACATAATAAATTATTTTATACTAATTTGTCACTTATTTTCAAGATAAAATAATTAACATAATTGATATTTATATTTTTATTGTGCTAAGCTATAATTTACTATTCATATCAGTGTTCTTTCTTGTAAATTTCACCTACAGGCAATAATCTTCAAATTATTACATTGGATTTTAAGTCAGATAAGTTGTCTATTGCTCACCTCAAAGAAGCACCAACCATAACCCTAATTGTTTCCTGAAAAGAAGCTGCAGACAACCATGAATCTGTTCACTTTGAAATATTTGTAAGACCTAAAGCTAATCTTCTTCACTCAATAGGCAACTTTCCTTGAGCCTCCAATTCCTCATTTGTTCTAATAAAATCTTCGTATTTTATATGAGTTCATGGTATAAATCAAGAATCTCATGGTCTTTCTACAAACACTTTTGAAAACAACTGTTTAACAACAACTTCAGTATGTCTATCATTAAGTCATTGTCACTGATCTAGGTAAACTTTTTGTACCTCTTTTATGATGTATTTTTGAGCTTGTAAATCTCATACAATATCTTTATATTCATTTATATCCAATGGTCAATTTGTAAGCAGTTGTCATTTATAAACATAATCTCATTCCTTACAATTCAAAGATAATCCTTTATAAGACTTTTTAAACGACTCTTTTATACCAAATGTCATCTTATCTTTTTCAATACTTAAAACTGTTCATTCTTCTTGTACCTTTAATTTACTTTTTCATTTAGCTGCATACTCTCATCATTTTTTTACAATATCTCACTCTTTAACTATAAACTCATATTTATCTTTTAGTACATAAGATTTTTTTTGATAATCAGACTCAATATTGATATACCTATCTGCACCTTTTTCAGAAAAAGACACAACTCAATCAAATGGAGCTACTACTGCAGACTTTTTTGGAGTTCTAACTTCAAAAAGTTGTGTAACTCTATCTATACCTTGAGACATATCTGCTCATCAAGCTACTCAACCATGGTGGAAAGTTTGCATCGTCAACTGTGTTGCAGGTTCTCATATGGATTGAGCAGCTATTATTCAAACAGGTACTCATACATCTACCAGCTTTCTAGTAGAAAGATCCATACCGTAACATTTTTGACATACACCACTTGGCTCCATACAAATCAAAGGAGATCTATAATATATTTCAGTAACATCTAATTTTTTCAATAAAGCCATATTATCCTTATCCAACAAATCTCATTTTTTAAGTATTACTACTCACTTTTTATCTACAATATCCTTTGCTAATACTCTTCAATAAACACTTTCAAAGAAATCTTCTCATCTTAGTTCTGATTCTTCTTTTGTAAGGAATATGTGTTTTTCAGTCTTACAATCTTCTGACCTTACAACAACTTCTTGAGAAGCATCACAAAGTTTTCTAGTAAGATATCAAGATTCTGCTGTTCTAAGTGCAGTATCTGCTTTCCCCTTTCTTCATGAGTGAGCAGAAATAAAGTATTCTGTAGGTTTTAATCACTCAACAAAACTTCATTTAATTGGAAGTTCGATAATCTCTCATTTTGGGTTAACAACAAGTCATTTCATACCAGCTATCTGCGTCATGTGAGTTTGAGATCATCTTGCTCAAGAATCAACCATACTATAAAGATCATTTCCAGGTCAAATAATATTTTTTAAATGCTGTTCAACATCAATTTTAACCTTAGTCCAAATCTCCACAATCAATCTATGCTTCTCTGATTCAGAAAAAAATCACTTGAAAAAATATTTATATATATTATTTGCATTTTCTTCTCATTGTTTGATAATATTTTCTTTTTCTTTTGGAACTCTCATATCTGCAATATTTATAGAATTTGCAGCAACTGTAGCATAATGAAATCACAAATCTTTGATATCATCTGCTACTTGTACAGTAGTAGCCATATCATAGGTATCAAATATCCTACTAAGTAAGTTTTTAAGCTCTTTTTTCTTGTGAGTACGATTTTCAAATTGTATTTTTTCTGGTAACACAGAATTAAATATAACTCTACCAACAGTAGTTGTTATAAACTCTCATTTAACCCTAACTACAATTTTATCTTTTTCGTGTATATTTCAATTATCAAAAGATTTTAATACCTCATCCATAGAATCAAAATATCAAACAACAGGAGTTTTATGTGTCCATTCTTCTATAGTATTATAATCAGGATACTGTTTATTAAAAAAATCTGTTAAGTAATATACTCATAAAACCATATCTTGGGAATGAGTAATTGTAGGTTCTCAAGAACCAGGTCTCAATATATTTTTATCCGCAGCCATATATTCTCTAGCTTCTCTTTGTGCTTCATCTGATATTGGAAGATGTACAGCCATTTGATCTCCATCAAAATCCGCATTAAATGCTGAACAAACTAATGGATGAATTCTAATAGTCTTTCAAGGCATTAATTTAATCTTGAAAGCCTCTATTGAAAGTCTGTGAAGTGTAGGAGCACGATTTAATAGTACATATTTATCTTTTATTACTTCTTCCAAAAATTTAAGCGCTATTGGTGACTCTTCTTTTATAAGTTTTTCAGCTTGTTTTGGAGTATACGCAATTTTTTTCTCTATTAGTTTTCATATAATAAATGGTGTAAACATTGTAACAGCTATCGATATAGGCAATCAACATTCATCTAGTCTCAAATTAGGTCAAACCGTAATAATAGATCTTCCAGAATAATCTACTCTTTTTCACAGTAGATTTTTTCTAAAAATTCATTCTTTTCCAGAAAGCATATCCGAAAGAGATTTAAAAACTTTAACTCCAGCCCCTCACCTAGCTGGTCATCATCTTTCTCAAACTAATAAATTATTTACAGATTCTTGTAACAACCTTATTTCATTTTTCTTTACAACATCAGGCATACCAACTTGTATCATTCTTCTAAGCCTAAGATTTCTCATCAAAACTCTTCTATAATATAAGTTTACATCTGAAGATGCAAACTTTCATCAATCTAATTGAACAACTGGTCTCAAATCAGGCGGAATAACAGGTAATTTCCTTAACACCATATTTTCTGGTTTAACACCAGAAACATATAAATTTATAAGAAGTTTTATCAAAGACATAAGCTTTTTTCTTTGCTCAACTGATTTCAACTTTAAATATTGATCAAGTCTAATTTTGATCTCTTTTTTAACATCAATATTTTGTAATGTTTTTAATATTCATTCTGGTCAAGATACAAACCTTATTATATCAGTATATTTACAAAAAATATTTCTATAATCACTTTCTAAGATAGTTTTTCAAAAATCCAAATCAGAAACAATAGATTTTAATCTATTAAATTCTTTTGACAAAGTTTCTTTATTTTCTTCATATAAATTGTGAATTTCTTTTAGTTTTTTCTTGTCTGATCCCCCTTCTTCTAATTCTTGTTTATATAAATTTTCTAAATCTAACAATCTTTGATCTAAAGTCTCTTGTAATTTTGTAGTCAAAGTTTCCCTTTGTTCATCAGTGATTTTTTCAGGAACAACATATTTAACAAATGTTAAAATTCTATCTATTTCATTTGATGAAAGTTCTAATAAATGGTGAATTCATCAAGATGGACTCGATTTATATCGTGCATGAACAACAGGAGAAGCTAAATCTATATGTCACATTCTAGATCTTCTCACTCTAGAAGAAGTAACTTCTACTCAACATCTTTCACAGACAATTCATTTATACCTAACTCATTTATACTTTCCACAACTACATTCGTAATTTTTAACAGGTCCAAAAATTGTCTCACAAAACAATCAATGTTGTTTTGGTCTTCATGTCCTGTAGTTTACAGTATCAGGATTATCAACTGCTCCATTAGATCGTTTTGCAATATCATCCACTGAAGCAAGTGTCACAAGAATTCAATCAAATTTAGATTTTTGCATTAGAAATATCTTAAACAAAAATAAATATTATTATAGTTTGTAAAGTTTGCATTCTACCAGGTGCAATTGAATAGCTCCGCGAACAGCACCCGGGTGGTAGGAATGTACAACTTATTACTCTTAACCATCTAGTTCTCAACTTTCTTCAAAATCTTCCAATATTTTATCCATAATATCTCATTTCTCTTCTGTAACTGTATCGTCTTCACCCTCAACATCATCCTCATCAGCAACAACTACTCATTTTTTCATCAAAGTTCACAATCAAAGTTCTCTAATCTTATTGAATCTCTCCTGTGTAATCTCATCCAACTCATCTCTTGTCATTGGTTGAATATTTTGTCATAATCATTTAAACAAATAAGTAACTAAGTTAAAAGATTCTGGCAATCATCAGATGTTTGGCTTTTGACCTTTTATAATAGATTCATACATCTTGTTTCTTCAAATAACATCATCTGATTTTACTGTCAACATTTCTTGAAGAGTATATACTGCAGAATATGCCTCTAATGCCCGAACCTCCATCTCTCCAAATCTTTGTCATCATTGTCTAGATTTTCATCATAATGGTTGTTGTGTAATTAGAGAATATGGTCCAACTGCTCTAGAGTGTATCTTGTCTTCAACCATATGCACTAATTTCAATAAATGCATATATCAAACAGTAACTTTATTGCTATAAGGTTCTCAGGTTTGTCAATCATACAACTGAGTATTTATTTCATCCTCTATTCAAAGTTCTTGTATCAGTTTATTAAAGTTTTCTAATCAAAATCCTGAAAGTGCTCAAACAGAGAACTTAATTCAATATTTTTTAGCCACATATCAAAGTTGAACTTCAAATAATTGTCACAAGTTCATACGAGAAATTACTCATAGAGGATTTAAAACAACATCTATCGGTTCTCAATCTTTAACATAAGGCATATCTTCTTCTGGTACTACAACAGCTATAATACCCTTATTACCATGTCTACCAGCTAGTTTATCTCAAACTTCAATTTTTCTAGTACTAGCTACATAGACTTTTATCTTTTTTCTCACTCAAGCCATTAGATTATCTCACTTTTTAGCATCTAGAACAACAACATCTATTACTTTTCATTCACTACCAGATGGCATATAAAGAGATGTATCTTTTACATTTTTAGATTTATCTCAAAATATAGCTTGAATAAGTTTTTCTTCTGGAGTTAATTCTCATTCCGATTTTGGAGTAATTTTTCATACCAAAATATCTCATCATTTTACTATTGCTCATATTCTAACTATACCATCCTCATCTAAATTTTTCAATTTAGGCATAGAAACTCATGGAATATCATTTGTAGTTTCTTCAGGTCATAACTTTGTGTCCGATATTTCTATTTCTCTTTCTTCAATTTGAATAGAAGTAAGAGCATCATTTTTCACCAATCTCTGAGAGATAACAATCGCATCCTCATAGTTGTATCCTTTCCAAGGCATAAATGCTATCTTCAAGTTTTTACCTATAGCTAATTCTCAATCTTCACTACATGGTCATTCAGCTATAATCTCTCATTTTTTAACCTTTTGTCACAAACTTACTCTCGGAACTTGATGTATACAGGTTTTTGCATTTGATCTTTTAAAATTAGTCAAAGTATATTCTTTTATTCAAGCTTTATATTTTACTTTTACTCTTTTCCCATCAACATAAATCACTTCTCAATCATCATCGGCGGTTACCACCACATGTGTTTGTTTGATCATATCATCTAATCAAGTAGACACCAAAGGATTATCATTTTTGAGTAACGGCAATCATTGTCTATTTTGGTTGGTTCACATAGACGCACGCACAGCATCATTATGATCTAAAAATGGAATCAAAGATGTATTTGGCGAAAATATTTGAGACGGATTTACATCCACATGTGTAATATCTTTAACATGCAAAGTAACCATATCATCAAAATGCCTAGCAGCTACACGCCTAGCTGTAATATTACCATATTCATCAGTTGTGGTAGTTGCATCAGCTATAAAGTATTTTTCATCTAATTCAGGAGAAATATATTCTACCTCATCACTAACAAATGGCTTCACATTGATATTTGTTTTCAACTTTCAATAGGTTTTTTCTATTTTTTCTGCTGATTTTTGATCTATTAAATTATCTTCCTTTACAATTACAGTTTTAGTAGGATTTCATTTTGCATCCAGTTCAAAAATATCACGATCCGCAATTCTATTAATTAATTTGTCTTTTTGTGCAGGAACATCCTTGTATACTTTATATGCCGGAGTTTCCAAAAATCACTCTTCATTTATATGTGAAAACAATGACTGATATGTAACCAATCATATATTTTGTCATTCTGGAGTTTCAATTGGACATATTCTTCCATAATGAGATGGGTGAACATCACGAACCTCAAATTTAGCGGTTTCTCTTTTTAATCATCCAGGTCACAATGCTGTTATTCTTCTTTTATGTTCTAATTCCGATAAAGGATTTATTTGATCCAAAAATTGAGACAATTGTGATGTTGCAAAAAAACTTTTTATTGAATTATCTATTATTTTGAAATTAACAAGATCTGTAATTTTAAGTGGATTTTCCATATTTAATACAGATAATTTTCATTTTACTGATTTTACAAATTTTCTCATAACTGGTCATAAATGAGCATACAATATTTCTCACATTGTTCTAACTCTTTTGTTTGAAAGATGATCTTCATCATCAGTATAATATCCTTTCTTATGATTTGATAAATTTAACAAGTACTGAATAGCTGCGACCAAATCAACTCAATCAAAAACACAAGATTCCGGAGCATTAAAGTCTTTTGTAAGTCATAATTTCGCATTAATTTTTCTTCTAGCTATCCTTCAAATATTTATTCTTTCTGGATTCAAAAATTGATTTTTAATATAATCCAAAGCACTATAAGGATCAATTAATTCTCCAGGCCTTAGTTTGTTGTAGATAAACTCAGCAGCAGATAATGCATCTGTAGTAGTATCTTTATTTAAAGTAATTCATATATAATCTGTATCATCCTCATCTACCTTTGTAAATGATGCTATAATACTTTCATCTGTTTCCAATCCGAACACTCTAAGTAAAGTGGTGATAGGAAACTTTCTAGATTTGTTGATTCTTACCACAATAACCCCTGATTTTTCAACTTTAGTTTCTATCCAAGATCCTCTTTCAGGAATTATTCTAAATCAAAATCCAAAATCTTTTTGATTATAAAAAATACCATACGATCTAATAATCTGTGATATTATAACCCTTTCCACTCAGTTTACTATATAAGAAGCATAAGGAGTGATAACTGGCAATGTTCAGATATTAGCACGCTTTGAAAAAAGAATGTTCTCCGAAATTTTACCAGACTCATCCTCTACCTTTTCAACTAATTTCACTTTTCAAGAAATCACTCATCCATAAGTTAGCTCTTTTTTCTTACATTCTTCAATATCCTGTGCTGGTTCAGATACTTTTATGTCTGAGATAGATATATACATTTTTTCTCAAGCAATATCCCATATAGGATTTATATCTTCAAAAAGATCATGAATATATTTTTCCACAAAATCTTGATATCATCTTTTTTGCAACTCCAATAAATCAGGATATTCTTCAAAATTTTTTGGTGCACTCAAATAATATCTACCATCCTTTTGGAAGCATTTTTGGAAAACTGCTGGTATTTCATTGTTGTGAACTTTTGCAGAAACCGAAGTTTTTTTTGTAGATTTTTTTGTTGACATATTGTTCGAAATTTTTAGGAAAAGTAAATATTTTAACGGACTTTCTGATAACTAATAATCAATACATATTATTAATACAATTTTACCTTTTAAATATTCGCTTTAAATTTATAAATTTTAATAATAAGTTTTAAGTCATATCCTTTAGGAATAGATCGAATCCCAAAGAATCACGAATATACTAAAAAATCTTAATATAAAAAACATATTAAGATCTTTGTGGTGTTAATTGCTTTCTACCCTTTTTTCTCCTATTTGATAAAATCCTTCTACCAGTTCGTTTTTTCATCCTCTCTCTAAATCAATGTGTCCTAAGTCTCTTTATCCATTTATATTTTCTAACTCTTCTTAACTTACTTGCCATTTTAGTTTATTTCAAAATAAAAATATTTTATATTTTTGAATTCTACTTGGAATTTTATTTAGTAGAAAATATGTTTCTAAATAAAACTCAATAATCACAATCCTCTAGCCCTAATAATCTCCTTTCTTAATTTTTTTTGAGTTTTTACATGGTTTTTCGTGTATTTTCTAGGCTTTATAGAACCAAATCTAGTAAGATATTTTTTTAAAATAACTATAGATTTCCAGTTAATATATTTTTCGTTTTCCGAATGTGATAAAAATGATACTTTATTACCAAACTTTTTATCATCTCGAGAATCTATAATTTTTTGTAACTCTTTTTGTAGTTTTTCAAATTCAAAAAATTCTTGATTAGAATTCATTTTAAAAATTTCATATCTAACAATCACATTTGAATACAATAAAGATTTTCTCAATTGTTCTAATCAATCATGATCCATATTTATGCAGTATGAAACATAATACATTCTATCATTTCATTTGATAGATTTGATGTCATAACTCGTTTCTTTTAAGCCAATATCGTCTTTTTGAAGTATACTTTTCTTGAAATCTTCTTCAAATTTAGACAAAAAGTCATTTCTCTCTGAATCAGTAACCTTAGAACTCAACATAAAAACTAAATCATACTTTTGCATTTTAATTTAATCACAAATATAAATTTGATATATTATTTGACAGCTAATCTAATAAAAGATTTAACTGTAAATCAATCTGGAACTATACTTTTTACTTTTTTTGATCCATCTCTAATATATTCTTGTTCTAACAAAACATCTTCTGCCAAAGCTTTACTTAATTTTCACTTTAATATTTGATCAACCATATTTTCAGGCTTTCAAGAATCTAATATTTCTTGGCGGAATTGTGCTTCCATTTGAGAAACGATATCACTTGGAACAGAATCAAAGTCCAAGTAAGATGGATTCATAGCTGCAACTTGTAACGCTAATTCTTTTGCTACATCAGAATCTGGTCATTCAAAAAACACTATAGATGCAACCTTATTACCCGGATGGTTGTAAACAAAACCATTTTCATTTGTAAGTATAATATCATCTAATTGCATATTTTCTCATATTGTTCAAACAGCCTCTTTTACTAATTTATCCAAAAGTTCAGACAAATTTGTAGGAGCATCTTGTTTTGATAAAAAAAATACATTTTCTGCTAAAACTTTATCTAAAAGGTCATCACATAGTTGTATAAATCATTCGTTTTTAGCAACAAAATCAGTTTCACATAAAAGTTTGATTCAAGCTATTTTACCATTTTTATTTACAACCTTAACAATTCATTCATTAGTTTCTCTTTCAGATTTTTTACCAGCTTTTAATATTCATTTTTCTTTTAAAATTTCCTTTGCTTGTTGTAAATCTCCATTTGCTTCTACCAAAGCATCTTTACAATCCTTTAGAGGCGCAAAAGTCGCTTCTCTAAGTTGCTTTAATAAGTTCATATCTACACTCATAATACTTTATTTTAACAACTAAAAACTATTTTTCTTCTAAATCCTTTTCTATTTCTGATTGGTTTGATTTATTTTTTAAATCTGTTTCAATGTCTGTAATAACCTCCGAGTTATTGGCATTTTGACTTAAATCCGATTGCATTCAGAATAATTCTATAAACCATGCTCATAGCACAGAAAAATAAGCAATAACAGACTCTTTTGAGTTGGAAAAGTATTTTCAATCCCATGCTTGTTTTACATTAATAATTCGTACAACCAGTAGCACCAACAACGGAATTATTCACAAATACTTTATAACAGGTAAAATCAACAAAACCAAATCAAACACTAACACAAGGAAAAACAAAATCCACCAACCAGATGCTTGTTTCAAATGATAATATTCAAATTCACTAATATCTTTTTTGGATATAGAAACCATAATACCAAAAAACAGATGCATCATGATCGCTCTTTTTTTTTCTACACTACCAGGCATATATTTATCAGAAGTTTTGGTATTTGTAGCAGACTGAAAAGGATTTTTGATTTCCATATGTTTTCTTAAATTAAGATAATATATAATTCATCACAAAATCTATACTCTTATAACTCAACATATTTGCAATAATATCATTGTCTCATAAGTATTTGTTATAATTTGTAGAAGATATCACTATAGATTCGACATTTCACAAAGCAGATAACTCTCTCACAAAACTGTCCATCATAGAACCATCAACAACTATAACCAATCAAGGTCTTGATGTAAGATCTTTGACTCATTCGTAAATCTTTTTGGTCCTAGATAGTTTTCTTTTGTAAACTAATTGTTCCTTTTTGGTCAAAGAAGCAAATTCTTCTGTTTCAACAAAAGAACTCATTTTGTTCATTGAGCTAATTCTTGTCTTAAAAGTATCAAAATTAGTCAAAAATCAACCAGGCACCTTGTAATTTAGATAAGATACTCAATACTTTTCTCATAAAGTTTTCATCTCAGTGGCATACATTTTTTTTTTTCATACAGAAGAAAA
>Ga0116147_1005137_pt1 | contig 11247 bp, 8 predicted proteins | sample AD_JPNHG3_MetaG_FD_89749 | JGI IMG/M metagenome (GOLD analysis project Ga0116147, IMG submission 89749) | Active sludge microbial communities of municipal wastewater-treating anaerobic digesters from Japan - AD_JPNHG3_MetaG | ecosystem: Engineered > Bioreactor > Anaerobic > Digestate | place...
ATGAAATATTTAGCGCCGGCTTTCAGCTTTCATTTATGGCAACTGCTGGTATTTTGCTTGTTTACAAACAGTATCATAACGGATTAAAACATTGCGGACGTATTACTTCAGCTCTTGCAATTACCTTTGCTGCACAGCTGTTTACCATGCCGGTGAGTGTATATCATTTCCATGAGCTATCGGTTACAGCATTTTTAGCCAATCTTGTTATCATACCAATGATAAGTATATTTATGATTGCAGGATTAAGCATACCGCTTTTTTGCTATGCAGGATTAGCTAACGTTGCATCATTCCTAATTCATCATATGTATACCATTATTGTAAAGCTTACACAGTTGTTTGCTTCACTGCATGGCACCATCTATATTGATTCATTACTGCTTGCAGGCATATACCTGATTATTGTAATAATCCCTCTGGTATATAAAAAAAAGGCTAATATCGTAATACAGTGCGGCATCATCGCATTGCTTCTATATCATAACCAGCCGCAAAACAAGGTAATACATTATACTGGTGGCGATAGTTCCTGGTATACAGTACTGCTTGATAAAGGAAGTGCCTGCTGTATAATGGACCTGAAAAGTTTTAACGATTATGGTAACCTGACATCGCAATTAAAAAAACATGCAGTTACAAAGGTGCACATCATGCTTCCCAATGCTTCAAACAAAAATTGCACGTATGCAGCCATGCTTGCCAAACAATTTGCATTACAGGATATTGCAGTTGGGGATTATGCGTTGTATGCTATAAAAAAAATAACCACGATAGCATCGGTTGATGCCATACCTATTTATTTTACTATCCCCCATAATAAAACCATGATGGACAGAGATGCATTGATACAACTATACTATGCAACAAAAAACCATACAATGAAAGGAGAAAAGTAGCCATTGCAGTATACATTATATTAAAAAGGATAAACATTTGTTTGTAAATAATGGTACCTATTGATATTTTATAAAAAAATAAATTACTTGATAGTCCTTTTTTTATTGTATACATTTGCATTATCCGATACTATATAATATAGTAAGTAATAGGTTTTATATATTGTACTGTAATAAAAAATATTATGATACCAGTGAATATACCCCAGCTTATTGATCATTTTGATAAAAATGAACCTGTTAGCATCTCATTTTACTATCCCAATGAAGCTATTTCCAGAATCATCAACGCCCTGCTGGCTACCATCCTATCTAAAAATGATCAGATTTACCTTTTAGACATGATGATAACTATTTTACGCGAGATTATTGTCAATGCAACAAAAGCAAATGCAAAGCGTATTTATTTCAAAAAACTTAATCTTGATATTAACGACCCCCAGAGTTACAAAACTGGTATTGAACATTTTAAAAAAGATATTGTTGGCCAATTAGATATGCTGGAAAATGAGTTAAAAAACAGCAATCTTAAAGTTACCCTGTCTATCCGTAAAGAAGATAAAGGCGTTACCTTTATCATTGCCAATCCAGCACCAATCCATTCTGAAGAATTAAACCGTATTAAAACCCGTATTGAAAAGGCAAAGGAGTATCTGGATTTTACCCAGGCGTATGAGGATGTTTATGATGATACCGAAGGTGCAGGACTTGGCATAGTTCTTGTTATCTTACTATTAAAAAATGCCGGCATAGATCCGTCCAATTATAACATTGGCACTGATGGCAAGGTTACACGGGTTGTGCTATCACTGCCATTGCAACTACGTCCTGAAGCAATTACTACAAAAATAAAACAACAGATTATAAATGCCATACATGACATACCAACATTTCCGGATCACATACTGGTGCTATTACAGCTTTGCCGAAATAAAGAAGTAGAAATAAAAGATATTACCATGACCCTTATGCGTGATCCAGCGTTATCCGCTGATGTGTTAAAATTAGCCAACTCGGCTGGATTTGTCCCCGGCAAACGGGTAAATAATCTAAGCGAAGCGGTAATGACTATCGGACTAAAAAATTTAGAATCATTGCTCATCACGATAAGCGCTCGTAAGATACTGGATGACCGCTTCCAGAAGTTTGAACAAATCTGGGAACATTGCAACCGAGTAGCCTCCTATGCCAGAACTATTGCCACAAAATATAAAATGAATACTATTATTGAACAGGTTTCATTATGCGGCTTGCTCCATGATTTAGGTAAAATTGTTTTGCTTTCTGTTGATCTGGATGTAACGCAATGGATAGCTAAACTGGTATCTGACCGTAGAATACGGACATCAACCGTCATGGAGGAAATATCAATCGGGATAAGCCATTCCGGTATAGGCGAGCTCATCGCTTCAAAATGGCAACTGCCAGAATACCTCATCGAGGCTATTCGACATCATCATGCACCACTGTCAGCCGATAGCAGGTTTAAGGGCACAGTTTTTGTTACCTATTTAGCCAATCTTTTGTGCGGTGTGGAATCACGCCGTTACTTTTATTATTACTGTGATGATGAAGTATCCCGATACTTTACGCTTCAGTCCAAATCTGATTTTGACAATCTTAACAAACTATGCCAGGATATATATAATAAACTAAAATAATATGCACGATGCTACAGTACCAGATTACCACATCAAAAAGCGGCAATAAATCATTACAGTTAGTTGATGGCAATAAAGTCATACGTCTCCATTCAGCGTATGATCCATTAAAAGAAGCAATGCGTGCTGCAGAAGAATTTAATCCCGGGAGAGCAGGTATAATTGTTGTATGCGGATTGGCGTTAGGCTATCATATCATAGCATTGAAACAACGTTTCCCTGACCATAGCATTCTTGTAATAGAAAAAGATAATGAGCTTGTTTCCCTGGTAAAGAAAGAGAATCCTCTGGTTTTATCACTATGTTCAATTGTTCATAATGAAGAAGAAATTGCTGCAATTATTGAAACATGGGATATACGTTCATTCAGAGGCACAGCTTTATTTATACACCGTCCATCGTATATGCTAAAAAGGGATTTTTATGACTCAATGGTAGCAATTCTGCATAAGCAGATAAGCTCGCGTATCAGCGATCTATTAACACGATTTGAATTTGAAGCGTTATGGATTAAAAACATTTTGCTCAACAGTGTTCAGATGCATACTGCTTATCCAGTACAATCGTTGTTTGGCAAATTTAAAGGTATACCCGGCATCATTGTTTCAGCCGGGCCATCATTGATACATTCACTGGAGGCACTACGGCAGGCGTACGATAAAGCATTAATTGTATGCGTTGATACCGCCTATAAAGTGCTTGAACGTCATGGCATACAACCACACATTGTTATGACACTGGATGCCCAGACACACAGCATAAAACATTTTCTTGGAAGCAGTACTGAACCATTGCTGCTTGCAGATGTTGTAAGCTGCCCAAAAGTAGTGAGGCTTTTCAATAAAAAAATGTTCAGCACTACTGCAAAATACTATAACACACCAGATGGAAAAATAGAAAAAGAATCAACACCTATAATGGATTGGGTGCAGCATTATACCGGTTATATTGGTGACGTGCAATCAGGAGGTTCGGTTGCAACAAGCGCATTTGACCTTTTACTGAATGCCGGATGCTCTCCAATTGTTCTTGCAGGCCAGGACCTTGCCTATACAGGACGAGAAATCCATTGCCGCGGCACTCATCATAATGATGACTGGCTATCGCTCACTAACCGATATAACAATCTTGATACTATCAACCAGAACATTATCCGAAGACGCAAGATAAAATATGTGCCATCAAATGATGGCACAACAGTAATCACCGATTTTGTTCTGGATCTATATCGAAGCTGGTTTGAGGATTCAGCAAAAAAGGTAAGTATCCCTGTTTATAATACAGCTGCCGGCGCTGTCATTGCCAATACACAATATGCAACACTGCAGTCATTAGTTTTGCAATGGCAGAAAGCCTTCCCGTCACCGGAAGACATCATTTATAAACAACTATCAAACAAGAAATATATTGACACATCAAAACTTATGGAACAATTAGCAAAAGTTAAAGATGCATTACGCAATCTTGACAGGGCGGTACAAGCGGGCAATACTTCGTGCATCTATAGCATTCTGGATGATGATGCTATTGATACGCTGATTTCACCATTTATGCGTAAAACATTGTTCTACATTGCACGCCACAATCTTGAGCAGGAAAAGATTGATACACTTATCAAGGATGCAGCGTTATCGGCTGCTCACCTGCTGTTAAAACTATTTGACAGGATTGCCATAAAATAATATTGAATAATTTAGCTATATTTTGACCACCTGCATGACGATAAATGTTAAAACGAATAATCAAAGTATCCATTATGGGACCAAACTACCGATGTTACTGTATTATTATTTGTGCGATAGCTCTTTCAATTGCACAATGTTCTTTATTGAACTCTGCCAGCAATAAGGTCGTTCAGCTTTATCATAACGTTGAAATCAACTGGACCGACCAGCTCATTACTGCAAAGGCTTCCAGTATGCCATCTATTACCGACGATGGCACACCTGTTGATAGGAACACCTTAGAAACCATTTCCATAAACTATGCCCGAAGCCGTTCAATAGATGAAGCCAGAGATAGTGCCATTGAATCACTTATCAATGCTCTTGGCATTATTAAAATTGATCCATATAGAACGCTGGGTGACTGCATTGCTGGTGATGATTATACCCAGAAACAATTAGGATTATTGACAACCGACATAAAGGTGCGATTGAAACCTGACGGTACATTAGCAACACAATGCATTGCAACATTCCCGATGGGAAGGCTTTTAAAACTTATCCCGGAAGCTCTGCCATCCAGGGATATACCTGCTCTTCCTATAAAATTACCAGCTACTGATTATACGGGGCTCATTATTGACACACGCGGATTAAAACACACGCCCATGATTTTCCCATCAATCTTTTCTGAGGATGGCACGGAGATTTTTGGTAAAGATTTTATTGATTCGCGCGACGCATACCGGTACGGTACAGTTGCCTACTGCTATACTGATGATACCGCACTGAGACATAAAAAAGCTGGCAAATTACCGTACTACTGTGCAGCAGTGCGCCTTTATAATGCATGCCCTGTTATTGCAAATCCTGACCTGAGAAAAATTATTGCAAGCAATAATACCAGAAATAACTTGAAAAAAGGGAATATTATTATTATTATTGATAGAGAATAGTATAGCAAAGTAAATGTCATGAAAACAATAGCGTCCATTTTACAAAAAATTGTACATACAACAAACAGGATGATTGATTCTATTGATATTCGCACGCAGCAATCAATAAAAGAAGGCTTTTTTTTCATTTCTTTTCTTTTATTTATTGGTGCCATACTATGGGGATATCATTTAGGCAAAGAATCGGCAAGGCCTGCCGGTAAACCATACGCTGAGATAACCAATGATGTCTTTGATTTAGACATAAAGATGAAAAGAGAACCCGGATCGTTTCAATCAATGCTTGAAAGTGCCCTGATGGAGGAACGTCAACAATCCACTGATACCAAAATAGCCTATCCAACAAAACAGGATGAAGCGTTAACCATGCCAGCCACGCCAGTGGATATTCAGAAAGATGTAAAAGAGGTACAAAAACCACTGATACCCCAGAATGACGCTAAACCAATTGAGCCATATACAAGCAGTGATTATGAGGCAGTGGTAAAACCTATTGATACCATACAGAATGTGAAGAAAACTTCACCACAACCATCCATAAAGCCTACATCACCATCTGCAAAAACTGATGAAAAAGAAGTTATACCATCAAATAACAAAAAAGAACTTAAATCAATGGACATACGCGAAAAGGTATTTGAAAAATGAACGCTGTACAACTATTCCTGCTGTGCTCGGTATTGCTATTGCAACAAAATCAGCCCGTAAACAAAGAAGCAATACTGGAAACTATACTGTCAGAAACCAAACCTGCTAAAACAATACCCATGCAATTCAACGCTACTGCTAATAATGAATCACAACAAAAGGGCGGGTCAACACCTGATGAAGTTTTGTTAAAACAGGGTGTTGAACTGTACAATGCCCAATTATATGAGCGATCATTGCAACTTCTGGAGCGCCTTCAAAAAGATTATCCACAAAGCCCTTTTAAAGATCAGGCAAGTTTGTGGAAAGCAAAAATATTGATGCAGCAACAAAAGTATACTAATGCAATGAACGAGTTACTGGCAATAAATGATCAATCAGGACAATACCCTGCTGCACTGTTCATGTCAGGAAGGGTTAACCAGGCTATGGGCAAACCTTTTGATGCAATTGAGCAATATACAAAGGTTGCATCGCTTTACCCTGATCAGGATTTTTCAGATGATGCATTGATTTTATCTGCGCAGTTATATATATCTCAAAAAAAGGGGAATGCAGCATTGCAGGCATTGATCAGGGTAATTAAACAATATCCGGACAGGGAAACGGTTGATGATGCATATTACTGGTTGGGGAAAATACTTGCCACTGATCCTAACCTCAAAGATATTGAATTGGCACGGAAGGTATATACCATCTTTTTAAAAAGAGCAGAAGACCCTGCCTACAGCGCCTTTTATTCATCACCACTTAAAGAGCGAGTAGCAGATGAAATAAAACGGATTGATGCCATATATTTCCCTGAACAATGAATACTACTTTAACGCTACATTCATCTCTAATTGCCCAAATGGGCTATAAAGATTTATTCCCAATGTTGTTTGCTTTATCAATGTAATGGTAAAACTTTCACCTTCGATGACAGTAGGGGTTGTCATCTCAACACGTTTACCGGAATATGCAAAAAGATTCATTGCATTGCCCGTAATCATATTGGCTACTTCACCAACGATATCTTTCCATTCATTGGCAACATCTTTGTCCGAAAGTCCTGGCGTTAAAACCTTAGCAATCTTGCCCACCATCTCCAAACTCATACTGAACACTACCTGTCCGGTAACTGCACCGGTAATACCAATAATGATAGCAACATCATGCGATGGCTGAGGGACATCTTTGATTACCAGTTTACCTCTTCTGAGATCAACGTTGAGAAGCTGTTTAAATACTGCACTTGCTGCTTCAAGAAAAGGATTAACATATTCAGCATTAATATTCATATAGTACCCCTTACTGTGTTACATGGATTCTGTAAGTTTTTATTACACTCAATACCTACATCTCAAATTTCTGATTACGTATAATCTTTGACTTTTCAAACAATCTGGTCAGCAGCGAAATATACAACGCATTAGCCTTTGCATAAAATAGATTTTGTTCTAATGATTGTTTATCCTTTTCAGGAACCTGCATGCCAGGAATAACACGAACAACCGGAGTAAATATATAAAGCCCGTCAAAACCAGCTATAAGCCGTGATGTTGCACCCTGCCTTAAAGTAAATAAATCAGATTGAAAAACCCCTGATTCCTGAATGGGGTAAAGAATTCGCCCTTTATCATCACGTTCACGGACTAAATCACCAGGTTTAAAGTCATTAGAGTATGACACAACACCTTTAAGCACCATCTGTGCTTCTGCAAAGGATTTACCAGCCAGAGCAAGGTCATTAATATTTTTTGACAATTGCTGCTTTATGCTTTCTAATTTTGCATTGGCAAGCTTTTCTTTTATACGCTGCCTATCAGTTTTTGGATCTTTCAATTCTTTTGGATTTTTCTTTAATTCAGCATCAACCTCTTCATCGGTTACGGCGATATCATTAGCATAACGCTTTGCCAATTCTGCATTTGACAAAAATGCAAACTGAATTTTAATTTTAGAATTCTGAATACGATAATCAGTAACTATCTCCCATGGCGAAACACTTATGCCAGCAAGCAGCAGGTTTTGCAATTTGCCAGCATATACTTCATCTTCAACATATTTATAGTAGTCGGACACCCCAATTTTAAAATGTTCTAAAAAATTTTTTAAAAATGTTTCATTAAATGAACCTGCATTATCCGAAAAGCGGTTGCGTATAACGCTCTTTATCTCTTCTTTGGTAACCACAATCCCCTCTTTTTTTGCAAGCTGCACCAGAAGTTTTTCCTGAATCATACGCTCAATTATCATACGCTGCTGTTTTTGATCATCAGTTTTGCCAAACATGTGCGTATCTCGATAGCGGATAAAATCCATGTATCCAATAACCTCGCCATTGACTTTGGCAACAGTATTTGGGTTCATTCCCATGCGTGAAAGAAAATCAGGCATACCAAACGAAATAATAATAATCAGCACAAAAAAACCCACAATAATATACCCTGCCACTTTTATAACAGGATGTTTTGCATCAAACATATTTTGACCTCGTAATTAACCAATAAAATTATTCTTCTGCTTCCTCAACAAGCATTACCGGAATGCCATCCCTGACAGGGTATTTCTTTTTACATTCGGTACATACTATTGTTTCGTTGCGAGCATCATATTCAACATCACCTTTACAAGCAGGACATGCTAAAATGTCAAGCAGCTTTGTATCAATCATCAGCTTACTCCTGAAAAATAAATTGGGAATGCACTATCTGTGCTAAAATAAACACGTACATTGCAGGCACACACCGTAATTTCATTGCCATTATAATTTGCTTTTTTAATTCTGGCAACCTGTTTTTTTAATTATTGTCGCTATACAATTTACAATTTTTTAAAATTTAGCTTGAAAATTGCAAATACCTGCCACTATAGTGTTTATAGTGGTATTTTAATTATGTCGTATTTGTTGGGCGATAGTTACTGTTGAATCCCTGCTGTACAAAACGCACCCTGGCACATATGGAAATTACAATCATACAAATATTATGCCATGCCATGCATGGTATATTGAAATTTTCGCAAGCTGAAAAATTTTAGTATGTTAACACAATGAGAGAAAGCTATGGATTTTGTACACCTTCACAACCATTCTGAATATTCCATACTGGATGGTGCAATCCGCATACAGCAACTGATACAATTTGCCGTGGATAATGCCATGCCTGCAATAGCGCTTACCGATCATGGCAATATGTTTGGAACCATAAAATTTTACGAAGAAGCACATAAAGCCGGGATAAAACCTATCATCGGGCAGGAGTTTTATATAGCACCAGAATCACGGTTTCATAAACAGAGCACACGGGGCAGCAATGATGAAAATGCATATCATTTAATCTTGCTTGCTCAAAATTATGAAGGCTACAAAAATCTTGTTAAACTATCGTCACTGGGGTACCTGGAAGGATTTTACTACAAACCGCGCATTGATTGGGAACTGCTAACGCAGTATAGCACAGGGCTCATTGCAAGCACTGCCTGCATAGCCGGTGAAATACCTTCACTCATTCTTGATGGCAAGGTAAGCCAGGCATATAAACGCGCATCTGAATTTGCCGATCTCTTTGGTAAAGACAAATTTTTTCTTGAACTGCAGGACCATAATCTGAACGAACAAAATAAAGTTAACAAAGAGCTTATTACAATGGCTGCCCAACTCAATGTAGGGCTTATAGCCACCAATGATGCTCACTATCTCAATAAAGAAGATGCATACTACCATGATGTTTTGCTCTGCATACAAACTGGAAAAAGCCTGAACGATCAAAAGCGGATGCGTTTCCCCAATGCTGAATTTTATCTAAAAACTCCTCAGCAGATGGAAACCATTTTTGAGGATTATCCCGATGCACTGTACAACACTGTAAAAATTGCCGAGATGATCGACTGCCAGATACCATTGGGGAATGCTATCCTGCCAAATTTTGAGGTTCCAGAAGGTTACACCAGAGATAGCTATCTTACCGAGCTTGTTAATACAGGGGCACAAAAAAGGTTTGGGGCGATAGTTCCTGATCATGTGAAGAGCCGTATTGAATATGAACTATCGGTTATACAGCGAATGCAGTTTTCCGGATACTTCCTTGTTGTGTGGGATTTTATTCAGTTTGCAAAGAAGCATGGTATATCGGTTGGACCGGGGCGCGGTTCTGCCGCGGGTTCAATGGTTTCATATTGTCTGGAGATTACCGAGCTTGATCCTATGAAATACAACCTGCTCTTTGAACGATTTTTAAATCCCGAGCGCAATGAAATGCCCGATATGGATATTGACTTTTGCGCGTTGCGTCGTGACGAAGTCATAGAGTATGTGAAGCAAAAATATGGTGAAGACCATGTAAGCCAGATCATTACTTTTAACAAGATGAAATCAAAAGGTGCTATCCGCGATGTTGCTCGTGCGCTTGAGATCCCATTGCAGCAGGTTAATGCTCTTACAAAATTGATACGTCATGAGGATCTTGAAGAGGCATTACAGGCTTCGGATGAGCTGAAACAATTATATAAAACAAATGATACCGGCAAACAGCTCATTGACATTGCAAAGAAGGTAGAAGGGCTTACGCGCTCTGCAGGAAAACATGCAGCAGGTGTTGTCATTTCACGAGAGCCGTTGATGGAGCACGTGCCATTATATAAAGACCCCAAAGATGGAAGCATTTCATCACAATACGAAAAGGAAAGTCTGGAAAAGGCTGGACTGGTAAAGATGGATTTTTTAGGATTAGCCAACCTCACCATTATTGATACCTGTATAAAGCTTATTAAAAAACATAAAAACATTGCTATTGATATAGCAGCTATCCCGCTTGATGATGCAAAGACATTTAAGCTTTTACAGAAAGCCGATACAATCGGCGTATTCCAGCTTGAAAGTAGTGGCATGCAAAATATTCTCCTTAAATTGGGACCCACTAACTTTGATGACATCATTGCAATTGTTGCACTCTATCGCCCGGGACCTCTTGATTCAGGGATGGTTGAAGAATTTATTGAACGCAAGCGTAATCCCAAAAAAGTAGAATATCTGCATCCTTTACTGGAACCAATTTTAAAGGATACCATGGGTGTTATTGTTTATCAGGAACAGGTCATGCTCATATCGCAGGCAATGGGAGGCTTTACTTTACCCGATGCTGATAAACTGAGAAAAGCCATGAGCAAAAAGAAGATGGATATCATTGATGCAATGGAGGATAAATTTGTTCAGGGTGCAAAGCAAAAAAAGATTGATGAATCAGTTGCCCGTACCATGTACGAATTGATGCGAACATTTGGACGCTACGGATTTAATAAATCACATTCTGCAGCTTATGCTTTAGTTTCATATCAAACCGCATATCTTAAAGCACACTATCCATTAGAATTTATGACAGCCCTTTTAACAGCTCAGGTGGACAACATCGATAACATTGCAAAGTATTACACGGATTGC
>Ga0116147_1005140_pt1 | contig 11245 bp, 9 predicted proteins | sample AD_JPNHG3_MetaG_FD_89749 | JGI IMG/M metagenome (GOLD analysis project Ga0116147, IMG submission 89749) | Active sludge microbial communities of municipal wastewater-treating anaerobic digesters from Japan - AD_JPNHG3_MetaG | ecosystem: Engineered > Bioreactor > Anaerobic > Digestate | place...
AAGTTGGTTCATTTAATGAGTAAGAGTATGTTTCGTCCCACTCCTTGAAAACATTTAAGTGATCAATATCGTTTGCTATCTGAGCTTTTAATGATTTTGCGTTTACAAGTTGCTCATCATCTTGGTCTATTGCTGTGTCAGGCCCCGTTGGAGCACCCGTGAAAGCTGGAGATTCTAAAGGAGCCTTATCGTCTAGTTGATCCTGAATATTTCCGGAAATTTCATTAAGACTATTTAATTCTTCGCTTGTTACGGATGCTTCTACTTCACTATTTATTTTCGGTAAAGTTAAAGTTTTGTTATTTAGTGTTTCTTCACCATCAACAGTAGCTAAAGTTCCTGTTGCGGGCAGTGTTATGTTTGATCCGTCTGTTATAATTGAGTTGTCATCTATTTGAACATTTGTGTTAATATTTAATGCAACTTCAGCTTCGGTAGAACCGATTGTTATTGCACTATCAACGTTATCCGTTTTTCTTTTAAGCTCAATATTTTCGATAAAGGTTGACGTCGATTTTACTGATCCATTTTCATCTCTTTCCACAACCGTGTTCGGGTTATTTTCAACATCGGTATTATATTCTTTATTAGATGGTGGGTTAAAAAATAATCCGTACGCTTCAAAGCTGGACAGAGCTCTTTTGTAAATTTTTAATTCATCAATATGCCCATTCATAATCGTCGGAGTTTCACCAACGTTTGCTCCAATTCTTAAAGTGTTATTTGTGCTGGTTGCCAATGTGCCAGCTAATTGAGTTTCAAGAATTCCATCAATATATAAATAACCCGCAGACCCATTGTGAATACAACAAATGTGGTGAAAATTTCCATCATTTATTGAAGTGTCACTAATGATTTCTAAATTGGAATTGGAAGCATTTTTCCAACTAAAAACTAATTTACCTAAATTAACACCAACACAAACTCTATAATCTAAAGAAATTCTGTAAGCAGATATTATTTTTTCAGCGTCTGTTGTTGTTCCTTTATACCAAAAAGAAATAGATATAGGTCCTGAGTTTTCATAAGTCCCCTGAAAGTATGATGCTCCATTAAAAATAGCACTTCTTCCAGAAATTCCCGATGATGTTGCTATTGTTTCAGAACCAATTACTTCGAAATCATCAACATTATCATTTAAAAGTTTATTTCTTTCAAAATCACCAACGGCGTAACTTTTTTTATCAAATGATATATATATACTTAAATCTTCATCTGAAACCTTAGCTAAATCTTTTAATTCTTTTCCTTGATGAAAATCGGCATCAAGTCCAGAATCCTTTCCACCCTCAGTAACCTTGTTCAAAGTTCTTACTATGGCGTTCATGTTATCAGCATCAAGGGGTACGACAGTTGATTCGTTTACGAAAGTTCCAGGTTTATTTCCAATCCATTCTACAGCCATTATTTAATCTCCAATATTATAGTTAAAAAGCCGTTCGCTTTATTAAAAATCCCATACTTAAATGGTTTGTAAAATCTTTAAACCCAATTCGTGGAAATGTTGAATAGGCGATTAAATTTCCACTGGTATCTAAAACGCCCGCCTCGCTTATATATGTATCAGGCTTCTCTGTATAATATTTACATATTATTGGTGTATCTAAATCGGGCGTTGAAAAGGTTTGAACGTTATATGAAATATTAATATCACCAATTGGGTTTAAAGAAAAATCAATTTTAACGAAGCCCGTTGAATATGTAACTGTTCCAGTACAAGAAGCGCCTGCAATGCCACCGAGACCATCATCAACAGCCACATAATTTGTTCCATTTATTATATACGTTATAAAAATAGTGCTTTTAATTATCGGGGTAAAATCTTCTGTTTGATATTCAAAGTGTGCAGTTTCTCCATCTGCTTCTAAAATCAAATCGTTCAATGTTTGTACAATATTTGTTTCGAAAAACAAAGAACCGGTTTCATAGTCTATCGTTCCCGAAGCATCCCCACCTTTAAATTTTCCATACATATTGTCTTTTGTTGTTTTTATAACGCCGCCACTTGTATATTGTATTTCAACGTGGCCTTTTTTAATTGGGGTAACAGCTAGAACTTTTGAAAAATTTGTCGTAGATCCATCACCAACTCCAACTTCAATATCATTAATTAAAAATCCTTGATACCTAGCACATACTCCAAACCAGTCTTCGCTTTCATACTTTTCTTCATTTAAAATTTTTATTTTTGCTATTTTATTATCTAGTTCAGTTGGTTGAACTCCACCTCCAGCCAGTTTTGGAAGATCGTCATGATATCCAGTGCCAAAAACTACATATTCCATATCTGACACAGAACTAATAGAATCAAAAAAATCTGTTGTTAAAGAGTTCATTAATAATGAATGTGTTGTAAAAACAGCATCTAAACTATCGATAATGTGCGTTGAGTCTGCAACAGAACATAGTTGACAACCAACGTGAACATTATCGGTCACTCTTTTTGATTGATTTACATTTAAAGATATATAAGAAAAGAATTCACTTGTTATTAGATACGCAATTCTTGGCTTAGGGGCCAACCCAACGGCAGGAGGCAATAAAGGCGATGGAGCAAGACCTGCCGATGGGGATAGACCTGAATCTGGAGAAGCTCCTATAGTTCCGGAATAAAAATATTGATTTAAATAAATTTCTAATGCAAAATGTTTTGTTGTTCTTTTTGATGAAAAAGAATCTAATCTCCATGAAGGGTCGGAATCTAAAAAAAGATCATTGTCAAGTCTTTCGTTTTCAACCTTATTGCCCGAATAATTTTCTATTGGATAGTGAAAATATGGTTCTATTGGAATAAACATGTTTGCATTCTTTAATAAGCTTTCTGTGTGGCGCACCAAATTTTCACCGTTGTAATAGTATAAAAATATTCCACCAATACACTTTATAGCTGTAAAAAGAGACTTGTATAATTTAACAGTACCCTTATTTTTAATTTTAAATGGAATGGCTTTTACTTCTTCGCGTAAAAACTCAACATTATTATTTATGGACACATCAAATGGATATCTTAGTAAAGAAGAAATTTCAATAAGCCGATTATAATCCATCAACTCAGTGTTATAAATACTTTTTTTATTAGATATTTTTTCAGAATAGGCAAAATCAACCTCTTCTTCAATAGCATCCATTAAATCACACCAAACAGGAGTTCTCATGTTCGGTGGAAGTTTTTTATTTAAAAACATTTACAAACTCCTTAGACATAAGATACATTTATTACGTTGTCACCGCAGGATATTATTTGATTTCTAGCCAACGGTTCAATATTTTCATTATCAACTTCAAAATCTACTCTAATTGAATAATTTGAATATGATGCCGTTAAACCATCAGAAACCAAACAATTAATTTCGCCCGTGTCATAATTTATTGAAGACGTACTTAACGTGTAATCCTCAACACCAAATAAAAGGCCTGAACCGTTATCCTGCCCCAACAACAGCCAACCGTCGGCTCCAGTAATATCGTTCACATATATTTTAACTGTGTTTGGTTTTATCTGGGTTATTGATAACGATCCAGAAAATACATAAGCAGAACTAAATTTTAAAAATGAATAAAGAGAGAAGGTTGTAGAATGAAAACCAACCCCAGGAACAGAGTTTATTGATGTTATGTAATTTGATTGATAAATTGATTTCTTAAAGTCTAGATTATCTATTGAAAAATCAGATTTTAATTTCTCATCTATACCATCCACAACCCTTACTATTGTAAAATTTTTATCTATTATGTATGCATTAACATTAAACTTTACATATATGATTGAAGGTTTTACAAACCTTACAATGTCTGTAGGAGATTTTTTTTCGTTTATTTCTGCTCGTATGGTTTTTTCTTGAAACCGTGTAATTGAACCATCTGATGAAGAAATACAACAAATATAAACTAAATTTTCTTCGGGTTCTATATATGTTCCTGGGTCATTATTGTTGTCTTCATTTATTTCAGCTTCACCCCACACGGTAGTTTTTTTAACAAACGAAAATGATTCGCATATTGATTTGTAGTCATCCTTAATTATTGCAACATTCCCAGATTTATACGATCTAGGAGCCTTATCTCTAATAGATTCTATATCTTCATAATCAACACCACCAACAATTGCCTCATCATTAGTACAGAACAAATCAACAGGATTTCCGTTTGAGTCTTCGAAAGAAGAAATAACTGTGGTTATATTATTAGACGATTCGACGTTTCCCTTAGATCCATCAGTTTCAATATACTTAAAAACAACAGTATCCCCCGCTCTAAGTTTTTTACCAAAATAATCATTTCCAAAAGTTATTTTAACACCCGAAAAATCTATTAAATTTTCTATAGTATATATTTTATCATCTTTGCTTGCGGCATCTCTTAAATAATCAACTTTTGTATATGTTTCATTATTAACAATAACGTCAAAAATATCATTATCTATTGAATCATTAATAACAGTAAAAGATTCTTTTTCTAAACCTTGAGCAGTAAATTGAACTTCTCGATAGTTGCCTTGTACGATTTCAACATTTTTGTACTGTTCTATCGTTGATAAAATAGTAGTTTCGGCTATACAAAAATTATAATTATTGTTTGAAAACGTTTTATATTTTTCCAAAGGCACGTTAACCCCATACATTTTATCAAAGGTTTCAGAAGTAGATACTTTTAAAAATCCTCTCGCACCCTTTTTTCTATATGGAAAATAATTAAAAAATTTATTTTCTGCCATTAGTGAAGATCTTTGTCTGGCTAAATTCCACTTGCCCTCCACAGTTAATATCTCATCATTTAACATAAGATATGCAAACTCCTCTGCAACGGCGTCTATTATTCTTTGATTTGCGGAATAATATAAAATTTTTGCCCATGAGGATTTGGATCTTAGACGATCTTTGATTCTTTGCTTTATTGAATCTGCATCAAAACGAATTTCTGACATTTTTATTTCCTATACTAAATTTCTAATATTTTCAGATATTTCTACCGTTGAGTCTAAAAATGGAATATATACTTCAACAAATATAGACCAAAAATTGTTATCGTAATTTGGAGTTACCTGAAGATTAACCAATTCTACGAAATCAAACTCTTGATTAAAACCATCAACAATTGAATCATACATATCTTCCTGCGTACTACTAGACATTTTTTTATACAAATGTGAAGTTAAATATCCACCTTTAGTAGGGCTTCTTAAATAGTCTGACCTATAAGATGTTAGCCACATTATTATGGCATTTTTAACTGCATCCGCTCCCCAGAGTTCTTCAAGCCTTCCTTCTTCGTTAATTTCGCCCTTTATATTTACATCGTAAAATTGTTCCATTATGTAAATATAGTTAATTAAACAAATAACTGTACTTTAAATCAAGTTCATCTTTTTTTGCAACAGCTTCAGGTGTTGGTAATACGTTTGAACCCCCAGCAGTAAACCCAGATGAAAAAAGTGAATCAATAATATCTTTAAACAAATCAAAATATTCACCTATAGAGATTAAATTATTTTTTAAAGAAAGTTTTTCATTTCCCATAAATATATGAGGGGCCCCATTAGAATCTATGAAAAAATAAGAGCCGTTCGGGAAATAACTTCCGTGTTCTCCTGTTTGAGAATTATGAAAAACTATTGTACCATCTTTATATTTTTTAAAGGAAGGTTGGGGATAATTCTGTTCTGATAGTTCTTCTATATTTAATTTAAATTGTTTATATTGACTTTTTCCTTCAATGAAGTCATCTGATATGTATCTTATTCTTTTAAAAAAAGGCCAATCCTCAACTAATACTCTAATAAATGTGTTGTTTTCAGGTACTTCATGAACGGCCGTATTGTCCCCGGTGCCCAAACCCTGTTTATATATTCCAACCCACGGCAACAGGTTTTCATCGAAATTTTCCATTTCTGGAACTATTTTAATTTTAATTTTACCAAGTTTTTCGGGGTCATTATTATCGACCACTTTAGCAATATATATTTTTTCCACTTAACCCTCCATAACGAGATTTTTTAATCTATAATTGCTCGGTATAAAAATTTGTTTTCTAGAAACAATTAATGTTGTTAATCCCCTTTTGTTTTTACCATCCCAAGTGTGTATACAGTCCTCTACTAAAAATTTCCCGGAGTTATATTTTGATATTTCGTTCTGTGTTTTAATTTCTAACTCTACGGTTTTGCCCGAATTTATCAAAGAGTTGAACGGTACTATTATTTCAAAAAATTCCAAATTCATTGTTTTTTTGTTATCGAAAATAAGCTGGGCTTTTGTCAATTCCTTTCTAGTATAATCTTTATAAAAATAAGACTTGGTTTCAAAACTCTGTACACCAGACCGTAACATAGGTAAAAATTTTTCTTTTTCATTTTTCGGGAAATTTGAAATGTTTGAATCAACTTTAAAGAAATCTCCACTATCATAGTCTCTATAAAAGTTTGTTTTGCTAATGTTTTTTGAAATATCGTTAAAATCTTTAGAAAAAGGTTTTATAGAGAATATTTTATTTTTATCGAAATCAGCCGGTTTGGTAGATGAATAATAAAGTTTTGCAACTGGAGATGTAGAATACATTTCATTCCAGCTAATAAAATTAAAACAATTTTCAGTGTCTATAAAACAATAATAAGGGGTATCATTACAATTGCTACCGAAAGAATTTGGTATGATGTTTTTTTCTATAAAATCTTTCTGATTCATTGAAATTCTGTATAAAACAATTGTTGAGTCCGTTTCTTTTATATTTAATTTTTTAAACGAATAGTCCTTTATTGTGCTTTCTACAATTTTGTTAGCCTTGTCTTTATAAGCCGCATTCGTCTCTTTTTGTTGATAAAAAAACTCATGCTCACAAAACAAGTTTAAGTCTCCATTAAGAGTTCCAAAGGTTTTTGGTTCTTCTGAATGAGAAAGTCGAGTAACATATTTAGCCTTTAATGTTTTGTTTGGATCTCCAAAAAACAATTCAAACGAAGACCCATTTATATTAAGCAAAGATTCTCGAAACAAACCGGTATTATCTTGAAGATTTATTTCCGCATTTGAAAAAAAGCTATTTATAGAATCGTGTATAGAAAAATTCATAGCTTGAGCCGGTAAATTTAAGGATTGGGATAAAAACTTTATATCAATATCGTAGTAGTTCTCAAATTTCATATAATTTTTTCTCTGTGAAGCACACAGTGACTAAAGATCACTGTGCTTATAACTCTTGTCGCCTTGAGTTTTCCTACTTCATCGACTTTTACTCGCCAGCGAGCTGGTTTACCGTTTTACAAAATCTCCATAGGCGTAAATTCCCGCACTTCCTGCGGTATTTTTATATAGTTACTTTTTAAAAAAAGTATTAAAATTCATCACAGCGACTAAAGATCGCTGAGTTTTATTGACGGTTTCTATAAAAATCATCAATGTCTTTTTTTGATGGAAAAAGAATCACAGTTCCAGGTTTGACAAATTTAATGTTTTCAATATTATTGTACCATAGTACAAAATCATCATAATTAGCATCATTATAGATTTTATAAACAAGCAAGTCAAATCTATATATGTCAAGAGATGTTAATGTGTAAGAGATAACATTTTCGCTGGCCGAAAAATCATTAATCGGAAATGAAAATATGTCTTTATAATTGTTTCCAAACTCGTCTTTATATGCTTCTGAGTCTTTCATTATTGAATATCTTGTATCCACAAATATCTCCTATATTCCAAATTTGTCAATTTGATTTGTCGTTGCTGTGTAAATGGATTCAACATCAACCCTAAGTGTACAATGCATGGGATATCCATGTGAATCATATTCTTCAGACCAAGTTGGTTCAACTGATGAAATTAAAATTTTTGGCAAATAAAAAACACCACATCTAAAGGAAAAATTGTTGGCATAAGGCAATGTATTTGCGTCGGGATTTTTACCTTCGAACACTTGCAATATAGTTGGTCCGGGCGGGGTTAAACCCCAACCCTTTTCCTCGGGTAAGGGCAATTTAATTAATTTTTTTGCAGGAATTAAAACATCACGTTCTCCAGAGGTTTTAAAAGAAAACATACACTCAAAAGAAAATTTAATCGGTTGCGTTGTTTCCCAAACTTGGAAGCCTTGTTCTTTAAATCTAGCCCCGACACCCACTCCTGTTGCAGCACTAACTCCAGTGGTTATAAGATTCAAAAAGTTCATAGCCGCGCCAGACATATCAGGCAAAAGAGAGTCAAAAGTACTTGTAAAACTGGCTGTTATTGGAGAAGATAAAATTATTTTTTCATGAGGTTCCATTAAGTTTTGAGACCCCCTCATTATTTTAACTTCTTTTCCTTTTGGTATATTTATCATATAGTTGCTCTCCTAAGTCTGTCAAAATTATTTTTTTGTGATTCAATTTGTGTAATAACATTATTGAATGGTTTATTTTTTATAGTTTCAACAATTTCTCTTAAACCTTCCACAATATCATCACCCCTACTATAATTTTGCATACTTTTAGCTATCGAAGATAAATTTACGGCCATATTAGACTTATCAAATTCAATTTCTTTGTGAGACTTTACATATTCCCCACCAAGAAGAATAGACGGGACTTCTTCATTTTTGTTCCCGGGAACAAACCCCCCGTTGTGGAACTTTGGTGGTTCGGGAATTTCAGCTTTATTTATAGTCTCAGCTTCTTCATCAACAACTCTTTCGGAATTTTTCTTCGCTATATAATCTTTAATATATGAAATGTATTCTTCTTTTTCACCAATGTTGTTCGGGTCCTCTTCAACATATTTTAAATATTCTTCTGGAGTTATTTTAAAGTATTCAACGACTTGTTCTGTTTTAGCCTCGACGTCTTCTCTTGAAAATCCCCCGCGTATCGATCTAGGGATATCATTTCTTAGTTCAACAATCTGCGAGGCTGACATTCCCGTTTCTTCCATGAAATCACCCATTTCAGCACGAGCTTCATCTTCTCTTCTTTTTTGGTTGGCGTCTCCCAATAATTTTATTCCAAGAGCACCCAAAGCAACCGCCATTAAAGCAATACCCGCTGGGCTTGCAATAAATGCTATTGTTGAGGACATTATAGATGGTAAAAGTTTTGATATCATATTACCCATAACAAAATCTTCAACGGAAAAACCATCACCATCTTTTTCTTGAGTTTTATCTTCTATACCTTTCAACTCGTTTGCTAAATAAATAATTTCAGGGTTTGATTTTAATATATCCGATTTTCTAGGTTTTATTTTTCTACCTTTTTTAGTAAACTCATCATCTTTTTTAAAGAAGCCAAACATATCTGCAAAATCAAAACCAAATAAAGATTGAAGAGGTTGTAATGCTAAATTTATGGGCCCGAGTAAACCCTGAGCAGCGTTTAAAAGATCTTTTCTACCTTCCTCGGATTTGTCTTTGAGTTTTTCTTTAAATTTTGAAAATATTGTTTCTTGTTTAACTCCATAATCTTTTAAAGCCTTTCTAAAATTTCCTATTTCTTTTAAGGACTGTTTATCTTCCTCTGTTAAAACGCCTTTCGATAAAATTTTTTTATATTCTTCGTCCAAATTTTCTTTTATTTCTTCGCGTTTTTCTTTTATAACATTTGATTGTTCTTTAATATAGTTTTTTCTATCTTTTTTGGATAAACCTTCTATATCAAGATCATCGTACATGGTTACAAAATCTTTTATATTATCTTTTAAATCTCTTAATGGATCTTCAATTGATGAAATGGGATTGACAATTTCAAAACTTTTCTCTATTTCATCAACCTTCTTTAAGTTGGTAATATCGGCTTTCGTTAAATCACCTTTTTTACTTAAAATTGATTTTCTAAAATCGTCAATAGAATCTTTTATTGATTCTGAAAAATTCTCAAGCGCTTTTGTTTGAAGCTCAATATACTTTTTGTAATTTTTTTCAGACATACCAGTGTTTGATAAATCTTTATTTACAAATTTTTCAAACTTCGATAATTCTATTCTAAGATCTTTAATGTCGTCAATTGGGTTATCAACTCGTCTTTTACGATTTTTATTAAAGGAAGAAAAGTCGTCTATACCCGAATCAATACTTTTTAAAAAGTCTAATATTTTATCATCTTGAGGTTCTTTTACTTTTTTAATTACCGGCGGCTTGTCTATCATTGCCATTATTTTTTCCTTTTAATCAGAGGGCAAACAATTTGTGGGTTGTTTTTCTTATATGTTTTTAATTGCCCAATAATTGTTCTCACCCTTGATCCCGACATTTTCATAATAGAACTTTCTTCCATGCCTTTAAATTCAATCATCAAATTGAAAATTATATCTTGTATCTGATTTTTTGTCCAGGGAAGGAATAAAGATAGTTGGTCGAAAGGAGAACCTCCTTGACAATTTTTTACCATCTAATATAAATTCATAATCGGGATTTATACCAAATTTTCCATACTTTTCAACAATATCCTTGTATTCTATCCAAGCGTTGGCGTCAATATCATATTTATATGCAGTCAATTTTTCTTCGATATTTTCTAAAACCTTTCCATCGACTGAATATATTAATTGGGCTTGAATAATTTTAAAATAATCTTTACTTTTTTCTTTTAATAAATTATCATATTCCTCTTTTCTAAGAGCGTCTATTTCAATAGATTTAGCTGCTTCTATTTCCTTTTCAAATAAAAGCTTTTCTTTTAAATCCATTAGGTTTTTAATGTCGTAATATTCTTTTTCCTTGTCGGCATATTTTATTTTGACAGCGTCTTCAGCTAAAAACATATGCTCAACTTTAGGCAATTGAAAGACGATTTTTTTATTCGAAACTTTATCAATTAAAGCTATTTTGTTTTTAAACTTTTCATTTATATCAATTGTTTTCAAAAGATTTAAGTTAATGTCTATGTATGCGATATTATCTTTTTTATCTATTTTTTCTAAATCAATATAGTATGGTCTATTATATAAAACAGTCCCCCAAAAGTTTTTATAAATAGTAAAAACAATTTCCTTGATATTTTCATAATGAAGCTTACCGCAATCAAAGTCCTCAAAAACCATATTGTTCAAAGCTTTGTATACAAGTGTCTTAAATTGGAGTTCTTGTTTAACGGACGCAAGTTCAAAAAGTTCTTCCATTGAATAGTTTCTAAAATGTAAAATTTCAGGCCCAACCTTATCTCCTGATGAGAAAATTACGGGAACGTAACCCGTAGGTACGTGTTTTTCTTTCTCAATTATTTTTTCAGCTTTTTTAGCCTCTACAAAAATATCGCTTTGCTTTAATTCTTCCATTTATAAAC